>Ga0210028_1000669_pt1 | contig 29202 bp, 30 predicted proteins | sample CryGeymeta201513_FD_185468 | JGI IMG/M metagenome (GOLD analysis project Ga0210028, IMG submission 185468) | Groundwater microbial communities from Crystal Geyser aquifers in Utah, USA - Crystal Geyser metaG 2015-13 (SPAdes) (version 2) | ecosystem: Environmental > Aquatic > Deep subsurface >...
CTTAATCCCTTTGAATTCAGGGCTGGTATTTACTGTTCCCAGAACCATGCTTGAGGCGTTTGGTTGGTCTTAATCCCTTTGAATTCAGGGCTGGTATTTACTGCTATAGTAACAGCGACGTTGGTGAAACAGTGGATGTCTTAATCCCTTTGAATTCAGGGCTGGTATTTACTGGCAGCATTACCAAATCACTCGCGCAGTTTAAGTCTTAATCCCTTTGAATTCAGGGCTGGTATTTACTGAGCATTGGCCGAAAACTTCAACGCTGACAAGAACTTGCGATTGCGGTTGGTGTGGATTGCAACGACTTTCATAGCTAATGCTTTTTGCCTTTCTGCTTCCGAATGATAGGGCAAGTTGGTAGCGCGGTTTGTTGACAAAGATGTGCCTCAGATCAGCTGTAGCTATGTGCTGATTTTGTCATTTGACGGTGCTGCCCGGCAGCACGTCTTCTGGCAAGATGCTGGCACCCAGGGTGACTTGCCAGCCGTTTTCAGGCATACGGTAGGCGCGCACATCGTCTGCATCCGGATGAATGATTTTTGCGATTTTGACCATCAAGGCTCCCATCTTGATTGCCGTACTTTCCACCAGAAAGACCGAGTACTGAATGGGTACGCCTTGTTTTTTCAGAAACCTGAATAGGCGGCTTAGTCGCTTGGGGTCGGCTATGTCGTAAGTGACAAGGTAGCGGGCGGTGTCGTTTTGGGCCATGGTTCGGGTGGTGATTTCAGGTGTGCATGGCTTTGAGTGCCGTGCGGTGCAGGTGTACCAGGTGCAGGGTGAGGGCGCTGGCGTTGCGGGCGCTCCAGCGTTCAAACAGTTGGGTGGCGGTGGCATCGTCTTGCACTTTGTCGGCCAGGGTGCCAGCGCTCAGGTTCATTTCGGCCCAGAGCAGGTTGCACAGGTCTTCGTCCAGGTCCATGTTTTCCAGTCTTGGCCCCCACAGTTGCGGGGTCAGGCCATGGCTGTTGAGCTGGGCTGCCACGTAAGCCAGGCACAGGTGGCGCAGGGGCTCGGGCAGGTGAACCGTGAACTGACTTGCGTAAACGTATTCGCGTTTGGTGGCTTCCCATTGCTGCGGGGTCACCACTTCGGCGTGCTCCTGGTGCCAGCGCACCAGGGTGTCCATGCGCCGGGCGCGTAACCAGTGCTGGTAAAGCTGTATGCCGTCGGCGCGTTCAGCCCATAGCTCTAGCACGGTGGCCAGACTGGCTGTGCTGCGGGTTTGGACATACATGCTGCCCATGGCCTGGCCACGGGTGTCGAGCCAGGTGATGCCAATGCCGGCGCGCATACACAGCGCCAGTGCGCCACCGCTCCAGTCCACCACGTCGGTGCTGCTGACGACCCGCGCTACGCGGGCCAGTGGGAAGCGCATCACTTGGGCGCGGGCGTTGGTCACTACCAAGGCTTCGTCGGTGCAGCTCACGCGTTTGGGTTCGCGTCCGCCCAGGTAAAGGGCGCGGGCACCGGGGCCAGGTTTTGGCGTGCGTTTGATTTTCAGCATGCTTCGTCGTCTTCATCCGGGTGTGCCAGCCACACCAGGCCTTGATCGCGCAGGCTGCGCGCCAGGTTTTGGCATTGCAGGCGCAAGTAGCGCCGCCAGGTGATGCTGGATTTTTCCCATGCGGCGTAGTAGATGGCGCGGCCGGTTTTGCCCAGCAGGCAAGCGCCTTTGTCCAGGCTGAAATGGTCTTCGCGCAGGGTGCGGCTGCGCAGTAGCTCCCACACCCAAAGGTCAATGGCGGGGCGCAGCGGTTCGATTAAATCGCTGGCCAGGCTTTCGCGGCCAAAGCTGGGGCGGTGGTAAAAGCCCAGCATGGGGTCAAGCCCGGCTTGCACGCAGTGTTGCACGGCTTGCATGTGGGCCATGGTGTAGCTCAAGGACAGGCACACGTTGACCGGGTCACGCGGCGGGCGGCGGTTGCGCCCGGTAAAGTTCAGCGCGGGTGCAAATACATCGGCCAGGCCGCCAAAGTAGGCGCGGGCGGCGGCACCTTCCAGGCCCAGCAGGGTGGTCAGCGCCGGCAGCGCAGCGGTGTTTTGGGGGCTGACGCGCAGTTGCGTCCGGATGGGATCGAGCGTTTGCAGCGCGTCAAACAGCGGTTTACGGGCGTCTGGCCGGGCAGTTTGCAGCGTGAGCAGGGTGCGGCGTTGACGGCTGATTTTGCTGCGCACCAGGGCCAGTGCCCATTGGCGGCAGGCGATGTCGTCCATGACGCGCTGGGCCTGGGCCAGGCGCACGGCGGCATCGTTGTGCTGGCTGCCCAGCACCAGGGCGACCCGGCGCGGGCTGCGTGGGCTCATCAGGGTGGTGGTCACGCCAGCTTCAGCCAGCTTCATGAGCACGCCGGTGTCGAGCCGGGTTTGCGCGCCGTGGATAACGCAGCGGTCAAGCAGCTTGATGGGTACGGTGCCGCGGCGGGTGCCAGCCTCATAAAGGGCCAGGGTTTCGCCCTCGGATTTGATCTCGAGCTGGGCGCGGTCAAGTAGCAGCAGTGCCATGGTTTTAGCCTACGTAAAAGTAGTCGGGGTCAACCGGTTTGACGGCTTTGCCAAGCGTATGCACATGGCTGCGCGGGTCAAGGCGCAGCAGCAAAAAGCGGTCGGTGGACAGGTCGAGCAGGGCGCTCATGTCTTCAACCAGGTCAATGCGCTCGGCGGGCGTTAAAAACAGCTCGTGCACTGACTTTTGGCCACCAGTGGCATACACGCGCGCCAGCTTGAGCGCAGCGATCAGGCGGCGCGGATCGGCTACGTCGTAGCAGGCCAGGTGGAGCAGGCGTTGGGTCATGGGCGCTATTGTTTCGCCCTGCTGCGTTTTTGTGGGGTACGGCAAGCTTGCCGTGGGTTGTTGCTGTTGCCTGCGCTGGGCTTAGTGCTTGTCAGGGCGGACGCAGACGATGTCTAGACCGAGTTCGGTTGCCAACTTTAACCAGTCGCGATCGGTTGTCAGCACTTGCGACTTGAGCCGTTGTGCAGTAGCCAAACAAAGTCGATCGCCCAGACTCAGCCCCAAATGCCGGGTGGCAGCGCGCAGCCAGCCAGCCTGTGCACCATCTTCGGCCAAGGTGTCGATAACGGTGTAATCGAGCTCTGCCAGGATGCGTTGAATGATGTCCTTGTCGCCACCTCGATCCAGCGCTTTGGCGATGATTTCTGCCTGGTTGGCAGCGCTGACCATGCATTGGGTCGATTGCAAGGCAAGGCGAACCTGGTCTTGGCCGGGCTCACTCTGCAAAAAAGCCAGGATGGCCGATGCGTCAAGCAGGCTGATTGGGCTCATTCGCTGTCAGCCGCAGCGCGCCGCTCGGCAATCAATTCGTCAGCCGCAGAGGGTGAATTTTGCGGCGCAAAACTCTGAAAAAGCGCCTGGGCGCGGGCAAGCTGGGCATGCCGGGTGGTCACGACGAGTTCACCATCTCGGGCGCTCCAGATCAATTGATCACCATCTTGCATGCTAAGTTGCTGGCGAAAAATTGCAGGTATGACAGTTCTGCCATTGGATAGGCTTGAGACGATATTCATGGCAAATTATTGTGAATAAATACAATCTGGCATTGTATTTGAAATGTGCCGTTTATTAGCCATGACGACGTTATTTCACGTTAATATGGCACAGGCAGTGCCGAGGTGTGGGGTTTGGCACTACCCACCCAGTGTGTAGCCGCCCAGGCCCATGCTGGCGTTTTTGCCGATGTGGAGCCATTGACCTAGCCAGAGCCAAGGGTAAATCTCGGCCAGATCGGGTGCGCTGCCGTGCAGCGTCCAGGTACCCAGCACGCCACCGAGCGTCATTTCTTGTTGCTGGCGGCTGGAATAGCGCGTCCAGTCAAACCAGCGCAGGTCTTGGCTGTCGGTCAGGCCGCTGCTCAGGTGGGTGATGTGTTTGGCGGCTTCGTCCCGGCCGGTTTGGCCGGCATGGAATGTTGTCATCAATGACACCCGCCGTGCCAGTGTGGCAATGAGCGCATGGGGCGTGAGCTGGCCAACGCCTAACGGTTTGCCCTGGCTTTGCAGCCGCATGGGGGTGTGAATATGCAGGCGCAGTGAGGCGGGGGCGGTTTTCGTTGGTGTTGGTGTTGGCGTTGCATTGGCGCCGTCCCCGCTTTGGGGAAGCGCTAGCACGCCAGCATGGTCGCGCAGCGTAGGCGACTCGATTGACCAGATGCCGTGCGCAGTGCCTGTGGCGTCAACCCAGTCCACCCGCAGCAGGTCGGTGGGCACACGGGCACGCGTCAAGCCCTGTGCCAGCGCCCGTTGCAGCGCAAATATGATCAGCGCCAGTTGCTCGATGGCGTGGCCCACCAGGACCAGGTTAAATTCAAAGTCGTCGTCTGCATCCAGCACCCGGGCACCGGGCGTGGGGGGCTCCAGCACATAGGCATTGGGGATCTGGCTGAAGTTTTGCAGCGCGTGGCTGCCTTTGGGCGGCGCTGGGGCGTCAAAAATTCGGGTGTAGGGGCAGGTTTGAATGAGCGGGCAGCCCGGGCAGGTAGGCTGGCGCGTCATGCAGGCCACCTGGCGCAAGGCGGCACCAAACTGGCCGCGTAGCAGCGAGCCAGCATAGTCGGGCAGGGCCAGCGGCTGCTGTACGCGGGCGGTAAAGCGGTAGCGTGCGACGGGGAGGTTGGTATTGGGCATGGCAAAACCGGAATTGAGGTGCAGATCAATTGACCTTGCTTAACCATAGGCGGCTGATCGCGCCTTTGAGGTCTTTGAGCGCAGCGCCCGAGACGATGGCGATGCCGGCCTCTTGGGCACGCTGGCGGTCGGCTTCGCTGCTGGAGAGCTGGCCGCGGTAGTCCACCACCATGCCACGGGTGCGGATGCCGCCCAGCTTGAGCAGCGATTCCATTTTGTAAAGCGCTTCGGTGGCTTTGTTGTCGTCGCCCTTGCCGCTTTGCGCCAGGTTGGCGGTTTTGCATTCGATCAGGTGCAGGGTGTTGCGGTACAAAAATGCCACGTCGATTTCGTTTTTGTCGCGGCTTTTGCCATTGCGCGCGTCCGGCCCACCAAAGCTCACGCGCACGCCCATGGCCACGTCGGTCAGGCTGGGGTGCTGCGCGCGCAGTGACTGTAGAGCCTCAAACACATGCGATTCGAGCCAGCCGCCGTTGACAAAAAAACGCGATTCTTCGTTTTTGAACACCAGCACCTGCCCAGTTTGACGCAGCAGCCCGGCGTCGGCAAAGAGGGCAATGATGTCGCCCAGGGAGCGCGAGTCGTATTGCGCGGGCGTCAGTTCTACGCGCAGTGTGGGGTTGTCACGGGCGGCGCGGGCCAGCGCGTTGACGGCACCCAGCGCGCGCCCGGCGCTGGCGACGTGGTCAATGAGCCGGGCGGTCAGGTCACGCAGTTCGCGGCTGACCTGGGGTTGCTCTTGGGTGGTAACGGTGTGGCCGTGGGCGCGCAGCATTTCGTGCACCTTGAGCTTGGCAGTCAGGGGCTGGCTTGCGGCCTTTTGGCCAAGCACCAACACCTCGTCGCTTTCCACATTGACATAAAACACCGGCTTGTTTTCCGCCCGAAAGACTTCTTGTGCCGCCACCGCCATCAGCTTGGTGCCGCCGGTCACGTTCAGTGCGATGTCTTCACCGGGGTGGTCGGCCAGGTAGTCCATGAAAGCGTCGCTCAGCGCCGCATAGTCATAGGCGTTGGGCAGCGCCAGGGTTTCTACCGCCAGGCCAGGGCATTTGGTCTGGATGACGGCGCGCAGCGCGGTGGCGGCCTGCTTCATTTGCGCACTGCAGGCCAGCACCACTTTGCGCGGGCGCCAGGCTTCGTCGAGCACGGGCAGCAGATTGGGTGTGGCTTGGGCTGAGACCAGGCAGAGGTGGGTGTGGTGGGTGGGCATGGTGGCTATTTTGGTTAATGGGCGGCAGGACGAAAAGAAACGATCTCAAGCTCAAGGGCTGTAGCAAGCTTTAGCCATGGCCTATCACCCGTTAAACGGGACTAATTTGAAAGGCATCCATACGGGCGCCAAGACGCATCATGTCGTCTGCGGTGAGTTCGGTGCCTCGTTGCTCGGCAGCCAGCGCCAGGCTCAGGTGCCAATAGGTGGCACCTTTGGCACAGATTTGCGCGGCCAGGTTGACGGGCAGGGTGCCGATAACGGTGTCACCTGCTTGCACCTGCTTGGGGTCAAGGTGGTGCAGAAAACTGTCTACGGCCAGTCCTTGACGCGCAGCCCATTCGATGGCGCCGGGGTGGCGGGAGATGAAGTATGTGGTCACAACGGTGTCAGGCACTTGAGGATCAGGGCGTTGCCCAGTATCTCGACATCGACCGACACGCCTTTGATCTCCTTGTTTTTCTTGAGCTTGTTGGCGCGTTCTTCGCCCAGTACAGCACGAAGTTCGTTAGCCTGCGGGTTTTTCAGGGCACTGGTGGATTTGCCTTCAAAGCTGGCGGTCACCTCGCCAGTGCCAGGGTTCAGCGTGAGTTTGGCTGTGGGCCAGGTATCGAGCGTGGCTGAATTGGCTTTAGTGGCTGGCGCTATCTGGGCCGCTGCTTTTGTCGGTGCCGCATCAGATGCCGCCATCGCGCCATAACCCACTGAGGTTTTGGCGCCAAAACCCACCCATTCAAACGCATGGGCAAAGGCGCGGTCAAGCAGGGTGCGCCACTGATCTTGCAGCGCAGCAGGCAGGCGGCTGGGTTGGCAGATGACGTGGAAGTCAAATTGCGATTTGGCGGGCACGGCCAAAAAACTGACGGGTACTGGCGCACCTGAGTCGTGCGGTGTCTCGTTTTTTTGGTAGTAGCCGCCGTGGTGAGGCGTCATGATCTCGACCACCAGTTTGCTGCCGGCCGGGTTGGGGAACACGTCCCAAAAGTCAAGTGCGCCGCGCTGGGCATCTTCGGGGACATCAATTTTTTCAGGGCCGAACAGGGCGTCGATGGTCTCGTCGGTAAAGCCGTTTCCCCGTTCTTGACACAGATCTTGCATCGCCCTGCGCAAAATGCCCTTGACACCGCTGCCGGCCAGATACGGGAGGCCGTAGGGTGTCAAGAAAGCAAAGCCGTTTTCAATGGGGTGTTCATTGCCCAGGCCGGTGGCAAAGGGCGCTGTGGACTTGGCGCTGATGCGGTAGGCGTTTGTGCCGTAGTGGGTGTGCAGAGCGTGTTGGCGGGCGCGCAAGGCTTCAATTTGCTGGAGGGATGCTGTCGGGAAGCGGTCACACACTTCGTTGAGTACACCGTCAAACTCCTGCTTTTGCTCGGCATTGGCATCGCGACGCGGCTGGCCAGATGGCGGGTTGCCGATGATTTTGGCCTTGCCTTTGTACGGGGCAAAGGCCGTGCCATTGTCACCCTGTGTGTTGCGCAGGTAGCCCAGAAATTTATGGCCAGGTGCAGCTTCTTTGAAGCTGTCTTTGCTGCCGGAGTTGATGTAGGCCGGCACTGCGGCTATGCGTTGGGGTAGCCACATGTCATTGCTCCGGAACGGCATCAACAAATTGGCGAATCCACTTGAGTTGTTCAAGTGCTTCGTCGGTGTAACGCATGTAATCATGCGACGCGCAGCCCTGCAGCATTTTCATGAAGTCGGCAAAAAACCGCCCACCCTGGCCGATGCCCAGCTTTTGTCCGTTGAGGCGGCTCGACATGCCGCAAATCAGGTGGTCGAGCAGCTGCTGTGCAGCGGCCCCTTTGCCGGCGTAAAACGCCAGCGTTGGCATCAGACCGCTGTTCATGATGAGTGCTGGCGCGCCTTTGGCCAGCCCTTTGTATTCTTTGCCGTATTGGGCCATGCCAGTGCTGGCGTATTGCCAGGCCAGTGCGGCGCGTTGTTGGTCGAGGGTTTGGGTCATGGGTTACTTTCAAACGTCACAATTTTCAGGTGGCCTTGCGCGGCTTTGGCCAGACGCAGGTCGTTGGTCCAGAATTCGTCGCAGCCTGCTTCTATGGCCGCCGCCAGGTGCAGCGCATCTGGGGTCTTCAGGCCGTGTTGGGCGCGCAATTCGGTGGCTCGGTCGAATACAGCGGTTCCAAGCCGAACCGCGTGCGCTTGGTTGGCCATGAAAAAAGCATCAAACCGACTGAGCAAATCCGTTTGACCTTTGCGCAAGGGCTGCACGCGAGATTCCAGCCGCACCAGATCACTGATGACGCAACAGACAAGTTCTTCGCCAGCTTGACCAAACATTTTTCTCACCATGGCGGGCATGTGTAGCTGGTTCTGCTCGATGTAGTAGATCACCGCATTGGCATCAAAGTAGGCACGTTTCACGGTGTTACTCCCAACTGTTGCGCTCTTCGCGAATTTGCTGATCAATTTCTTCGACTGAGCGCCCTGTGGACGGCTGCGTCATCAACCATTTATGAAATTCGGCCATGTTGGCGAACTGCGGGGTCACCTTTTCAGGTGCTGTTGTTGGATCGGGAAACAGCACAATGATCTTTGCCGAACCTGTGGGTGCGTCTTTGGGCAGTTCGACGGATACACGATGCGAAGCCGACACATATTGCTCAAATTGATAAGCTTGCATGGTTGGTTCCTTTTGGTGGAGGTGTCAGGATAAAGCAAATTAATCGGATGGTGCGGTTTGCACCAGCACCAGGCCACGCCCGGTGCTGGCGTCGCCGCCAATTTGTAGCAATTTGCCATTGATGCCGGGCACGGTTTCACCCTGGCCCGCAAAGACAGTTGACAACACCTGGCTGGCATCCAGCAGCGCCGCAGCGTCGTCTGACCGGTTGCCTTTTTTGAAGCGTTCAATGCTGGCTTGGGCAAGGCCCACCATCAAGGTTTCGGGCGGCAGGTTTTCAACGTAGAACAATCCACCATCGGATGCCGTACCTGACTCATCATCAATGCGCACATGCGGCTCCACCACCATCGCATGGCAGGCAAAGTGGGCAAAGTCAGTGTCGTTGAGCAACACCATATCTGTCTTGAGCTTGGTGGCAAAGAAGGCGTTGGCTGAGCCGGGCAGGGCGTGGGCGGAAATCCATTGCGCAATGGCAGCCAGCTTGTCGTCTTGCTGGGCGGTGAACTCGAACGCCTCAAGTACAAGTTGATCCGGCGCTGCGTTGGCTGCCGAACCCGGGCGCGTGCCCAGCAGCGCGGGGCTGGCGGCAAGCGCCTTGGTTTCCGCCACGGTTGGCACCTCCCACGAGCACGCCAACCCGGCTTGTTGCGCCAGGCGTTGCAGGCGCGCCAGTGCCAGCGGGCTGGTCACGTAGGCATAACCACCTTTGAGCGAGCGCACCGGCAGGGCGACCAGCTGGGCGTCGCTCAAGCTCAGGGCGCCAGCAAAGTCGCTGGCGGCGGTGTCGGGGCCAAAGATGCGGCTGATCAGGCTGTTGGGCTTTCGGCTGTCGCCCTCCTGGCGCGGCCAGGCGCGGTTGAAGTGGTGACGCAACGCACCTTTGAGGCCGCTGCCGGCGAAAATGGGGTGCCGGGTGTGGACTTCACGCTGGATCGGGCTGTCGATGGCCCCAATGGCGCTGCCCGCGCCCATGTGAACGGGGCTGACGGCGTAGTAAAAAACGACTTGGGTGGCTTCAAACATGGGGATTCCTCTTCAATTTAAGTGACAGCAAACATCAGATCCAGGCACCCAGCAGGGCCCGGTTAAAGCCTTCGGCGCGGCGGCTTTGTTGTAGTGGGTCTGGATTGTGCGGCCACAGACCTTGTGCAACCCACGCGGCAAGCTTGCCAGCGTCACCGGTAAATTCATCAAACCAGTAAACGCCGCCCGCGGGCACGGCGGCCTGGGCCGGCTTGGGTTTCCAGTTAAACAGATCCCAGCCGCTGACCACCTCGCGCCGACCCAATGCGGCGCAAGCCAGGCGGGCAGCAAAGCCATCGCACTGCAAACGCAAGCTGCCGTCGGATTGCTGCGAAACGCCTTCTGGCAGCCAGCCTTGGCTGAACAGCGCGGGGGTTTTCAGAATAAGCCGGAAGCGCTTGGTTTTTGTCAGCAGGTTATTGGCAGCGGGGGCATCAAAGTCAACCCGCCGGTAGTGCGCACTGCGGCCATCACCGCCCAAGCGCAACACACCTTCCAACGGCATCAGCTCAGCGACGCCTTGCATACCCACCAGAAAGCCAGTGCTGACAAACCCGGCTGCCACTGCCGCCTCTTGGGGGCTGAAGGCGAAACCTTCGGTGGTGTAAATCTGGCCTTCTTCGGCGGTGCGGGCGTCCGCGTTGAGGCCAATACCCAGTCGCGGGTCGCGCACAAACATGTGCTGACTCTCAATGGCATGAATAGGCTCAACGGGCTGTCCTTGCAGGTGTTGGGCAAAGCCTTTGCTGCGCAGAAAGACGCCGCCTTTGGGCTTTTCTTGTTTGGCGGCAACCAGGGTGGCGCGCTGGGGCAGATCACCTGCTGACTGCACACCGGTTGCCACGGCGCGCGGCTCCAGCTTGGCAAAATGCTGGCCCAACATCAGCAGGTCGGCAGGGAATGGATAAACCGGCTCTGGCGCGGCGTGCCCGCCAGGGTCACCGGCCAATGACAGCCAAGTCACTCGGAAGTTGCCCGGGTGTTCAGGTGTGCCCAGGCACTGCGCCAGTGCATCGTAGCTGCAACGCCCCTGACTTAAAAAACTGTGCAGGTGATCGGCATCCTGCCCAAGCAAAGCCGAGCGAAAGGCGCCGGCAAACAGTGACGGCGGCGGTGGCATTTGGCTGCTACCGTGTTCGCCACTGTCGCCAAACGCCAGGTTGCCACGCACAAACAGGCTGTCGGTAGGGCGCACATAATAAAAAGTGGTGGGGTTCATGCGGTGGCTCCAAGGGGTTCAAGCGCAGGGCCAGGGGCGGCTTGAACCGGACGAAAGGCGCGCGCCTCGCGGGCGAAAAATTCGCTGGTGACCAAAAAGTTGTCGATCGCGCTTCTGGGGTGCTGGGGCTTCATGACGTCGCAGACAAAATTGACAACCCGGCGCGCCACTTGGGCATCACCTTTTTGGCGGCTGAACTGCTGCGCCAGCGAACTGGTCATCTGCTCTCGCCATGCGCTGTTTTTTGCGTCGGCGGCATCGTCTGTCAAGCCCTCAAACCACATTTGTGCCCGATAGATGGCACCGCGTGAGAAGTCGGTCAGGGCCAATTGGGTGGCAAGCTCTTTCATGAGGGCCAGCGCGCTCTGGCTGGTGTCGGGTTGTTGGTCGGGCGCTGTTGGCCACCACGGGCTGGTGATGTTGACCTCGCCACCGCCGCGCTTGAGCACGCGCAGGCAAAAGGCATCGCGGTTGACGTCGTCGCCCCTTCCGTCGATTTTGTTCTTGCCACGCGTGGTGTTTTTGGCACGGCTCTCGGCGGCACGCAGTTCGCGCAGCACCATGCTCAGCGGTGCGCTGTGGTGCGCCACTACTGCACCCATCGAGGCAGTGGCTTTGTGGCCCATCAACGTCATGAGTCGGCCATTGAGCAGACCAAAGCCCTTGTCGAGCAACAGCTTGCGCTGTGAACCGCTGCCGCCAGGTTGCAGGGTGCCGATGCGCTCGCCCAGTTTCATCGTGGGGCTGGGCGCAATACCGCTGTAGGCCAGGCGCAGCAGTTGCATGCAGTCAAACAAATCATCCACCGCCACCAGCGCCAGCACGTCGTCGCCACCGGCGTAAAGCAATTTGCCTTTGCAACATTCCTCGACCACATGGCGGGCCAGCCGGGTTGAAAAGTCGTTCAGCGCTTGCGAAATGGCGCCATGGCGGCCGGGTGACACTGGGCGTTTGGTGGCCAGATAGGCTTTGAGTTGCGGGTCGCGGCGCTCGTACATGTCCATCTCGGACAGCACTTTGCTGTGCCAGGTGTCGCGGTAGCAGAGCTTGTAGGCGTCTTCATTGCCAGCCAGCCAGCCGCCCATTTTGTCGCCGTCCATCAGGATGAGGGCGTAATAGGTCTCGGGGCGGTTGTCGCCCAGCAGGTGGGCGATGGTCTGGCTGCGGTGCGCGCCCTCAGCACTGCCGTCAGCCGCGTCTTCGAGCATGGCGGGCAGTTTGCGCAGTATGTCTTGCTCTGCGGGTGACAAGTGCTTTGCTCTGTAAAGCTGGCGCATCAGGGCTTTGGGCAGGGTGACGGTGTCAAAGTCTTGCGCACTGGCAGCCAGCACTTGCAATGCCGCGCGCTGGGTGGTGGTCATGGGATGGTTGGGGTCAGCCAGCTTTTCCAGCGTGGTGGACAAGGCCAGCGCGTGCGTGCTGATGACAAAGCGGCGCACGTTGCCACCGGTCAAGCGGCTTACGCGCTCGGCAAATAGCGTGGGCCACAGACGCTTGAGGGTGGCAATGGCGCTTAAATGCTCGCCGGGTTTGACCCAGGACTTTTGTTTTTTGGCCAGCTTGCCCCACACGCTACTGGCCTCGCGGTCGCGGCGGTTCACGCCCAGAAGGCTGCGGTCATCGGTAAGCCACTCGGCCTCACCGGTCAGGGTGCAGCGGTGGCCCTCTTCGAGCACGGCATCAAACGGCCGGGTGACCTTGGCGGCACCCAAGGCACGTTCGGCCAGTTCATAAACCGCTGGGTAGAGGATGCCGGTGTTGGGGGTCCAAAACTTCAGGCCGTCAAGCTTGAGTTCTTTGGTCAGCACTTTCCAGGTGGCATCCTGAAAGACACCCTGCGTTTTCAAATCGGGGTGGATGCTGTCGAGTGCGGTGTGTAATTGGGTTGCGGCCGCAGTGACATCTGCACTGTCGGTGGGCCAGGTGGCCGCTGCCCAATAGCATTCAGGAAAACCTGCCAACTGCGCCTTGATCTGGGCGCGTGTCACGTCGTTCAGCGTGACGCCTGCCGCATCAAACGCCCTTTGGCTGGCCTCGGTTGTCCATTGTTTTGCAGCATTTCTGATGGCAGCGATGGCCCGCTCCGCCAGCGCGGCGGCTTGCCGGGCCGGCACGATGGCCATGAACTTGTTGGGCAGACTGGCAGCAAACAGCGGGTTGGTGTCGGTGTTGTCGCTCAAAAGCTCGGAGTCAATGTCTTCAAACAATTGGCTGAAGGCATCGCCACCCGTTTCCATCAACCATTGATCCACCACCGGCACGCCACGCAGCGCCGGGAACACCACCACATCTGGCCCCAGGTCGCTGATGATGGGTTTCATGGCTTCAAACACCAGGCTGGACAGCAGGTGTGAGCCCGCCCACAAGTCAGAGGTGGAGCGAGCCTGCCCGATAAACCCTTGCACCGGGCCAAAGCTCATGACCAGCAGCGCAGGCTGGTCCGGGCCGTCGGCATCACCCATCAAGGCGGTGTGAATGGCTGACACGGTATCGACATGCGACCAGATGCTGTGGTCGGGCGTGCGTGAGTCAGCGGGTAGCATGGGCCACAACACGCCAAGGTCGCTGGCCTGTCGGCCGGCCTCGGGACCAAAGCGCCAGAAGGCCAAAAATGTTTTGCGCAGGTCGGCGTCGTTGTCCTGAATCAGGCCCGTGAAGTGGTCCTGGCTGACGGATTTGATTTGCTCGATGCCAATGCTCAGGTCCAGTGCGGCAAGTTTGAGGCGCTCGCCAGACAGCGGGTGGATCAGTTCAGCCTCCCGGGTGAACTTGACTGCTTCAAATTTGGGGTACATGGCAGAATCTTCCGCGCGCGGCCAGTTGGGCCGGTCGGCGGCGGCAGCCAGACAGTCTGCGGTGTGGACCGATTTGTCTTGTTGGAGCTTGTCGTAATCCATTTCAAGCCATTGACCGTCTTTTTTGCGCATGGCCGGGCGCGTTGCCAGGCCCAAGGCCTTGCCCACTTCGACCACGCTGCCACCTTCGTGACCGACCGGGTCGCGCAGCAGCACCAGTTGTTTTTCAGCCGGGTCATGCAACCAGGCAGCGAGCTTTTTGGGGTAGTTGGTCATGGTGTTAGCCCTTGCGAATGCGTGTGATCAAACTGGCGGGTTGGCTGTTCAAGAAGTGGTGAACCTGTTGCCAAACTTCGATTTGATGCCCGATTTCGGGGGGACGTACGGTGCTGTGATTAAAAAAAGCTTGCGGCATGGCGCAGGGCAGGTGGGTGATCAAGCCAAAGTACTGGCCGTCTTTGTTTTTCGCCACTTTGAAGCGCATTTGGCTGGCCAGACGGGCATTGGGCAGGCCCGCCAGGCCATGGTTGGTGACCGGGTAGGCCAGCACATGGCGGTCTTCTACCTGGCTGTGCGGTGCGCCGCTGCTGAGTTTGAACTGGGTGCGAAAACCGATTTTGAGAGCGGCCAGTTTTTCAAGCACGCTTTTCCAGTCTTTGTAGCCTACAAATATCACCTTCTTGTCTTCGGTGATTTTTTTGTCAGCATAAACGCGCCAGACTGCCGGGCGTGCATCGTCACACAAGCCGAGCGCGTGCGGCCAATCTGCGGCCAGACGGTCGGTCAACGCGGCATTCAGGCTGCGCAACGGTGCTTGTTCGGCGAGTTTGGAGTCGCACAGCCCTTCAATGCCCAGCACGCCTTCGCCTTCAATGTGAAGTGAGCCCCAGCCGTTGCGAGCGCGTGAGCCCATCGAACCAAACCAGGCAGCCAGTTGCATGGCTTTGCGTAAGGTGCTGGTTTCAGAGGTCGGGCAACGCAACTTGAAGGTGACCGCCGGCGTATCCGGGGCAATGGCCGGGCGCATGGCAGTGGTAGTGACCGGGCCAAAACCCAAATAAACCGCCGTGCCAACGGGGACCACTTGTCCGTTGCGTTTGACCTCGTCGTGTTGCTGTGTGGCCATGCGGGGCAGTTCAGCCATGCGGCCCATGTCCCAACTTGACAGCCGCAACTGCACTTGCGACCTGCCAGAGCGCCCGGCATCAGGGCAGTCTGCGGCACTGCCAAACAAAGTGCTCTCAAGCTGGCGGAGTTGATGGTGGTCGTAGTCCACATCGGGCGCCTTCACCACCCGCCACCACTGCCTCAGCAGTGCCTTGAACGGTGGGGTGCGCCACTGGGCTTGTTGCTCTGCATTGCCCAAAAAGGCGGGCGTGTTGAATGTGACCTGGTAGGTCAACGCTTGCATGGTCATCAGTTCTCCTCCTTGATTGCCACATCTGTAACAAATGTAACCGCATCGGGCCTAAGGGTTAACGCGTAGCGCCGCGGCCGCGTGCCGCCGTCATGGATGCGGTAGGCCTCGGCTGCGGGGCCAAGGGCGGTTTTCAGGCGTTTGTCGAGCTTGGATTTGCGTGCCGAAAAATATTCGCCGTCCATACCATTTTTTAGCGCGCGTTCGGTGGTGTCGATGTCGGCCAGGTTGCCGGTAATGCGCATGTATTCGCGCAAGTAGCGTTTGGCCCAAGCGGGGTCGGGCACGGCTTTGGTAGGGGCGCTCAAGGGCAGCTTACCAGCCAGGGTTTCGCGTGCAAATACGGCCAACAAGGCCAGCTCGGCCGGGGGCAGTTTGATCTCGCGGTCACCAGCCAGAATGCGTTGGCGCGCCAGGTCGATGGTCAAGTGCGCTGGGGCCAGCGCGGCGCGGGCGGCGGCCACGGTGTCGTTAAAGCTGGCCACACCGGCCAGCAGATTGGTGGGCAAGCCGTGGCGCAGGCTGACAAACGGGATTTCTGCCAGCGTCACCTGCGCTAGTGCCGTGTCGGCCAGTTGGCCATCGCGCGTTTGCAGCACCCGGCTGTAGGGTGTTGGGTAAAAAAAGTCGTAGCTTGATTCGAACGGTTCGCTTACCAGCACATGGCTGAGCCGGTCTTGTGGGCGGCCAAACAGGCTGAGCGCATAGCCCAGATAAAAACCCATGGTTTTGCGGCCGCCAGCAATGGACGCGTGCAGGGCGCAACCGGGGTCAGCGGTGATGCTGCGCACCTGGGCAGTAATAAAGTCAGCGGCAGCGCGGTTGTCTGCAAGGCTGCGGATGTCGTTCATGGGTTGGCCGTGGGCATCGCGCATGACGTGGATGTGGCTGCGGTCAAAGGTGACGCCGGGTAGGTGGTAGTCAGCACAGAGTTTGTGGAACCAGCCCAGGTCGTCGCTGAGCAATGACAGCTCGGCACGGCGCGCACCCTCGGCGCTGGTGATGAGGTGCACCTCGGTGGGCACAAAGGGGGCAAATTCATCGGCCGCCAGGGCGTACAAGGTTTCGGTGACGATCTGTGGTGTGAGGCCGCTGACCGCCAGCAGCACGCGGCGCGGGAACTGGGCAGGCAGGGCGGGGGCGGTTGGGTGTGTGACAGCTTGGGTGTTCATGCGCTGCAGTTTAGGTGTGCCGTTTGGCGTTGCGGGCTACGGCAAGCTTGCCATGGTGTATCCGTCATAATCGACAGCGCTAGAGGTGCCGCCCGGTCGGGTGGCTGAGAAAATACTCTTTGAACCTGATCTGGGTCGTGCCAGCGTAGGGAAGCGTTCACAACTCACTTTGTGCTACTGCGGCCCCAGATCATTGGATGAAAATCTTGTCATGGCCGCTCAAAACAATTTACTTTCTCCTGCTGATTTGTGGGCTGATGTGCTCGCGGTGCGCACCCAGCGCCCGCTGGTGCACAGTATCACCAACCTGGTGGTGATGAACTTCAATGCCAATGTGCTGCTGGCCATGGGCGCGTCGCCGGTGATGGCGCACGCCCATGAAGAGGTGGCCGACATGGCCGCCATTGCGCAGGCGCTGGTGCTCAACATTGGCACGCTCGAGCCGTACTGGATCAGCAGCATGTGCCAGGCGCTCAAAGTGGCCGCAGCGCGAGGCATCCCGTCGGTGCTTGACCCGGTGGGCGCGGGTGCTACCCGGTATCGCAATGAAAGTATCCAGGCCATCTTGGACCAAGCCATGCCAACGGTGATTCGCGGTAATGCCTCAGAAATCATGAGTGTGGCGGGCCTGGCCGCGCAAACTCGTGGTGTGGACAGCAGCGCGACAGTGACTGATGCGTTGCAAGCCGCGCGCGAGCTGGCTGCGCGCACGAGCGGCGTGGTGTGTGTCAGCGGCCCGGTGGACCAAGTGCTTGACGCAGGCGGTCGCCAGGCCAGTCTGGCCAATGGCCATGAGTGGATGACGCGCATCACCGGCGTGGGCTGCTCGGCTACGGCGCTGGTGGGGGCGTTTTGTGCGGTTCAGCCCGATGCCTGGCGCGCTACCGTGTCAGCCATGGCCTATTTGGGCGTGGTGGGTGAAGTGGCTGCGCAGGCGGTGCAAGCCAAAGGCCAGGGCGTGGGCAGTTTGCAAATGGCGCTGCTGGACCAGTTGCAGTTGCTTGACGAGGCCACCTTTGTACAACGCCTCAAGCTGACCGTCAGTCCGTAAAACAATGCGTATTCCATTGACCGAGGCGCTGCGCCTCTATTTGGTCACCGACCGGGCCAGCCTGCTCGGTCGCACCCTCACTGACGTGGTGTTGGCCGCCGTGCAAGGCGGCGTGCGCTGTGTGCAGCTGCGGGAAAAGGCGCTGTCGACGCGCGAATTCGTTGCGCTGGCGCTGGCTGTGAAAGACCTGTTGGCGCCGTTTGACGTGCCGCTGATCATCAATGACCGGCTGGATGTGGCGCTGGCATGTGGCGCGGCGGGTTTACATCTTGGCCAGTCTGACATGCCGGTGGCGCTGGCGCGGCAACTGCTGCCGCCCGATGTGTTCATTGGCTTATCGGTTGAAAACCTTGGCGATGTGACGCGTGCGGCCGGGCAACCGGTGGATTACCTGGGCGTCAGCCCAGTGTTTGCCACGCCCACCAAAACCGACACCGCAGTGCCTTGGGGCTTGGCAGGTCTGCGCCAGGTGCGCGCCCTGACCGGCTTGCCGCTGGTCGCCATTGGCGGCATTCACCAGGGCAATGCGGCTGAGGTGCTGCAAGCCGGTGCCGATGGCCTGGCGGTGGTCAGTGCCATTTGTTCGGCGGCTGACCCCGGCGCTGCCGCGCAATGTTTCAAACAAATTCTCAGGGCACCTCAAGCATCATGAACATCGAACGAATTCACCGGTACCCCCGTGTCTTGTCGATCGCTGGTTCGGACAGCGGTGGCGGCGCCGGCATCCAGGCCGACCTCAAAACCTTTGCCGCGTTGGGCTGCTTTGGCATGACGGCCATTACCGCGCTCACCGCGCAAAACACCTGCGGCGTGCGCGCCATTCATTCGGTGCCGCCAGAGATGCTGCGCGCCCAGATTGACGCAGTGCTGGAAGACATCGGCGCTGATGCGGTCAAGGTGGGCATGCTGCATTCGCCCGAGATCGTGCGCACCGTGGCGCAAGCCATTGACCGGCATCACTTGAGCCGCGTGGTGTTCGACCCGGTGATGGTCGCCACCAGCGGCGCCAAGCTGATTGACGACCCCGCCATTGCCGTGCTGGTGGCCGAGCTTTTTCCGCGTGCGACGCTGATCACGCCTAATTTAGACGAAGCCGCGCTGCTGGTGGGCCGGCCGCTTGTCTGTGCGCAGGACATGGCCCAGGCAGCCGCTGAACTATTGGCAAATGGGGCGCGTGCCGTGCTGCTCAAGGGCGGGCACTTGGCCGGTGACGTGGTGATGGATTTATTGCTACCGGCAGAAGGCGAGCCGCTTTGGATGCAGGCCCCGCGCATCGCCACTGCCAACACCCATGGCACCGGTTGCACGCTGTCGAGCGCCATTGCCGCGCATTTGGCGCTGGGCGCTCCGTTAATTGATGCGGTGCAACAGGCCCGCGCCTTCGTACGCCAGGCTTTGCAAGCTGGTGCCTCGGTCAAAACCGGCCAGGGCGAAGGTCCGCTGAATCACGGTTTTGCGCCGCTGCCGATGGCGTTGCGCACGCTGTAACCCAAGTCGCATTCGCGGCGGGGGCGCCGCTCCTACAAAGCCAAGCCAATCATCGTGTTTGGTTTTAGCCGACCTTCAACTGGCAAACATGGCCTGCAATGCAAGCACCTGCGCTTCGGGCTGATCGGCCGCCACCAGCGCCCGCACCACAGCTACCGAGCCCACGCCAGTGGCCAGCACCTCGGGCAGCCGCGCGGGGTCGATGCCGCCAATGGCCACCGTGGGCAAGTCGCGCAACAGTGCCGCATACATTTTGAGGCGCGCCGGGCCTTGCGGCGGCGTGGCCATACGCTTGAGCGTGGTGGCGTAGACAGCCCCCATGGCGATATAGCTGGGCTGTACTGCGGCTGCGCGCATCATCTCGGCATAGCCGTGGCTGCTGAGCCCCAAGCGCAGCCCGGCCGTGCGGATGGCGTTCAGGTCTGCGCCACTCAGCCCTTCAAGGTCTTCCTGCCCCAAATGCACGCCGTAGGCGCCAGCATCAATGGCCGCTTGCCAGTGGTCATTGATGAACAGCAGCGCGGCGGTGCCCTGCACGGCTTTGACTGCGGCAGCTACTTCGCGTTGAATAACAGCCGGGTCGTCTGACTTGAAGCGCAATTGCAGCGTAGGCACCCCGGCACGCGCCATGCGCGCCACCCAGGCGGCATCGGGCAGCACCGCGTAAAGGCCCAACTGTTGCGGGCAGGGGGCAAAGCCCCCAGAGTTGCGGTTGTCTGTGAATGGGTGTGGGGTCGAGTTCAGTCGACCAAAGTCTTGCGCCTGGGTGGGCCAGGCGCTGGTGTCGAATTGGCCGCTACGCGCGCTTTGGCGCTGCCAGGCGCTGGCCACACATTGCGCATCAGCGTCGATGAAGTCAAGGGCGCGGCAGGCCGCATACACCGCTTGTGCTTCTGGGTCGGTCAGTACCGAGGGGAGTGCGCTCAAGTTGTTAGGCAGCCGTTGCAGCGGGTCAGCCTGCAATGCCAAGTGGCTGTGCTGGCGCACGATTTCTCGGGCCAGAATGTTGACTTCGATGTTGTGTGCCATGGGTTTCCTTTGCGTCAGGCCTGGTGCCAGAATGGCGTGCCCAGCACCGGGGTGCTGGGCTGAGCGCTGTCGTGCTCGGGCATCACGCCTGACAAATATGCCGCGCGTCCGGCTTGCACGGCGTGCGCAAAAGCACCCGCCATGCGCACCGGGTCTTGTGCCAGGGCCACTGCCGTGTTGAGCAGCACGCCGTCAAAGCCCCACTCCATCACCTGGCACGCGTGTGACGGCAGGCCCAAACCCGCATCGACGAGCATCGGCACGTCCAGGCGCTCGCGCAGGGTGCGCAGCGCGTAAGGGTTGATGGGGCCCTTGCCAGTGCCAATGGGCGCGGCCCACGGCATGATGGCCTGGCATCCCACATCGACCAGGCGCTGGCACAGCACCAGGTCTTCGGTGCAATAGGGCAGCACCCAAAAGCCGTCTTGGATAAGGCGGCTGGCGGCATCAACCAGGTTGAGCGTGTCAGGCTGCAGCGTGTAGTCGTCACCGATCAGCTCCAGCTTGAGCCAGGGCGTGCCAAACACTTCACGCGCCATCTGCGCCGTGGTGATGACTTCCTGCACGCTGTGGCAGCCTGCGGTGTTGGGCAGCACCGGCACCTTGAGCGCGGCCAGCATGGCCCAGAAGCTGTTGGGCGCGGCATCACCGGCGTGCAGGTTTTGCCGGCGCAGTGACGCGGTCAGCATGGCCGGTTGCGCCAGCTTGACCGCGGCTTGCAACACGCCGGGCGACGGGTAGCGCGAGGTGCCCAGCAGCAGGCGGCTGGCAAAGGTTTGGCCGTAGAGCACCAGCGCGTCAATGGGCGGGGTTGAATTCATGTTCATGGTGAGTGATTCTTAGCCCCCGGTGACCGGCGCAATCAAGTCAATTTGATCGGCGTTTTGCAACAGGGTGTGGTGGTACTGGGTATTGGGGACGAACTGCAGGTTGATGGCTGCGGCAAAAGGCGGCTTCAATTGCAAAAGCGCGACGGCATCTGCCAGGGTGGCGGGGGCGGGCAGGGTGGTGGTTTGGCCGTTGATCAGCACGGTGAGGTTGGCTGACATCAGGCAGGCTCCCGAACATCCGGGTTCATGGATTGCTGCGCTTCGCTCGCAATGACGGTGCTGGCACCGCCAGAGACACGGCAAACCACGCCAGCCTCAGCACCGTCATTGCGAGGAGCGTCAGCGACGCGGCAATCCATGGCTTCTGCCAGTGCCGAACGTCCGCCATGCATGAGTTGCAGCACCACATCCAGCACGGCCGGGGCCATCAGGTAGCCGTGGCGGTACAGGCCGTTGACCTGCAGGCAGCGCGCACCCAAGTAACGCACCTCGGGCAAGTTGTTGGGCAGGGTGGGGCGGCATTGGGCGACCAGCTCCACAATGCGGGCCTCGCCAAAGCCGGGGTCCACGGTGTAGGCGGCGCTGAGCAGTTCCAGCGCTGAGCGCACGCTCACCGGCGACAGGTCGTCCGATTCAATTTCTGTGGCGCCAATCTTGAAAATGCCGTTTTCCTTGGGTGCGATGTAGATCGGATAACGCGGGTGGATCAGCCGCGTCGGGCGTGACAGGCGCACGTTGGGGGCATGCAGTAGCGCCACCTCGCCGCGCACACCGCGCACCTGCGACCATTGCGGTCGGGCACCCAGGCCACGGCAGTCCAGCACCCAGTCGGGTTGGCCAGCGTTGTCGGGCGCAAAGTCGCCAGGCTGACGCGGGCTGTTCCAGTGCAGGTCAACCTGGCGCTGTTGCAACTCCAGCAGCAGGGCGTCGAGCAGTTGGTGGTTGTCCAATTGGCCCTCGCCCGGCAAATACAAGCCCTGGGCAAAGCGTTCGGCCAGGCCGGGCTCCAGTTGCGCAAGCCCAGCGCGGTCAAGCGTTTGCATGGCGGGCAATTGCGGCAGGCGCTGGTTGGTTGCAGCCAATTGGTGTGTGAAGCGCGCAGCTTCCGCCGCATCTTGCCGGTGCCACACCACCATCGTGCCCTGCTGCTGAAAAAACACTGGCGTGGGCAGCGGTGCCAGCAATTCGGGCCAGCGTGTCAGGCCATACAGCCCCATCTTGACCACGGCGTCTTCTGCCACCGCAGATTCGGCCAGCGGTGCCAGCATGGCCGCTGCCGCACGCGCTGCCGAGTTGAGCGCTTGCGGACCACCGGCATCAAACACTTGCAGCTGATGGCCAGTGCGGGCCAGCGTGACAGCCAACAACCTGCCCATCAGACCCGCTCCCAATATGACGATATTCATGCATTGCTCCTGACCAGAAGCGACGACGGCGTGTGCGTCCGCCGGGCTGGAAATGCGCCAGATAAATATGTATTTGCCATCCGTTTGCTCCATGCAAAAAGTTGGCAGGTCGGCGGTCGAAAGGGGTGGCAAACCTCGCCAGAGAAGGCGGCGAGCACCGGTTTTTAACCTGCTTCCCTGCGCGAGGATTACCTCAATCAGGTTCAAAGGGACTTTCTCAGTCGCACTGCCAGCAAAGCCGGCCGCACAACACCCCTAGCGAAAGCGTCAATAAACGCAGCGCGGATTCTATAGCGCAGCGCGGGCAGGTGGTGTTGGCAATGTCCTTGATGGCAACGCTCAACGCCTCAAAACCTTACACTCGGCGCCTTGTTTCTGCCTGTGAATGCCCATGAACGCCCCTGTCGACGTCTCCTTTTTCCCGCGCGCCGCCAAGCCACTTTCCAGCTACCGCAAGTTCTGGGCAGCGCGCTTTGGCACGGCGCCGTTTTTACCGATGAGCCGTGCCGAGATGGAGCAACTTGGCTGGGACAGCTGCGACGTGGTGCTGGTCACGGGCGACGCTTACGTGGATCACCCCAGCTTTGGCATGGCGGTGATTGGTCGCATGCTTGAAGACCAAGGTTTTCGCGTGGGCATCATTGCGCAACCCGACTGGCAGAGCGCCGAGCCGTTCCGCGCTTTAGGCAAACCCAATTTGTTTTGGGGCGTGACGGCGGGCAACATGGACAGCATGATCAACCGCTACACCGCCGACCGCAAAATTCGCACTGACGACGCCTACACCCCAGGCGACGTTGGCGGCAAGCGACCTGACCGCGCGGCCATTGTCTACAGCCAGCGCTGCCGCGAGGCCTACAAGGATGTGCCCATCATTCTGGGCGGTATCGAGGGCAGTCTGCGCCGAATTGCCCACTACGACTACTGGAGCGACAAGGTGCGCCGCAGCATTGTTGTGGATGCCAAGTGCGACCTGCTGCTGTACGGCAACGCCGAGCGCGCCATTGTTGAAATTGCCCACCGCCTGAGCCGGCGCGAGGCCGTTGAGCACATCACCGACGTGCGCGGCACCGCCTTTGTGCGCCGCACCGACGACGACACCCGCTTGGGCTGGTTCGAGATCGACTCCACCAATGTTGACGTGCCGGGCCTGGTCGAGTCGCACATCAACCCCTACCAGACCACCAGCGAACAGGCGGCGGGGCAGGGTACAACCTGCAGCAAGGAAGATGCACAAGCGGATGAGTTTTGTGGGGCAGACTTTAGTCTGCCAAGGTCGACTGAAGGCGACCCCACATTACAGCCCCAAGGGGACAACGTTCAGCCCCTCACCTTCATGCCCAACCCCGCGCTGCCACGGCGTGCTGGCAAACAAACCCTGCCACCCCGCGACCGCACCGTCATCCGGCTGCCAAGCTACGAGCAGGTCAAATCCGACCCGGTGCTCTATGCCCATGCCAACCGCGTGCTGCACCTTGAAACCAACCCCGGCAACGCCCGCGCCCTGGTGCAGGCGCACGGGGAGGGCTCAGTAGCTCGCGATGTCTGGATCACGCCACCGCCGATCCCGCTCACCACCGCAGAAATGGACCAGGTTTTCGGCCTGCCCTACGCGCGCAGCCCGCACCCCAGTTATGCCGACGCCAACGGCAGCCATGACCACGCCACCAAGATACCGGCCTGGGAGATGATTCGCTTCAGCGTCAACATCATGCGCGGCTGCTTTGGCGGCTGCACTTTTTGCTCAATCACCGAGCACGAGGGACGCATCATCCAGAGCCGATCCGAGGAATCGGTCATCAAGGAGATCGAGGACATTCGCGACAAGGTCAAGGGATTCACCGGCACCATTTCAGACCTCGGCGGGCCGACTGCCAACATGTACCGGCTGGGCTGCAAAAGCCCCGAGATCGAAGCCGCCTGCCGCAAGCCCAGTTGCGTCTTCCCCGGCATCTGCTCCAACCTGGGCACCGACCACCAGCCGCTCATCAACATCTACCGCCGCGGCCGTGCCCTGAAGGGCGTCAAGAAGATTTTGATCGGCTCGGGTGTGCGTTATGACCTGGCGGTGCAAAGCCCGGAATACGTCAAGGAACTGGTGCAGCACCATGTGGGCGGTTACCTCAAGATTGCGCCCGAGCACACCGAACAAGGGCCGTTGAGCAAGATGATGAAGCCCGGCATGGGCAGCTATGACAAGTTCAAGACGTTGTTTGACAAGTACACCGCTGAGGCTGGCAAAAAGCAGTTTTTGATCCCTTACTTCATCGCAGCCCACCCCGGCACCAGCGACTCCGACATGATGAACCTGGCGCTATGGCTCAAGAAAAACGGCTTCCGCGCCGACCAGGTGCAAACCTTCTACCCCAGCCCGATGGCCACCGCCACGGCCATGTACCACACCGACCTGAACCCGCTCAAGGGCATTCACCGCGACGACCGTGGTGAAAAGGTTGACGTGGTGCGCGGCGAACGCCGCCGCCGTTTGCACAAGGCTTTTTTGCGCTACCACGACCCCAACAACTGGCCGCTGCTGCGCGACGCGCTCAAGGCCATGGGCCGCGCCGACCTGATTGGCAACGGCAAACACCACCTGATTCCGACGTTTCAGCCCATGACGGACGGCAGCTACACCAGCGCGCGTCGCAAGAACTCAAGCACTTCGGCAGTCAAAACACCCAAGCCAGGTCAACTATTGACTCAGCACACGGGCCTGCCACCGCGCGTTACCGGCAAAACGGCTTCGTCGTCATTGCGAGCGATGCGCGGCAATCCATGACTCCAAAAACCAGTGGATTGCCACGTCGCTAACCCGCCTGGGCGAGCTGCAATCGGATGTTGGCGCACAAGCCGCCGCCGCTGGCGTTGCTGAGCTCAAGCGTACCCCTCATGCGCGAGACGATTTTTTGCACAATGGCCAGCCCCAGGCCAGTGCCGTTGGCAGCGGTGCGGGCGGTTTCACCGCGAAAAAATGGTGTCGTCAACAGCTTGAGCTGATCAGCTGGCACGCCCGGGCCATGGTCGCACACCCGCAGCAGCACCGTGCTGTCCATCTTGCGCGCAGTCACTTCCACCCGCGCCTGATCGCTATCGGCCGACTTGCCATAGCGTGCAGCGTTTTCTATCAGGTTGATCAGCACGCGCTGTAGTTCCACTGCGTCGGCCTGAACCACCAGATCGGGTTCAATGTTCAGCTTGATCTCAAGCTCGGGGCGGTTACGCAGCGTGCCCAGGTACTCATCCATGAATGGATTGAGTGCGACCGGACTCAGCATGATGTGGCCGGGCCGGGCGTAATCAAGAAACTTGTTGATGATGGCATCAAGTTGCGCGATGTCGTTGGCCATGTGCTCACGCGCCGTAGCATCACTGACACTGAGTTCGGTTTCCAGACGCAACCGCGCCAGTGGCGTGCGCAAATCGTGTGAAATTCCGGCTAGCATGACCGCCCGCTCTTCTTCAATTCTGGCGAGCTTTTGTGTCATTCGGTTAAAGCCGATATTGACCGCCCTGATCTCGTTGGTGCTCACCGTTTCATCGAGTCGGCTCGCCTCGAAGTCGCCCTCGCGCACGCGCTTGGCGGCAAACGACAGGTCTTTCAGGGGCTGATTGATGAGCCGTGCCATCCAGGCTGCACCCAGCAGCGACAAAACCGCGGCGGCGGACAACCAGATCAGCCAGGCCTTGGCCTCGGGCTGGTCAAAGCGGGAGCGATCCGTCTGTAGCCAGAAATGGTCCTTGTTGATGTCAAAGCCAATCCACAGCCCAGCCACGCCATTGACCTGTTCAGCCACCAGCGTGTTGGGCCCCAGACGATTTTTCAGCTCCCTGGCCATGTAGCGGCTGAGGTCGTCTTTGCTCAAGGGCTGTATCACGTCATTGGGCTCGCGCGGCACGATCACCACATGCTCCTGGTCTTTCATGGTCTTGAACAGCGAGACCTGGGTGATGCTGTCGGTGTGCATGACAGCGGCACGGCTCAGGTTGACCATCGACGCAATTTGCCGACCGGTCTGGGTGGCACGCGGCTCGGCTTCAAGCTCGTGCATGGTCTCCGTCCAGGCCAGCACACTGCCCAGCAGCATCAGCGCGAGCAGCACAAAAGTGCGCCAGAACAGACTCAGGCGGGGTCTATTGGCTGTCATCAGGAACAAACACGTAGCCAACACCCCACACGGTCTGGATGTAACGTGGCGCCGCGGCATCTTCCTCGATGAGTTTGCGCAAGCGCGACACCTGCACGTCCAGGCTGCGGTCGAAAGGCTCAAAGTCGCGGCCGCGGGCCAGTTGTGCCAGTTTTTCGCGCGACAGGGGCTGGCGCGGGTGCCGCACCAACGCCTTGAGCATGGCAAATTCACCAGTCGTCAGGCTCAGTTCTTCCTGACCCTTGCGCAAGATGCGTGCACCCATATCAAAGCTGAAAGGGCCGAAAGTGATGTTTTCGTTGTCGCTCGACGGTGCGCCAGGCGCTTCGACGCGGGGTCTGCGGCGCAGCACGGCATGAATGCGGGCCAGCAACTCACGCGGGTTGAAGGGCTTGCCCAGGTAGTCGTCGGCACCCACTTCGAGCCCCACAATGCGGTCGATGTCCTCGCCCTTGGCCGTGAGCATGATGATGGGCGTGCGGTCGTTGGCGCCGCGCAGGCGTCGGCACACCGACAAGCCGTCTTCGCCCGGCATCATCAGGTCAAGGACGATCAAATCGACGGGTTCGCGCTGCAGCACGCGGGTCAGACCCTTGCCGTCCTCGGCCTGTAGCACTTCGAAACCTTCTTGCGTCAGGTAACGGCGCAACAGGTCGCGAATGCGTGCATCGTCATCGACCACTAATATTTTGTCTACACGATCAGGTTTTACGGACATACTACGTTCCAGGGCAATTTGTAACAAACGCGATTTTGCGTGTTTTGATTTGCGATTTACAGAAATTTTGACTGCATTGACAAGCTGTTACAAATTATTTTGTTATTTGCCGGAATCAATCGTGAAGGAATCAGAGATGAAAAATAAGATGAAGCTGATCGCTTTCAGCGCTGTCATCGTGAGCGCCAGCGCCGCTTTTTCTCAAACCACGGCGCCTGCGCTGCCGACGCAAAGGGTAAGCCTGGCGGCCAGCGCCACGGTGCAAGTGCCGCAAGACGAGTTGACCCTGACCCTGAGCACTCAGCGTGAGGGCGTGAATGCGCCAGAGGTGCAAAGCCAGCTCAAGTCAGCACTTGATGCGGCGCTGACGCTGGCCAAAAAAAAGGCACAAAGCCCGTTGATGCGCGTCAGCACCGGGCGTTTCGGACTGTCGCCACGGCACGACCGCAATGGCAAGCTGGTTGGCTGGCAGGGTTCGGCCGAACTGGTGCTGCAAGGGCGTGATTTTGTGCGCATCAGCCAGACGGCGGGGCAGTTGCAAACCCTGAGCGTGGCCAGTGTCAGCTTTGGCTTGAGCGAACAGCTGCGTCAGGAGGCGCAGACGCAGGCGCAAAGCCAGGCGATTGAGCAGTTTCAGAAAAGCGCCTCGGAGATCGCCAAAAGCTTCGGCTTTGGCGGCTACACGCTGGGTGAAATCAATGTCAACGCCAACCAGATCGGCCCGGTGCGGCCTTACATGATGGTGGCCAGCGCCAAGTCGATGGCAGAAGACGCGCCGGTGCCGCTGGAAGCCGGTTTAAGCAATGTGAGCGTCAATGTATCGGGATCGGTGCAGTTGAAATAGAGGTTTTAAGCATGCCTTTTTGCTCAATGAAAGCCACCACCTGCGCCAGTCCATCCAGCGTTTTGAGATTGGTCATGACAAACGGCTTGAGCCCTTTGGGCGTGGTGCGCATGCGCTCAGTGTCCGCACGCATCACGTCCAGGTTGGCCCCCACGTGCGGCGCCAGGTCGGTCTTGTTGATGACAAACAGGTCGCTCTTGGTGATGCCGGGGCCGCCTTTGCGCGGGATTTTTTCACCGGCGGCCACGTCGATCACGTAAATCGTCAGGTCTGAGAGCTCGGGGCTGAAGGTGGCGGCCAGGTTGTCGCCGCCACTCTCCAGAAAGACGATGTCGGCATCGGGAAAGTCCGCCAGCATGCGGTCGATGGCTTCCAGGTTGATCGAGCAATCCTCACGAATGGCGGTGTGCGGGCAGCCGCCGGTCTCTACACCCATGATGCGCTCGGGCGGCAGCGCGCCGTTGACAGTGAGCAGGCGCTGGTCTTCCTTGGTGTAGATGTCGTTGGTGATGGCCACCAGGTCGTACTGCGCGCGCATGGCTTTGCACAGCATTTCCAGCAACGTGGTTTTGCCAGAGCCGACCGGCCCGCCAATGCCCACGCGCAAGGGCGGCAGGAGCTTGGTGCGGTTGGGGATGTGGTGCAGTGGTGTGTTCATGGTTTGTATGAGGCGGGTTTGTGGGTGGAGCTTGTTTGCATGGCGCGAGTTGGGTTGCTGGCGACATCCATCGTTACTACAAAATATATAGCTGCTTGCGCTTATTACATAAGGTCTAGGACCTGAAAAGCCTTGAATATTGCAGCTAGTGCCGGGCGCTCAGAATGGCCAGCATGGGCGCGAACGCCTGGCGCTGGCTGTCTGGCAACGCCAGCGCATGGTCTACCGCCGCCGCAATGGCGGCAGCCAGCGCCTGCAAGATGCGCTGCCCGGCGCTTTGCCCCAGCGGCACCGATTTGATGGCGGCTTGCACCATGTTCTCTGCCCAGCCAAAAGCGTAGGCCAGCAGGCAGTCGCGCAGCGGCGCGCCGGTGCTGCTGGCAGCCAGCGCAAAAGCCAGCGGGTAAGTGGGTTGCAGATCGGCCAGCAGCTGGATTTGCTCACGTGTGGCGGTGGTGTGGTTGCGCAGCCACTCCAGCAGGCTGCGACCCATTTGCTCGGACTGCGCACGCAGCTCAGCGCTCTCGCGGGTCTGCAGCGTCCAGGCGATGAGGGCTGAAATGCGCGACGTGTTAGCCGCTTGCCAGGCAGGAATGGCTTGCGCCAGCACTGCCAGGTCACTGTGTGCCAGGCCCAATTCAAGCTGATCCAGTAACCAGTTTGATGCTTCTGATTCTGTAGCTACCAGCGCATGATCTACGGCGGCTTCAAGGCATTCTGAATAAGAAAACCCGCCAATGGGCAGGGCTGGCGAGGCCAACCACATGAGCTGGAGCAGGCTTGAAGTTTGCATGTCTGGCTGTTAGGGCTCGTAAAGTAATAAGTTGGACATTTTGACGGCCAGATTTGGGATGCAGTGCTAGGCGCAAAACGCGCCGTTTAGCTCTGCTAAACAAGCGATTT
>Ga0210028_1000671_pt1 | contig 29176 bp, 30 predicted proteins | sample CryGeymeta201513_FD_185468 | JGI IMG/M metagenome (GOLD analysis project Ga0210028, IMG submission 185468) | Groundwater microbial communities from Crystal Geyser aquifers in Utah, USA - Crystal Geyser metaG 2015-13 (SPAdes) (version 2) | ecosystem: Environmental > Aquatic > Deep subsurface >...
GGTTGTAACAAGTTCATTCAATTTTTTTATCGTCCCGAATTTTTCTTCGGCGGCAAAGTTATTTACGGGCCAATAACCATGATACCCTGAAAACCACCGATACGGTTTAGGCGACTCGCGGTAGGCAACATTAGGATTATCATAAACCGGTGAAACCCAAATAACATTTATTCCTAATTCATCAAAATATCCTTCATCGATTTTGTTTATTATTCCTTGGAAATCTCCGCCTTGATAATTTGCCTGCCATGCTAACGAATCATGTTTTACGGGAATATTATTGCTCTTATCGCCGTCATTAAACCGATCTACCATGATAGAATAAATGGAGCCGTCATACCAAGATGAAAAACCATTTTTTGTACCCGAAGTTTTTCCATTGGTAAAAAAGACCGACTGAATATTCGAATTTTTACCGGCTATAGAAATCAGCATACGAAAAATTTGATTCCCCTTCATGTCTTTTGTAGAAAGTGATACATCAATTTTATTCTTGGAAATTTTTATTGCGCGCGGTGGTACTAATTGATTATGTAACAAAGCAAAAATATTCGATTTAGAAATCTTACTCCCCTTCCCATCCTGTTCAAAATAAAACGATAGATTAGTTTCATTCGGCTTTTCGGTTTTACCGAGAATGTGAAGATATGTTTTCCCTGAACTTTTTTCCGTGATTCTCAAAACGGAGTTGAAGCCGTCAAATCCGGTTGGAACGGTTTCTTTATTTTCCGGATCAATAATGTCTTTTCCATCGACTGAGAATTTGTAAAAATAATTACCAGGCTCAAGATTTATAGTCGCTTCATAAATTCCGCTCTTTCCCCTTTCAATTAAAGGATTTGCTTGCCGGTTCCAATTGTTAAAACTTCCGATAACAACAACGTTTGATGGTTTACCTTCCGGTTTATACCGGAATGTATGACTTTGTAATTCTTTCTTTTGGTTCTGCAACAATAATGGAATAACATAATTTTTATTATTAAAAGTGAAACCGAGTAAACTCAAACCTTTAAAAGATTTCTTCGGCTGAAGAACAAGTTTCTTTGTTGATTTATCAAACGAAAAACTTACATCCTTGTTTGCTGAAAAGGTTAGATTATAATTTTTAGCATAAAACAGATCGCTCACCAATATTGTGTCGCTCACTCCGGCGGTTAGTTTTACCGGTTCAATTAAATCGGATATTTCCTGAGCCTGAATTGTTTGAAGAAAAAGTAAACTAAGAAATATTTTTACTAGAAATTTTGAAAACATAAATTCTCCATACATTTTTTTAGTGACCGCTGCTAACCGGCATTTCTTTTTCCCCGAAGGCATTTTTTGACTCTTTAACAAAAAGCCAAAGCACCGCAGAAATTGCCAATGAAACTCCGCTAATGATAAAAATAATGTTGGTATCTGCGGATGATTTAATAACCGAACCGATCGCAAGACTTACAAATAATTGTGGTAAGACGACCGATAAATTGAAAATCCCCATAAAAAATCCCATTCTGCTTTTATCAACTTTTTCAGACATAATTGCAAACGGCAAACTTACAATTGCAGCCCAGCCGATTCCAACGACAGCCATTAAAACGTAAAGTGAAAATGGTGATTTTCCGAAAGCTACAATTCCAAAATATCCTATTGCCATTAAAGCTACTGCGCTCATGTGTGTTTTTATTCTTCCAATTTTTTCAGCAATCGGCTCAAGGACAAATGCAGGTAAAATAAATCCAACAGTATTTAACACTGCAAAAGCAATCGCAATAACTTGTCCCGATTGTAAAGAAATTTCAGCTTCATTTGCAGAACCGGAAATTAATTTTTGTTGAATATAGGCGATGATATAAACAAACATTGTTTGCACACCGATCCAAGAAAATCCGTGAGCAAAATATAATTTGAATAACTCGCCCCAGTTTGTTGTGGTTTTTTCTACTACTTCTTTCCCTTCTTCTACAACAACAAGTTCTTTGCTTTCTTGAATAAAAAACATTGGAGCAACTGAGAAAAGAAGAACAATAAAAACACCGCAATAGATCAAAGTATAATTTCCGAATATCGCTCCCATTACGTATGCAAGCACACCAAAAAATCCGGAGATAGTTTGCATCCAAGTGTAACCCTTTGTTCTTGGATTGCCTTCCGGAGTTACATCCGCAATAATTGAGCGAGTTGGATTGAAGCTGATATTAATGGCTAAATCAAGTGTTAAAGCAATTACGATAGCAACTCCAAGTATTCCGCTGAATCCTAAAAAGGCGCTGATCTTATCAATATTCGGCAACGCAAGCAACATCAACGCAGCCAACGGACCACCAATTAAAACAAACGGACGACGTCTTCCTCCCCAAAACCAAACTTTATCACTTATCAAACCGATTATTACTTGACCGAAAATTCCGGCAAGCGGACCTGCAGCCCAAACATATCCAATCTCATCAATTTTCAAATTGTATTTTGTTGTTAGTATCCAGCTTAAGGCTGATATTTGAATTGAAAGCGCAAAACCCATTGCCGTTGCCGGTAAACTAAGTAAAGCATAAAATGAATTTGTAAGTTTCTTTTGAATAGCGAGCATCTCAACCTCGAATTATTTTTATTGAGTGAAGAACGAAAAAACTATAAAACACGTTACAGATTTAGTAAATTTGGCAAAGAAAAAAAAATTAATTTTCTCTTTTTCTCCTTATTAACTCAAATAAAAGAAATTAGATGGCTGCAAAATCACCTGAAAAGAATATTGTTACAAATAGAAAAGCCCGGCATGAATACGAAATCCTTCAAGTTATCGAAGCGGGAATGGTGCTGCAAGGAACCGAAGTTAAATCTCTCCGCCAGGGAAACGCGAATATGGTTGATAGTTACGCCAACATCAAAAACAATGAAGTGTGGCTCGTTGGGTGTCATATAGCTGAGTATAAATATGGAAATATTGAAAATCACGAACCAACAAGAACAAGAAAACTGCTGCTTACTCGGTCGGAAATAAAAAAACTCCTTGTAAAAATTAAAGAGAAAGGATTGACACTGATTCCGTTACGACTCTATTTTAAAGAAGGAAAAGTTAAAGTTGAACTCGGACTTGCCAAGGGAAAAAAGGTTTACGATAAACGAGAAGATATTAAGAAGAGAGATTTTGCGCGGGATCAAGATAGAAAGGTAAAATATTAGCTTTTTTCAAGTTTTGAAACTTATGTCAAAATAGTATATATTTTGAATAGATATTATTGGAGTTATTATGGACACAGCAAAATTATTTACAAACGGGAAAAGTCTTGCGGTAAGACTACCTAAAGCTTATAGATTAAAAGGAAAAGAAGCCTTTATCACAAAAATTGGAGATGCAATTGTTCTTTTCCCTAAAACAGAAAATTGGGATTCTTTACTAGCAAGTTTAAGTAAGTTTTCGGATGATTTTATGAACGAACGAAGTCAGCCTGAGATTGATAAAAGAGAAGATTTGTTTTTATGAAATATCTTCTTGACACCAATATTTGCATTTACATTATCAAGAAAGCTCCTGAACAAGTTCTAAAACGGTTCGTAAAACTTAAACCGGGGAGCCTTGTAATTTCGAACATCAGTGTTGCAGAATTGTATTACGGTGTTTCGAAGAGTTCCTTCCCAAATGAAAATACTATAGCGCTCGAAGAATTTTTACAACCATTGCATATCCTCGATTTCACGAAAGAAGACGCAATCGTTTATGGAAAAATTCGGGCAAAATTGGAATCAATTGGAAAGATAATTGGCCCGATGGATCTTTTAATTGCTTCACAAGCATTAAATAATCATTTGATTTTAGTTACAAATAATGAGAAAGAGTTTCTACGAGTCGAAAACCTAAAAATCGAAAATTGGGTTTAAACTAAAATCTACCTCTCCCCTCCAATCTTTTATTATCAAAAAAGACCACGTTCTGATTCTCTGTTAAAATATTGATTTTTTTTCAGCCAAACATTTGTAAAGTCATCAAGAATTTGTAAAATTGCAATGCATTTCAATTAATTTTTCAAGCGATGTGTAAAACTAATTATTAACTTTTTACCTGCAGTAAAGCAGGACGGATCATTAACTCCAGGAGATATTAAGAATCGTTGACTAAAAACTTCCCACCAATTAACGAGCAGATGAACCTCATAAAAAGAGGCGCTTCTGAGATTATTCCCGAAGATGAATTACTTAAAAAGTTAGAAAAATCTTATAAAGAACAAAAACCGCTTAAGATTAAATTAGGCTGCGACCCCAGCAGACCCGATTTACACATCGGACATTCAGTCGTTTTACGCAAATTAGCACAGTTTCAATCACTTGGACATCAGGCAATTCTAATTATTGGCGATTTTACCGGAATGATCGGTGATCCATCCGGAAGAAATGTTACACGCCCAGCCCTTTCTCTTGAAGAAACCCGCAAACATGGCGAATCTTATTTCGAGCAAGCTTCTAAAATATTAGATAAAGAAAAAACTAAGATAGTTTATAACTCCCAATGGCTTGGTAAGATGAGTTTTGAAGATGTCATTAAACTTGCCTCGAAATATACCGTTGCAAGAATGCTTGAACGTGACGATTTCACAAAACGGTACAAAAACGGCGAACCAATTTCCGTCCATGAATTCCTTTATCCCCTTGCTCAAGCTATGGATTCAGTTGCCATCGAAAGTGATGTTGAACTTGGCGGAACGGATCAAAAATTTAATTTGCTGGTTGGAAGAGACATTCAGCGCGAGTTCGGAATTGAACCGCAAGTAATATTAACCATGCCGTTGCTTGTCGGGACTGACGGTGTTGAAAAGATGAGTAAATCATACGGCAACTATATTGGTATTTCTGATTCACCCAAAGATATTTTTGGTAAGACACTGTCGATTGCTGACTCGTTAATTTATACTTATTACGAACTTGCGACTGATATTAGCAATGCGGAATTAACCAAAGTTAAATCCGATTTGGAAAATCCGGATGTAAATCCAAGAAATATCAAAAGAGCTTTAGCCAAGAAATTAGTTGAGATGTATCATTCGGCTGAAGCTGCAAAAGAAGCGGAAGAAGAATTCGATAAGATTTTCATCAAAAAAGAAATACCTGACGAAATTCCTTTCTTTGAAATTACAAATGGACAAAAAGAAATTTCAATTTTAGATTTAATCACTACGGTAAACTTCGCACCCTCTAAAGGTGAAGCGCGAAGATTAGTTCAACAAGGTGGCGTTACTTTAGATGGTGAAAAAATAGCTGATATCTCAGCAGTTGTTCAACTGAAACCGGAAAACATTTTGAAGGTTGGCAAAAGAAAGTTCATTAAAATTATTGTTAAGTAAGTTTTTATTTATTTTTACACGGAGTTGAGAAATTGTACGTACCACAAAAAATATTTTTTACCAAGGGAGTCGGAAGACACAAAGATTATCTTGCATCTTTTGAAATGGCTTTGCGCAGTTCAGGAATTGAAAAATGTAACTTAGTTACAGTAAGCAGCATTTTCCCCGGCGGATGCAAACGCATTTCTAAAGAAGAAGGTTTGAAAGAATTACAAGCCGGACAAATTACGTTCTGCGTTATGGCAAGAAATTCCACAAATGAACCAAACAGATTGATCGCCACATCTATCGGCGTTGCTCTACCGGCTGACCCTGACCAATACGGTTATTTATCTGAACATCATCCGTTTGGAGAAACAGAAAAAGTTGCCGGTGAATACGCGGAGGATTTAGCCGCTACAATGTTGGCTACAACTCTTGGAGTTGAATTCGATTCTAACAAAGATTGGAACGAACGTGAAGACATCTACAAAATGTCGGGGAAAATTGTAAAGTCGTTCAACGTAACACAATCTGCCGAAGGTGAAAAAACCGGACTTTGGACAACAGTAATTTCTGTGGCTGTTCTGCTTCCGTAAATTCTTTTCTTTTTTTGAGGTTCATTTTTACTAAAAAATGAACCTCTCTTTGTTTTCCCTGTTCCAACTTAGTTCGTTAAAGTCCTTTAGTCAATATCAGTTAGAAAATTAAATCCCTTACTCACTAAACATTTATTAATCTCTTTTCTGATTAATTCTGTAAGCTCTATTGCTTTAAGCGTTTCTTCTTTTGAAAGTTTCTTATAAAAATCAGGGTATCTTTTAGAAACAGCATAATCTGATAAAACTCTGGCATCCGATAAAACTGCAAACAGGTTGTATTCGATAAGTGTAAGTTCTAAGAGTTTTTCAAGACTGTGCGTGTAAGGAAAATCAATGCAATGAAAGACCAGAAAAGCTTTAATATACTTTTCTGCGCATTGCTGGCAATGAAATGCAATTAACCTGTAAGGGACATTTGAAGACATAGTAAGCCCAAATTTGGCGAAGCGGAAATCTTCTTCGGCAATTTCGATCCACTGTTTGGTCTTTTCTATTAAATCCTCTTCTTTAGGCTTCATAGATTATTTCTCCTTCAAGAGAAGCGTACCGTGAAATTGTTCCCGGTATGTCCCTATCGCGTTCAAATTCTTCAGGAGTTATAGCTATAACATCAAAAGCATATTTTAGAGGTAATAATTTTCCACGTAATTCCCTCATCAATGCATAGCGGTCATTTATGTTTGAAGTAAGAACCAAAAGGTCAACATCGCTTCTTTCATCAGCCGTACCGCGCGCTTGTGATCCAAAAAGAATAATTTTATTTAACTGCAACCCGGATAATAAAATTTCTTTTATTTGCGTTACTGTAGTTTCACTTAACATAAATCTTTCTTAAAATTAAAATGATAAATTCTACTTGATGAAATATAAGCAGGCAAAAGATGAGAGACAACAGTCAATTATTTATCTTCCGTTTAAGTGAAGCAGTCTCGACCGCCATCTACGTTTGTGAAAAAATATAATTTTTTGTATGGAATCACATCGAAGCGTGACGAGCGTTCCAATGTATTGTTACGAGAATAATTTCGCATAGAATTAAGAAATATTGAATCCCGAAGGATTCGTTTTATGTTTTTTCTATTTTTCTACAAAGATAAAATCCCTCCGGGATTTCTTCTATTACACCGTAGGTGTAAAATCTTTGTAGCAACGAACCACAACAACATCTGACATTCCCATCGGGAATGAATATTTTTGGATGAAAGAATCCGAGAGTTATCGCGCCCTTTCAGGGCTTACCTCTTCTTCGTTCTTTTTCTCAGGGCTTCGCCCTGAGGTGGTGTATTTTACCCTTTCAGGGCTTTATGATTAGTGTCAGTTGTGCTCAAATTTTTCTACCACTTCTTTTATCTTGACATTGAACCAAAGATTCTTTAATTTAGCAGTCGTAATTAATGAGTGCTAATCAAACTGCCGGTTGGCAGAAATTATTTCAAAAACAAACAAAAGGAGATTTTCTCTATGAGTAAAATCAATTTGCAGCCGCTGCATGATCGGGTGATCGTAAAACCACTCGAAGCGGAAGAAAAAACAAAAGGCGGATTATTCCTTCCGGATACCGCAAAAGAAAAACCAATTGAAGGTACTGTTGTTGCTATTGGCACAGGAAAAGTCAGTGATGAGGGAAAAGTTACTGCTCTGACTGTTAAAGTTGGCGAGAAAGTACTTTATGGTAAATACAGTGGAACGGAAGTGACCGTCGAAGGGGAAGAATACTTAATTATGCGCGAAAGCGACATTTTTGCAATTGTAAAATAAATAACGAGGAGTTATAAAATATGTCATCAAAACTAATTGAATATGATGTTGAAGCCCGCGCCAAAATTAAAAAAGGTGTGGATAAATTGGCTAACGCCGTAAAAGTTACCTTAGGACCTAAAGGTCGTAATGTAATTTTAGAAAAAAAATTCGGAGCGCCAACTGTTACTAAAGACGGTGTTTCCGTCGCTAAAGAAATTGAACTTGACGATCCTGTAGAAAATATGGGCGCTCAAATGGTTCGCGAAGTTGCTTCTAAAACCAGCGATGTTGCCGGAGACGGAACAACAACCGCAACGGTTTTAGCTCAAGCAATTTACCGTGAAGGTTTAAAGAACGTTACAGCCGGCGCAAATCCAATGGATTTGAAACGCGGTATTGATCTTTCTGTTACAAAAGTTGTTGAATATTTAAAAACGATCAGTAAGCCTGTAGAAGGCAGAACAGAAATAGCTCAAGTTGGTTCTATCTCTGCAAACAACGACCAAACTATCGGTAATTTAATTGCTGACGCGATGGAAAAAGTCGGTAAAGACGGCGTTATCACCGTGGAAGAGAGCAAATCGGCAGAAACAAGTTTGGAAGTTGTGGAAGGAATGCAGTTCGACCGCGGATATATTTCTCCTTACTTCGTTACGAATGCTGAAACGATGGAAGTCGAATTAGAAAATCCTCTCATCTTAATTCACGACAAAAAAATCTCCGCAATGAAAGACCTTCTCCCTATTCTTGAAAAAGTTGCACAACAAGGGAAAGCGCTTGTAATTATTGCCGAAGATTTAGAAGGCGAAGCATTAGCGACGTTGGTTGTAAATAAATTAAGAGGAACTTTAAAAGTTGCCGCAGTTAAAGCGCCTGGCTTTGGCGATAGAAGGAAAGCAATGTTGGAAGATGTAGCAGTACTTACAAACGGTACGGTAATCTCTGAAGAAAGAGGCTTCAAACTTGAAAACGCAACGATCGCTTATTTAGGTTCGGCTGCAAAAATTGTAATTGATAAAGATAATTGCACCATCGTTGAAGGCGCCGGTAAGACTGAAGATATCAAGAAAAGAATTAATGAGATCAAAGTGCAAATTGATAAAACAACTTCTGATTATGATAAAGAAAAATTGCAGGAACGCCTTGCAAAACTTTCTGGCGGAGTCGCTGTATTAAAGATCGGCGCTTCTACCGAAATCGAAATGAAAGAAAAGAAAGCCCGCGTTGAGGATGCTCTTCATGCAACCCGTGCAGCAGTTGAAGAAGGAATTGTCCCCGGTGGCGGTGTCGCATTCGTTCGCGCAATTTCAATTCTCGATAAATTAAAAGGCGAAAATGAAGATCAAACTACCGGTATTCAGATCATCAGAAAATCTCTTGAAGAACCGTTAAGACAAATTGTTTTTAATGCAGGCTTGGAAGGTTCTGTTATCCTTCAAAAAGTTAGAGAAGGAAAAGACGATTATGGATTTAACGCTCAAACAGAGAAATATGAAAATCTTGTTAAAGCCGGCGTTATAGATCCTACAAAAGTTACCAGAACAGCATTAGAAAATGCCGCTTCGGTATGCGCTTTGTTGCTAACAACAGAAGCAGTTGTTTATGAGCAAAAAGAGAAAGAAAAATCTCTGCCTTCTATGCCTCCCGGAGGAATGGGCGGTATGGACGGAATGTATTAATAGTTCTGTTTCATTTAAAAAAGGCGAAGAAAAATCTTCGCCTTTTTTATTTTTAAATCTTCCGAAACCCTTTCCCAATCAACTTAATCTTTTTATTTTAGAACATTATAAAATTTTAATTGCAGGTATGGAATCTTTTCAATCAACTGACGAGTTTGAAGAATTACTTAAAGAAGTATTCGAACACCTGGAACAAAGCCGTTTTCGGATGGCTTTAACAACAGCTCAAAAAGTTTATGAGTTAAAGCCTGATGATTATCGCACGGTAGTTTGCCTTGCCTGGGCTTTTTTAGAGAATGGGAATTCCTCAGCCGCATTAGAGTACGCAGACCTGGCTTGCCAGATTGAAGAAGAAAAGGCATTTCCACATCTTTACCGGGGTTATATTTTACTCCGCCTGGGTATCTATGAAGGGGCGATGCAAGATTTAAATTATGTTATCTTCAAAGAAGAAATTTCTGTTGAAAAAGCGTTTCATTATAAAGCTCAATGTTTAGCCGGGCTTGGAAGATACACCGAGGCGCTCGATGCTTTTGAATCTTCTGTACTTGCAAGTCATCATCCTTTAGATGAGGACTTACAAAAACTTCGTCTTTGGTACCGAGAACCAACCGGCCAAAAAAGCACCTTCCTTTCCAAGTTATTAAATAAAGAGAAAGAAAAAAACTATTTAAACCATGCCGTTGAAGCTTTCAAAATGAAAGAATATTGGTACTCGTTGTGGGCGTTGAACAAAGTATTGGGGGATCCAACTCAATCAGAACTTTTTGCTGAAGCAAAACTTTTAGAACTTGAAACACTCATGGCTTTATTTCAATTTAAAAAGGCTGTAGCTAAAGCACACGAATATCAACACGAACTAAAAGACAATCCTAAGTTCAAAACACTGTATTCAAGAATTACTGCCCGGGAAGAAATTTCTCAACCTCCCGTTACAATAAAAAAAGATATTTCATTCAGTCAAATTCCTAAAAAGAAAGATAGTTCACCCGATTCACGCCCTAATGAAAAAGACAGCTCATCGAACCCGCTTCCAACTGAAAAAGAAATCTTAAAAAAATCAACTGCCAAAACAATAACTAAAAGTACTGACTTTATAGCTGCCGAGATATCAAAGCATACACCGCTTCACGCTAAAACCTTCGACTTAATCGCTAATCTTCATGCCGATAAACGGAAATATCTACTCCAGTTCGATCAAAGTTCAATCAGCTATATTGGGGTTGAAGTTGTGGTAACAAACCCCTATTACAATTTTGCTGATGTTGTTGTTGATGGAACAGCAGTTTGGTATTTGAATGACGTTGAAGTGGGTACCTATTCATTTTCGATTAAGGTAGATAAACAATGGAGCCATTTTGAATTTGTGCAAAGTTGGGGAACCGACACTGCGGGATTCTGGCATCGCGGGCAAGGAAGAGTAGATATTTATTTGAAGGGCGAGTTTACTTGCTCACGTTGGTTTCTTATCGGCTCGCAAGAAATTATTAATAGCGAAGAAGTTGAAATTATTGCTCAAGATTCATCCGTCGGAATTTCAGATTCAAAACATAAAAAAGAATCTGAGAAAATTGTACCTGAAGGAGAAAAATCTCTTGAACAGTTATTGAAAGAACTTGATGCTTTTACCGGATTGAAAACTATTAAACAAGCAATGAGGGACTTCGTTGATTATCTTACTTTCATCAACGAAAGAAAAAAACTTGGTCTCAAAACGCAAGAAGGAATTTCACTCCATACGGTTTTTCTCGGTAATCCTGGAACCGGCAAAACGACCATCGCCCGATTGCTTGGAAATATTTTCAAGGCAATGGGATTATTAGAAAAAGGTCATATCGTTGAAGTTGACCGATCTGCGTTAGTTGGACAGTACATTGGCGAAACCGCACAAAAAACCGACAAACTTATCACCGATGCGCTTGGCGGAGTTCTTTTTATTGATGAAGCTTACACCCTTGTAAAAAAAGGGGGCGGACAAGATTTCGGGCAGGAGGCTATTGATACTTTACTTAAAAGAATGGAGGATAAAGCCGGAGAGTTTGCAGTTATAGTTGCAGGCTACACTAATGAAATGAACGGATTTCTTGAATCCAATCCCGGTATGAAATCAAGATTTTCACACAACTTCGTTTTTGAAGATTATACACCTGATGAACTGATTGAAATATTTAAACAGATGGCAAAAAAAGAAGAATATGTTTTATCTGCCGAAGACTGGCATGATTTGGAAAAAGAATTTACAAGATTATACCGTAAACGAGATAAGACTTTCGGGAATGCACGGTTAGTTCGCACAATATTCAACAATGCCAAAATGCAAGTAGGGAAACGATGTTCAAAGCTGCCCGCAGCCCAGCGCAATAAAAAAGCATTATCTACAATAATGCAAGAAGACATAAAAGCAATATTAAAAACTTCATTGACCAAAGATTTTCAGGTCGGGGTTGATGATGAAAATCTAAAAACTGCACTCGTAAAGTTAGAGCAGTTAACCGGTTTATCTTCCGTCAAAAAAGAAATTTCCGAATTAGTAAAACTCGCAAAGTTTTATCATCAACAAGGAGAAAATTTACAAACCAAATTTTGTGATCACGTCGTCTTTTCCGGCAATCCCGGAACAGGGAAAACAACGGTAGCCCGCCTGTTCAGCCAGATTTATGCCGCACTCGGTATTTTGGAAAAAGGTCACTTAGTTGAAGCTGACCGCCAGGCTTTGGTTGCAAGTTTTGTCGGAAAGACAGCGGAAAAAACTACCGAGTTAATCAACCACTCTTTCGGCGGTACGTTATTTATTGATGAAGCTTATACACTTGTAAAAAGCGGCGACAGTGGCAGCGATTTCGGAAAAGAAGCAATTGATACATTATTGAAACGAATGGAAGATGACCGGGGAAAATTCATTGTCATTGCTGCCGGATACACTGATCAAATGAAATCATTTTTGGATAGCAATCCGGGGATGCAGTCACGCTTCACAAAGTTTATCACTTTCGAAGATTATACTCCAGATGAACTAATGACGATTATGGAACATTCGTTATCTGAAAAACATCTTACACTTGATCCAACAGCGAAGGAAAAACTCGCCAAGTATTTTAATGAAATATACAGAACTCGCGATAAAACCTTCGGGAATGCACGGCTCGTAAGAAATATCGTAGGGAATGCCATCCGTAAACAGGTCCTTAGAATTGTTGATATCCAAAAAGAAAATTTAACGGAAGAAGTTACACAAACAATCCTTGCGGATGATATTCAAGAATTACATGCTGTTAAAGAAGAGGGTAACAAAATCCAGATTATTGGCGATAAAGATCTGCTTGAAAAATATTTGATGGAATTGAAAGAATTACCGGGACTTGATTCGGTAAAGAAATCTGTTGAAAAACTTATTAACAGTTTGAAGGTTTCAAAATTACGAGAAGCAAGAGGATTAAAAGTGCTGCCCAAGAATCTCCATTCTGTTTTCCTCGGTAATCCAGGGACGGGAAAAACTACCGTCGCGCGCTTACTTGCAAAAATTTATAAAGAGATGGGACTCCTGGAAAAAGGTCATCTCATTGAAACCGATCGAGCCGGGTTAGTAGCCGGTTATGTTGGACAGACAGCAAAAAAAACAGATGAGATGATTGAAAAATCTTTAGGCGGTTTGCTTTTTATTGATGAAGCTTACACCCTTACCCGTGGCGGCGGAAATGACTTTGGACAGGAGGCTATTGAAACTTTGTTGAAACGAATGGAAGATTTCCGAGACAAATTTGCCATTATTGTAGCAGGTTATACCGGGGAGATGAATGATTTTCTTGATGTAAATCCGGGATTAAAATCCCGCTTCACAAATTATTTTGCTTTTGAAGATTACTCCCCCCGCCAATTATTGGAAATCGCTTCACTCATCTGTGAGAAAAGTGGTTATCTTCTTGATGAGGGAGCCTTGCAAATACTCATGGAAACATTTAACTATTTGTACAGCGTTAGGAATAAAAATTTCGGCAACGCCCGTACGGCAAGAAATCTTCTTTACAAAGCAATCGGGAACCAGGAAGAACGGATTTCCGCTCTCACAAGTGTTTCTGATGATGAGTTAATCACTATCGTTTACGAAGATGTTCAGATAATTGATATTCAAGAATTTATTAAATAAGGCAAGTGATGGATACTTTTTTACAAGCTGCTTTCGATGAAGCAAAAGAAGGATTAAAAGAAGGCGGAATTCCAATCGGTTCCGTTATTGTTTATAAAGGAAAAATTATTGGGCGTGGACACAATCGGCGAGTACAAAAAGGAAGCGTCATCCTTCATGCTGAAATGGATGCATTTGAAAATGCGGGGAGACAACCGGCATCGGTTTATCGCGAATGCACTTTATACACAACCCTCTCCCCTTGCCCGATGTGTACCGGTGCAATGCTGCTTTACGGAATTCCAAAAGTCGTTATTGGCGAAAACAAAACTTTTCTCGGCGATGAAACATTATTGAAAGAACGCGGTGTTAATGTTGATGTTTTGAATGATGAAGCGTGCATTGAAATGATGACAAACTTTATAAATCAAAATCCGGAATTGTGGAACGAAGATATTGGAGTATAAAAGTAAAAGTCAAAACTCAAATGTCAAAAGTCAAAGTTTAAAATTCATCTTCGATTCATCAATTTTATTCCTAATTCCTAATTTTTAATTCCTAATTATCATGACCATATTTGAACAAACAAACAAAATACTAATCAACTGTCCTCTCCGTGCCGTTCCTTTTTTAAAAGGAGAAGTTCTTTCGCTTGGATTTCCGATTGTTGCGGAATCATTAACGCACGTTGAAATTACCGGAACGATGGCTGATACAATGCTGCTTAACTTATCGTTGCGGACAGCCCACCGCGTCCTTTTTTATTTGGATGAGTTTTACGCAGAAACTCCGGATGAACTTTATCGTAATTTCAAGAAAATAAGGTGGGAAGATTATTTATCAGAAAAAGGATACATCAGCGTTTCATCCGCTGTTGATCATCCGATGGTGAATGATTCCCGATTCCCGAATTTAAAATGTAAAGATGCGATAGTTGATCGGCTGCGAGACATATACGGTTTACGCCCTGATTCCGGTTCCGAGCGAAGAGGAGCAATGATCTATTTTTATTGGAAGGATAATCATTGCACGGTTTTCTTCGACACTTCCGGCGTAACGCTTGCAAAAAGAAATTACCGGAAAATGCCATTTCTTGCACCGATGCAGGAATCACTCGCGGCTACAACGTTACTTGCCGCGAATTGGAAAGGTGAAGGAAATTTTGTTAACCCGATGTGCGGCAGCGGAACGCTAGCAATTGAAGCTGCATTAATAGCGCTTCACAAAGCTCCCGGATTGTTCAAAGACAATTTCGCTTTCATGCATTTGAAGGGATATGATGATTCCATCTGGCAGAAAATCCGCTCTGAAATAAAAAATGAAAGTGTGAAAAGTTTTAATGGAAGAATCCTTGCAACTGATATAAGTGAAGAAGCAATTTTTGCTTCGAAACAAAATGCGAAAACTGCGGGCGTTGATCATCTTATCGAATTTGCTCAATGCGATTTTAGAGAAACAGAAATTCCCGAAGGCGGCGGGATTGTTTTTCTTAATCCTGAATACGGTGAACGGCTTGGCGAAGAATTAAAATTGGAAAGCGTTTATAAAGCCATTGGCGATTTCTTTAAGCAAAAATGCCAGGGTTATACCGGCTATATTTTTACGGGGAATTTCAGTCTTACAAAAAAAATCGGGTTGCGTACCAAAAGAAAAATTCCCTTATTTAACGGCTCAATTGATTGCCGCCTGTTGGAATTTGAACTCTACACCGGAACAAAAAAGATTTTTGATAACGACCCTTTGTAACACAGATTATTAATCTGTGTTACCGATAAACAGTTTCTTACGAGGAATTTTTTATGACAGACCAACATTTTCATCGTCGTAATTTGCCACACCTTTATTACAATGATGGTACATATTTTATTACTTACCGACTTCACGATAGCATTCCAATTCACCTTATGAAAGAACTTCATGCCGAATACGATAAAGCAAAGAAGAATCCCTCTACACTCGATCAAACCAGAAAGAACCTCTTCAACAAATATGATGACTTACTTGATAAGCACATAGCGAACTGCAGCTATCTTACCCTACCGGAAATAGCTGAGAGTAATGTTTCAACATTGCACTTTCCCGACGGGAAAGATTATAAATTGATTTGCTATTGCATTATGCCGAACCATATACATCTCGTGTTTAAATTGCTGGAAAATTCCAGAAGCATAAGTAAGATAATGCAATCCATAAAAAGAGTTTCCGCACGGGAAAGTAATAAAATATTGCAACGCGAAGGAACGTTTTGGTTTAATGAAAGTTTTGATAGGTTAGTAAGAGATGATAAAGAATTATATTTTACGATTGAGTACGTAATTAACAATCCCGTTAAAGCCGGTCTATGCAAGAGACCTGAAGACTGGAAATACACTTACCTCCATTCCGATTATAAATAATCTCTCAATCCAAGTTTTGCAACACAGATTATTAATCTGTGTTACCGTCCCTCTTGGCAAATCTTTCAATGATCTTTTTTAATGCTGAAAATTGTAGTACCAGTTCTTCCCTCTTCGCTAATTCAAAATCAGCAAAATCAAATCCGGGAGCGACAGTGCAACCAATTAACGAAAAAGATTTTTTGTCGTTCACTTCTGCCGCAAACCAGGTAAGCTTTGGAATTACAAACTGGAGAACTTCTCCTACCTCCAAATTTCTCCCAAGCTTTTGAGCTGAATAATTACCTGCGCCATCAATTAAATGAATGGTTAATGATGAACCGTAATAAAAATGCCATATCTCATCAGACTGCAATTTGTGGAAATGGGAAACATCTACTTTATCCAATAAAAAATAGATCGAAGTAGAGACATTCCTCTCACCGGAATAGCGATCCGGCAAAGCTCCCAGCGTCATTACTTCCTCCGAGCGGTAAACTTCCGCATAATATCCGCCTTCGGGATGTTTGATGAGATTTAGTTTGCTTATCCAATAACGTGCGTTCATAATAGTTCCCTTCCTTATTATTTCTTTAGTTTAAAATAGTAACCAAGGCTAACAACTCAAAACAAAAAATAAGGAGCGATTTTCTTATAATTTTGCATATCGTGATTTTGCTCGACAAATTTAAACAAATGATAAGCACTAACAAACCGAAATTCGCCCAACAATCATTCACCTATTGTTATTCGAGCTTTATTCCGATAATGGAAAAATCTCATTGTTTTTATCGCACTCAAGTTCGATCTACAACCACTTTCAAATCATTTTTTTTGAAAAAAAGTTCCCCTCAATTGAATTTTTTTTTGACATTCTTTTAAATAGTGCTAAATTTGGATACAAAATTTAATAGAAAGTTTAATGCTTACAGAATTCGGAAAAATTTTCGCTTTTATGCTGATCGCAATTATTTTTGTAATTGTGTCAGTTTTTATGGCGAAACTTATTAGACCTGCCCGACCTACCAAAGAAAAACTAATGATTTATGAATGCGGTGAAAATCCGGAAGGAACTCCCTGGGTAAAATTCAATATCCGCTTTTACGTGGTTGCCCTCATCTTCCTCATCTTTGATGTAGAAGTTGTTTTGTTAGTTCCCTGGACGGTCGTCTATCAGCAGTATGGTCTAGCCGGATATTTTATCGGCGTGATTTTCTTATTCTTTTTAGGTCTTGGAATGGCTTACGAATGGAAAAAGGGGGATTTGGAATGGGCTCGCCCTTATCCTCAAAGTTCAAAAATGAAAAATTCAGTTCAAGAAGTTGATGCTTCTTTCCAAGTAAAAAGTAAAAAGTAAAAAGTAAAAAGATATTTCTTTCTACTTGCAACTTTCCGCTTTCTACTCTAATTAGTTTTTACGAATGCTTTTTATATATAATCGAGTTTAGCATGGGTCTTTTAGATAAAGAATTTAATGACGACAATATTGTCATAACCAAAATTGATGACCTTTTAAATTGGGCAAGATTATCTTCCCTCTGGCAGATGAGTTTCGGGCTCGCCTGCTGCGCTATCGAGATGATGGCAACTTCCGCTTCACATTATGACTTTGACCGGTTCGGCGTTATTCCCCGCCCTTCTCCACGGCAGAGCGATATTATTATTATTTCCGGCACGGTTACTTTCAAAATGGCTATTCGTATAAAAAGACTTTACGAACAAATGCCTGATCCGAAATATATTATCTCAATGGGAAGCTGCTCAAATTGCGGCGGACCTTATTGGGAACACGGCTATCACGTTTTGAAAGGTGTTGACAGAGTTATTCCCGTTGATGTGTATGTTCCCGGCTGCCCTCCACGCCCGGAAGCATTATTGGATGGACTTTTGACGCTTCAACAAAAAATTAGAAATGAATCAATGGTAAAGAAAGCCGTATGAAATCTTCAGAAGAAATTTTTGCGATCTTAAAAGAGAAGTTTGGCGATGCCGTTCTTCAATTAAACACAAAATTACCGAAAGAAGCAGTGATTGATGTTGCGCCCTTATCGGTAACTGACATTTGCTGGTTCTTGAGAGATAATGAAGAATTGCAGTTTGACAGCCTTACTCTTCTCTCTGCTTTAGATGACGCTAACGGCGAAAAAGTTACTTTGGAAGACGGCACAACTGAATTTAAAGGCGGTACGCTTTCCGTCGTTTATCATTTAGAAAGTATGAAATTAAAACATAAACTTGTGCTTAGAATTTTTACTGAAAGAGAAAATCCCGAAGTAGAAACCGTTAGCAGAGTTTGGGCTTGCGCCGACTGGCATGAGCGTGAAGCGTATGATATGATCGGAATAAAATTTCTAAATCATCCCGATCTTCGTAGAATTTTAATGCCGTACGATTGGGAAGCCGGTTATCCTTTACGAAAAGATTACAAGAATCCGGAATTCTATCACGGAATGAAGGTTCCGTATTAATTGTCAATAGTCATTCGTCAATCGTCATTAGAAAATAATGACTAATGTCTTTTGACCAATGACAAATGAATGAAGAAATTAAAAAAATATTAGCTTCTTTACAAAAGAAACTAAAAACTGATTACTGACAACTAAAATATTATGCTAAAAACTGAACAAATGGTCCTCAATATGGGACCGCAGCATCCCTCGACTCATGGTGTTTTAAGATTAGAATTAGAACTCGAAGGTGAGATCATAGTAAATGTAAAACCGCATCTCGGTTATTTGCACCGCTGTTTTGAAAAACATTGCGAGGCGATGACCTATCCGCAAATTATCCCTTACGTTGACCGTTTGGATTACCTCGCTTCAATGAATAATGAAATGGGTTACGCAGTTGCTGTTGAAAGACTTCTCGATATTAAAGTCCCCGAAAGAGTTGAGTACATCCGCGTAATTATGTCGGAGTTGCAAAGAATTGCTTCACATTTAGTTGCCGTAGGAACCTATGGAATTGATATCGGCGCTTTCACTCCTTTTCTTTATTGCTTCCGCGATAGAGAAAGAATTCTTTCTCTCTTTGAAAAAACGTGCGGTGCAAGATTGCTTTACAATTACATTTGGATCGGCGGTCTTTCTCACGATCTTCCTCTCAATTTTGTAAATGAAACAAAAGATTTCTTAAAGGATTTTAAGAAGACAATCGTTGAAATTAATGATCTTCTTTCATACAATAAAATTTTTATTGAAAGAACCGCTAACGTTGGAGTGCTTAATTTAGAATCAGCTATAAACTACGGCATTACCGGTCCAAATCTTCGCGCAAGCGGACTGAAATGGGATATACGCCGCGATGATCCTTATTCTATTTATGATCGCTTCGATTTTGAAATTCCTGTTGGCAAAGGTTTACACGGGCAGGTCGGCGATTGCTGGGATAGATATTTCCTCCGCGTTCAAGAAATGGAACAAAGTATCAGAATTATTGAACAAGCGTTAGATCAACTTCCCGAAGGAGAAATTACTTCTGCTTTACCGAAAAGAGTTAAACCTCCTGAAGGGCAAATCTATTCGCGCGTTGAAAATCCTAAAGGCGAACTTGGATTTTTCATTGTAAGCAAAGGGCAATTACAGCCATTCAGAGTGAAAGTTCGTCCTCCATCATTTATTAATCTTAGCGTGCTTGGAGAATTATGTAAAGGACATCTCATTGCAGATGTTGTAGCTATTCTCGGAAGTATTGATATTGTTTTAGGAGAAGTTGATAGATGATATACGAATTTCTTGCAAACTTGTTTGGCGGCGATGTTATTGCATCCTTTATTTCTGGAGCGCTTCCGTTTGCTTTTATAGTTCCGTTTGCTCTTTTTGCCGTTTGGCTTGAAAGAAAAGTCTCCGCCCACATGCAGGATAGACTTGGACCGATGCGGGTCGGGTACCACGGTTGGATGCAAACTATTGCCGATATTTTAAAGCTCATTCAAAAAGAAGATATTACTGCGACGGATACCGATAAAAAACTTTTCAATATTGCACCGGTGCTGGTCTTTATGGGAAGTTACGCCGCATTCGCCGCTATTCCTTTTTCTTCCGCTTACATTGGTTCCGGAATTGATCTTGGAATTCTTTATATAGTTGCGGTTTCCGGTTTGGTTGTCGCCGGTATTTTGATGGCTGGCTGGGCTTCTAATAATAAGTATTCTCTTTACGGCGCTGTTCGTTCTGCTGCACAAGTTATTAGCTATGAAATTCCAACGGTAATAGTAATTCTTACTGTTGTGGTAGTAGTCGGTTCATTAAACTTGACAAAAGTTACTGAGTTTCAGACAAACAGGTTTTGGGATTGGATGATCTTCGGCGGAAGTATTGCAGGAATAAAGAAATTGATTCTTCTTCCCTTTATGTTTATCGGTTTCATCATCATTTATATTAGTTCGCTTGCTGAAGTAAACAGAACTCCGTTTGATATTCCCGAAGCAGAATCTGAATTAGTCGCCGGTTACCATACGGAGTATTCCGGTATGAAGTTCGCTATGTTTTTCCTTGCTGAATACGCAAATATGTTCGCTGTTTCTGCGGTTGTTGCGACATTATTTTTCGGCGGCTATCATTCACCGTTTGGATATTTGGGAAACTTAATTGGATTGACATGGCTTGTTCCGATTGAACAATTTTTCTGGTTCACCGCTAAAGGAATTTTCTTCGTCTTTGTACAAATGTGGCTGCGGTGGACACTTCCCCGCCTCCGCGTTGATCAATTAATGACTTTGTGCTGGAAATATTTGATCCCTATTGCGTTCGTAAATTTTTTAATTGTTGCATTAATAATGGTTTTATAATTAATGAGAGAATATTTAAATAATATTAAAGACGGATTAGTTACCGTTTTCATCGGAATGAAAGTTACGTTTCTTCATTTATTCACTCCATCGGTAACTATACAATATCCAAGTGTAAAAGTCCCGATGGTGGATCGGGCGCGAAATCGTTTATTCGTAAATATTGATGACTGCATCGGCTGCGACCAGTGTGCGCGCGCTTGCCCGGTAAGTTGTATTTCAATTGATACCGTGAAAGGTTTGCCGACAGATGACCTCGGCAAAACTTCTCAAGGGAAGAAAAAAGCGTTATGGGTAACCAAGTTCGATATTGATTTTGCCAAATGCTGCTATTGCCAGTTGTGCGTTTTCCCCTGTCCAACCGAATGTATTTATATGACCGACGAATATGAATTTAGTCAGTTGGAGCGAACCGGTTTATTGTATAAGTTTTCCGCTCTCTCTCCTGAAGACGTTGAACAGAAGAAAGAAAATTTTCAATCCCGAAAGCTTTCGGGAGAAGCTGAAAAAGCTGCGGCAAAAACTGCGGCTCCAAAACCGGTTCCTGTTGTTAAACCAACTCCTCCACCTCCGGCAAGTTCAGCAGAAGAAAGTAAACCTGAGAATTAAGTAATATGAATTTAGCAGATTTTTTATTTTATGTTTTTGCCGTAATAACTCTTGTTTCGGCATTCTTTGTCGTCACTTTTAAGAATATTATTTATTCGGCTTACTCACTCTTACTTACTTTTCTGGGAGTTGCCGGAATTTATGTTCTGTTAGGCGCCGATTTTATTGCCATCGTACAAGTGATTGTTTATGTCGGCGGTATTCTAATTTTAATTCTGTTCGGGGTTATGTTAACAAATAAAATTCAGAATGTACCGATTAAAACAGAAGCGTCTTTTATTATTCCCGCTTCAATTACCATCGGCGCGTTTGGCGGAATTTTGGTTTCTACTTTCATCAATACAAGATGGAAATCTATGCCGGCTGAATTAGCAAACTCAACATTAACGGATGTCGGTCATCTTTTAATGAACGAATATATTTTGATATTTGAATTACTTGGAATTCTTTTGCTGGTTGCTTTAGTGGGCGCAGCAAGCATTGCAAGGAAACAGTAAAAGTAGTTATCAGTTGTCAGTAATCAGTTTGTAGTAAAAGAACGAAATGCAAGATTATAAAAAGTTAGTGGTTTGGCAGAAAGCTCATGTGTTATCATTGGTGATTTATAAAATTACTGAGAGCTTTCCAAAACATGAATTGTATGGTTTGGTTTCTCAAATTAGACGAGTTGTAGTTTCAATTGCAACAAACATTGCTGAAGGAACGGGAAGAAATTCTAACCCGGATTTTTCAAGATTTTTACAAATTGCTTATGGTTCTTCGAGCGAAGTTGAGTATTTAGTTTTGTTAAGTGCTGAGTTAAATTATATCCAATTTGATATTGCAGATAAAATGAATTTGGATATACAAGAAATAAAAAAGATGTTAGCTTCTTTACAAAAAAAACTGAGAACTGATTACTGAAAACTTAGGAATTTTATGACAACTATCGGTTTACAACATTATCTCGTCGTTAGTTCAATCCTTTTTTCGCTTGGACTGTTCGGCATAGTTACAAGAAAAAACGCCGTTATGGTATTGATGGGAATTGAACTGATCCTTAACTCGGCAAACATTAATTTTATTGCTTTTGCGCGGTTCGGCAATTTTGGATTTGACGGGCAGTTAATTGCATTATTCATTATTATTTTAGCCGCTGCCGAAGCCGCCATTGCTTTAGCCATTATTTTAAATATTTACAAGAATTTCTCCACCGTAAATGTAGATGAAATAGATAAATTGAAAGAATAGTTTTTTATGAATGGATCTAACTTAATCCCCTTATCTCTCTTTATTCTTTTTGCGCCGTTAGCCGGTTTCTGGCTCACGCTTCTCTTGGGTAAAAAAATTCAGAAGAGTTATTTAATTGAAATTGTTATTTCGACTTTAGTTTTACTAACTACACTCTATGTAACATTCACAAAATTATTCTACTTCCCGGATACCAAATTCGTCTCGGAATTTACCTGGATAAATTTAGGCACTGTTCCCATTCTCGGGAAAATTACCGTTGAATTGGGAATGATGATTGATAACATCACGGCGCTAATGTTGTTTGTAGTTGCGCTCATCAGCGCATTAGTTCATTTTTATTCAATTGAATATATGAAAGGCGATGCGCGCTTCAATCGTTATTTCGCCTTCCTCGGAATTTTCTCTTTTTCGATGATGGGAATTGTTTTAACCCACAACATTTTTATGATGTACATTTTCTGGGAATTAGTCGGTTTATCATCTTACCTTTTAATCGGATTTTGGTTTGAAAAAGATACCGCTTCCGACGCCGGGAAAAAAGCATTTTTGGTAAATCGAATTGGCGATCTTGGAATGTTCTCAGGCATTCTTCTCATTTACGTGAACTACCACACATTTACTTTTGATAAAATTTTCCTTGCAATCGGCAATGGAGTATTGCCGTTCAATTCTGAGTTCTGGTTAACCATAGTCGGAGTTTTACTCTTCTGCGGAGCGATTGGAAAATCTGCACAATTCCCTCTTCACGTTTGGTTACCCGATGCAATGGAAGGTCCGACACCGGTTAGCGCATTGATCCACGCAGCTACTATGGTTGCAGCCGGCGTTTATCTTGTTGCAAGGATCTTCCCGATGATGACGGGCGACGCACTTTTGGTCGTTGCGGTCATCGGCGCTTTATCTGCATTCATTCCCGCCACCATTGCATTAACACAAACCGATATTAAAAAAGTTTTAGCTTATTCAACTATCAGCCAGCTTGGATATATGATAATGGCGCTGGGAGTCGGCTCATTCGCATTTGGATTTTTTCATTTAGTTACACACGCATTCTTTAAAGCCGGGCTATTCCTTGGCGCCGGTTCTGTTATCCACGCGATGCATCACGAACAAGATATTAGAAATATGGGCGGCTTACGAAAGAAACTTCCCGTTACCTATATTACTTTCTTAGTTTTCTGCCTGGCAATTTCAGGCATTCCCTTAACTTCAGGATTTTTAACGAAAGACGGAATCCTTGCCGGAACGTATGCTTTCGGACTATTAACCGGGAACGCTCTTTTTGCAATAACCGGATTCTTTGTTGCTCTGCTCACCGCATTTTATATGTTCAGAATATTAATTCTTACCTTTCACGGAACACCGCGCGATGAACATAAATATGAACACGCTCACGAATCTCCTTTTTTGATGATCGCTCCGTTAGTCATTTTAGCAACATTATCAATTTTTGTTTTTTATACTGCTAATCCATTTAACGCTGACAGCGGTTGGGTTTTATCAAGATGGATTAAAACTCCTGCATCGGTAGTTCCCGAACACGCGCGTTATTCATTTATGGTTTCTGATAAAGCAGCGGAAGTTTCAAAAATGAGCGAACACGTTACCCATTCCGAAATTTATACTGAAGCGCTGCATCATGCTCATATTCCATCCGTTTTATTATCCTTATTTCTTGCGGGATTAGGGATTCTTCTCGCTTTTGCTTTTTATCAATGGAAGAAAATTGATGTTGATGCTTTAACGCTAAAGATAAAACCGCTTTATACTTTTTCTTTACACAAATGGTACTTCGACGAATTTTATCACAAAACATTTGTCGCTCTTCTTTTAGGCGTCTCAAATTTATTAGCCTGGTTTGATGAGCATATTGTTGACGGAATTGTAAACGGCGCCGCCTATGTAACGCGAATGCTTTCTCGTTTAAGCGGTCTCTTTGATGCTTATGTTGTTGATGGCGCAGTAAATTTAACCGCTACTTTCAGCGGATTGATCGGTCTCTTATTCAGAAAAATTCAAACGGGAAAAGTACAGGCTTACGTGGTTCTGGTTGTTTTCTCTCTTGTGCTTCTCTTACTCTTTTTTGTTAAAATATAGATTTAGTTCAGAACTTTTTAAAGGATTAAAAAACAATGCAGCAAGTTCCCTTATTATCATTGATAACTTTCTTACCGCTTTTTGGTATGATTATTATTCTTCTCTTGCCGAAAGCTAATGAGAAGGCTATCAAATCCGTAAGTATTGTTATTACAGGAATACAAGTTGTTATCGCCGGGGTGATCTGGAGGTTTTACGATTACTCGCTCGGCGGAATTAATAACCAGGCAACTTTTCAATTTGTGGAAAAATTTAGATGGATTGAAGTGCAAACAATGTCCTGGATAGGAACGATTAAAGTTGATTACTTTATGGGCATAGATGGTTTAAGCGCTCCGCTCTTATTCCTAACCGCGCTCATTTCTTTTATTGCCGCTATTTCTTCCTGGAAAATTAATCATTCCTTAAAAGGATACCACGCAATGTATCTTTTGCTCGTTACCGGGATGGTCGGTGTTTTTGTTTCATTGGATTTATTCCTGTTCTATATTTTTTGGGAATTAATGCTTCTCCCGATGTATTTCTTAATCGGTATTTGGGGCGGACCAAGAAAAGAATATGCGGCTATCAAGTTCTTTATTTACACACTCTTCGGTTCGGTATTTATTTTATTGGTTATGATCGGTTTATATTTAAGCGTTACAGAAACTCTGGCAAACGGTTCTAAAGTATTCACGTTCAATATGCTTTCGATGATGGACCCGCAGAATTATACGCAAACCGGGATTCTTTCTCCGCTAAATCCGAACAACTTAAGATTTATAGCATACATCGCTTTGTTCATCGGCTTCGCAATTAAAATCCCGATGTTCCCTTTCCACACCTGGCTGCCCGATGCGCACGTTGAAGCGCCGACTGCAATAAGCGTTATTCTTGCCGGCGTTCTTTTAAAGATGGGAACGTATGGAATTTTGAGAGTGAACTATCCTGTCTTCCCGGAAATCACCCATCAGTTGATTTGGTGGATTGCCCTTTTCGGTATGATAAATATTGTTTACGGCGCACTCTGCGCAATGGCTCAAAAAGATTTTAAAAAACTTATCGCTTATTCTTCTATCTCTCACATGGGATTTGTAATTCTTGGAATGGCCTCGTTAAATACAGCAGGTATTTCCGGCGCCGTTTTCCAAATGTTCAATCACGGAACTATCACCGCAATGCTCTTCCTTATCGTGGGAGTTATTTACGACCGGGCGCATACACGCGGGATTAATGATTTCGGCGGCTTAGCAGTTCAAATGCCGATCTATACCGGTTTTGTTAGTTTTGCTTTCTTTGCCGCTATCGGTTTACCCGGTTTAAGCGGATTTATTTCTGAAGTCTTCGTCTTTCTCGGCGCATTTAGTAACGTTCAAATTCGTCTGTTAACTATAATTTCTACTTCGGGGATTTTATTGGGCGCTGGATATATGCTCTGGACTTTGCAGCGCATTTATCTCGGAAAATTAAATGAAAAATGGAATAAACTTCCTGACCTTGATTTTAGAGAATATGCAATGTTGGTTCCGCTTGCAGTAATTATTCTCATTCTCGGAATTTATCCTTCATTTATGTTAGACTTGATGAATTCCTCAGTAAACACGATGGTAACGTTTATGGCAAGGTCGCAAACAGTTTTTTCATCAATACAATTTTAATTGAATAGCTTAGAGTTTTAATTTATGCCGTTAACATATTTTTTCGATAGTATTCCGCTGCTTTACCCGGAAATTGTTATTTCCGCTCTGATTGCAATAATCGTTCTTGCCGATTTAATTTCAAGCAAAGTTGAACGCGTTCTCCCCTACATTTCTTTAATAGGATTAGCCGCAGCTTTTTATTTTGTGATGGACAATTACAACGCCAACGCGATGGCTTTCCTCAACGATATCGGTAAAGGAATGGTCGCGGTTGATTCGTTCGGCTCATTCTTTAAAATGATCATTCTCATTAGTTCGTTCCTCGTAATTCTTTTTTCGATTATCTCGAAAGAATTGTATGATTCGATGGATAGAATCGGCGAATATTACACGCTGATCTTCGGAATGATCCTTGGAATGTTTTTTATGGTTTCGGCTACCAATTTAATTCTACTCTATCTTTCAATTGAATTGGTTTCTCTCTCCTCTTATGTATTGGCAGGATTTATTAAAACTTCAACAAGAAGCGCTGAGGCTTCCTTAAAATATTTGATTTACGGTGCATCTTCAACAGGAATAATGCTTTTTGGTATTTCGATTTTATATGGTTTAACCGGAAGCGCTAACCTTTATGAAATTAATTATTTACTGCAAGTGACCGCCGGGAATAAATTCTTACTTAATCTTTCATTGATCTTAATTTTTGCAGGAATTGGATATAAAATTTCCTCAGTTCCCTTTCACTTTTGGACGCCCGATGTTTATGAAGGCGCACCAACAACAATTACAGCTTATTTATCCGTTGCAAGTAAAGCGGCGGGCTTTGCATTACTTATCCGATTAATAAAAACCGGTTTCTTCCTTCAAACTTCAACGTTAGGTGTGTGGACAATTCTTCCTACATTTTATTGGCAGGATTTCCTCGTTCTACTTTCAATTTTAACAATGACTTTGGGAAATTTTGCCGCGCTCTGGCAAAGCAATATTAAAAGGATGCTTGCCTACTCAAGTATTGCACACGCCGGTTATCTTTTAGCCGCGCTTGCGGTTTTATCAGATCAAGGATTGATAGCCATCTTGATTTACTTTGCTGTTTATATGGTGATGAATCTCGGCGCATTCTTGGTTGTTATTATTATCCGTAATAAAATTAACAGCGAAGAATTATCGGACTACGATGGTTTGGGTTATTCAATGCCTCTTATGGGAGTTAGCTTAGGTGTGTTTCTCATTTCACTTACGGGATTACCGCCAACAGCGGGATTCATTGGTAAGCTCTACATTTTCCTTGCCTTGCTCGATGCTAAAATGATCGTTCTTTCCGTTATCATGGTTTTGAACAGTGTGGTTTCACTTTACTATTACATCCGCGTTTTGAAACACATGTTCTTGAATAAACCTAAAGAAGAAGTCGCGCAAGTTAAATTCCCGTTGGCAGAAAACATTTACGCTTCGGTACTTGCCGTCGTTGTTATCTTCTTTGGTATTTATTTTACCCCGGTTATTGATTGGGCGAAAAACTCACTCTCACTTTTCGGCTTTTAATTATTTTTCCCCGTAGCACAGATTAATAATCTGTGCTCCAATACTTCCAACAATTATTGGAGAATGTGTGGATAAAATATTTATTTCTGAGCCGGGGTCTATAAAAACGAAATCAATTCTATTTCTTTAACTTTTTCAAAATCTTTTTTATTGAAAGTGGCGAGAGTTGTTATACTATTAGCCATGGCAATGCTGATTATTTCGAAATCATGTATTTGCAAACCATACGGATGACATTTTTGTAATAACTTTAGCAATAGAGCCTAAGATTTTTCTGTCGGGTATAAAACTTTAAACATTTTATTAAAATCTTCTACTACAAGTAGTGCGCTTTCGATTGTAATTGGAGATTTAGGAATTCTGGTCATAACCGACAGAAATTCCTAGATGTTTTTTGATGTAATAAATAATTCAATATCGGGTTGAGACAAAAACTCATGTACTTTTCCAAAATATTTTGAATCTTCATCTATTGAGTAGATCAAGACATTTGTATCGATCAGAATTTTACTCATAGGCTCTTTCTCTAATATTTATATCATCAAATTGACCTTTCAATTTAAATGTATGAAGTTTTCTCTTCGTTACTTTTTTATAATTCAACCCATGCAGATATTTATGTACTTTCCCGAGTAAATTGTTTGGTATTCTATCAATTTCACTTTTCACTTTTTCTTTAGTTATCATTTTATTTCCGTTTTCAATATTCTATTTTTACTTATAGTGAATATAAGTCCATCATCAATAATTTTCAACTCAACAAAAAATATTCGTTATCCTAAACAATAATTTGGGACCCCTCCTCCTGCTTTCGAAATGCATTTCCCATCAAACCTCAACCATTTTCCATTAACCATCTTCTTCGGTATCTATTTTGCCCCGGTTATTAATTGGGCAAAAAACTCACTCTCACTTTTCGGCTTTTAAGTATTTTACTCCGTAGCACAGATTAATAATCTGTGCTACAAAACTGCTGTCAATTCATTAGTACACATCGGTTATGCAATTACTCTGGATTTCTCTTTTGTTCTTTTTTTTGAAGTCTTAGAAACTAAACGCCCTTTGAAACTTTTTTCTATCTCTTTAGCTCTAGCAAATAACAATGAATAATTTCCATTGCATTCTAATTCGATTTCTCGACGATGCTTCCTTACTTCTTCAACAATCGGATCTTTCCACATTTCATATCTCCATTAATTCTTCAGGGGTGCATATCGTTGGTGTAAATAACTCCAACTCATTATTTAATTTTTCTAAATCTTTTCTTACTCGTGCGCTTACTATATGTTTACAATTCCAGCTTACCAGGTAATCCATTTTATGCCAGCAAGCAACAGCTAAATGAGCTGTATCAAGTTGCGCTTTGCTTGGAATTTTAAGGGCACCTCTAAAATCTTGCTAAGAAACCTTCAAGGTTTTTATTTTAGCTAAGTTCGATAAAATTTTAACATAACAAAATATGGTAAAGATAAAC
>Ga0210028_1000688_pt1 | contig 28780 bp, 27 predicted proteins | sample CryGeymeta201513_FD_185468 | JGI IMG/M metagenome (GOLD analysis project Ga0210028, IMG submission 185468) | Groundwater microbial communities from Crystal Geyser aquifers in Utah, USA - Crystal Geyser metaG 2015-13 (SPAdes) (version 2) | ecosystem: Environmental > Aquatic > Deep subsurface >...
TTTTACAAAGATATAACCCCGATGGGGTTATGAACAAAAATAAAAACTGATTCATAAAAATCATCCCGACTTGCATACTGTTGACTGCCGACCGAGAACAATTTGGTTCTGGCTTGTCCAGGTTAGGGGATCAATAAAAATAGAAGCAATAAAAATTGAATGAATGGGGGAATCGTTAAATAATTTATTGGGCAGTGTTGGCTTTTCACGCTTAGTAAGATTACAAGCCGTGAAGCGTTAAGATGTTACATCGGGGGCTATAAATCACATCGACAATATATTGATACATATTATGTTTATCGATATATTAGAACGTAAAATATAATAGGAGTTTAAAATGACAACGGTAACAGTTTCCCCAAAATATCAAGTTGTTATTCCAAAAGAAATACGGGAAGAACTTAAGTTAAAACCCGGACAAAAATTACAAATCATTCAATTTGAAGATAGAATAGAGTTCCTTCTCTTAAAGAATATCAAAAATGTTCGCGGGTTCCTTAAAGGAATAAATACCGAAATTAATAGAGAGGGAGACAGAGTATGAATCTGGTAGATTCATCCGGTTGGTTGGAATATCTTGCCGACGGTAAGAATGCGAAATTATGATGTGGATGGAGTAAGATATTTTAAAAAATAAGTTGTTCTGACTACGAGTAGTTAAAATATATAAACACAACCATCATCAAAATAAACCCATGCTAAAGAAAAATCATTTCATATTTGTTTTTGTCCTTTTCACATCTCTGGTAGGTTACAGTCAAACTAATTTCTTCCCGAGTAATGAGAGAAAACTATCAAACGATTCATTAGAATATTTTCAAATAAGAACAGATACTTTCTTCAACAGCAAACAAGTAATAAGTTTCTTAGTTCTTCCCAAAACCTCATTCAACAAATTCCATTTCGAAATAAGTTACAACAATCCCGATCTGATGACAACAAGTTCGTTTGGGGAAAGTAATAACGCGGCTGCCGCACTCAACGGAAGCTATTTTGATATGGATAGCATTGCCGGAGTTTGTTATCTGGAAGTGAACGATTCTGTAATCAATAGAACAAGATCGCCTAAATTAAAATGGGCAAAACCGGATAGTGTGATAAATGGAGCAGTAATCATTACTAAAGAGAATAATATTTTAGTGCAGCAAGTTAAACCGGAACAATTTTATGAAACATCGAAGGAAGAAAAAGTAGTGTTGGTTTCCGGTCCGCTGCTTTTATTAAATACACAGAAGACAAGTTTACCCGACATAAAGTTTGTAACAAACCGGCATCCGAGAACATTCTTATGCACTACAGAAAATGATATTTTATTTATCGCCGTAGATGGGAGAAGAAGCAAAGCGGAAGGAATGAACTTGAAAGAAGCTCAAAACTTTTTGCTTGCGATTGGATGTGTGGCTGCAATAAATCTGGATGGCGGCGGTTCTACAACTCTTTGGATAAAAGGAGAAGGAGTGATCAATAATCCAAGTGATCTTACCGGCGAGAGACCTGTATCTAACGCATTTTTAATAGTGAAATAAACCGGCAGAGTAAGAACCAAAATGTTTTCTTCATTGTGTCTTTGTGCCCTGGTGGCAAAACTTTCTCGCCACAAAGTCCCGGAGACGCGGAGAAACCACTATTGCTTTTCAAAAACATAACCTCAAAATTCTTATATTTACAACAAAATTTTTATAAAATAAGTCCGCCCCAGGCGGAAGGATACCGGTTATATGGCTCAATTGGATGTAATGGATAAAATTGTATCTCTCGCAAAACGGAGAGGATTTGTGTTTAAATCAAGTGAAATTTACGGCGGATTGAACGGCTGCTGGGACTATGGTCCTCTCGGCGTTGAACTGCTCAGAAATATTAAAGAAGAATGGTGGAAAGCAATGACCTACCGCGATAATATCGAAGGACTTGACGCTTCAATATTAATGCACCCGCGCGTGTGGGAGGCTTCGGGACACGTTGAAAACTTTACCGATCCAATGGTTGATTGCAAGCAATGTAAATCCCGTTTCCGTTTAGATATTCTTGGTGAAATGATCCAGGAGAAGAAGAAAAAGAAAATCTTGGAATCACTTCAGCTCGATGGTGATTTTGACAAATTGTTGGAAGATGGAGAAAAATCTTCACTCCTTCTTGCAGAGATAAATTGTCCGCAATGCGGCAACAAAGGCACATTTACTGCGGCGCGTAATTTCAATTTGATGTTCAAAACATTTGTCGGTCCGGTTGAAGATGGCGGTTCAGTGGTTTATTTGCGACCGGAAACAGCGCAGGGAATCTTCGTAAATTTTCTGAACGTGCAAAGTTCGGCACGGCAAAAATTACCTTTCGGTATTGCACAGATAGGGAAAGCATTCCGTAACGAGATAAACACAAAGAATTTCCTTTTTAGAACGCGCGAGTTCGAGCAGATGGAAATGCAGTTCTTCGTAAAGCCGGTTAACGATGTTGAATGGTACGAGTATTGGAAAGGGGAAAGACTTGCATGGTATAAATCTCTCGGCATGAACGAAAGCAAATTACAATTCCATGATCATCCAAAAAACAAATTAGCGCATTACGCAAAAGATGCAACGGATATTGAATACCAGTTCCCATTTGGCTGGGGAGAAATAGAAGGAATTCATAACCGGACAAATTTCGATTTAAGCCGGCACGAAGAATTTTCCGGTAAATCATTAAAATATTTTGATGAAGAAGCTAAAGAAAAATATATTCCGTTCATTATTGAAACTTCCGCGGGTGCGAGCCGATCCTATATGGCTTTCTTAATTGATGCCTACCATGAAGAAGAAGTTAATGGGGAACAGAGAACAGTACTTCGATTCAATCCAAAACTTGCACCGATAAAAGCTGCTATCCTTCCTTTGGTGAATAAAGACGGTATGCCGGAATTTGCGCGGAATATTGAAACTGATCTGCGTAAAAACTTTAAAGTGTTTTTTGATGATAAAGGAGCCGTAGGCAGACGCTACCGCAGACAGGATGAAGCCGGAACACCATTCTCAATTACAGTTGATACGCAAACTCTTGCAGATGGAACAGTTACCGTAAGAGAGAGGGATTCTATGGAGCAAGTTCGCGTTGCATCAACGCAGTTAAAAAATTATTTAGTTGAAAAGATACAATTGTAGAAAACGGATTTTTGGAAATAACGATTATGCCACTAAGACCCAAAGACACAAAGAAAACACAACAGGTCCAAAACAATTTCGAGAGTAAAGTTTTGTATCTTCGTAACTTTGCGGTAATCTATTTTTCTTCGTTTTTACTTAAAATACAGAGAAACCAAAAGAGATTACTTTTCTTTCTCGTCTTAATTCCATTTTTTACTTTCCCGCAGGATGCAAAGTTTGATTCAGTTGCTGCCACCGGAATAAAACAGATTTACAACATTCAGTTTAATGATGCGGAGAAAACATTTCGCTCATTAATTTCCGATTATCCCAGGCATCCTGCTGGAAGATTCTTTCTTGCAATGATTGATTGGTGGAAAATTCTCTTAGATGTTGATAACGAATCATACGATGATATCTTTTATCAGAAGCTGGAAGATGTTATTTTTCATTGCGATGAAGTTCTGAAAAAGGATGAGAAAAATGTGGACGCGCTTTTCTTCAAAGGGGGTGCGATCGGATTTCGAGGAAGATTGAGGGCGCTCCGTGAAAGTTGGTTAAAAGCCGCTGATGACGGGCGCCAGGCTTTGCCGATTGTTGAACGAGCTGCAAAATTAAATCCAACTAATCAGGATGTACAACTCGGATTTGGGATTTACAATTACTACGCCTCGGTCATTCCGGACAAATATCCTTTGGTTAAACCACTCATGATCTTCTTTCCAGCGGGCGATAAGTTAAAAGGAATTGAGCAATTAAAGAATACAGCGTTTAACGGAAAATACGCAAAGTATGAAGCACAATATTTTTTAATGACGTTATATTTTCAGTATGAAAACGATGCGATTGAGGCTGATACCTACGCAAAAATGTTGACTGCCCAGTTCCCGGATAATCCTAATTTTGAAAGATGGAATGGAAGAATTGCCGTGAGAAAAGGGGAGGGAACACGATACCACAAAATATTTTCCGAAGTACTCGAAAAATGTAACCGCAATAAAAACGGTTATAATAAAGTTGTCGAGCGTGAAGCTGCCTATTATGTCGGTCTTTTTTACAAATCAATTAACGCTTCCGATTCATCAATCCTTTACTTTGAAAAAAGTTTGAATATTTCAGTAGAGATAGACAAAGATGAGACTTCAGGTTTTCAGATAAACACAGTTTTGTATTTGGGGATGATGCATGACGCGCTGAATCATCGGGAAAAAGCATTAGAATACTACAATCAAGTACTCGATTTGAGAGAGTACGGCTCGTCAAGAGATTTAGCAAGGCAATACTTGAAAAGTGCGTTTAAAAATTAGTTGTTACACCAATTCTGTGCATCGCCCCTATTTGTCCCATTGAAGAGAACGCATAATTGAACTGGTAATCTTTAACCGTAATGCCTAACCCGATCGCAAAACCAGCTAAACCTGCAAAGTTTCCAATTTTCAATTCAGTTCTTTTTTCGTTATCGAATCCTGCCCGGAGTTTTAATACTTTACTAAGAGTAAATTCTCCACCAACTGAAAAGTTTTTCAGTTTATTTAGAAACTTGTTTTGCTCCTCATTCAATTTATGAAAATCAACAAAGAACCTTAAGGGTAAGTGAAGAAGTCTTTTTGAAGCCCCTAATGAGATATCGAGTGGAAGATCTTCTTTTGAAGAAATATATTTTGAAAGTTGTGTTCCAATATTAGAGACGGTAAATCCGAACGATAAATTTTCTTCCGGTATTAGATATTGCAGCCCGATGTCCATACCAATAGCGGTTGAACTATATTCTGCAATTCCGGAATAAATAAATTTTACGTTTGAGCCGTAAACAAAATTTTCATCAAGAAGCCCGGCATAGGCAGCGCTCAAAGCAAATTCGCCGGCGCCGAATTCACCGTTCTTATTCGCATATTCATCTGTTCGCGGGAACGAACCATAATTAATATATTGTACCGAGGCGCCAAATTTGCCAATTCCTTCAACATTCCTTGTAACCGAAAGCGACGCCAAATTTATGTCGAGAAGATGATTCACATAAGAGAATGAAACCGGAGTTTCAGGCAAAGAAAAAATTCCCGCCGGATTATAAAAAATCACATCCGGATCATCAGTTGCGGCGACAAAACTTCCGCCCAATGAAGCTGCGCGTGGCGACATCCCCACACGCAGAAATTCATAGGTATTATTTTGAGCATCAGCAATGGTAACCGATAAAAATGAAACCAAAACTAGCTTTGCTAGGTTGGAATGAAGCGCAAAGAAAAACCGTTTCATAAGCTTCTCAAATTCCTTATACGAGTTTAGAAAGAAATATTCAAAAGGCAATTCGCAGGAGAGAATTGCCTTTTGTTATTCCTAATTTAGTTTATTGTTTTTTGTCCCGGCTTCCAATTACAGGGAGTTAATTTCCCGGTTTGTAGAGCATCCAGAACACGAAGCACTTCCGGGATATCTCTTCCAACATCTAAGTCATTTTGGCAAACCCAGCGTATTTTGCCGTTTGGGTCAACAATGTAGGTTGCGCGGTAAGCAACTTTTTCAGGATCGGTAAGGATTCCTAATTCTTCTGCTAAAGATTTTGAAGTATCGGCAAGCAGGGGAATTCTTAATCCCTTTAATTCAGGATGGCTCATTCTCCAGCCGAGGTGGGAGAATTCAGAATCAGTTGAAGCGCCAACTAAGACAGTATTTTTTTTTGTGAATTCTTCTAAATGAGCATCAAATTCGACAATTTCAGTAGGGCATACAAAAGTGAAATCTTTTGGATACCAAAACATCACCATCCATTTTTTTGCATTTTTATGGTCTTCTGAAGTTATCTCGCCGAATTCTTTTCCTGATTCAATAGAAACTACTGCTTTTTTGGTAAATGTTGGAAAAGCTGAACCAACTGATAATATTCTGTTTGACATAGCACTCTCATTTTATTGTGATTAATTTAATTCCTTACAAATTTACAGCAAATGATTTTGTTATTCAAATAAATTCAGTGTTATATTTGATACCTAAAAACGAAAAGGTTAAAAAATGGTTATTTCGAATGCACGAATTAATTTTTTTGATGCGGATGCTGCGGGGGTTCTATTCCATGGAAAATATTTTGAGCTTTGCCATACTGCATTTGAATCATTTTTATTATCTCAAGTGAAGTACGCGGAATATTTTTCCTCTCCGGAAATCGCCTTTCCAGTTGTTCATTCAGAAGCATCATATTTTTCACCTTTGATCCCTGGCGACGAAGTAGAGATTGCGATCAGCCTTATTGAAATAAGGAATTCATCGTTTGGGTTACTCTTCAAAATAAAAAAAGTTAGTGGAGAAGTTGCTGCGGAAATACAAACGGTTACCGTTTCAGTTGAAAAAAAGAAATGGCAGAAGACAGCTCTTCCGCCATTTATCATTGATTTGTTAAACAGTTTATAAAGGTTATTTGTAATTTACAAATTGTGTCGGGAAATCAAGATCCGCTTCTTTAACCAAATTTTGAACAGCTTGCAAATCATCTATTTTTGGTGATTGCACTCTTACCTGCTCATCTTGAATTTGTGCTGTTACTTTCAATTTTGCATCCTTGATCAACCCGATAATTATTTTAGCATTTTCTTTTGAGATCCCACTCTGCAAGTTTATTTTTTGTCTCAACCTGCCGTTTGAAGCAGCTTCAGGTTCTTCGATTTTTAATGCTTTGATTGAAATTCCTCTCTTGATAAATTTTGTTTGAAGAATATCAATGCTTTGTTTGCGGGAATAATCATCCTTTGTGTTCATCAAAATAAATTTATCTTTTTTATTTAACTCAATTGTTGTTTGAGAATCTTTGAGATCATATCTCTGTTGAATTTCTTTCGTAGCCTGATTTACAGCGTTATCAACTTCTTGAAAATCAATTGAGCAAACAATATCAAATGCATGATTTTGTGCCATAAAATACTTACTCCAAATTATTTATCTGTTGAAATTGCAGCATCTTCTACTAATATTTTGTACGAATACCCGGCTCCGAAATCTTTGTCTAAAACGACCTTCCCTTTTACGGTGATGACCGCTCCAACTTGAGTAACATCTTTTGAGGTAACAAGTAGATCAAACTCTCCGTTTGTATTAGTCCCATCTTGGATATGTATCCAATTTCTGTCCAAAATTCCTTCGTTGTACTTGGTTACTTTTCCTTTAACCGTTACGGATTTGCCATTGAGCGATTCTTTTTGTGCTAAGATTTGAGCGATTGTTTTGCCATTTGCTGCAGGCTGGATTGACAGTTCTTCTTTCTCAAGCGTTATCCCTTTAACATGAGGATTATCTCCCATCGGGTTTTGATTTGCCGGAGCAATCGTCTTGCTTATATCTTGAACAAATAAAATAGAAGGGAAGTCTTTCTTCAAAGTTTCACTATGGAAGTTTTTCATCTCCATGCTTTTTGAATAATAAACGATTTCATCAACTTCAACGGCTATTTGAGGAACAGCCATCCAATATTCTTTATCATTTTCTTCTACCCGCAAATAAGTATAATTCGAAGCATTCATATGCTCCAACACTTTAGCTGCATGATAACCTTCCGGTAAGGGTTGAATATTCTTCTCTTCTTCTTTGCAGCCAGCAAACATCAAAAGTGAGAAGCTGCACACAAGTAATAAGTTTCTTAAAAACATTTTGTTTCCTTTAAAATTAAAATAAATTCTGTACAAATATAAGAAAGAGTTGGTGAATGATGAAGGTAAAAAGATATGAAGTGATAAATCGGAATAAAAATGTGTTGGTCGGAAAAGGATATTTTAGCTTTACACTTTTTTCCTATTTTTTTTAAATTTAGCGAAGATAGGAATAATAATTGCTCATTTATAACTGTAAAATATTGTAATTCAACCTACAATGACTTATTTTTGATTTGCAATTATTTCGGGGCGTAGCGCAGCCCGGTTAGCGCGCTTCGTTCGGGACGAAGAGGTCGGGAGTTCGAATCTCCCCGCCCCGACATAATGTTCGTTACGTACATCCTCTCTTCTTTTCATTATGAAACAGAATTTATCCATGCTCTATAAATAATTTAGAGCAGAGATTGTTTGCGTAAAACTTCGCGTAAAATCAATCCACTTCAATGAAAAAATCGTAAATTTGTATCCACATTTATTAATTTTTTGTCTTCATGATACCCTGGAAAAAAAATTTACTTATTCTTTGGATCTCCCTTTTTTTTTCGGCAGCAGGATTAAGCGCTGTTATTCCATTTCTCCCATTATTTATTAGGGAATTGGGGGTAACTAATCTTGCCGAAACTTCGCGATGGAGCGGGTACATTTTTTCAGCTCCCTTTATTGTCTCTTTTTTTATCATTCCGGTGTGGGGGAATCTGGGAGATAAATATGGACAAAAATTAATGACATTAAGAGCTGTATTTGGTCTTTCAATTGCACTACTCTTGATGGCGCTTTCTCAAAATGTTGTCCAACTTTTTATATTCCGCATGCTGCAAGGTGCCTTAAGTGGTTTTTATCCCGCAGCATTAGCTTTAGCTGTCTCTACCGCGCCAAAAGAAAGAACCGGTTATGCGTTAGGAGTTATTCTTTCAGCAAGTACTTCCGGGAATGTTGTCGGTCCTCTTTTTGGAGGAGTGTTATCACAGCTTTTTGGGTTCAGAAACGTTTTTATTATCGCTGGGGGTATAATTTTGATCTGCGCACTTTTGATTCTCTTTTATTTAAAGGAAGATAGAACTCCTAAAGACAAGACAGATTTAACCTATTCTGTTTTAGAGAATTGGCGTTATGTATTTTCGACTAAACAAATTTTACTTGCCGGGATTTTAATATTGATGAGCGCGTTTGCGGTTTCTCTGCTTGCTCCAATTTTTGTTCTTTATGTTGAGACGTTCAAAATCGAACCATCATCGCTCCCCTTAGTTACGGGAGTTCTGTACAGCATTTTAGGGTTATTTGCAACCATATCTTCCTTATTATTTGGGAATAAGATTGATGAAAAAGGGTATAAAAAAAATCTTATTCTTTCCTCCATTGTTGTGGGACTGATGTATATTCTTCATTTTTTTGTTGTTGATGTTTACTATTTAATCCCGATAAGGATTTTACTCGGTTTTGGTTTCGGCTTTATTACTCCTGTTTTGTTTACAGCCTTAAGTAAAAAAGTTGTTTTAAACCGTAAAGCCGGAGTAATGGGAATCGGTTCAAGTTTTCAAATTTTAGGGAATATGGTCGGACCTGTTAGTTCAGGATTGATAGGAGCTATGTTCGGGGTACGCTATTCATTTATTCTTGCCGGTATTATTTTCTTGTTCATTACAATTATTTCAATAAAATTTGTAAAAGAATAAATCTGAGCTCTTATTTACGAGCCTCCGAGCAGCGTGACTACCACTTAAGTAAACAGGATCCTATTTCCTCTTCCCCCAAAAGTTTCTTTAGATTCATCAAAATAGAAGACCAGTGACGCATGAAAATAAGAGAAAATCGTCTGTGTTGATTAGCCGGCATTTTCTGGTAAACCGATGTGCATGATTTTATATTTGAACATGACATTTCTCTTGCGATATACCCAGATCAAAAAATAATTATAAGAATAATTTGATTTTGGCGATCATTTCTTTAATTTTACACCGTTGAATTGGGGCTATAGCTCAGCTGGGAGAGCGCTTGAATGGCATTCAAGAGGTCAGCAGTTCGATCCTGCTTAGCTCCACTAAACAAAGCCTTATAAGGTAATAACTTATAAGGCTTTTGTGTTTTAAATATATTATACCATTGTATAACCTTCCCCCTAAACTGCAAAAGAATTGTCAAATTTTTTCAATGAAACAAAACTCTTTATCTGCAAAGATTAACAGAGAATGGTACATTCAGAAAGAGAGTTTGAAGTTTTAAGCAATCACGTTAATTTTCTTTCTAACTAACCGTAATTAAGTGAATCAATTTCAAGGTAATTGTTGTATATTTGCCTTGTAAACGATTCAAGGTTTGTATGGAAAAAATTATCAAAATATTCGAGAGGAATAATGGCTATCTCCGTATGAAAGAACTACGTGAAGCCGGAATCCAAACTCGGATTGTTGCCAAAGCAGTAGGAGAAAAGATTATAGAAAAGGTTAAACCGGGACTTTATAAACTGGTTGATTACCCTTGGGATGAACATAGTAGTTTTGTCGATGTTTGTAATTCAAACAAGAACGCTGTTATTTCACTCCTCTCCGCAGCATCTTATTATGAACTCACAACATTCAATCCATCTGAAATATATGTTGCTGTTCCAAAAAACACGGATAAATTTATTCTCAAATATCCACCAATTAGAGTTTACTATTTCGCTAATAGTTATTATTCGACTGGGATTGAAACAATTCAAACTAAAAGCGGAACAATAAAAATTTACAATAAAGAGAAAACTATCGGTGATCTTTTCCGTTATATTAACAAGCTAGGGGAGGATGTAGCTGTCGAGTCGCTAAAAGAATATCTAAAAAAACGAAAAGAGAGAAATATTTCTAAACTTCTTGAATATGCCGATCTTTGTGATGTTAAGAAAAAAATGGAACCAATGATTAAAGCCATCCTATCATGAAAGAGCGTAAAGAAATAAAAAATATTGCAGCTTCGGTAAAAGAACGTCTCAGAAATATTTCCATGCAAGCCGGTAAAGATTTTCAAAGTGTTTTACGTCAATACATTCAAGAATGATTTCTTTTTCGCCTTTCAAAATCAATTTATGTCAATAATCTGATTCTTAAAGGGGCGTTACTTTTTGTTGCACATGATATTAGCCGTTCACGCCCAACAAAAGATATTGATTTCCTTGGCTCCTCAGTCCCAAATGAAAAGGAGAAGATTGTAGATATAATAAAAGATATCCTGAATATAAGCTACGAAGATGGGTTACTATTTGACAAGGCTGATGTTAAGGCGGAGGATATTGTAGCGGATGAAGAGTATCACGGAGTGCGTGTTAAATTTTATGCATATCTTGGACATTCCCGGGAGAGAGTTCAAATTGATATTGGGTTTGGTGATCGTATTACGGGTGGGCCAATTGAGATTGATTTCCCAACCTTACTTGATTTCCCGGCACCAAGATTAAAAGTATATTCAATCGAAAATGCTGTTGCAGAAAAATTTGAAGCAATTGTTTCTCTACAACTGGAAACAAGCCGCATGAAAGACTTTTATGACATCCTTTACTTTGCAGAAAATTACGAATTCAACAAAGCCTTGCTAAAGGAAGCCATTCTGCCAACCTTTGACCAAAGGGACACTGATATTGAAAAGCGAAAGAATATTTATGAGAATAAATTCAAATCGGACGAACAACTTCAGAAATTCTGGACTGCGTTTCTTAATCGAAATAAATTATCCACTGAAAATAGTTTTGCAAATATTGTTGATAAATTAAAATCATTCATCGAACCAATTTTGTTGTGATTTAGTGTTCATTTGAACAAATTTCTTTAAGCAGCAATTAGATTTTGATCAGTAAGAGTAGTTTGCTACACCGTTTTCTCAACACTCTCATAATATTTATCAATCTCATTTTGCAATTCAATTGTTTTGGAAAGTGCAGTTACAATTTTACAGTAGGTTTGGATTTCTTCTAAGGTTAAGCTTCTTTCTTTTCTATCTTTTAACCATTTTTCACAAACTTGATATCCGCCAATCTGATACTTCCAAACTTCTTCTTTTACTCCGTCAAAATATTGTTCTTTGTTTATCCACACTTCCTCATTCTCATATTTTAGCTGTTCTACTTTGTTGGTTCCATCTATCGGAAATTTTGAAATAGTCTTATCCAATTCTTTTGATTTTAGCAGATGCAAGTCTGCAAGTTGTTTGCCGTGTTTACCTAACTGAATAAAAAGTTGGTAATCTTTGGTGAAAGGAACACGCGGAAAATCTATCTTTAAGAATTCCGCGTACTTTGTGCGGTAAGTGTTGCTGTAAAGAACGGCGTAGATGTAATAGAAAATATCCTTGGAGCCGAATCCTTCATACTCTTTATCACTGTCCAATGGATTTAAAAATAGTAAATCAAAATTATTCTGCAATATTTCCCTTACTTCATGAGAAATATTTGACAATATCGCTTCATATTCTACTTCAGGTTCAAACATAAGTAATTGTGCAAGAGCTGCTGCTTTTTTCTTGTTCGCTGCTTTTGCTTTGCGATAAATATAGAGAGGGAATACCAACTCGCCGCCACGTCGATATAAATTGAAATCAACAATTTGTTCTGAGACAAAAACGATATCATAATTATCCGAACCTATTACACTACTTTGTCTTCCAACACATAGCGCTATATTTTCTTCTAACATATGCTGCATAACATCTTCACGAGGCATACAAAGAAAGCCACGGGAGTTCCCAGTGTAATAAGTAAAACGGTAATCGAAAGGACGATATAAAATTGGAACTATTTTATCTTTTGCAAATCCACTTTCTTTTAAATCATTTTGTGCAAATTCAACTTTCCAATCCCTCGCATCCTTCCCAAGTTGATATGTCTGTCTAGCCAATTCAGTTTCAAGTCGCGCAAAATTCTGAATGCGTTTCCATATCTCATCTTTATTCCAGCCTATGGTTAAAGAATCTCTTGCTGTAACAATACCAACGCTATTAACCGGAAATATTTCGGTAATCTTATAAAACGAATAGTAATGATTTGCAAGCTTATTATCGGTTGGAATAAAAAGATGAAATTCCGGACGTGGAAATATTTTATTCCATTTTACATTTTTAATGTTGTGTTTATTTAGCCAATCATATTTAGCTTCTCTTAATCCATAAACCTCTTGATGATAAACTTGTTTCTTTTTTCCATCTTTATATTTAATAAAAAATGCTACTGCAACTCCTTGCTGAATATCAAAAACATTTTCATCTTTGCTTCCATCGGCAGCTTTTTCTTTCTTTAAACTATTTCCATGAAGATCGAGAATATAAATTTCATCAAAACTATTCATTAACGATTGGCGCATTCCTCGGAAGGTCGGATTATCGAGATAACTATGGTTTGTAATAAAACCAAGAACCCCTTCTCCGGCTTGATCAATCTTCCATTGAGAAAAACGAATGAATTTTACATAGTCGTCTTGTAACCATTTAGAATTTTTTTCGCCAAGTGGTTTACCATCAACTTGATAATATTCTTTAATCACATTAGAAATCCATTCGCCAATATTTGATGAATGACCGGAGTATGGAGGATTACCGAGTACAACAAGAATAGAAATTTGCTTTTTTACTTTTCCGGCTTCGTGGCTTTCAGTGGAAAGGGATGACATTCCCGGAAATTTAGATTGGTCAAGTTCTTTCATTTCGAGCGTGTTTGTTAAATAATATTTTACTCGCTCATCGTCTTCCATTCTATAGCCAAGTTCTTCCAACAGGAAAGACATTTTCATATGTCCGATTGCATAGGGAGCCATCATCAATTCAAACGAGTAATAATTTTGTAGTATCTGTTCTTTTAGAAAAGTTTTAACGGCTCCTTTGCCGTATTTACTTACAAATTCTTCAACTGCTGTCTCAATTGCTTTAGCTAAAAAGCTGAGAGTTCCACCGGCTGGATCGAGAAGCGTTACATCTTTTGACGCAAGACCGTCGGACATATTAAATTTTTCTTTAAGTATTTGGTGAAGCGAACGAACGATAAATGAGACAACCGGCTCAGGCGTATAATAAACTCCCCGCTTTTCCCTTGTTGCCGGATCATAAACCGAAAGGAATGTTTCGTAAAAATGTAATACCGGGTCGCTTCCTTTTCCTTCGTGGTAATAGTGATCGAGTATTTTTTTTGCGTCAGAAACTGCTAGGACATCAGTAATATCATCAATTATTACTTCCATCTGTTTTGGAATATCTTCCAACGAAATGTATTTGAAGATATCTCTAAGAATCCCGATAGACTTTGGAATAAATGAATAAGCTAATTTTCTATTAAACTCATCTCCAGCGCGCAAACGCGCGGCAAATAAACCATACGTAATTGTTTGTGAATAAAGGTCGGCAAATTCTTCTTCACTTATCCCGGCAATTAAAAACTCCTTGAACGCTTCGTAAAAACCGTGAATTGATTTGGTGCCGGTTTTTAATTCTTCACTAACAATTTCATCTTTCAAAAATTTTGTTCTTTTTGCCAACTCTACGGCAAGAGTTTTTGCGGTGTAAGTTTTAGGAAGTGAGAAGTCTAAAAATCTTTCAAGCAGTTCAAATAATTTTTCTTCGTTTTCGAGCGGGGGAGAGGTAGAAAGTTTTTTTATTACAAATGGTCGGGTGATTGATATTTTCTCAACCAGTTCACCATTTCTATATAAACGGAACTCAGTGTAATTAGTTAAAATAACATTTGGGAAAGTTGATAAATATCTTTTGAGTTGTTCAGAATCTTCAACATTATCAAGATTAGTACCTAAGTCCTTTGCTTCGATGTAACCGATAATTTTTTGTCTTCCGTCCCAAATTCTAAAATCTGGATTACCGGCTTCAGTCTTTTTAGGAAGAATAGTTACATCAATTTTCTTTTTCCGTTTGGATTCGGAAAACAGAGTAATAAAATCTGCAAGATGCTTATAATAAGATTCTTCTCTCGCATCACCCTTTTGATAGGTCTTAAGGAGATTTGATAAATATTTTTTTGTCATAATTTAAAATATAGTGAACAAAAATTTGAATAAATCTATTGCATGATTGGATGGAAAATCATCCAATCACTAAATAGAGTATAATTTAAGTAATCCAAACATGAATTCATCTATCCACATTGTCGAATTCTTCTTACTCTCAAATTATTTTTGTTTCGCAATAGGGACAAACGCGCCATAATTTTTCTAATTGACTTGAACAATTTTTACAAAGTTCAATTTTATCAACAACCGATTTAATAGAAGAACTTGTTCTCACGGTAAAAATTTCCGGGATCTCTTTTATAAAACTTGATTCATTTCCTTTTTCAGTAATCAAAAATAATTTTTCTTTTGCGCGGGTAATTGCCACATAAAACAATCTTCTTTCTTCCTCAAGCAGCAAATCGTGGTCAGCTTTTTTGATAATCTGAAATATTCTGTCTTCTAACCAAATATCCGGGAAACCTCCATAACCTTCAGTCAATCCAAGAATGAAAACAACTTTAGCTTCCAAACCTTTGGCTGCGTGGATGGTTTTTGATTGGATTTGGATTCCTTTCTTTTGAAAAGCTAAGAAGTAAGGAGAAAACATTTTACTTCTTCGATAAAGGAACAAAACATCTTCGTTTGTCATTCCATCATTTAATAACAGCTTTACTTTTTCGACACAAAATTGAATGTTTTCTTCTTCACTATTACCTGAATAGACAACTATCTTGTGTTCTGATTTTTTAGCTGCATGTATTTCTTTGTCGACTCTGAATTTATTATGCTTTATTACTTCATTGCTTGCACCTACAATGTTTTGTGTGCTGCGATAATTTAAATTGAGTTTTACGATGTTAGCATTTGGGAAATGTTTTGCAAAATTGATAATGTAACTTACATTCGAACCCCGCCAACCGTAAATGCTTTGCCAATCATCACCCACACAAAAAAGCTGTGTTTCATCAGTGAGTAAGAGTTTGATCAATTCAACTTGCAAATTGTTTACATCCTGGAATTCATCCACAAGAATATATTGATATTTACTCCTATACTTGTTAGCAATATCCGCTTGATTCTGAAATAAGGAAGCGCTTTTTGAAATCAAATCATTAAAATCGAGATAGGATTTATCTGTGCAGTAATTTATATACTTCTCAACAATCGGGATTGCCAGTTCATAAAAATGGCGGACTCTTTCGTGTTGATCTTTCTTAGCGTTTTCTAATACCAACTTGAAGTCAGTATTTTCAACTTTAATCATATCGGTAATTCGGATGATCTGAACTACAAAATCTCTTACATCTTCATGATAACCATTGAATTCTTCTTTATAGGTTAGAGAAACCGTTTTGTGGTAGTCATGCGGCAGGCGATTTTTTACAATCTTATCTAAGGAGTGATTGAATAGAGCGGAATCTTTGGTCATACTTTCATAGGTTTTTACTAACAGCAAATTTCCCTTTTCAAATTGTTCTTCTTTGTTGACCATTGAAAAACTTTTATCGCTTACGTGTTCAATATAAAGATTAGCTTCCGGAATATAGAAGTCAGGGTGAAAAGAAAAGTCTTTCACGTTGAGCAACGGCTCATACTCATATTTTATACTGTGCCGATAAAACCAATCGGCAATAAATTGTTCTGATTTAGAACGGACTTTAGTTCCGTCCAGCGTTGTAAAATACTTTCCATCCTTAGTTAAAAACTTATTTGAAGTTTTGGTGATATGAATTTTGTCGATTATATAATCTAAGATGTAACGTTTTAGTTGAAGTAAATAATCCGTATCCTCACATTGTTCAATTAAAAGTTTATGAACTACTTCAAATACGGTTTCAGGAGCTACAAGTTTTGAAAGCTCATCATCTTCGTCTCTTTTCGCGTCCCCGATTATTCTGAACTTGTTATCAAACTCGTTCACGCCAAAGTTTCGTAAAACACTGTAACAAAAACTATGAAAGGTTTTTACTGTTAAACCGTCAATCCATTTATATTTTTTTTGATAAAAAAATCTCTCTTTATCTTTTTCGGATTTGGTCAAGGACTTATCCACCAATATTTTTCCATATTGTTCGGTGGAATCGGCAGAAATGATTAGACGGTCTATCATTTCGTTGGTGGCGTTCTTGGAAAAAGTGACTGCCAAAATACTGGAAGGACTTACTCCTTTTTCTTCTATCAAATAAATAATTTTTTGAAGAAGAGTTTTTGTTTTCCCCGAACCGGCACCGGCTAAAACCAAAAGTCTTTTCGCTTCACTTTTTACAGCTTCTCTTTGCCGTTCATTTAAGGCGCTTAAGTCTGTTTTTGTTGATTGTTCAATAAAATTTTCTTTTAGAATAGTCATCCGCAATGTGTTCCCTTCTTCAGGAGCGAATTATTTAGAAGAATAAAAGTGAAGGTAATAACATAATTACCCCGTTTGGCAGTGTGAGCATGTATGTAAGTAACAAAGAAACAGAACCTCCTGTTCGCTTAATTTTTAGATAAACGAACATAAAAATGTTTTAACAGATTACCAAACGGTAATAAACAATATTTTCAAAACTAAAGGATAAAAAAATGCCCGGTGGAGGGCTACCGGGCGTGGGAAGATTCACAATGGGGGGTAAGCATCATGAATCATGGTGCAAACATAAAAGACATTTAATCCAAAGTCAAGCATTTTTTTATTACTCTAATATTTCAATCTTATTTTTATCAATCAAATCCGATATTAAAAGGATAGTTAAGCAAGTAAGCTCTGAGAACTCCGCTAAACCTTGCTTAATAGAGTTTGTTTTTACTATCCTGTTGTAATTGAAATTAAGTACCAAAAAACAAAGTTTCCGGTCGTGATTCTTTCTGAGAAGTGGTTTCTTTTTTAGTTTTCCATTCTTTTTCCTCCGCTTCCGGCAGCCATTTTTTATTAGCACATGCTCGCATATTGAATTCATGCCATAAACCTTCATCTCTGAATTCCAAATGCAATGTTCCTTTTTTGTAACATCGCATTGAAAAGAATTCAGAATAATGAAGTGATGAATCTCCGATCCTTGTTCTTCTGATCTCATCTTTTATCGAGCTGATCCTTTCAAAATTCTTTCCGGTTATATAGCACATTACCCGGTCAATGTCTGAATACTCACTATCCCGATGATAATTTTCACGATAATTTCTATCCCAAGATTTGTCAACGTACCAGGGAAGAATAATTCTGCGATTAACTTTCCAGGCATCATTTGTTTTCCATCCCTCAACATGGCATCGATTCTCTTTATGGTACTTGGTGAAAATATCGAACACATCTGATATTGCATTTTCCAAAATTGTATCTTTATTAACGATCAAAGTTCTTATCATGGAAAAAACATTTTCCTTTGTGAAATCCATTGCCCCTTGCTGTTTAATGAACAAGGCGAAATTCTCACGGACTTGATGCGTCATGTAACGGCTCATTCCGATCTGATCTATGACATGCTGCCATATTGCTAATTTGGTATTATCACAAAAAGAATTGAACCTTTGCTTTTTCGCTTTCTCATCAGATTTCATCAAATCATTTATCTTTGTGTATTGATCGAATAGTCCGGAAGAAAAGAAATTCAAACCTTCCTCAGCTTCCAAATGCTTTACGAAATACTCTTTAAGATTTCCGTATTGAATTATCATATTCCCGATAACATCATTTGTTGCTATCTGGCTTTTAAGAGTTGATTCATTGATATGAAATTTATCTTCTGAATTAACTGCGTTAAAAGTGAAATCCAATCGTTTCCGTTCTGCTTTTTTATGAACGGTTATCATCACGACTTCGGTTTCTGTTGATCTCTCTGAAGCCGAAAAATAATTTCCTAAGAATTCAAGTTCAGCCTTATTATCATCTAAAATTGTTTTTAGAAGTTTCCTTTCTTCAGTGTAAGGATTATTGATCGTTTCAGCATTGAGGAGGCAAACAATATGTCCTTCGTTCATTGCATCCCAAGCTTTCAAAAGATGTTTCGCTCCGGTATTGAACGGGGGATTCATTACTATTAGATCAAAAAGATAATCACCCGAATAACTCAAAAAATCATCTGCAATTACCTTGTAATTTTTCCCCGATAAAATGAATTTTAAGTTTGCATCTTGTTCAATAGCGTACATATCCGGTTTATCGTGCCGGTTGTACTCATAAAGTTCTTTGATGTAATCTAAAATATCACCCTTACCGGCGCTCGGTTCAAGAATTGTCATCGAACTGAGATCAGTTGTATTAAATTTCGATAACATTTTTCTAATTACGTTTCTCGGTGTTGGGAAAAATGTGTTGATATTAAATGTGTTCATACTAAATTCCTTAAAAATAACAGTGAATATTGTTTTATTTAAATGGTATCAGAGAAAAAAGATAAACCGGAATCCGAACCACCATGATCTTTATAAAAGATATATGCCTTGAATTTGTTTACTGATCTAAAAAGCAGATTATCTTCTTTATCGGTTACGCACCAAATAATTTTCTTCTCCATGATACAGTGATCCTTTTAATAATATTTTTGAGATGGGGAAAGTATTTCTTCATCGAATTTAGCTTCAAAGTAGTTTTGCGCTTCCTTTGAATCCATGCAGTAAAGTTGTTTTGTACCTTTAGCCCAAAGGATCGGATCACCTTTTTTAATTGCGTCTCCGGTCTCTATGCATGTAGAATCAAACTTTGCTTTTATTTGAACAAGAATTCCGTATTCATTTCTTTTCATTGTGTTATCCTTATTGTTAATAAAGCTTCCCTCGATTAAGAGGGAAGCGTAAATGTGATTATAGATTTAAGCAGCTTCTTTAAGTCCTTTTGCTTCGAAGAAAGATTTCGTTAAGAACTCAACTGCTTTTGAAGCTGAGGTAATTGCGCCGGGAATGAAGGTCTTATCAAGTTTCGCATGCTCAATCCAATCTTGAATGTACGCTGCGGAATTCTCAAACGTATTCTCAATTCCGCAAAGAGCGCAAAGAAAACTTGATCCGAACTCTGCGATAAGTTCCTCCTTTGCGTAAGCAATGGTTTTATTATCTGCGTTAAGTTCTCGTTGCATTTCCTTTCCACTCCAATGAATTATTTCATGGAAGAACGTTGAATAATATTCCTCCGGTGTGCTGAACTGTTTACTGCTCGGCATAATGATATCATGCAGACTTGGACGATATGAAGCTTTGATGGGATGGAATGAAGATACGATTGCCTTATCACGAATGATGGAATCAAGAAGTGATTGAGCATCTTCATGGATTGGCATTTCCGGTTCACCCGCATAATCCGTTTGAGAGATATTGAAGACATAATAGAACTTTGCTATCATCCGTCTTCTTGATTCAATTTCTTCGGTATTGACATTTACTTCCGAAACTTGATCCGTTTTCCAAAAGATGACTTGACTTCCTTTGCTTCCCTTATTGATCTTTAATCCTTTTTGAGAAGCTTGTAAAAAGGTTAAAAATCCCGGATTAGTGAAGTTATTGTCAATCATTGTCCCGAACAAGCTGAAAAGGTTCATACCGTTGTATCTGCGTTTACTGACAAAATTATGAGGAAGCGAAACCTTCCAAGTTTGTCTCCAGGAAAGCTTTCCGGTCTCTAAAATTGAAATGATCTTATTTGAAATTTGTGCTGAGAATTCTGAGTAGTTCATGATATTGTCCCTTTGTAATTAATTGAAGTTAGATTTGTATTAAATGAAAGCCGGAAAGCATTATGCTTCCGGCTTAAAATTATTTGAAGTTACATCAATCGTTTTTCAACAAAAGAGGTGTAACCCGAATTTGTAAAAATGATATGGTCGAAGACATTGATCTCGATGATCTTTCCCGATTCCACCAATTTCTTAGTGATTGAAATATCCTCGTTGCTCGGTTCAAGGTTTCCTGAAGGGTGGTTATGAGCAATGATGATATTTCTGCAGGTTGCGACTATTGCACCTCTGAAGACCTCTCTTGGATGTACTACAGAAGAATCAAGCGTTCCCTCAGAGACTACTTCAAACCCTATCACTCTGTTTTGAGAGTTGAGCCAAAAGACTACGAACTTCTCTTTAACTTCATTTCTAAAGAGAAAAGAGAATTGGACGAAAACGTCTTGAGGTGAAGTGATCTTCATTTGGCGGTCTACCAATTCGGGATAACTTTCTTGAAGGTCTCTGAATTTCCATGAGATTGTTTTTACAGATTTGGGATTAGTCATTGTATTTGCCTTTCGTTAAAAATTAGAAAAATATTGTTCAAATGCTTGTTCAGCGGATAGTTCTAAGCCATTAAGCCATATTTCATGGATTTGCTTAATGTCTTGTTCTGCTTCATCCCCTTGAGAATAGTAGCTGAAATCACCTTGTTCATAGCATAGAAAGGGAAGCCATGTATTGATTTCCCCATGTTTGTATTTACCATGAAGCCATGATTCGTTTAAGACAGAAACATCCTCCGGATTAAAGATCGTATTCATAATCTTCATCCGGGTTTATCGGGAACATTGAGTAATTGATCACCGGGCGTTCCGGTTCAAGTTCTTTCATTTGTTCCGGTGTTAATTCAATTCCTCCAAGTTGATTCTTGATGAAATCAAAAAGAGGGACTCTTTTGATTTCAAGAGTATCGTTGTTTAATGTTTTAGAGTTAGAAGTTTGCTGTTTACTTTTTTTAGATTGGTTTTTAATTGACTTTTTCATTGCAGTTCCTTGTATTTAGAATTTCTGTGTTAATGAGATTAATGATTATTTGTATTTGAGATTCAGATGATGCCCGAAAAGAAATTCACGGTTTTGAGGAATACATTTTTCAAAGAGGAATAAAATTTCAACTGCGTTGCCGTTCGCTTATCGCTGTTTCGCTTTTGCTAATGTAAATTTCGGAATAGAGAAAAATGAGGGAGGTTTTCAGGTCAAAGTGAAGATATTTTTATCTTAAAACTTTATGTCTTGTTGCGTTCAATGTACCGTAAACATGAACAAATGAATCTTTTCGAAGCGATTGAGGGTTTAACTGCGATTCACTTTCGATTTTTTCAAGTCAGCCAATAAATATAGAACTCTTTTTGTAGGGACTGTCTTGATTTTACATCGTGAAGTAAATGCGATAAAAAATGCCGGAGAAGTGATTAGCGGTTGGTATAATTTATTGTGTTTACGAATGTGCAGTTGATGGAAAATTTGCTTTTCTCCCACAAAAAGAGTTCGTAGTATTTGAAGGCGTCAGACTTGAGCGAAAGTGATGTGATTAAAAACCCTCTTTGAAAAGATCATTAGGTTTACAAATGAACGTAACTAAGTTTTAAGTGTGATTAAAAAAATCTTTTGAACTAAAAAGAAAACCCCTTCAGCTCTATTACCAATAGCGCGAAGAAAGTAGATAAGCAGCCGTTGAAATTTCTCTGCTGAGAAAAAGTCTCAAAACCGATATGTTTATTGGCTAACTTTTTTTTTATTACATATCAATGAAATGAAGTGGAATTGATTTTCGTAATGCGATGGCGCTTAGGCGCCAGTAGGAGAACAAAAGCGCGAAGCAGGGGAGACTGAAGGCAAGAATAAAATAAAAACTGAATCACTACCAACTACGAATAACATTATCCCAAAGTAAAGTATCAACCTAAAATTAATAGATATAGCCATCTTCTTTTACAATAATTGAAAACCTTTAAAGGAAGTACGGCTGAAAAGAATCTCTAAAAAAGAATTGGATTAAAGTTGAAAAAAATATCAGGTAGATAATTTTGTTATGCTGTTAATATCTAAAACTAAATTTATAATAATAAGTAACAAGAATAAAAAGCTTTAAAACAAACAAAAAACACAAAATTAACTTGCTTTTCGAATAAATGTGGTTTATATTTACCACGTGGTTTAATAATACCACAAAAAAAATTAATTTAACAATCGTTGGGAGAGAGACTATGAACTTCGGTCAGTTCATTAAAGAGTGTCGACTTGCTATAGATCTTAGCTTAAGAAAATTTTGCGAATTAGCTGAGTTAGATCCAAGTAATTGGAGTAAAGTTGAGCGCGATATGATGCCATTGTCATTGGACAATGAGAAATTAACACAAATAGCTGAGGATATTCTTCATATAAAGAGAAGCAGTGCATCTTGGGTTCGGTTTTTTGATTTGGCATCAATTGCCAAAAAGAAAATTCCAGACTATGTCTATTCAAATGAAGAAGTGATCAATGCTTTGCCAATCTTTTTTAGAACCGCAAGCAAAGACAGACCGACAGAAGAAGAACTTAATAAACTAATTGAATTAATAAAACGGCGGTAAAATGGAAGGGAATTTTGAACTTAATATTCCAGAATATACATCTGATGAAATATCTCAAAAAGCAGACGAGACACTTTCGGGTTATGACAGTGGATGGCCCATAGAAGTTGATTTAATTGTTGAGAAAAAGTATGGACTTGATTTAATACCACTTAATGGGCTTAAATACTTATCCTCGACCGATGCATTTTTGTCTGGTGACTTAAAAGAAATTGATTACGATCCGGATGTAATTAGTTATAGAACACGATTTTCAATAGCACATGAATTAGGGCATTACATCTTACATAAAGATTCTATCGTAAAGTTAAGAATTAATTCGTATGCTTCATGGAAATCAACTCTCGAAGAAATTCCTAATTGGATTTGGAGAGCTGCTGAATCACAGGCAAACGAGTTTGCAGGAAAATTATTAGTCCCACGGAAATTGTTAATTCAGTCTCTCGTTGATTACAAAGAAGAGTTGGGGCAAATACACGAACTTTACAATAAAAATAAAAATATCGTATATGAATATTTAGCGATTCCTCTGTCAAAGAAATTTGAGGTATCGCAAGACGTGATCAAGATAAGATTAATGAATGAAAAAATAAATCCATTTGAATATATTTAAAAACCCAAAACAGTTAGTAGCTGTTTTGGGTTTAATTTTTTCCAACAACTTAATCCAAAGCTTGCTGTTGGAACTTTTGACGAATGAGGGTTATAATATAACCTCGTAAAAAGAAAAAGGCAAGCCATTTGTAAAATAATAATTGGAGAAACGACAATGTCGAATCAACCCAAAAATGGCTATGTCCAAATCTTTACAAAAAAGATTCGAACCAGGAACGGCAAAACCATTTATGCTTCTAGTTATGGCATAAAAGCATTTTGCATCTGGGTAAAAGCCAAGTAAAATGAAAGCCGGTCAATGACCGGCTTTTTATTTTTAATACTATTAGCAGTTGAATTGAAATGCACGAAGGTCAATAAAAAATCTACGGGCGTTATATTGAGACTATTTCATCAGCAACATTTTTTTTGTATCCCTAAAAATATCTTTCCCATTTTCTGAAACAGCATTAATAGTATAGAAATAAACACCTGAGGGGAGCTCAATACCACTAAAGTGAATATAGTAATCCCCAACACTTTGGGTACCCTTGCTTAACTCCTTCACAATTTGACCAAGTGTATTGTATACTATGATACTAACATTACTCGTATGAGCTATTGAATATTTAAAGGTTGTGCTTGGATTAAACGGATTAGGAAAATTCTGAAGCAGGGAGAAATCACTGACTATTTCTTTCCCGAAGTGCTCGATATTGTCAGGTTGTTCATACAAAAACTCATATGCCCCAATGTCTGGGAAAGTATGGAGTGAATCTGCTCTAAGATGTTGCTCAATATCCTCAGCAGATGAAACAAGAAAATAATCCAGAATTTGAATACTGTCTATACCAACACCTATACAAGGGCTAGCATTTGAAAGGTGATAGTTCCCTGAACTTGATTCAAATAGAGGGTCAGTACTGATATTTGTACTATCATACCAGATTATTCCATTCCCTTTATACCGAATACCATTTAGCCCATCTTGAATATCAGAATAAGCCGCATTTATTTCACTCGCACCGGCAAACTCATAAATATAAACTTGAAAAGGTGAATTGTTCCATAATATACTATTGATGAGGTCTACATTAGCGGCGTAACAATAAATACCTCCTCCATTGTCATTCGCAAGGTTATCAGTAATAGTTACATTTATTAATTTAAAATGAGCTAATTCACCTCCATATAAAGCCCCTCCCCATGCTGTTGCAGTGTTATGAAAAAAGAGACTATTCACAATTGTTACATTCGAATAAAGTGAAACGTTAATTGCCCCTCCATTAATTCCATTACAGTCTCTAATAATCACATTTTTTAATACTACATCTGAATTAGTGATTGCAATACCTCCACCGAATGACGATCTACCATTTGTTAAAGAAAGATTTTCAATAGTATCACCAAGTACATAGGAGTAATGTAATATACCGTCTTGGTCGTTGCCCTCAAGGATTGTTTGGTTTACTCCTCTTCCTCTCATTGAAATATTACTCCAAATTTGAAGTCCGTAACGTTCTCCATTTGTTGACATACTATAAAGACCAGAGTCGAGATAAATAACACCTTGTGTATGAGAGGTTGCTTTTATTATTGATTTGGCATACCCAATGGTTTTCAATGGATTAAACCATGAGAGACCATCGTTTTCGTTATTCCCATTTGGCGATACATACAGAACTGAGTTTTCCTGAGAAACTTTAGCATGTAATATATCAAACGTATAATTATTTATCGGATATAGTTGGTCACTACTTGGTTTCATCACTATAAAGGTATCAACAACTAAATGCACTTCCTTGTTTTCAGAAAATATCTCGAAACCAAATGTCGATTCATTATGATAAATGTTACTCCTCTTCACAGTATCAAATGTAATTGCAGAATAAGCATCAATGTAAATTCCACCTCCGGAAACAAGGGCGGCATTTTTTGTAATGGTTACATTCGACAAATAAGGATTCGAACTATCTATTATCCCGATACCCCCTCCGCCCGCCCCCGCCCCAACGGCTCGTGCGACATTGTTTTCTGTAATTAATACATTTGTGAGGATGGGACTTGATTTTTCACAATGGAGCCCGCCACTATACCAGCTTTCCGATTTATTAAACGAAATGGTCACACTGTCAAGAATTGCGTTAGACTTGTAACAAGCGATGCCACCACCATACCATGTGGAAATATTGTTTGATATGAAGGAATTTAGAATTTTAGGTTGAGAATTATTTTCACTATAGATACCTCCTCCATCAACCATAGATTTATTGAATGAGACAACAACATTATTCAGTTTAGGATTCGAATTTGAACAGTATAAACCGCCTCCATTTTGATAACTTTGATTATTCTCTATAGTAGAATTCATTATTATAGGATTCGAATTTGAACAATAAAAACCACCCCCGTCATAACGAGATTGATTGTTTCGAATTGTAGTGTTCTTTATTAAGGGATTTGAATTAATACATTTTATACCTCCTCCAAAATCATTAGAAGCATTGTTTTCAATTTTTAAGAAGGTAAGCGTTGGATTTGAATTTTGACAATAGATACCTACTAAACCATTGGTGATAGTAAATCCAGTCAGTATCGATAAAGAATCTTCATTGTTTGCGAAACTTACTGTACTAGTATTATTAATCCCTCTAATCACAGTGTTGGAAATATAGGAAGTATCATTAGTTAAAATGTACTTACTTGCGACAACTATTTTTTTTCCTAAAAAGTTAATGTTCTCTTTGTATTCACCAGGAGAAACGAGTACAGTATCTCCATTGACCGAAGAGTTTATCCCATTTTGTATAGTCGACTGAGATGTTGGAACGTTTATTATCGTTCCAAAAGTAACCATCGGATATAGGCCGAAAAATATGATTAAGACCCAAATTAGACTTTTTGTATTTGCCACTTAAAAACCTCACGAAATTAGTGTACATATAATTCTATATTTCTAAATCTCTGACATGATTGGTCAAGTATAAAAATAATTATAAAAGAAAAGCACGATGTACTTACAGAATAATTGACAAGTTATTTCAGAATGCAACATAGTCAAGAACTCAATCTGACGTGAAATACTTTTAATTATGTTTTAAATATAATAAACTCTGTAATTATTCAATGTTATTTAACTCAACACATCGTTGAGACAAATGCATTACCTGTATTATGATCGTAAAAATCGAATTGATTTATAAATTCATGAAGTTTTTAAATTTTAAAACAGTTGCAATTAATTGAGAATAATAATTTTTATCTCTTGACTTAAAAAAAAAGTTTTTTTACTTTAAACCCGTAAATAAAAAAATAAATGAGGCGCTAAAATGTTTTCGTTTGGTTGGTTATTTAATTCAATTTCTGCTCTGGGTACTCTTTCCTTTAATCTCATTAAAAAGAATGATACAGTTACCATTGTGTAATAGTGTAAGTACGAGTTAGCATCTCTACAATTATATTATAAACAATGGAGGTTTTCAATGAACAATATTCTGACAAGAATAGTGTTGTTAATTATTTTTTCATTCACAATTTTGAATTCATGGACAAATGCACAATGGTTAGACGTAAGTAGTAATGTTAGCGTTAACCTTAAAGATGTATGTTTTTCAGATTCTTCCAATGGATGGGCTATTGGTTCTAACTCAACAATACTTCACACAAATGATGGAGGTTTTATTTGGACAATGCAAACCTGTCCATTGGTCAATCAATCGTTAAATAAAGTATTTTTTTTAAATAAAGATTTTGGCGTGATAGCTGCTGATAAGGGCTTGATTTTGAGGACGAGAGATGGTGGAATTCATTGGGAGGAGAGTACTTTTGATACAATAGTGAATTTTAAGGATATCTGTTTTATTGATACCAGCCTTGGTTGGGTAGTTGGAGGTTCGATAAATAAAACGGGTAAAAATTTTGGATTTATTTTAAAAACCATGGATGGTGGATTAAACTGGTCAAAGCAATATGAAACCGATACTACTCTAAGCTACTCGGAAGGCAATTTCACAGCAATTAAATTTAGCGATGAAAAAAAAGGTTATGCCTTTACATCTAGCAGTGGGGCACAACTCTATACGACTATTGATGGAGGTACTAATTGGTATAAGAAGGGTTCATTTTTTTATGGAATCTCTAATATGGATGTATTTGGTGATACGATATGGGTCTCTGGGCAAGGTTTCGCATCAACTGTTAATCAAGGGCAAACTTGGTCATACAATAGTGTACTTGGTGGAGGTGTTCAAGACTTAGTTATGCTAGATGGCAATAATGGTTTTATAATTAGCGCATGGTTAAACGATAAAAGGTTGCTTAGCACAAAAAATGGGGGGCTTTCATGGGAAGATATTTGGGTTTATGATGGAGCTGTTTTTTTGGCAATGTATATTAACCCATTAAATAATTTCATATGTCTTGTCGGTAGTAATGGTAGAATAGTTATTAATAAAAGTTTTTTAACAGCGATAGTCGATTCTCCAAGATTAACCGAAATGTCAATGCATTTGTTTCAAAATTTCCCGAATCCATTCAATCCTATAACTAATATTAAGTTCCGTATCTCGGCGCCTGGTTATTATTCTCTCATTGTTTATTCTTCAATTGGAGAAGAGGTTATGAGGAGCATAAATTATTATTCTAGAGCGGGGATATATAATATAATATTTGATGGAAAATCTTTGTCGACAGGGGTATATATTTTTAATCTGATTGGAAAAAATGGTTCACTTTCAAATAAAATGTTAATTCAAAAATAATTGAGGAGTTCGTTATGAAAAGGTTCATTTTTTTGATCATTCTATTCTGTTTCAGTCAAGTTGTCGCACAAAAACCAAATGTTACGCTTGATGAATTAAAAAACAAAAGTTCGGATATTGTTTTAGCTAAAACAATATCTCTTAACTGCTTTAAGAAGAATAACAGAACCTATACTGATATTGTCATTGAAGTATTGGATGGTATTAAAGGATCACTCAAGGCTAAAGATTTTGTCACAATGACGTACTTTGGTGGCACAATTAATGGGATTACAACATCAGTTTTAGATAATAATAATCCAAGTTTTAAAGTAGCTGAAGAATCTGTCGTGTTTTTAAATAATAAAAATGATAAAACTTCACCTAGGAGCGTGTCCGAGAATAGAATTGAGAATGGAGAGAAAAAATAATTTGTTATAGAAATAATTAAAATTGGATGTAGAAACATTCAAAAAAATCG
>Ga0210028_1000701_pt1 | contig 28508 bp, 31 predicted proteins | sample CryGeymeta201513_FD_185468 | JGI IMG/M metagenome (GOLD analysis project Ga0210028, IMG submission 185468) | Groundwater microbial communities from Crystal Geyser aquifers in Utah, USA - Crystal Geyser metaG 2015-13 (SPAdes) (version 2) | ecosystem: Environmental > Aquatic > Deep subsurface >...
TGTCGATCAGGCAGGCTTTGTAGCGCCCCTCCCACAGGGTGCCGGTGCGGTGGTAGCGATCATTGATGTAGCGGACGTAGTCGATATCGGTGAAGAAGCAGGGTTGACGATCATTACCGCGTTGAACGACATGCTGCGGCATGCCGGGCAGATCGAGCCTGGGTTACGGGGCATGTAGGCACCGGCGCGGTGAGGTGCGGTCGATGGTGCGCTGGATTCCATGCATGGTCTGCAGGAAGGTGTCGGCGTACGGTGTAGGAAAGTTCTGAAATTGTGAAAGTGCACTCTGACCCGGGTTTCGCTCAGCATCAGCACATCCGTGTGCAAAGGTACTCGTGTTGTCCGGCCGCGGAATAGAATGCGCTATCCCACACCGCCGGGAGCAACGGGATGCACGATTCGCAGTGGTCTTCGCGCGAAAAGAAAATCGCCCACCGGGTCTTCGAAGCGGCACTTCAGCAAGAGTTCGCCGAGACAATGACCACCTTCAAGGCGATGGCGGCTCGCGCCGAGAATCCGGACGACATGTGGGCCGTCGAGCGCTGGCTGACACGCAAGCGCCTCGGCATTGATTCGAAGTACGGCTTCAGGTACAGCCAACTCCTCTCCGTTTTCGGAAATCTGCTACGCGAGGGTCGAATCACCAGACAGCAGATCGAGGGTCTTGCTGAAGACAAGCGGTCATGCGTTGAGCGTATCGCCACGTTCTGAAGTGACGCGATCAATCAGCCCGTCGATCGGGCGTGCGCACACCCGTCCGCGCAAAGCCCTCAGTCGATCATCCGCGCCAGGCGGCGGGCACCCAACAGGAACGCCAGCACGCCGAGCAACACCATGCCCGCGACCGGCCATAGGTAATCCGACCATGCGTAACCGCGCCAGATCGCGCCTTCCAGGCTGCGCAGCGACCAGTTAACCGGGCTGAATGCCGACACCTTGGCCATCCACGCGGGCATGGCGATCAGCGGAATCATGCCGCCGCCCACCATCATCAGCGGCATCAGTGCCGCCCAGCCGGCACTGGACACCCCTTGCACGGTGCGGCCGGCACTTGAAATCAGCAGCATCAGGCCGGTGAATGCCACCGCGCTGGCCACCACCACCAGTGCCAGCGCCGGCAGCGACTCCACCGTCAGCCCAAACACCAACCGCGCCAGCAGCAACAGCACCAGTTGCACCACCAGCAGCGCGATCAGCGCGGCCAACGCCTTGCCGGCCATCAGCCGGCTGGTGCTCAGCGGGCCGGTGCGCAAACGCAACCAGGTGCCCTTTTCACGCTCCTGCGCAAAGCCGCTGGCGAAACCCATCAGGCAGCCGACCAGCCCCCACAACATGCCTTGCGGGAAGGTGATCGCAAACGGGTTGCGCGGCCCGCGGCGGTTGCTCTGCACGGATTGGGTGCGCACTTTCAGCGGCTGCCACGCGGGCAAATCCTGGCCGCCAGCCGTCGTGGCTGGTGTATCCGTTGGCAAGCTTTCGAGCGCATCAAACAAGGCATCGAAGCGCTGGCGTTGGTCATCGGCCATGCCTGCCGTATCGCGGCGCGCGCTCTGTAGCCACGGCGAATCCTTGTTCACCCGCGTCATCTTGCGGCCCATATCCTGCGACGCCACCTGCATCAACAAGCCTTCCAGCATGCCGATCTCGGCTTTTCGACTGGGGTCGATCAGCACGTCCACGGCGGCCGGCTCGCCGTAGAACAGGCGCTCGCTGGCCGCACCGTAACCGGCGGGAATGTCGATCAGGGCGATGGCGCGGCCGCGTTTGACCTGCTCGGCGGCTTCGCTGCGCTCGGCGCGCTCGACATCCACCGAATCAAGCACCAGCAATCCGGAAGCCAGCGCCTGCGACGCTTCAGTCTGATCGTGATCGCTGACCAGCACGCGCATTTTGGCGCGCTCACCCTCGCCGCCGAACATCAGCCCGAAGCCGACCGCCATCAGCACCGGCCACACGAAGATAAAAAACAGCGTGCCCCGATTGCGCAGCAACAGGCGCAAATCCTTTATCGCAATCGCCAGGATGGCATGCATCAGGCATCGTCCCGTAGTTGCCGACCGGTGAGCGAAAGAAACACCTGTTCCAGCGTTGGCCGACGCATCTGGAACGCGTCGAGCGGCCCCTTGGCCAGCTCGGCGGTGAGCAGTTGCAACGGGTCATCGCCGTGCAGGGTTTCGCTGTGGCCACCGCGTTCGACGCTCAGCTGGGCCTCGCCGCCATGCTCGCGCAGCAAGCCATCCAGCGTTCCCATCGCCAGCACACGGCCTTGATCGACGATCGCGATGCGCTCACACAGGCGTTCGGCTTCTTCCATGTAGTGCGTGGTGTAGAGCACGGTATGGCCGGCCTGTTTGAGCGCCAGCACATTGTCGAAAATCGCATTGCGCGATTGCGGGTCCACCCCAACGGTGGGCTCGTCGAGCAACACCAATGCCGGTTCGTGCACGATCGCTGCGGCAATGTTGAGGCGCCGCTGCATGCCGCCGGAATAGCTGGAAACCCGATCGTGCTGGCGATCTTCCAGCGCCACGAAGCACAACGCCGCGGCCACCCGCTCGCGGCGATGCGCGCCGCGAAGGCCGAACGTCTGTGCAAAGAAATCGAGATTCTCGCGCCCGCTCAAATCCTCGTACAGCGACAACTTCTGCGGCGCGATGCCGCAGCGCTGCCGCACTGCCGGGTCGCGCGGATCGCCGCCCAGCACGCGCAGCGAACCGCTGTCGGCGGCAAGCAGGCCGGCAACGATATGCATGGTGGTGGTCTTGCCGGCACCGTTGGGGCCGAGCAGGCCAAACACCTCGCCGCGCCGCACCTGCAAGCTCAATTCCGCCAGTGCGACGCGCTCGCCATAGCGCTTGCCGACACCGGTCAACGTGATTGCGGCGGTGTTGGCGTCCATGGGCATCCTGCGGGTTGACGGCGCATACTCGCCAATGGATGGGCTGCCCAACAATGCCAAAAGTCACTGACAGCCTTTATCGGCCCTGCCAGGTGCGGTGGATGCGTGCTGAGCCACTTCAAATTGGCGGGATTGAAATGGCCATTTGGCGCATCGCCGTGTTCGGTGCCCTATTGCGGTGACGGCAGCCATCGCATCCGCGTGCCGACAGGTATGGGCATCAGCGGATCGGCAGCAGGCTTTGCATTCATCGCACCACTCCAAGGCATCAAACGCGCTGCGCCATCTCCCGCACCTGCTCACTGGTCAGCGCACGGCTGAGCTCGCGCAAATGCCAACTCAACGCGGATACCACATCGTCCGCGCTGAGCAACCCGCACAGTTCACCCGCCGTACCGAGCACCGGCAAGCGCCGGATACCGGTTTCGCGCATTCGCTTGAGGGCATCGAACAGGTCATCGTTTTCCGTACAGGTGACGACCGGCTGCGACATCACATCGCCAACCGTCAGCACGTCGGCATCGATGCCGGGCGACACCACCGACACCACAATATCGCGGTCGGTGAGAATGCCCACCGGGATGCGCTCGCCGCTCGCGCGCTCAACCACCACCAGACAACCGACATGCAGACGACGCATGCGATGCGCCGCCTCGCGGATCGAGATGTCGGGAGCGATATCAACCACGTCACGGGTGCAGACCTCATCGATGTGCATACTCGCCCCGACGTGTCATGAGTGCGTTGAGCACAGCATACGCTGCCAGCGAACGGCGGCATCCACCACGATCAAGGCGCGCCGGCGGCAGCGGTCTACAATGGGTGGTTTATGGCCAAACCCGGCAAGCGAGCCATGCCCGCCTTCGATCAATTGACACTGAGCACCCCGCGCCTGTGCCTGCGGCCGCTGCGCTTGGGCGATGCGCAGGCACTGTTTGCGATCCACGGCGATGCCCGCGTGGTGCGCTACTGGAGCACCCAGCCGTGGACATCGCTTGATCAGGCGCGGGCGTTGATCGACGCCGATCTCAAGGCATTGCCGGTTGGCGAGTACGTGCGCCTGGCGTTGGAATTGCGCGCCACTGGCGATGTGATCGGCACATGCAGCCTGTTTCATCTGGCACCGCAGTGCCGGCGTGCCGAAATGGGCTACGCGCTGGCGCACGCGCACTGGGGCGCCGGGCTGATGCACGAAGCGCTCAGCGCCTTGCTGCACTATGGTTTCGGTGTGCTCGGCCTCAATCGTGTCGAAGCCGATGTCGATCCGCGCAATGCACCGTCCGTGCGCAGCCTGCAACGGCTGGGGTTCCTCCACGAAGGCCACTTGCGCGAGCGCTGGATCGTCGCCGACGAAGTGTCCGACAGCGACCTGTACGGATTGCTGCGTCGCGACTGGCAATCTGCGATGGCAACCTACAGCGCGTAACCCTCACGATAACTTGGGTAGCGCGGCAGCCAACCCAACGCGCGCAGGCGAGCGTTGGCGATACGGCGACCAGTCACCGGGCCGTCGGGTTCCGGCAACGCAGGCAGCCCTGCCTGGCCACGCAGAAAGTTCATCACCTGCCATTGCTGGGCGGGCGTGTCGTCGTTGCCGAGCACCAGCGATGGCGGTGCTGGCTCATCCAGCAGCAGCGAAACCGCCGCCGCCGCGTCGGTCACATGGATGCGATTGGTCCAATGCCGGCGCCCAACGCTGGCGCGCAGTGCACTGTGGCGCAGAAAATCACGGCCCGGCCCGTACAAGCCGGTCAACCGCAACGCCGTCGCGTGGCTGGCGTGGCGCGCGGCGTTGGCCTCCGCTTCGAGCAACACGCGGCCGTTGAACGCCGGTGGTGCGGGCTCGGTGGTTTCATCAACCCACGCACCGGCATCTTCGCCATACACGGCGGTGGACGATACGAAGATCACCCGCGGCATCGCGGTGAAACGCGCCAGCGCGCGGCCTACGCCGGCAACATACAGGGCCTGGTAGGCCGCTTCACTGCGCGCATCGGGTGCCACCGCCACCACCACCGCATCGGGGTTTTCCGGCAAGGCATCAAGGCCGGCACCGCTGGCCAGATCGGCGGCCAGCCAGATCACGCCGGTACTGCCCGCCGCAGCCGGCACCTGCCGCCGCAGGGCAAACACCTGCTCGCCCTTCGCCACGCGCAACTGCGCAACGCGGCTGCCGAGATCGCCGGCACCGATCACTACCGTTTGCGGTTTGGTCTTTGTCATGCTTTACCTCGGTCAGCGCAGTGGAATCGGTTAGCATTTACCCCATGCAGCGTGCAGCCAACATCCTTTTCATCGGCCCGATGGGTGCCGGCAAAACCGTCATAGCGCGGCGGGTCGCCACGCATTTCGGTTTGCGCTTCGTCGATACCGATGCGTTGATCGAACAACGCACCGGCACCAGCATACCGATCATCTTCGATGTCGAAGGTGAAGGCGGCTTCCGCGCCCGCGAGAAAACCGTGATCGGCGAGGTATGCGCGCTGCACGGGCAGGTCATCGCCACTGGCGGCGGCGCAGTGCTCGATAGCGAAAATCAGCACGCCATCAAACAGGCTGGAGTGGTGGTCTATCTGCGGGTCAGTTTGGCTGAGCAATTCAAGCGCGTCGCCAACGACCACAACCGCCCGTTGCTGGCAACCAGCGATCCGGCCGAGCGCTTGCGACTACTGGCGCAGCAACGCGAACCGATTTATCAGGCACTTGCCGACCTGCGCTTCAGTACCGACGCCATGAATGCCGAAACCACCAGCAAACGGGTCATCGCACGGCTCGCCAGCATGCCACGTTTGCAGCACCTGATCGAGCGCCCGGGCGACTGCGCATGAACACGACGCATTCCCTGCGCGTGGCGCTTGGCGCGCGCAGCTATCCGATTGATATCGGCGCGGGCCTGCTCGATGATGCGCCGCGCTGGCTGCCACTGCTGCGCGGCCGGCATGTGCTGGTGGTGAGCGATGCCAACGTCGCGCCGCATTATCTGGCGCGGGTACAAGCGGCATTGACGCGCCACACCCACCGCGCGTTGGTGTTACCCGCTGGCGAGCAGGAAAAAACCCTGCACCGCTTCGGCGAGGTGCTGGCAGCACTTGCGCACTTGGGCGCCAGCCGCGATGCCACGCTGATCGCGCTCGGCGGCGGCGTGATCGGCGATCTATCCGGCTTTGCCGCGGCCTGCTGGATGCGCGGCATCGCCTTCGTGCAAATGCCGACCACGCTGCTGGCGATGGTCGATTCCTCGGTTGGCGGCAAGACCGCGGTCGATCTGGCCAGCGGCAAGAATCTGGTCGGTGCGTTTCACCAACCGGTCGGTGTGCTGGCCGATACCAACACCCTGGTCACCTTGCCGGTGCGCGAACTGCGTGCCGGCCTGGCCGAAGTGGTGAAGTACGGCGCACTGGGCGATGCCGCATTTTTCGACTGGCTCGATGCCCATTGCGATGCCCTGCTGGCGTGCGATAACACCACCATCAGCGAAGCCATCGCCCGCAGTTGTGCGCACAAGGCGGCGATCGTGGCCCGCGATGAAACCGAGCAGGGCGAGCGCGCCTTGCTCAACCTCGGCCACACCTTTGGCCATGCGATCGAAGCCGAACAGGGCTACGGCGGCTTGCTGCACGGCGAGGCGGTGGCGGTGGGCATGGTGCTGGCGGCGCGCTGCTCGGCGGCGCTGGGGCTTGCAGCGGCCGGCGATGGCGAGCGCCTGGCCGCGCTGCTGACCCGTTTTGGGCTGCCAACTGCGATTCCGCCGGGCCTTGCCGCCGAGCGCTTGTTGGCGCGCATGCGGCTCGACAAGAAAGCCGTTTCCGGTTCCATCCGGCTGGTGCTCTGGCATGGCATCGGCCAGGCATTCATCGCCCCCGACGTGGCGGAACATGCCCTGCTGGCGGTACTTCGCGACACCTGATCGTTTGCGCTCCGCTACAATGCGCGGATGCGCCTTTACCTTCAGCAACGGCCCGCCGCCGGCGAGGCTCCGCGTTTTGTGCAGCTTGCCTTGCAGCAGGATCTGCTCGGCGGCTGGGCTTTGCTGCGTGAAAGCGGCCAGGTGGGGGGGCGCAGCCAACTCAAGCGCGAGCAATTCCTGGAATACGATGCCGCGCTCACGGCGCTGGAGAAAGCACGCGATCTTCACCTCAAACGCGGTTTTCACGTCATGTTCGCGCAAGGCGCGAATGAACCCAACTAACATCCCCTTGGATCGTACCCATGCCCCTGCAAAATGACCGCCTGTTGCGCGCCCTCGCCCGGCAACCGGTAGACCGCACCCCGGTTTGGCTGATGCGTCAGGCCGGGCGTTTTCTGCCCGAATACCGCGCCACCCGTGCCCGGGCAGGCAGCTTCATGGGGTTGGCGACCAACCCGGAACTGGCCTGCGAAGTGACCCTGCAACCGGTGCAACGCTTTGCCCTGGATGCCGCCATCGTGTTCTCCGACATTCTCACCATTCCCGACGCCATGGGCCTGGGGCTGAGCTTTGAAACCGGCGAAGGCCCGCGCTTCGCGCGCCCGGTACGCAGTAACGCCGACATCGCCAAACTGGCGGTGCCAGACATGGACACCGAGCTGCGTTACGTGATGGACGCGGTGCGCCTGATCCGCCGCGAACTGGGCGGCAAGGTGCCGCTGATCGGCTTTTCCGGAAGCCCGTTCACACTGGCCTGTTACATGGTGGAAGGTAGTGGCAGCGACAACTTTGCGCGGGTCAAGATGTTGGCATTGGACGACCCGGCGGCACTGCATCGTTTGCTCGATGTGGTCAGCGAAGCGGTAATCGCCTACCTCGCCGCACAACGCGCTGCCGGCGCGCAGGCGCTGATGGTGTTCGATACCTGGGGTGGCACCCTGGCACCGCATCTGTACCGCGAGTTTTCGCTGCGCTACCTCACCCGCATCGCGCAAACGCTGGCACGCGGCGAAGGCAGCGAGCGCACGCCATTGATCCTGTTCGGCAAAGGCAATGCCCCGTATCTGGAAGACCTCGCCGCCAGTGGCGCCGAGGGTATCGGCGTGGACTGGACGGTGAGTCTGGCCGAAGCGCGCGTACGGTGCGCTGGCAAGGTGGCGATACAGGGCAACCTCGACCCAAGCACGCTGTACGCTTCGCCCGACGCGATTCGCCGCGAAGTACGCCGTACCCTGGACAGTTACGGCCCCGGCCCCGGCCACGTGTTCAATCTCGGCCACGGCCTGGCGCCGGACATGGACCCCGAGCATGTGCGCGTGCTGGTTGATGCCGTGCACGAGTTTTCTGCGCAATAAGGAACCTGCCATGAGCAACGCTACCCCCCTTCGCCGCTCGCGCAACGATCGCATGATTGCCGGCGTTATCGGCGGCCTCGCCCGCCGCTTCGATTTCAGCCCCAACGGCCTGCGCGTGATCTACGTGATCGTCTCGATCCTGTCGGCCGCATTTCCCGGCATTCTGGTCTACTTGCTGCTGTGGCTGCTGGTTCCGCTCGAAGACTGAGCCGTATTCGCAGTGCGGATCGCCAGCAACACCACCGAGATCGCCAACGCTGTCGCCGCGCTGCGCGCTGGCGAGGTGATCGGGCTGCCCACCGAAACGGTGTATGGGCTTGCCGCCGATGCCATGAACCCGGCGGCGGTGGCACGCATCTTTGCGCTCAAGGGCCGGCCGCTGGATCACCCACTGATCGTGCATATTGCCGGTATCGAGCAATTGCCACGATTTGCCCGCGAGATCCCGAACAGCGCGCGGCAACTGGCCGCCGCGTTCTGGCCCGGCCCGCTGACCCTGATCCTGCGCCGCCAAGCCGACGTGCCCGATGCCGTCACCGGCGACCAGGACACCGTCGGCCTGCGTGCGCCGGCGCACCCGCTGGCGCAGCAGGTGCTGCGCGCCTTCGCTGGCGGTTTGGCCGCACCCTCAGCCAATCGCTTTGGCCGCATCAGCGCCACCCGCGCCGAACACGTGCGCGAGGAGTTTGGTGCGCAGTTGCCGTTGCTGCTCGATGGCGGGCCGTGCCGCATCGGCATCGAGAGCAGCATCGTCGATCTGAGCGCGCAAACGCCGCGCATCCTGCGCCCCGGTGCGATCAGCCGCGCCCAGATCGAAGCCGTGATCGGCACAGTGGCGATCGGGGTGGATGGCAACAGCCCACGCACTTCCGGCACACTGGCTGCGCATTACGCACCACGCACGCCGTTGCGCCTGCTGCCACGCGATGCAATCCATGCTGCCGATGCCGACAGCGTGCAGGTGTTGGCACTGGGCAGCGTGCCCGCTGGCAGCCACGGCATCGCCCTGCCGGCCGACCCCCAAGCTTACGCACACAGCCTCTATGACACCCTGCGCTGCCTCGACGCACGAGCCAGCGCGTTGATCGTGGTGGAACAGCCGCCCGACACCGCGGAGTGGCAGGCGATCAACGATCGATTGCGGCGCTCGGCAGCCGGTGCCGGCGCCGACTGATCGCCACACCGTGATCGCCACACCCCGCCCATTGCACCTTTCGATTCTGCTAACTTGCCCATATGTCCGTCGCCATCTTGCTGATTACCCACGAAGGGCTGGGCCAGCCGCTGATAACCGCTGCCGAGCGGATGCTCGGCAGCCTGCCGCTGCCGGTTGCCGCGCTCGCGGTGCCATTCGATGCCGACCCCGAGGCGATGCTGGTTGCAGCCAGCAGCGCCTTGCGTCGCATCGATCAGGGCGATGGCGTGCTCATCCTCAGCGATCTGTACGGCGCCACGCCGGCCAACATCGCCCGCCGCGCGGCATTTCTGGGCAGCCCGGTACGGCGCGTCGCCGGCCTGAACCTGCCGATGCTGTTGCGCGCCTTGAATTACCCGGAACTCGACCTCGAGCAGATGGCCAGGGCGGCAGCAACCGGCGCCCGCCTGGCAGTGATTGCCGACGATGCGTGAAGCCAGCGTACGCGTCGAAAATCAGCTCGGCCTGCATGCTCGCGCAGCGGCCAAACTGGTGCAGCTATTGTCGCGTTTTCAAGCGCACGTGACGCTGTGCGCGCGTGGCCGCGAGGTAAACGGCAAGAGCATCATGGGCGTGATGATGCTGGCTGCGGGCCAGGGCAGCGAGGTCATCATGCGGGTGGATGGCGCCGATGAAGACGCCGCATTGGCTGCCGCGCAAGCGCTGTTTGCGCGCCGCTTCGACGAGGAGAGCTGAGATGCGCGCGCAGATTCAGGCCACCGGTGCGTCACGCGGCCTCGCGCTGGGCCGGGCGCGCCTGCACCTGGGCCGTGCGTTCGACATCGAAGAGCGCACCATCGAGGCCGAACGCGTCGATGACGAACTGCAACGTCTGCATGCGGCCGTTGCACTGGCGCGTGCGCAGCTTGGCGAGCTGCGTGATCGGTTGCAGGGTGCGCTGGCCCATGAACTGGGCGACTTCATCGATTTTCATGCACTGCTGCTCGACGACCCGGAGTTGGTGTCCGGCTTGGCGGAACTGATACGGGTCGGCCAATACGCTGCCGAGTACGCGCTCAAGTTGCAGCGTGACCGCCTGGCCGCGGTGTTTGCCAGCATGGACGATCCCTATTTTCAGAGTCGGCGCGAGGACCTCGACCATGTCCTTGGCCGGGTCATGGCGGCGCTGCAACGCGACGCCATTCCAGTACGGCCGGGCATGGCCGGCGACGTGCTGGTCTGCGATGCGGTCGCACCCTCGGAGCTGGCGCAACTCAAGGCCGACGGGGTAGTTGCCATCGTCAGCGCCAGCGGCAGCGCGCTGTCGCACGCGGCGATCCTGGCACGCAGCCTGCACATGCCGCTGGTGCTGGGTGCGCACGAACTGATCGGCCACGTCAACGATGGCGATGCGCTGATCGTGGATGGTGGCAGCGGCGAGGTAATCCGCGAGCCCACCGGCCGCGACCTGCGCCAATACCGCGCGCGCAAACGTGAACTGCAACGCGCTGGTGAGCAGCGCCTGCGCCTGCGGCGGATGCCCACGCGCACCGTCGATGGCATCGACATCCGCCTGTACGCCAATGCCGAATCACGTGATGACGTGGCCGAAGCGCACGCACTCGGCGCTGCCGGCGTCGGTCTTTACCGCACCGAGTTTTTGTTCCTGCACGGCAGTGAATTGCCCGACGAGGAAGCGCAGTTCCGCAACTACCGCGATCTGGTGCTCGGCATGACCGGCCGCACCGTCACCATTCGCACGCTCGATCTTGGCGCTGACAAAGCGGATCGTTGCGGCTTGGTGCTGGCCAGCGAACCCAACCCGGCATTGGGCGTGCGCGGGGTGCGCCTGTCGCTTAATCGCAGCGATGTTTTCGCCACCCAGTTGCGCGCCATCCTTCGCGCTTCGGCCTATGGCCCACTGCGGGTGCTGGTGCCGATGATCGCGCGGCGCGAAGAAATGCAGACGGTACGCACGCTGCTGCTGGCGTGCCATGCCGATTTGCGCACGCAAGGCTATGACCTGCCCGAGCCACCGGCACTGGGCGCCATGATCGAGGTGCCGGCAGCGGCGCTGGCCTTGCACGGCTTGATCGACATCGTCGATTTTCTCTCGATCGGTACCAACGACCTGATCCAGTACGTGCTCGCCGCCGATCGCGGCAACGACGCATTGGGCGATCTGTATTCGCCGATGCATCCGGCCATCGTGCATTTGTTGCATCACATCATCGCCACCGGCAAGCGCCATGGCATCCCGGTCGCGGTATGCGGTGAACTGGCTGGCGACCCGCTGTTCACGCCGTTGCTGCTGGCGCTCGGGCTTACCGAGTTCAGCCTGCATCCGTGCACCTTGCTGGAAGTACGCGAACGCATCCGCGCCGCGCACCTGGGCAACCTGCGACGCCGCGCAAAAACCCTGTTGCGGGCCCGCGACCGCCCGGCACTGGAGCGCTGGCTGGCGCGTTGCCAATGACATGCTGGTCGCCCACAACGTGAGCGCGACGGCAGGGGTCGCTACTGTGGAGCAACGGTGTTGCCCGCCGGTGTGAGCCAGTGCTTGTGTGGGAGCCGGCCTGCCGGCGAACGAACGGGCGAAATGGTTTCGCGCGCAGGCGCGCCCCCACGAGCGGAAACCAGCCCCCGGAGGACCCTGTGGACGACCCGCACTCGCCACCGTGCTGCCAAGTGCGAAACACGGCGCCAAGTCAGTAAACTGACCACATGAAAATCGCCAGTTGGAACGTCAATTCGCTTGCGGTGCGGCTCGGGCACTTGCAACAGTGGCTCGGCCAGTGCCAACCCGACATCGTGGCGTTGCAGGAAACCAAACTCGAAGACCACAAGTTTCCGGATAGCGAGTTGGCCGAGTTGGGTTACCGCAGCGTGTTCGCCGGGCAGAAAACCTACAACGGCGTCGCTATCGTCAGCCGCTCACCCGCAAGCGAGGTACAGGTCGGCATACCCGGTTTTGCCGACGAGCAAAGGCGCGTGCTCGCCGCCACCATCGACGGCCTGCGCATCGTCAATTTGTACGTGGTCAACGGCAAGGCGGTTGGCGATGAAAAATATGATTACAAGCTCGCTTGGCTCGATGCCCTGCGGCATTGGCTGACCCAGGAGTTGGTACGTTTCCCGAACATGGTGGTGCTCGGCGATTTCAACATCGCCCCGGATGACCGCGATGTGCACGACCCGGCGGCGTGGCAGGGCCAGATTTTGTGCTCCGCGGCCGAACGTGATGCGCTGAAAGATCTGCTCGCACTCGGCCTGCACGACAGCTTTCGCCTGCATCACGCCGATGGCGGGCACTTCAGTTGGTGGGATTACCGCGCCGCCGGCTTTCGCCGCAACCTCGGCCTGCGCATCGATCTGGTGTTGTTATCGGATGCCTTGCAGGCGCGCTGCAGCGGCGCCGGCATCGACCGCGAACCACGCGCCTGGGAGCGGCCCAGCGACCACACCCCGGTGTGGGCAGCATTGCAGCCATAGGCCAACAGGCCCGCTACGCGGCCTCACACTGCGCGCAACGCCGCCGTCACCGGCATGCGCGCCGCATGCAAGGCCGGTGCCAGCCCACCGATGAAGCCGATCGCCAGCGCCCAGAACATGCCACGCACAACCAGCGCAGGGGTCACCGCAAAATTGAACGCCACCTGGGTGAAGCCTTGCCCGAGGGTGCTCACGCTATAGCCATTGAACAGGCCATAAGCGATGCCGGCACCCAGCGCGCCGCCGGCGAGCGACAGCAACAGCGACTCCGCCATCACCGACGCCACCACCGGCAGCCGGCCAAAGCCGAGCGCGCGCAAGGTGCCGATTTCGGCGGTACGCGCCGACACCGCCGAGTACATGGTGTTGAGCGCACCAAACAAGGCACCGATCGCCATGATCACGGTAACGATGCCGGTGACCACGCCAATCTGATTGGTGAAGTTTTGCGATTGCGCAGAAAAATAGTCCTGCTCGCGCTGCACATCCACATTCAACTGCGGATCGGCGGTCAGCCGGCGCTTGATGCCGGCAAACGCATCGGCGCTGCGCAGTTGCACCAGCACCGAGGAAAAGCCGGTGCGAAAAAATGCCGCCTGCGCGGTTTCGACATCGGCCCACAGTTCGCTCTCGTGGGCGTCGCCGCTGGCAAACGCGCCGACGATTTCCCAGCTTGAGCCGCGAAAGCGCAGCGTTTCACCGACGTCCAGACCATCAAACTGACGCTGCGCACCACGCCCGACAATCAGCTCGCGCAAGCCGGGCTTGAACACCCGGCCCTCGACGATACGCAGCTCCGTGCGCAGCGCGATACCGTTGGCCTCAACCCCGCGCAGCGACACATTGGCGCCGGTGCTCTGGCCCTTGCGCGGCACCTCGGTTACCACCAACAGCTCGGCCGATGCCAGCGGCAGGCCGTCGGCGGCGCGCGCGGCGGCCGGGTCCTGGCGAATCAGGGTGGTGGCTGAGCGCTCAAGAAAACTCGATATCTCGGCATTGGCACCCCCACGCAGCACGATCACCCGATCCAGCGCACCGGTTGCCTTGAGGGTTTTGCCGAAGCCCTGCGCCATCGACAGCATCGCCACCAACACACCGACCACGCCGGCAATGCCGATCACCACCACCAGCGAGGCACCCCAGCGCTGCGGAATGCTGCGCAGGTTCATCCACACGATTTCGCGCACCTGAGTTGCTGTGCTCATGGCCTTCTCAACGCCCCGCCAACGCATCGACGATCTTGATTCGCATGGCGTGCAACGCCGGCGGCAAACCCACCGCCAGCGCCAGCGCCAGCATGCTCGACAGGGCAATGGCCCAGACTCTGGCATCAGTGCGTACCGGCGGAAAATCGGCCGGCAAGGCAGCGGTTGCGAAACTGGCGAGCGCCATGCCGGCCAAACCGCCGAGCACGCACAGCAGCAATGCTTCGGCCAGCACCAGCGCCAACACCGTGCGATCAGTGAAACCCAGGCATTTGAGCACTGCCAGTTCGGGCGTGCGCTCGCGCACCGCCTGCGCCATGGTGTTGCCGGTCAACATCAGGATGGTGAAAAACACGGCGCCGAGAATGGCGTTGACGATGAAGCCGATGTCGCCGAGCTGGCGCAGAAAGCCGATCTGGAACTCCTGCTCGCTCTGGGTCTTGGTTTCATCGCGCGAGTTGGCAAACTTGGCATCGATGGCAGCGGCGATGCGCTCGGCCTGCAGCGCGTCCTTGATGCGCACCGCAAACACGCCAGCGAGGCCTTTGCCGCCGCTGCGCGCCTCGTCGAAATACTGGTAGTTGAGATACATCAGGCTGGCGCGCTCGCTCCATTGCTGGTCGCGGCCATCGAAGATGCCGACCAGTTCCCACTCCCAGGCGCGCGAACCATCGGCCAGCGTCCAGATGAATGAGGTGAGCGGAATCCGGTCGCCAATTTTCCAGCCGAACCGATCTGCCAGCACCCGCCCGGCAATCGCGCCATTGGGGGTGGAAATGAACGCGCGCCGCTGCGCCGGCGACAACACCCACTCCGGGTAGGTGTCAAACATGCGCTGCGGGTTGACCGCGAATTGCGGAAAAAAATTGCGCGCATCCTGATACACACCGCCAAAGAACTGCGAGTGCGATACGCTCTGCACGCCCGGCACCGCTTCGATCTGCGGCAGCATGCGCATCGGCAGCGGCTGGGTAAAACTGATTCGCGCCTGGGTAATCAGGCGGTTGGCACCGAGAAAATCGGCGCCGCCGGAAAACAGCGAGTTTACCGCCTGCAACAACCCCAGCAGCAGAAACGCCGCGATCAGCGACAAGCCGGTGAACACGGTGCGCGTTTTCTTGCGCCACAGGCCCGACCAGATCAGCGGCAGGTATTTGAGCAGCATGAGTCAATGCACCCCAATGGCGTGCAGTGCGTCGGCACTGACCAGCGTGCCCTTGTCCAGATGCACGGTGTGGGTGGCGTACTCGGCAGCCTTGGGGTCGTGGGTCACCATCACGATGGTCTTGCCGAAGCGCTGATTGAGTTGCTGCAACAAGGTCAGCACTTCATCGGCAGTCTTGCGATCCAGATCACCGGTCGGCTCATCGCAGATCAGCAACAGCGGATCGGAAACCAGCGCGCGGGCGATGGCGACACGCTGCTGCTGGCCACCGGACAATTCATTGGGTTTGTGGCCGGCACGGTCGGCCAGGCCGACCAGATCAAGCGCGATCGCAGCGCGCCGACTGCGCTCGCGCGCACTCATTTCGGTGAGCAGCAAGGGCAGCTCGACATTGCGCTGTGCGCTCAACACCGGCATCAGGTTGTAGCTTTGGAAAATGAACCCCACGGTGCTGGCGCGCCAGGCCGCCAGCGCATCGGCAGCCAGTGCATCGATGCGCTGGCCACCAACCTTGAGTTCACCCGCCGTGGGTGAATCCAGGCCGCCGATCAGGTTGAGCAGGGTGGTTTTGCCGGAACCCGATGGCCCCATCAGCGCGACAAAATCGCCCTGCTCGATATCCAGCTCGATGCCGTGCAGCACCTCGATGCGCTGCTTGCCGCGCTCGTAGACCTTGGTCAAGCCATGTATTTCGACCAGCGCGCTCATGGCGTCTTGACGATCACTTTGCCACCATCGCGCAACGCCGAGGGCGGCGACAGCACCACCACCTCGCCATCTTTTACACCGGCGCTGACCAAGGTCTCGGCGTCGGCCACCGTTGCTGTTTTCACGTCGCGCCGTTGCACGCCGCCGTCGGCCACCACGAACACCGCGGGCGCGGCATCCTTGCTTTCAACGATGGCGCGGCTGGGCAGCCAGACGCCACTGAGCACTTCACCGACGCCGGGCGCTTCAAGAAAACTCACCCGCACGCCCATGTCCGGCACGATGCGCGGGTCACGCATGGTGATGGCAATGCGCACCTTCACCGTCGCCTTGGCGCGATCGGCAGCGGGAATGATGGCGATCACCTTGGCCGGGATATTCCAATCCGGATACGCATTGAGCACTGCTTGCACCGGCATCTCGGGCTGCACACGGCCGATGTAGGCCTCATTGACATCAACCTCGATTTCCAGCGAATCCATGTCGACCAAGGTGCAGATACCGGTGCGGGTGAAGCCGCCGCCGGCCGATATCGGCGAAATCATTTCACCTGGCTGTGCCGCCTTGGCGATCACCACGCCAGCGAACGGCGCGCGCACAATGGTGTTGTCGACATTGATCTGCGCCACCGCCAACGCGCGTTCGGACACCTGCACCTGCTGCTGCGCGCTGGCCAGGCGCGCGGCCAGCGCGGCGCGTTCGGTCTGCGCCTGATCGAGTACCGACTCGGACACCAGCTTGCGCACGATCAAGGCCTTCTGCCGTTCTACCTCGCGCTCGGCCAGCGCCAGATTGGCGCGTACTTCGCCCAGTTGCGCGCGCGCTGCGCCCAGTTGCGCCGAAGACAGCGCGAATTGCGCCTGCGCATCGGTGTCATCGAGCCGCGCCACGACCTGGCCTTCGCTTACGCGCATACCCTCTTCGATCAGCACCTCGCGCACCTTGCCGGTAATCTTGGCCGACACCGTGGCCTGCCGCCGCGCCACCACGTAGCCGGTGGCATCGAGCACCGACACCGGGCCACTGCTGGCGGCATCACGCGCGAGGGCGGTTTCCACTGGCAACGGCCCGCTGCGGCCAAACAGCAGCCACAACACACCCAGCACTAGTACACCGGCCAGCGGCCAGAGCCAGCGCCGACGCGGTTTGCCCTGCGCTGCGCTGCGATCGATCCGCAGTTCCTTGAGCATCTGCTCGGCACGATCCATGAATCGGTTTCCTGTGGTCATTGCAGCAAATTGTAGCGTGCAACCTGTTGACGCCGGCGTGACGATTAACGGCTACCGAAACGCCGTTGCAACATCGCAAATGCCGCGCGCAGCCCCTGCGCCTCACCGCCGACGCCGCGCCCCGGGCGCTCGCTGTCGTTCCAACTGAACACGTCCAGATGCGCCCACGGCAACGCGGCCGGCACGAAGCGTTGCAAGTACAGCGCGGCGGTGACCGAGCCGGCCATGCGTGACGGCCCGCCGTTGGCGAGATCGGCGATAGTGCTTTTCAGGTAGCGCTGATACGGCTGCCACAACGGCAGCCGCCACAGCGGGTCGTGTTCGGCCTGGCCGGCGGCCAGCCAGTCGTTGGCAAGCGCATCGTCGTTGGCGAACAGCGCCGGCAGTTCCGGCCCCAGCGCGATGCGTGCGGCGCCGGTAAGGGTGGCAAAATCCAGAATCAGTTGCGGCGTGCGCTCACTGGCATAGGCCAGCGCATCGCACAGCACCACCCGACCCTCGGCATCGGTGTTGTCGATTTCAACGCTCAGCCCGAGGCGGGTGGCGACCACCTCGCCGGGGCGATAGGCATTGGCGGCAATGGCGTTTTCCACCGCCGGCAGGTACAGGCGCAGATGCACCGGCAGCGTGCACGCCATCACCAGCTCCGCCAGCGCGATCGCGTGCGCCGCACCGCCCATATCCTTTTTCATATGGCGCATGCCGTCCGATGGCTTGATGTCGAGGCCGCCAGTATCAAAACACACGCCTTTGCCGACCAGCGCGATGGCCGGGTGGGTGGGATCGCCCCAACTCAGTTCGATCAAGCGCGGCGCGCGATGGCTGGCGCGGCCCACCGCGTGGATCGCGGGGAAGCCGTGTGCCAGCAGATCGTCGCCAGCGATCACCGCAACCTGCGCACCATGGCGCTGCGCGATCTCGCGCACCACCGCCTCCAAGTGCTCCGGGCCCATGTCTTCGGTCGGCGTATTGACCAGATCGCGCACCCGGCAACAGGCCGCCAGTTGCGCCAGCCAATCGGCGTGTGCACTGTCGTCGAGCAGCAGCCGCGCCGCTGCCCGCTCGGACTTGCGATAGCGGCTGAAACGATAGCTGGCCAAACCCCAGCCGAGCGCAGCGCGGGCGAAGCTCAGGCTCTGCCCTGGCACTGCGACCAACCGGTAGTCGCCTTCGGGCAGGGTGTAGGGCAAATGCGCCAACGCGAACGGGTCGTCGCCGTCGCTGATGCCGGCCATTACCAGCGTCGCCTCGCCGTGCGCGCCGGGCACCAGCAGCGCGCTGCCGGGCACGGCAGTAAACGCGTTGACCGCGGTCCAGCGCTGCACCGGCTCGGGTTGCGTCTGCAGAAAGTCGAATAGCTGATCGCTGCGCAGGGCATACAGTGCAGTGGCATCGGTGCTGCGTGAAAAACCGGCGGGAAGGGTCATGGCGAGGTCCGAGAGTGGTGTTGGAAACGGGTGAAAACGGTGTTGCTCAACGCGCAACCGGGTCAATCGCTGGCATGCGCATCAAGCCAATCGGCGAGCGCGCTCAGATCGGCAAATTGCAGGTGCGGGGTGACAGCATCCACCGGCCAACACTGGCCATGGCGATTGATCCAGCAGCCACGCAGCCCGGCACCCTGCGCACCGACGACATCCAGATGCGGGTCGTCGCCAACATGCAGCACCTCGTCGGGCGCCAGCTGCAAGCGCGCGCAGGCCGCGTGAAAAATGCTGGCATCCGGCTTGGCCGCGCCGTGCTCGCGGGCCCCGAGTTGAAACGTGAAACGCCCGGCCAACGGGGTCAGCGCCAGATCGGCATTGCCGTTGGTCAGCGCCGCAATCGGCACCCGCGCCGCGATGCGCGCCAGCGCATCGAGCACATCGGGATACAGCTCGACTGCGTTGCGCGCGGCAAAAAACACCGCATACGCGCGCTCGCTGTGCTCGGGGTCGTGGCCGGACTGCGCCAGCGCATGGCGTAGCGACATCACCCGCTGCATGCTGTAATCGTGCGCCCACTGCGGGTTGTCGCGGGCAACCTGATCACGCAGCGCACGCATGGCATCGATCGGGTATTGCGCGGCGGCGCGCGGCGCATGCTCGCACAACCAGTCGTGCAATACCGCCTCAGCGCGCGCGATCACCGGTTCGATCGGCCACAGCGTGTCGTCGAGATCCAGGGTGATGGCACGCGGACGAAAACTCATCGTGCCATTCTACCGGGCATCGGTGAACGCAGCGCGGTGAGGCATCACGCGATGTTGACCGCCATCGCTTCGAAACGCGTTTTCGGCAGAAGGTCGCCGTGCGGGTTGTACACTGACGCAGGCCTTGATCCACCTGTGATTGAGCACGGCATCGCCAAGCCACTTTCGCGTTGCAGCCCAGGCCATCGCGACCATATACAACCGACAGGACATCACCGCGCTCTATGCCAAGTTCGACCAATTGGCCCGCATCCAGATCACGCAACAACAGCTATCTGATCAGATCAGCCGGCTGCACAACCTCATTGGTGACGTTGATGAGATTGCCTACTCGCACGCGGAACTTGCAGGCACCAAGGATGGCAGAACCTTCTACAACCTTCACTACAAGGTCACTTTGGTCAGCGGCCCGTTCAAGCAAGCAACATTGAAGCTCAGCGTGGTGAAGGCTGACGCTGGTTATTCGCTGTTCGGGTTTTTTCTGAACGGTCTCGATCAGTAGCAGGAACCGCCCATTCACCGCGCCGAATGGCCGGTCGCTTCGTAACTGGTGCGTTCGAACAAACCCGGCTCGACCAGGTTGATGAAGGCGCGCGCCTGCGCGCTGAGGAACTTGCCCTTGCGCATCACCACGCCGTAGCTGCGCGCCGGGAAATACTGGCTGACATCGCGGATCGCAAGGCGCTCGCGGTCGGCATCGGTGAGGCAAAAGCCGGTGACGATGGAGATGCCGAGGCCCATCGCCACGTATTGCTTGATCACTTCCCAGCCACCCACTTCCAGCGCCACGGTGTAGGGCACGCGGTTTTGCTGGAACACGAGGTCCACCAGCCGATATGTGGTCAGCCGGCGCGGCGGCAGGATCAGGCCATACGGCGAGAGATCTTCCAGACGCAGCTCGGTCTTGTTCGCCAGGGGATGATCGGGAGGGGTGATCAACATCGCGTTGAAGCGGTACACCGGTGCGTAATCAAGGTCGCGCGGCACGTCCAGCATCGAGCCGAACGCGAAGTCGGCGGCATCCGAGCGCAGCAGCGCCAGGCCATCGACGCCGGTAACGTTCTGCAATTCCAGGTGCACATCGGGATACGCGGTGCGGAACGCCTTTACCAGCGGTGGCAACAGGTACAGGATGGTGGAACTGCCAGCGGCAATATGCAGCTCGCCGCCCTCCAGGCCGCGCAGGCGCTCGCGGAAACTCGCTTCCATTCCGTCCAGCCCCTCGATCAACGGGCGCGCGAGCTCGTACAGCAATTCGCCCTCGCGGGTGAGGCTGAAGCGGCGGCCGCTGCGCTCGAACAGGGGCACACCCATGTCGCGTGCCAGCGCCTGCAATTGCAGGGTGACCGCCGGTTGGCTGAGGAACAGCGCTTCGGCGGCGCGCGACACCGAACCCAGGCGCGCAAGCTGGCAAAAGGCCCGCAGCGGCTTGATCCGGTCGCCCTTGTAATAAAAACGTGTGCTGCGCTGCGTCATAAACCGTTGCCTGTGTTGCAGTATTTGTGCAGCTTATACCACTTATTGAAAACTATGCATTGTCAAATACATCAACCAACCCTAGGGTAAAGCCATGAGCACGCAAGCCACCACACAAACCTCCACCGCCGCAATCGGCCTGCATCTGCTGGCTAACGCCACCGGGCAGGAACAGATTCTGCCGCCGCCTGTATTGGCACTGCTGGAAGCGCTGCATCGCCGCTTCGAGCCCGAGCGCCGGGCGCGTTTGGCGGCACGTCGCGCCAGCCAGGCGCGCATCGATGCCGGTGAACTGCCCGATTTCCGCGTCGATACCCGCGCCATCCGCGACGGCGACTGGCAGGTGGCGCCAACACCGGATGCATTGCTTGATCGGCGAGTGGAAATCACTGGCCCGGTCGAGCCGAAAATGGTGATCAACGCGCTCAATTCTGGCGCGCGCGTGTACATGGCCGATTTCGAGGACTCCACCGCCCCGGTCTGGAGCACCCTGATCGCCGGCCAGCAGGCGCTGTGCGATGCCGTCGCTGGCGATCTGCACTGGACCAGCCCGGAAGGCAAGCTTTACGCGCTCAAGCGCGAAGGCCAGGCGGTGCTGATGGTGCGTCCGCGCGGCTGGCACCTGCCGGAAAATCATGTGTTGATCGATGGTGAGCCACTGGCCGGCGCGTTGTTCGATATCGCGGTGTTTGCGTTCCACAACGGCGCGGCGCTGGCGGCGCGCGAGCGCGGCCCGTACGTCTACCTGCCCAAGCTCGAATGCATGGAAGAGGCGGCGCTGTGGGATGAGGTGCTGGCCTTCATTGAGGTGCAATTGGGCCTGAGCATCGGCACGATCAAGGCCACGGTGCTGATCGAAACGCTGCCGGCGGTGTTCCAGATGCACGAAATCCTGCACGCCCTGCGCGGCCGCATCGTCGGCCTGAACTGCGGCCGCTGGGATTACATCTTCAGCTACATCAAAACCTTTCGCGCGCACCCGGACCGGGTGCTGCCCGAGCGCGGCCAGGTGGGCATGACCCAGCCGTTCCTGAAAGCCTATTCCGAATTGCTGATCCAGACCTGCCATCGCCGTGGTGCGCACGCCATGGGCGGCATGGCCGCGCAGATTCCGATCAGCGGCAACCCCGAAGCCAACGAAGCGGCGCTGGCGCGGGTGCGCGCCGACAAGCTGCGCGAAGTGAGCGCCGGCCACGATGGCACCTGGGTGGCGCATCCGGCGCTGATCCCGTTGGCGCAGGCAGTGTTCGACGAGCACATGCCGACGCCGAACCAGCGCCATGTCAGCCGCAATGATGTGCAGGTGCGTCGCGACCAACTCATCACCCCGTGCCTGGGCAGCATCAGCCGCACCGGTTTCGAGAACAACGTGGAAGTGTGCGTGCGCTACCTCGCCGCCTGGCTCGACGGCCAGGGCTGCGTGCCGATCCACTGGCTGATGGAAGACGCCGCCACCGCCGAAATCGCGCGCGCTCAGTTGTGGCAATGGCTGCATTACCAGCAGTTGAGTGGCCATTCGCTGCATCTGGACGATGGCAGCGCGATCGACTTCACCCTGTTCGATCGGGTGCTGCTCAACCTGCCCACGCGACTGGGCGAGCGTACCGCGTTACCCGGCGGCAGCCGCATCGACGAGGCCATCGCCCTGCTCGACGAACTCACCCAACGCAACACGCTGGCCGATTTTCTCACCCTGCCCGCCTACCCACGTCTGACCTGACCCCTTACCCACAAGGACTTCGCCATGAGCACCCAACACGCCACCGCCGAGCAACTGCAACACGACTGGAACACGAATCCGCGCTGGCAGGGCATCACCCGCCCGTACCGCGCTGCCGAAGTGGTGCGCCTGCGCGGCACCGTGCCGGTGGAACATTCGCTGGCGCGGCTGGGCGCGGAGAAGTTCTGGAACTCGCTGCATGACGAGCCGTTCGTGAATGCGCTCGGCGCGCTGACCGGCAACCAGGCGATGCAGCAGGTCAAGGCCGGGCTCAAGGCGATCTACCTGTCCGGCTGGCAGGTGGCCGCCGATGCCAATGTCGCCGGAGAAATGTATCCCGACCAGTCACTGTACCCAGCCAACTCGGTGCCGCTGGTGGTCAAGCGCATCAACAACACCCTGCTGCGTGCCGACCAACTGCATCACGCCGAAGGCGACGACAGCATCGACTGGCTGCAACCGATCGTGGCCGATGCCGAAGCCGGTTTTGGCGGCGTGCTCAACGCCTTTGAATTGATGAAGGCGATGATCGAGGCCGGCGCGGCGGCGGTGCATTTCGAGGACCAACTCGCCTCGGTGAAGAAGTGCGGGCACATGGGCGGCAAGGTGCTGGTGCCAACCCGCGAGGCGATCGACAAGCTGGTGGCCGCACGGCTGGCAGCCGATGTGTGCGGCGTGCCGAGCATCATCATCGCGCGTACCGATGCCGAAGCCGCCGACCTGCTGACCTCGGACATCGACGCCAACGACCAGGCATTCTGCACCGGCGAGCGCACCGCCGAGGGCTTCTTCAAAACCCACAACGGCCTGGATCAGGCGATCAGCCGCGGCCTCGCCTATGCACCGTATGCCGATCTGATCTGGTGCGAAACCGGCAAACCCGACCTGGAGTTTGCGCGCAAGTTTGCCGCCGCCATCCATGCCAAGTTCCCCGGCAAACTGCTGGCCTACAACTGCTCGCCCAGCTTCAACTGGAAGAAGCATCTCGACGACGCCACCATCGCCTCGTTCCAACGCGAACTGGCCACCCTGGGCTACAAGTTCCAGTTCATCACCCTGGCCGGCTTCCATGCGCTCAATTACGGCATGTTCGACCTCGCCTACGGCTACGCCCGCAATCAGATGAGCGCCTTCGTGAATCTGCAACAGGCCGAGTTTGCTGCCGCTGAGCGCGGCTTCACCGCGGTGAAGCATCAGCGCGAAGTGGGCACCGGTTATTTCGACTCGGTTACCCAGACCATCCAGGGCAACAATTCGGCAACGGTGGCGTTGAAAGGCTCCACCGAAGAAGAGCAGTTCTACGACAAGACCAGCGCTGCGGCGTGAGCCAGTCAACCGCCGGGCGCGCAACGCGCCCGGCCGGTCATTGCACCGCAGCAAGGCAATGCACACAAACTCAGGCACCATCACACATTGACGTGCGTGCGCGCAGCGCTGAAGCTGGCGACACGACGCGTGATGGAGCAGTGCATGGCGGAGCAACTTCACGAAGCGGGCAATGCAATGCGCCCGAGCACAACCCAGATCGCGGACAATTTCGCCGATCTGCACCCGCCGCTGGGTGCGGCCAAAGCGGATGTCGAGGCCAATCGCTGCCTGTATTGCTATGACGCGCCGTGCGTGCGTGCCTGCCCTACCGGCATCGACATCCCACGCTTCATCCACCAGATCCGCACCGGCAACCTCGACGGCTCGGCGCGCACCATTCTGTCGGCCAACATCCTTGGCGGGACCTGCGCGCGCGCCTGCCCCACCGAAGTGCTGTGCGAGCAGGCCTGCGTGCTGAACGCCGGCGAGGCGGCACCAATCATGATCGGCGCGCTGCAACGGCATGCGGTGGATCATCGGCTGGCCACCGGCGGCGCACACCCGTTCACGCGTGCCGCCGATTCGGGCAAACGCGTTGCCGTGGTTGGCGCCGGCCCGGCCGGGCTGGCATTCGCGCATCGCGCCGCGCTGCTCGGCCATGCAGTGGTCGTTTTCGATGCCAAGCCAAAACCCGGTGGCCTCAACGAATACGGCTTGGCCGCGTACAAGATGACCGACGACTTTGCCCAACGTGAAGTGGCCTTTGTGCTCGGCATTGGCGGCATTACCGTGCGGCACGGCCATGCGCTGGGCGCGCAATTGCAGCTGGCGCAATTGCGGGCGGACTTCGATGCCGTGTTCCTCGCCGTCGGCCTCGGCGCCAGCAATGCGCTCGGTGTGCCCGGCGAAGACCTGCCCGGCGTGCGCAATGCGATCGACTTCATTGAACAACTGCGACAGGCGCCGGACAAGTCGCAGTTGCACATCGGCAACGACGTGGTGGTGATCGGCGGTGGCAACACCGCCATCGATGCCGCGGTGCAGGCACGCCGGCTCGGCGCGCGCCGGGTCACGCTGGCCTACCGGCGTGGCGATGCGCAAATGGGCGCCACCGCGTGGGAACAAGGCCTGGCGCGCCGCAATGGTGTGATCGTGGAATTGTGGGCGATGCCGAAAGCCATCGCCGGCGCGAACCACGTCGAAAGCGTCAGCTTCGAGCGCACGGCATTGCGCGATGGCAAACTGGTTGGCAGCGGTGAAACCTTTGGCGTTGTCGCCGACACCGTGCTCAAGGCGGTTGGTCAGCATCTGCTGGCCGACGACCTTGCTGCACTGGAACGCGCGCACGGCAAGATCGCCGTCGATGCGCAGTTGCGCACCAGCCTCGACGGGGTGTATGCCGGTGGCGACTGCATCGCCAGCGGGCTTGACCTCACCGTGCAGGCGGTGGAAGACGGCAAGCGCGCTGCGATCAGCGTCGATGCCTGGCTGCGCGGCAAGGCACAGGAGTAAGGGCCATGGCCGATCTAAGTTGCACCATTGCGGGCATCCGCAGCATCAATCCGTTCTGGCTGGCCTCGGCGCCGCCGACCGACAAGCAGATCAATGTCGAACGTGCGTTCGCCGCCGGCTGGGGCGGCGTGGTATGGAAAACGCTGGGCAACGATCCGCCGGTGGTCAACGTGACCAGCCGCTACGGCGTGCACCGCAGCTCGCTGCGTGGCGTGCTCGGCATCAACAACATCGAGTTGATCTCCGACCGCGCGCTGGACGTGAACCTGCGTGAGATCGAAGCCGTGCGCAAGCGCTGGCCCGATCGCATCATCATCGGTTCGATGATGGCGCCAATCGACGAACAAGCGTGGAAGGAACTGGCGATCCGCATCGCCAATGCCGGCGTGCACGGCATCGAGCTGAATCTGGGTTGCCCGCACGGCATGTGCGAGCGCGGCATGGGCTCGGCCATCGGCCAGGTGCCGGAGTTCGTCGAACGCACCACGCGCTGGGTGCGCGAGGCGGTGAACATCCCGGTGTTCACCAAGCTCACACCCAACATCACCGACATCCTGGTGCCGGCCGAAGCCGCCAAGGCCGGTGGCGCGCACGCGGTATCGCTGATCAACACCGTCAACTCGATCACCTCGGTCGATCTGGACAGCATGGCGCCCACGCCCACGGTCGATGGCAAAGGCACGCACGGCGGCTACTGCGGCGCAGCGGTCAAACCTATCGCGCTGAACATGGTGGCACGCATCAGCGGCCAGCCGAGCACGCAGGGGCTGGAGATTTCCGCCATCGGCGGCATCATGAACTGGCGCGACGCCGCCGAGTTCATCGCGCTGGGTGCGTCCGGTTTGCAAGTGTGTACCGCAGCGATGCTGTACGGCTTTCGCATCGTCGATGACATGATCGACGGCCTGTCCGCGTTCATGGATGCCAAAGGCTACCGCTCGATCGCCGATTTCCGCGGCATGGCGGTGCGCAACGTGGTCGACTGGAACGCGCTGAACATGAACTTCGATCTCAAGGCGAAGATCGACCCGGACACCTGCATCGCATGCGGCCGCTGCCACATCGCCTGCGAGGACACCTCGCATCAGGCGATCGCCTTCGATCACCTGCCCGACGGCGGCCGCCGCTTCACCGTGATCGACGACGAATGCGTGGGCTGCAACCTGTGCCAGATCGTGTGTCCGGTGCCCGAGTGCATCAGCATGAACCCAGTCGCCAACGGCCTGCCGCCGGTCACCTGGCCTGAGCATCCCGATAACCCGTTGCGTGTCGTTGCATGAGCGGCGACGGCATGGCGCCATGTCCATCCTTACCGCCACTTCGCAAGGCCTGGATAAGCTGTCATTGCGAGGAGCGAAGCGACGTGGCAATCCAGCGTGTTCTGAAAACGCGAACCGCTGGATTGCTTCGCTTCGCTCGCAATGACGGCGCAGGGCGATTACCGCTTTAGTCCAGCATTCTTGCCGCTTCCCAACCCACCCCAGAACTACCGACCACCCTGCAGGAAACCACCATGTCCAAGCTCCGCGCCGGCCTGATCCAGATGGCCCTGAAAGCCCCCACCGATGCCGATCCCGAAACCATCCGCCAAGCGATGATCGCCGCCCACATCCCGCTGATCGAACAGGCCGGCGAACAAGGCGTGCAGGTGCTGTGCTTCCAGGAAGTGTTCACCCAACCGTACTTCTGCCCGAGCCAGGACGCCAAATGGTATGCCAGCGCCGAGGCGATTCCCGACGGCCCGACGGTGACCCTGATGCAAACCTACGCCGCCAAGTACCGCATGGTGATCGTGGTGCCGATCTACGAACGCGACGACGTCACCGGCGTGTACTACAACACCGCCGCCGTTATCGACGCCGACGGCAAGTACCTCGGCAAATACCGCAAGACCCACATCCCGCAGGTCGCCGGCTTCTGGGAGAAGTTCTTCTTCAAGCCCGGCGCCTCGCACTGGCCGGTGTTCCAGACCCAGTACTGCAAACTCGGCGTGTACATCTGCTACGACCGCCACTTCCCCGAAGGCTGGCGCGCGCTGGCGCTCAACGGCGCCGAGTACATCGTCAACCCGTCGGCTACCGTCGCCGGCCTGTCCGAATACCTGTGGAAGCTCGAACAGCCCGCCTCCGCCGCCGCCAACGGCTGCTGGATCGGCGCCATCAACCGCGTCGGCACTGAAGCCCCCTGGAACATCGGCGAGTTCTACGGCCAGAGCTACTTCGTCAACCCGCGCGGCCAGATCGAAAAGATCGCCTCGCGCGATAAAGACGAACTCATCGTCCACGACCTCGACATGGAGCTGGTGCGCACCGTGCGCAACACCTGGCAGTTCTTCCGCGACCGCCGGCCGGAAACCTATGGGCGGTTGACGGATGGGGAGTGAGTGTGTTCATTGCGTACTGACGTAGAAGCGATGGGTCCGCAAAGGACGCAAATAGCGCAAAACAACGCAGCTTGACGTGATGCCAAAGTAGGCTGGGGTAAGGCAAAGCCGCACCCCAGCGCTGCCATGCCCACCGGCACCGGGCATTCGGCGTGACAGCGCCCGAGACCTCGCTTGACGCGGGGCAGCAGGCGGCAGACGATACGATGCAACGCGCCAGGCGCGACAGGCCGAACGCAAGGAGCACAGGGCGCGCCGGGTATGCACGTTGACGTATGAACTACGACTGGGATGCAGCCAAGGCGGCTCGCAACGCCAAGAAGCACGGCGTCACGTTCGAGGAAGCAGCGTCCGTGTTCGGCGATCCGCTGGCATATGCGTTCGCCGACCCAGACCACTCCGAAGGCGAGGAGCGCCTGCTGACCTTCGGGCTGTCGCTCAATCGGCGCATCCTTGTGGTGTCTCACAATTTAGCACGCGCAAGGCATCCGCATCGTCAGTGCAAGGGAAGCCACCGCACATGAAAGAAAAATCTACCAAGAAGGCTAAGACCGCCGCTCCGGCACCGGACGAGATGCGCAGCGAGTATCGCCGCGAGGCGCTGGGCAAAGGCGTGCGTGGCAAGTATTTCAAGGCGCATGCACAAAGCACCAACCTCGTCCTGCTCCAGCCCGATGTGGCGAAGGTGTTCACGACGCCGGAAGCAGTCAATGAAGCACTGCGCAGACTCATCCAGGTCGTGCAGCGGGTGGGGCATTGATGGCGAGCGATGGCTCGGATCAGCCATGGAAATAGGGGTCAAGAAATACCAGTCTGACCCCAA
>Ga0210028_1000722_pt1 | contig 28149 bp, 34 predicted proteins | sample CryGeymeta201513_FD_185468 | JGI IMG/M metagenome (GOLD analysis project Ga0210028, IMG submission 185468) | Groundwater microbial communities from Crystal Geyser aquifers in Utah, USA - Crystal Geyser metaG 2015-13 (SPAdes) (version 2) | ecosystem: Environmental > Aquatic > Deep subsurface >...
ATAGGGGCACCAGGCCTGATTCTCCGTGATATAAATGATGCAGCCACCATCGGATACCTCTGCCACCCGCTCTTATTCTATCTCTCATAGATGTCTAATCCTTATGTCTGAATTGAAGTTGACTTTTACATAAAAATCAAAAATTATTTTCTCCCTTCATAAAAATAACGATTAAACCTTTAAAAAAATTTACTTAACAAGTAAAATATTATTTCTTAATGAACAACCCTGCGGCAGAGACCGCAGGGTATCAAAAAATAGTAACTCCATATTTCATACATGAAACGAGTTTAATAGCGCACGTTGATTACTATTATTTCTATGAATAGCCGTATTCTTTTAATACCGATATTTATTACATTATTTTTTGCATCATCAGTTTCTTCTGAGGTTTATTCTTATGGCAAAGATAATACAGTAATCGGGGTAACTACAACTTACAAAATTAAAGATAATGAGTCTCTGATTGAGATAGCGAGGAAGTTTGGGATTGGCTTTAACGAAATCGCTGATTCAAATCCTGATCTTGATCCTTTTGTCCCCGGAGTCGGTATATCTGTTGAAATACCCACATCATGGGTTTTACCGGATGCAGCGTTATCTAATGGTATTGTAATAAATCTCTCTGAAATGAGGCTTTATTATTTTCTCAAACAACTGAGATCAATGTCAGTGATGACATTTCCTATAGGAATAGGCAGCGAAGGTACCGATACACCTGTGGGAAATTTCAAGGTGATAAAAAAAATAGTAAGACCAAGCTGGTATGTGCCTGAATCAATCAGGAAAGAAAAACCCACATTGCCAAAGGTAGTGCCGCCCGGTCCTGACAACCCTCTCGGCTCTCATGCATTACGGCTCTCATTGGGAACTGTTCTCATACATGGAACAAACAAGCCATACGGCGTTGGAAGAAGAGTCAGCCACGGTTGTATAAGATTATATCCAGAGGACATCCCAAGGCTTTTTCAGTCAGTGCCTAATGGTGTCAGGGTAACCATTGTTCGCCAGCCTGTAAAGGTAGGCATCAAAAATAATAAAGTGTACATCGAAGTGCATAAGGATAAACTTTTAAATATAAATTATTTTAACGAGGCTGTAAATTTGCTGATAAAGAAGAATCTGCTTAAAAGGGTTGATACAGAAAAAATGTATTATGCTATAACAGAAAAAAGTGGAGTTCCTGTTAAGATTTCAAATTGAATAACTATAGGGTCTAAAGAATTTCTGAATTCTTTAGACCCTATAAACATGGTTAATTTTTATTTCTTTTGTTGCAATTCAAATGCCTTTGCACATTTCTTTGCAGCATCCTCAGCCCTGTCTGCAGCAGCCTCTGCCCTTTTAGCAGCAGCTTCTGCCCTATCACCACAATCCAGCGCGGTTTTCATTGCTTCCTGAGCCAGTGCTTTAGCTTCCCGTGCCTCCTTTTTAGCCTCATCAACTCCGGCAACCTTTCCTTCAAGCCCGCTAATTCTGGATTCAATAGCCGCAACCCTTGCTTCGAGCTTGCTGATTCTCTCTATCAGTGGGTCTATCTGCTGTTTTACATACTCCTGTGTGGCACATCCAAAAGACAGCAGTAACAAGAAAGAAATGACTAATAAAACCACCTTTTTCATTTTTACACCCCCTTTCTTGATAAAAACTGCATCTTGGAAAATCTTAAAGTAAAATCTAATTAATGTCAATATATGTTAGTATTTCCCAATGTTAATAATAAAAATACATGAAACAAACATAGAACAGGTTTTGTACCTGACAGTTGATATACTTAAAAACGGCGGGATTGTTGTATATCCGACAGAGACATTTTACGGCCTTGGTGTTAAGTTTGATATGGAAGACTCACTAAAAAAACTTTACAATATTAAACAAAGACCTGAAGAGAAGGCAATGCCGCTGATTATAGGCAACAAAGGATTGCTTTCGGTTGTTGCGGCATCTATTAATGATATGGCGCTCTTACTCATGGACAGGTTCTGGCCGGGGCCGCTTACCTTAATTTTCTTAGCAAAGGAAAATCTATCAGAGTATATAACAGCAGGTACTCATACAATTGCAGTCAGGATCCCCGGAGAGTCATTCGCCCTTCAACTTGCGAAAACTGCCAACTTCCCTATTACTGCAACAAGTGCCAATCCGTCAGGTTTACCACCTGCACAAGATGCAGCGAGTGTCATAAAATACTTTGGAGATAAAGTTGACCTTATTATTGATGGAGGCCATACATCAGGCGGCCTGCCGTCAACAATTGTAGATGTAACGGGGGATAAAATAAAAATACTTAGAGAAGGGGTGATTAAAAAAGAGTTATTGACTTTATAGCTCCGATAAATTTAATATATACAGCAAAAATATGTTGCGAAAGACATCTGATATGTTGCAGATTGAAACGCACGACGGGAAAGAATCACATATTTTTTTGGAGAAGTAAAACAACGACATTTACAGAAAGGAGGAAGAAGATTGATTACGAAAAAGCGAGCATTCAGGTTTTTTTTCATTGCATTGGTCTTTCTAACGTTTATTATAGTAATTAGTAGCGCATTTGCCGCTGCAGAGCCATCAACAACCCAAGAGGTAGTTGAAAAAGGCTCACGGATGCCATGGTGGGTATGGCCGCTGGGGCTGTTTGTATTTACCTTTGTGCTCGGTATTGTAGCGGTTCTCGGCGGTGTTGGAGGCGGCGTCCTTTATGTTCCCATCGTTAGCGGTTTTTTCCCGTTTCATCTCGATTTTGTAAGGGCAACAGGCTTGCTCGTTGCGCTGTCAACAGCCCTGGCTGCAGGTCCCGGCCTTTTAAAGAGAAATCTTGCGAGCCTTAGGCTTGCAATGCCAACGGCACTTATCGCATCTGCGGCATCCATTGGCGGTGCCCTTGTAGGGCTTGCTCTCCCCACCAACGTTGTTCAGACGCTTCTTGGTGCAACTATCATAATGATAGTCTTTATAATGCTGAGTGCAAAAAAGTCAGACTTCCCGGATGTGCAGAAGCCCGATGCCCTTTCAACTGCATTAGGTATTACAGGCATATACCATGAGGAATCGCTCGGCAAGGACATAGAGTGGCATATCCATAGAACCCCTCTGGCATTATTACTGTTTATAATAATTGGTTTTATGGCGGGGATGTTCGGTCTCGGTGCTGGATGGGCAAATGTGCCTGTATTAAATCTTCTGATGGGAGCGCCATTAAAGGTATCTGTTGCATCAAGCGTATTTCTACTTTCAATAACAGACACAACAGCGGCATGGGTATTCATAAATAAAGGCGCTGTTTTGCCCTTAATGGTTGTTCCATCCATTGTTGGCGTGATGCTCGGCTCAAGGATAGGTGTAAAAATCCTCGTCAGGGCAAAGCCGAAAGCTATCAAGTGGATGGTTATAGGCCTTTTGGCCTTATCTGGTGTCAGAGCCTTATTAAAGGGTCTTGAAATATGGGAATAGGAGGATATCATGGGTAATGATAAAGCAAAGGCATCCCAAGAACAGTTAGTATATGCCAATCTTCTTGGTAAGGGTGCGTTGACAGGGTTGGGTCTGCTTGTAATCACATTTATTGTTTATATAACTGGTGTGCTGCCTAATGTTGTTCCTTTTGATAAGATTCAGAGTTACTGGAAACTGAGGGTAGGTGAATATATCCATCAGGCTAATTCACCTACGGGCTGGAAATGGGTAGGTCTTCTAAATAATGGAGATATACTTAATTACATTGGTATTGTTGTGCTTGCCGGTATGACATTGATTTGTTATCTAAGGTTAATTCCAATATTTGTACGTAAAAAGGATACCACATATCTTATGATAGTAATAATAGAGATTGCCGTACTTTTGCTCGCAGCATCAGGTATCTTAACAGCAGGAGGTCACTAATATGAGCGCATATCAGGTATGTCCAACGGCAAAACTGGAAAAGCTACTTTTATCAACAGACGGATCTGAATTCAGTGAGGGCGCAGTAAGAGAGTCTATTAATTTAGCAAAGACCTGTGGAAGTAAACTTTACACTGTTTCTGTCATAGAAGTTAATCCTGAGTTTGTGGCCCTTGCACCCCAGGTTGTTAAGAAGTTTGAGAAAGAGACCAGAGTTCATCTTGAATCTATAAAAACGAGGGCCTCAAATGAGGGTGTTGACTGCGAAATTATTGCCCATGAAGGAGAAGAGCCTTTTCAATATATTGTTGATGAGGCAGCAAAAAACAATGTCGAGATGATAATTATGGGCAGACGCGGAAGGATAGGGCTTAAAAGACTTATGATGGGAAGCGTGACAGCAAGGGTCATAGGTTATGCACCGTGTAAGGTCCTGGTTGTACCAAAAGCCGCCAAGGTTACATATAAAAATATTCTTGTTGCTACAGATGGTTCAAAATATAGCGAGGCCGCATCACGAGAGGCGATTAGCATAGCAAAGCGCACCGGAAGTGATCTGATCGTCCTTTCAGTTGCTACAAAAGATGAAAATCTTCCGGCGGCAAAGAGAAGTGTTAACGAGGTAAAAAAAATTGCAGAGAAAGAAGGTATAAGGATAGAGGTACTTACCACAAAAGGCATGCCATATGAGGTTATAGTTAAGACTGCAAAGGAGAAGGATGCTGGTGTTATTGTTGTTGGAAGTTATGGAAGGACGGGCATAAAGAGGCTCCTCATGGGAAGCGTGACAGCAAGGGTCATTGGGCATGCAGAATGTCCTGTGCTGGTAGTTAAGTCGTAGCAGAAAAGAACATATCAGTGCTTAATCACAAAAAAGGCAGCTTAGCTGCCTTTTTTGTGAAGCTATATCCCTACTCCAATCCATACTTCTTCAACTTTCTCCACAGTGATACCCTGTCTATTTCAAGAATCTGTGCAGCAAGTGTTTTGTTGCCACCCACCTCTTTTAATACCCATTTTATATAAGCCTCCTCCTGCTCTTCGAGGGAAGGTATCTTGCCTTCCTTCTTTCTGAAGGTCCTTATGCTCAATTCTCTAAGGTCTTCAGGAAGATGGGCTACCTCTATCGTATTACCGTTGGCAATGGCAACACCCCTTTCCATTATATTCTCTATCTCCCTTACATTACCTGGTAAATCATAATTCATTAAGACGCTCATTGCTTCCTGTGATATTTCGGCAACATCCTTTTTCATCAGGGCTGCATACTTCTTTAAAAAATAGTAACTTAAAAGTGGTATGTCATCCCTTCTTTCGGAAAGTGGGGGGATATGTAGTGATACCACATTTAATCTAAAATAAAGGTCCTGTCTGAATCGCCCGCTTTTTACTGCATCTTGGATATCTCTGTTAGTTGCTGCTATAAATCTGACATTCACCTTCAAGGTTTCTGTGCCTCCAACCCGCAAAACCTCTTTTTCCTGAATAACCCTCAGAAGTCTCACCTGTATGGAAGAGGGCATTTCTGTTATTTCATCAAGAAACAGAGTTCCTCTCGATGCCATCTCTATCAATCCCTTTTTCATTGTTATCGCACCAGTAAAAGCGCCTTTTTCATGTCCAAAAAGTTCGTTAGACAGGAGTTCCTCTGTAAAAGCCCCGCAATTTATTGCCAAAAAAGGTCCCTCGGAACGTTTGCTATTGAAATGTATATACCTTGCAAACAACTCTTTACCAGTCCCGCTCTCGCCGGAAATAAGGACATTGCAATCAGTTGGCGCTATCTGTTTCGCAGTCTCAAGCAGCCTTTGCATATTTGCATCCTGAGTGATTATTTTAACCTTACCCTGATAGCTTTCTATCTGTTCCCTGAGTTCTCTATTTTCCTTCTTTAGCCTGACCTTTGCCATAGCTTCCTTAACAACCATTCTTACTTCATCCAGCCTGAAAGGCTTTGCGATATAGTTGAATGCCCCTTGTTTCATTGCCTTGACAGCAGATTCAAGTGTCGCATAGCCTGTTATCATTATTACCTCTGTGTCAGGACAAAGCTCGCGGCATTTTTTCAGTATCTGCATCCCGTCAACTTTTTCCATCCTTAAATCCGTAAGCACAATATCAAATGGTTGTTCTTCAAGCAGCTTGAGGGCATTTGGTCCACTCTCTGTCCCAAACACCTCATAGCCCTCTTTTTTCATAACATGCTCAAGGTTTTTAAGTGCTACCCTTTCATCATCAACAATTAATATCTTTATGTTGTTTTGCATCTCACTCCTCTAACGGCAGCCTTATTAAAAAACAGGTTCCTTTCCCGACCTCAGTCTTAACCCCGATACAACCACCATGTTCTTCCACAATTTCCTGAACAATATAGAGTCCAAGTCCTGAGCCTCTTCCCATATCCTTTGTAGTAAAGAATGGATCGAATATCTTTGATAGAACATCGGGTGGGACTCCAGTGCCTGTATCTTCTATCTCGATATCAACGGTATTTTTCCCAACAGGACATTCACCAGTACATTTGCCGCGATATTTTGAATAATCGCATATCCCTTCTTCTTCTTCCATTTTCCCGGTTACAAGGTGTTTCTTTGCCCTGATAAACACCTTCCCTTCATCAGCATTGGATTCTACAGCGTTTTTTATAAGATTCAAAAACATCTGCTGCACCCGTTGTTTACCTGCAAGGATAAATATATCAGCCGGTACATCGAGAATAATTTCAACCTCTGCCGGTTTCCCACCTTTAACAAATAGGATTGTTTCTTCAATTAGTTTTTTAAGTGGAAAGAGTTCCTTTTTAAAGATCTCTTCCCTTGAAAATTCTAAGAGAGAACGGACAATATTCCTGGCCCTGTTTGTTTGTTCATCAATCTGCGATAGGAGTTCCTTTTTATGCACCATGTCACCCTCCCCAAACTCTTCTATAAGTATCTGGCAAGATGATGATATATTTGACAGCGGATTATTCAGTTCATGGGCAACCCCTGAGAGAAGCGTTCCAAGTGAGGCAAGCTTTTCCCTCTGGATAAGACGTTTTTGCCTCATTTCCAGTTCCTTAAGCATTTTATTGAATGCATTTGTAAGTGAGACAATCTCTCTATCTTTTGAATCGATTGTTATTTTTTCAAGCTTTCCTTCTGCTATCAGCTTCATCCTGTCTTCCAATGATTTAAGTGGCTTTACTACCATTTTTGATAAAATCTGCCCAATAACAATACCCACGAAAGAAAGGAAGGCAATTGTAATAACGAGATCTCTCATAGTTTCATTGAGGAATAACTGAAGTTTCTTCCATTCAATTTTTGAAACATTTTCAGTTATGGTAACTATATCTTTACCTTTTTCCCTTATCATCTCCTCTAAAGGTTGTACATTTATAGTGTTTTGTTTCCTCAACGCTGAAAACTTTTCCATCAGTTCTCTGTATCTTCTAAGGTCGCTTTTCATTGTATTAAGCTGTTGATAAACTTCAAGTATTTTGTATTTTTCGACATTACTGTCAAGTATATCCTGAGACCTTTTTACATATATAATATTTTCGTTAAAGTCTGAATCTTGCCCATAAAGAAAAAAATTCTTCTCGAATCTTCTCATCTCAAGCGTTGTATTGGAAAGTTCAGATATCACTTCCCAAAATATTATCTTTTTCTCCATAAATCTGAGGGTAAAAAATGCGAATACGGATAGACCGATAATTACCACAATTGCAATATAATAACTGAGGATAATTTTTTGTCTAATGCTCGATGGATATTTAAACATATTTTATTTTACGAACTCCTATTGCAAAAAGCAATATCATGTAATCTTATTGCAATACCAGACCATAATGAGTATTGAGTAAGCCTTCCATTGCAAAAAACAAGGCAACAGGATTCAAAATGCCTTGATATTTACGAGGCAATATTTTATCGTTGCATTTTGCATCAAAATACCCTTTTTTGTAGCCTATCCCCAAGATCTAAAAATACCAATAAAACAATGAGTTAGAAGAATAATCCAATCTGGCATGAAATATGCGGTACCTTAATTATAAAAAGGAGGTATCAAAAGATGAAAAAGTTTACTGAAAAATTGGAAAGACTTTTTACAGCAGCTGCCTTTGCAGAGTCAGGGGAATATGAGACAGCGAGGGAGATATTGCGGGAAGAAGACAGACTCCAGAAGGTGGATCGTGTATCACCGACCACGAGAATTCGCAAGGAGTTAAGGGCACCCGGGATAAAAAGGTAACCGTATATCATGTCAGGCAAAAGGGAGGGGTTAATGTTAAGGAAAAACAATTAACCCCCTTGCTTAACCTTCTATTTTACAGAAATTGGTGTGAAAATTGACTATCTTTAAGAAATCAGAAGAAAAAAAATCAGAAGAAAAACTCCCGATTGCGGCGATAGAGGACCTGCGTAAGGTCATTGCCTCTGCACAGATGCCCTCGCATGTTCAGCAGATCGCCGATAAGGAACTTGAGATGTTATCTAAGATGAGCCCTGCTACGGCTGAATATACGATTGGGCTTACCTATATTGAGTACCTTGTTAGTCTACCGTGGAGCAAAAAAACAGAAGATAATCTGGATATCGAAGGGGCGAAGAAGATTTTAGATGAAAGACATTATGCTCTGAATAGTATCAAGGAAAGAATCCTGGAGCATTTAGCCGTAAAGATATTGGTTGCAAACAGAAAACCCCGAATATTGGTGGTGGATGACGAAGAGATTGTCAGGAAAAATTTAGAGCATATACTAAAGAGAGAGGATTATATTGTTATCACAGCAGAGAGTGGTGTAGAGGCCGTCGAAAAGTTAGATGCCACTGATTTTGACGTAATAATAACTGACCTTAAGATGAAGAAAGTTAACGGTATCGGTGTCCTTGAAAAGGCAAAGAGTAAATATCCTGACACTCAGATCATCATGATTACAGGCTATGCCACAGTCGACAGCGCTATTGAGGCCATAAAAAAAGGCGCATTCCATTATATTTCAAAGCCCTTTGAGCTTGATGAGGTGCGTTCAACTGTAAAACTGGCTATAGAGAAAAAGTTATCAGTCATTTCCACAAAGGGATCTATCCTCTGTTTTGCAGGTCCGCCGGGGACTGGAAAGACCTCCCTCGGCAGGTCTATTGCTGATGCCCTCGGGAGAAAATTTGCAAGAATTTCACTAGGAGGAATGAAAGACGAGGCCGAAATCAGAGGTCATAGAAGGACATATGCCGGTGCAATGCCAGGACGTATTATTGAGGAAATTCGCAGGGTGGGGGTTGCCAATCCTGTTTTTATGCTGGATGAGCTGGATAAGATAGGGCAGGATTTTAAAGGGGATTCAGCCTCGGCCTTGCTGGAAGTGCTCGATCCTGAACAGAACCATAGTTTCGTTGACCACTATTTAGATGTACCTTTTGATCTATCGAGCGTCATGTTTATTGTAACAGCCAATATCGCCGATAACATCCAGGAGGCCCTCAGGGACAGAATGGAAGTCATCGAGTTCTCAGGATATACAGAAGATGAAAAAATAAAGATTGCCTTGCAGCATATAGTTCCCAAACAAGTTCTTGAACAAGGCTTATCGGATTGCCCACCTGAATTTACTGCTGAGTCAATATCCAGGGTCATTCAAGAATATACCCGGGAGGCTGGCATAAGAAATCTTGAAAGACAGATCGCTACCATCTGTCGAAAGATAGCCACCGAGTTTGTACGCCACAAGGAAGCTATTCGAAATATAAAAGTAACACCGGAACTGGTCGAAAGATATCTCGGACCGAGAAAATACTACTTTGAGGTAGCAGATGAAAAAAACCGTATTGGTATCGCGACGGGTCTGGTATGGACTAATACAGGGGGTGATATCATCTTTGTCGAGGCAGCGAGGATGAAAGGAAACAGGGAGCTCATCCTGACAGGATCTCTCGGAAATGTAATGCGGGAGTCTGCTCAGGCTGCCTTAAGTTACCTGAGGAGCAATGCGTCTTCTTTCAATATCCCGGAGGATTTTTTTAATAATCACGATGTTCATATTCATGTGCCTGCTGGAGCTATTCCAAAAGACGGGCCCTCTGCCGGAGCGACTATTGCAATTGCCCTTATCTCACTTTTAACGAAAAGGCCTGCGAGGAGGGATGTGGCAGTATCAGGAGAGTTAACCCTAAGCGGAAGACTCCTGCCTGTCGGGGGTATTAAAGAAAAGATGCTGGCTGCAAGACGCGCAGGGGTAAAAATCGTGATATTACCGCTCAAGAACAGGGTGGATATAGAAAATATTCCTGAGGATGTTAAAAAGGGGTTGGAGGTTAACTTCGCAGACAGGGTTGAGGAAATTGTTGATATGGTACTACTACTTAATGATAGTTCGACCTCGATCGGGATAAAGTCTGCTTATAAAAGTAATAATCCTGATCGTTACATAATGCAATTAAAATATCCATCTTGCAACAGAGATGAAAACCTTTATTGAAAGGGGGTGATAAGTTAATTTAACGAGGTTATGTGCAATCTGAATAAAAAAATTGAGGATTTGTTGTCAGCAATCTCCTTTGCAGAGGCTGGAGAGTTTGAGACAGCAAAAGATATATTAAGGGAAAATAGAAGAGTTTTGTTAGCACTAAGGGGAGGACAAATTGATCAGAAGACCCTTAAATACACCCTAAATACGTGCAAAAGGATAGGAGCAAATCTTGATATCCTGTATTTCTCATCAGAAACAGATGATTTAATACTCGAACAGTTTTTAAAGGAGCTTGAAAACGAAGGGATCCAATATATGTTGGTCAAGAAAAAAGGTGGCTATTTTAAGCAGGAAATCATTGATTATGCAAATGGAAGGAAAGAGATAGTCTTTGTAGTCATTGAGTCTCCTGACAGTCTTGATGACTGTAAAGGAAAACACAAAGGTCTTTCTGATTTGTGGCAAAATCTTCAATGTCCACTGGTAGTAGTTATGGAGAGCTGTTAAACCAAAAAACGAGATGTCTAAACCGGCTAATTAACGAATATTAGCATAGGAAAATTTAAAATATTATTGTTAAGGAGGAGAAAAAATGGCAAAAAAATATGTAAGGAAGAAGCCCTATGGAAAGGCTATATTCATGGGGTTAGTAGTAATGACACTTTATGCATTTTTGCTAACGAATCAGAGTCTGGTGAACGATTATTTTACACGTGGCGGGCTGTATGCGTTTCTGCCAATATTAGCAGTGTTTATCCTCTCATTCTTCCACGGTTCTTTTACGGGTAATTTCTGGACAATCCTTGGAGTAAAGGCAAAAAAGAAGAAGGAGGTGAAATAATATGCATGATGTTGTTAACTTTGTAGACCTTAATTTGATGAATATGCTCTACCTGGTTTTTGTGGGATTCGTTGGAGGTCTTGTGAGTGGATTCATCGGCTCTGGAGGGGCTTTTGTCCTTACACCTGGGATGATGAGCATGGGTGTCCCCGGTCTTGTAGCAGTTGCCAGCAATATGTGCCACAAATTTCCAAAGGCACTTGTTGGTGCTATCAAACGTGCTAAATATGGACAGGTTGATGTCAAGCTGGGTCTGATCATGGGTGCCTCTGCAGAGGCAGGAGTTGTATACGGTGCCCATATTCAGGAAAATATCAAGCGGTCTTTCGGAGACGCAGGTTCTAACCTCTATGTCAGCGTTGCTTTTGTAGTGGTTCTCGCTATTATAGGCACCTATATGATGCTTGATGCCTTGAAGAGTATCAAATCCGCGAAGATGCATGAAGAAGAGAAAGTAACCAAAATTGCTCGCTGGGTACAATCTATTAATATACCAGGTACGATGGTATATTTCAAGAGCTTAAATGCACGGGTCTCTCTACTTTTTACCATACCCTTAGGATTCGCTACTGGTATGCTTGCGGCAACAATTGCAGTAGGAGGTTTTATTGGGGTCCCGGCGATGATTTATGTTCTCGGGGCACCCGCTATAATGGGATCAGCAACAGAGCTGGTAATAGCATTTGTTATGGGAATGGGTGGTTCTTTCAAATATGCACTGCATGGGCTTGTTGATATTCGTCTATCCCTAATAATCCTTGCTGGTTCTCTCTTTGGTGTTCAACTTGGTGCAATAGGCACAACATATGTCAAAGGTTATGTGATCAAATTAGTGATGGGTGTTATAATGATTATAGTTCTCTTCAGCCGTGGTCTGATGGTTCCTGTATACTCGTCGCAATTGGGACTGATAAATCCTCTTGCTGAAGGCACAGTAAAGATATTAAAGAGCACAAGCTTTGGTCTAATGATTATCGCCCTGTTAATTGGTGCGTTCATAGTTTTAAAGGCAATGTGGCAGGGGATTAGGGCAGAACGTAAAACGGCAACCCAGGAAGTTCTGGATCATGGGAGGGTGTAGAAATGGAAAAATATAGAAAAATACTTGTTGCGATCGACGGCTCAAAATCCAGCATGAATGCATTAAGGGAATCATTCAAACTTGCTACAAACGAGCAGAGCTGGATAACTGTGGTATCTGTTGCCCCTCCTTATGAAGGGGACTTAGCAATGACAGCTATAGGGAACATCCAAAAAGCAATTAAAGAGCCCTGTGAAAAAGCCCTTTTAGAGGCTGAAAAGATAGCAAAGGCAGAAAGGGCATTGATAAAGACAGCATGTGAAGAGGGTGAGCCATACGAGAGGATTATTGACCTTGCTGAGGCTGAAAACTGTGACCTTATAGTTTTAGGCAGAAAGGGTATGAGCCGTATTGAAAGGGTTCTTATGGGCAGTGTAACAGCAAGGGTTATAGGCCATAGCCAGAGGGATGTGCTTGTTGTACCAGAGGATACAAAGATTGGGTGGAAGAGCATTTTTCTTTCTACAGACGGCTCAAAATATAGCGAGGCTGCCACAAATAAGGCGATAGACTTTGCAAGATCTTATGGTGGTGAGATAAAGGCAGTCTCTGTTGTTGATGTGACAGAAGAATTTATGGCTCAGGCGCCGGGTGCAGTTGAGAGCCTCGTTAAAAAGGCAAAGGGATTCGTAGAGGATGTAAAGAAAAAGGCAGAGGCACAGGGCGTAAAAACAGAGACATTTGTGAGGGAAGGAGAGCCTTATAAAGTTGTTACCAATCTCGCGAAAGAATACGATTCTAATGTTATAGTGGTAGGGAGCCATGGAAGGAGTGGTCTCAGAAGGCTTATGATGGGTAGCGTTGCCGAAAGGATAATTGGGTATGCCCCATGCCCTGTACTCGTAGCCAAAACATAGCAAAAAATATAATAGGCCTTCTTATATGAGTCATAGATTGTATAAGAAGGCCTTATGTTATTTTTCTGCCAGATGGTTTAATTCTTATCAATGATACAATAATCGCCCCTGCAATCATTCCAGCAAGCACAGAAAGAAATATAACTATTGCAAGGGATGCCTCAAACTTCCAGAAAAGAAAGGTTATAGCCACAGGCATGGCATTCTGCACAGAAAATATTGCCACTATAGCAACTATAATTAATAACAGGATAACCGTTACCATGGTTGTGCTTCCATATATAATTTTATACGTGTAACTCTTTTTGAACCTTTGTCTTGAGTTCAAAAATCTTAAGTCTTTTTTCCCCTTCTTCGGTAAGTTCTTCTGCTTTAACTCTTGCAATAGTAGCACCTTCCTTAACAAAATCGATGCCCTCTTTGATTCCCTTTTGTAAATCATTCTTAACCTTTTCCCAAAAATTCATTACCTTTCCTCCTTTCAGGTGTTTTTTCTTTGCTTACAATAAGGAACCTTTTGCTTTATAGTCTTTGTCTGAATCATTTGCTCAAAGTTTACCAGATTATAAAATGCGAGTAAACTAAAAATACAAACGCATAAAATTCTGTTACGCTGTCATTGCGAGCGACCGAAGGGAGCGTGGCAATCTCGTTGAAAAATCTGAGATTGCTTCGTCGCTATGCTCCTCGCAATGACACAACAGCAATTGCGTTTGTATTAATTATTCTCAAATCCAGCGATAAGAATTGTCATTGCGAGTGTCTGTGCATTTTAGCAGAAGGTGACAGCCTGCGCGTCTATTATCAAAGTCCTATAAGCCTTTTGAATTCATTATATGATTTCTTCTCTATCCCCTCATGTAGACTTCTACCATGCGCATCCATTGTTACTATTGCCGGGAAATTTTCTACCTCAAACATCCACATCGCCTCAGTCACACCAAACTCCTCAAGCTTCCATACATCAACGATCCTCTTAACCCTATCTGCAAGATAAACACCGGCACCGCCTATAGTATGAAGGTATACACAGCCGTTTTCTTTTAGTGCATTTAAAGTCTGCTCGCCCATACCTCCTTTACCCATCACGCCCCTTATCCCGTATTCTGAGATTATCTGATGCTCATACATCTCAACCCTTATGCTCGTTGTAGGACCTCCTGCAATAAGCTTGAAGTCTTTGCCGGTCTTTCTTATTATGGGACCGCAATGGTATAGGATTGTACCTTCAAGATTGAACGGTATCTGTTTCTTTGATGGTTTTTTATTAAATAAAAAATTATGTACCCTATCCCTGCCTGTTACGATAAGTCCATTGATTAGAACAATATCACCTGCATGCAATGAAAGGACGTCTTCCTTTGTTAATGGAAGATTTATTCTTTGGATATTTTTCACATTCATAAAATCTCCCCTAACCCCTCTTTACTAAAGAGGGGCAAATATTCCCCCTTTGGCAAAGGGGGATAGAGGGGGATTTTCTCATCAATCCTGTATCTTGAATCTTATATTTTACATCTTCCATGTTAACCTTGCCCTTCTATCCGCCCAACAGCAGACTGATACGTCAACAAAATATGATGCAGGGTGTCTATGATTTACTCCGACCTTCACACCGATAGCTGTTGTTTTACCTCCGAGGCCGAGTGGGCCTATTCCAAGCTGATTTATATCTCTAAGGAGTCTCTTTTCAAGCTCTGATAAAACTTCATGTTTATTCTTATCTTCAATCCTTCTTAAAAGCTGCTCCTTAGCGAGCTTTGTTACCTGATCCTTTGAAGCCCCTATTCCCACCCCGATAATATATGGCGGGCATCCTTTACCCTGGGCTTTGTATATAGTATCAAGCACGCATTTTCTCACACCCTCCAAATCCCTCTCTGCCTTAAGTTCCTCAACCGGTAGCTTGTATAACTGGCCTGCGTTTTCGCATCCTGAACCCTTCAACATGAGGTCTATTGTAATTTTTTTACCTTTGGTTTCTTCAAAGTATAATACAGGGAAACCTATACCTGTATTATCTCCAGAATTTTTATCTGTAAGTATATCAACTGCATTAGCCCTTAAAGGGATCTTTTCAGTAGCAATCCGTGTTGCCCCGATGATGGCACTTTTCAATTCGAGGTGGCTAATACCAACGGGTACCTTTATAAAAAAAACAGGTACGCCTGTATCCTGGCACATAGGTCTTTGGGTCTCTTTAGCAATTCTTATATTCTCAAGTATTGCTGATAATGCAACTCTCGCATTCGATTTTTTTTCTTCTTTGGGGTATGCATACCTTAAAGCAGCCTCAATATCTGAAGGCAATGATGTTGCAGCCTTTTTATAAAGCTCGACTATTGCGTCACGAAGGTTCATCATTTAATATTATTTCATATTTCTTCAGCCAAAGGGAAGTGAGCTTTACATCAAGAAAATATCCTGAACAGAAGAAATGTAACTGATACTCCCATCAAACTGCCGAGAATAACCTCCCATGGGCTGTGAGCCTTTGTTATAACCCTGCTCTGTGCAATTATTACAGCGAGCATAAAAGAAAACAGTGATATAATAAAATTTTCTGTCATATACGTTATTGCCATCCATACTGAAAATGCGAGTGCAGAATGCCCACTTGGCATACCTCCTCGTAATGGCAGACCTTTACCGAAATATGCCTTTGTTATCACAACAAGGATGAGCACAATTATAAATGCTATGAGAGAAATTTCTTCCTTAGAGTGTTTTGTTATATAGAGTCCTTTATGGAAAGAATCACGTAAATATGGGAATAAGATTATATAGCCTATAACCGCAACACCAAAGGCAGTTATTAACACAGCACCAGCAGCTATGTCTTTTGCTATACGTGCCTTCTCGCTATGCTCTGGTAATATTATGTCAACTATTGTTTCTATTGCAGTATTGAACATCTCTGCGAGAAGCACGGCTATTACAGAAAGTGCAATGATGAGAAACTCTGTACGTGAAACACCAAGGATATAACTTAAAATAAGTACAGCAGCTGCACTAAAAAAATGATACCGTAAATGTCGCTGAGTCTTTGCAGCATGAAGTATTCCTTCTATTGCAAAATTAGCACTCCTTAACCATTGCCTGAACGGCATATTAACCTAACCTTTTCACCCCCCCTATTCCCCCCCTTGGTAAGGGGAGATTGAGAGGGGTTATAGAATCGATGTAAGCTCTTTTATTAAAATTGTGTTTTCCTTGTGTGATTTAACAGCAACCCTCAAGTATGTATTGTCAAGCCCTCTAAAATTAGAGCAGTCCCTGACAAGTATCCCTTTTCTTTTTAGCTGCTGGAATATCTCATTTGCGCTGCTTATTTTCAAGAGATAGAAATTAACATCGGAATCGAAAAATTCTATCCCTATTTTCTTGAAACTCTTTTCAAGAAATCGTTTCTCTTCCTTTAATAATCTAAATGTCTCGCTTCTATATATCTTGTCTTTAAGTGCCACCACTGCTGCCCTTTGTGCCAGGTTATTTACTGTCCAGGGCTCTTTATACCTTTTTAAACTCCCAATCAGATGCTGAGGAAAGACACCATATCCAATCCTCAAACCTGAAAGGGCATAGAACCCTGTCATAGACCTAAGCACAATTAGAGATGGGTTATCTTCCATATCCTTTATTATTGAGTCTTCAGCACAAAAGTCTATAAATGCCTCATCAACAATGAGATAACATTTAAATTCTTTTGCTGCTGCTGCAATCCTTTTGACCCCCTCTTTTCTGATTAATCTTCCCGTAGGATTATTGGGATTACATAGAAAAGCCATATCCACAGAGCACAGAACTTCACCCCCTCCTTTACCCTCCCCCCTCAAGGGGGAGGAAATATTAGGTGTGTCCCCCGCCCCTTGCGGGAGGGGGTAAGGGGGCGGGGGGGCTGTGTTTTGTGTTCTGTATTCCGTGTTCTGACTCCTGTCTCTCATCGCAGCTATAAATTCATCAGGGTCTATAGTAAAATTGTTTTTATTATCGAGCATAAAATACTTGATAAATCCCGAATTCCATAGTCCGAAGGTCTGACTTTCACCCCCTCCCTTGCCCTCCCCCCTCGAGGGGGAGGGATGGGTGAGGGGGGCTGTGTTCTGTAATATTATCGCCCTTTCATATTCTGAAAATGTCGGTGCCGGAATAAGAACCTTTTGAGGCTTTAAGACCCTTGTTATCAGATAAATGAGTTCCGTGCTTCCATTCCCGCAGAGAATTGTCTCAGGGTCGATTCCGTGGTATTGTGCAAGCCGCTTTCTCAATCTTTTTGCTTCATGGTCAGGATAGTTATGAAGATATTTCAGATGTCTCCGCATTTCTGTCTTTATCTTTTTAGATACGCCGAGTGGATTTACAGATGCACTGAAATCCATTATCTTTCGTTCCTGCATCTTCAGTTCTTCCGCAAGCCTGTAGATATTTCCACCATGTTCGAATGAGTCGCAAGTATTAAATATCGCTTCTATCATTAGTTACCCTAAATTCTTCTTAATAGTTTTAGTATACTGTATTTGTCTCATGTTACACTAACAATAATGGAATTAGATAAACATACTATCAATCAAATAAAAAAAATATACAGCATTAAAAAAGGGGAAATACTTTCCCGTTTGAAGGAATTTAAAAAGCTCTGGTCGGATGGAAATGATGAAGAAATTTTTACCGAATTAGCCTTCTGCATCCTTACCCCGCAATCTAAGGCAAAATCCTGCTGGGACGCCATAGTGAAGCTCAGAAGCGAAAACGTACTGTTTAGAGGCGATGCAGAAAAAATCAAAGAAGGATTACAATGCGTTAGATTCAAGAACAAAAAAGCGCAGTATGTCGTAAAAGCAAGAAAATTATTTTTTAAACAAACATGTCCCACAGTAACACAAAAGACAATGAAAATAATCCCCCCTCACCCCCCTTTAGTAAAGGGGGGAAGGGGGGATTGTCAGGTTAATAAAGGAAGAGTTTGTATAAAACCTGCATTAAACATGTTTGATGATATATATGAATGCAGGGAATGGTTAGTTCATAACATAGACGGTCTCGGTTATAAAGAAGCAAGTCATTTTCTAAGAAATATAGGATTGGGAGAAAAGATTGCCATTCTTGACAGGCATATACTCAGAAATTTAAACCAGCTTGGGATAATAGAGGAGATACCAAAGTCTATAAGCCAGGCAAAATACATGCAGATAGAGAAAAATATGATGGAGTTCGCAAAACAAATAAATATCCCACTCTCCCACCTTGATCTACTGTTCTGGTATAAAGGAACAGGGGAGATATTCAAATAATTTATAAACTACACAAAAAATAATGAAAATTAATAATTGACCAGTGGATTCGCTCGTTAGAATATAGACAAAATAAGACATACAAAAATGACATTTTTTGGCTCCTGGGAAGGGATTCGAACCCCCGACCAAGTGGTTAACAGCCACCCGCTCTGCCGACTGAGCTACCCAGGAATAGATTTTGTTTATATCAAATAACTCGATGCTTTGTCAATCTCATTGCGAGTCGATTCCGACAAGGCTAAGTTCATTCACAAGCTTTGCAACAAGGTCGCCAATCTCGGTTGTACTATAACCCATCTGCCCTGCGGAAAGGCTTTTGAGATATTTACCTGTAACCTCCATAACACCCTTTTCAATAAGCTGTGCTGGTTTATTCTCACCAATATGTTCAAGCATCATTCCTCCGGCACAGATTGCAGCCAAAGGGTTAATCACATTCTTTCCTGTATATTTTGGTGCAGAGCCTCCTATAGGCTCGAACATCGAGACACCTTGAGGGTTAATGTTTCCACCTGCGGCTATGCCCATTCCCCCTTGTATCATCGCTCCTAAATCGGTAATAATATCTCCAAACATATTATCTGTTACGATGACATCAAACCATTCAGGATTCTTAACAAACCACATTGTTACAGCATCAACATGTGCATAATCAATCTTTATCTCGTGATATTCCTTTGCTACTTCATGGAATGTCCTCTCCCATAGGTCAAATGCAAATGTGAGGACATTTGTCTTACCACATAGTGTAAGCTTGTTAATCTTGTTTCTCCTCCTGCAGTATTCAAAGGCAAATCGTATACACCGCTCCACGCCTTTCCTTGTATTAATAGACTCCTGTACTGCAACTTCATCAGGCGTGCCTTTCTTCAGAACACCGCCTGCTCCAGCATACAGCCCCTCTGTATTCTCCCTTACAACAACAAAGTCTATATCCTCTGGTCTCTTATTCTTCAATGGACAATCAACACCGGGATATAACTTGACAGGTCTCAAATTTATATACTGGTCAAGCTCAAATCTCAGCCTTAAGAGAATTCCCCCCTCGAGTATGCCAGACTTTACATCAGGATGCCCTACTGCACCGAAATAGATTGAATCATATTTTTTTAGCTCGGCTATTGCACTATCTGGAAGTGTTTCACCAGTCCTTAAATACCGATCACCCCCAAAATCATAATGGTTAAAGTTAAGTTTGAATCCAAACCTCTGAGAGACAGCTTCTAAGACCTTAATGCCCTCTCTAATAACCTCTGGGCCTGTACCATCTCCAGGAATAACGGCTATGTTATAAGATTTCATAAATTATTCTCCCGTATCCTGAGCTTTTAATCTCTTCTTTGTCCACTCAACCAGTCCCCCTGCAGAAATTAACTCCTGCATGAACGGAGGTATAGGATTGGCTTTATATTCTTCGTTTTTCGTTAAATTCTTTACTATCCCATTGATCGCATCTACCTCTACCTCATCAGCCTCTTTAATCTTCTCGGAAGCTTCTTCAGATTCAAAGATGGGAAGCCCTATATTAAAGGCATTCCGGTAGAAAATCCTTGCAAAACTCTTTGCTATTACCGCCTGGATGCCTGCTGCCTTTATCGCAATTGGCGCATGTTCCCTCGATGACCCGCATCCAAAGTTTTTCCCGGCAACAATAATATCACCCGCCCTTACCTTGCTGGAAAAATCCTTGTCAACACCTTCCATCACATGCTTCGCAAGTTCATGCGGATCAGATGTATTAAGATACCTCGCAGGTATAATCACATCTGTGTCTATATCATTGCCAAATCTCCATGCCCTGCCCCTGATAAGCATGTTTCCTCCGTACTTTTCAGTTATAAGCTGTAAATTCAGTAGTTATTATAGGCAATTTACCTATTTATAAACAAGTCGAAATAGCATTAAAATAGATATTGAGCCATTATAATGTGGTATAGCCAGTAGGGTAGATAGAAAAAATTGGGAAGATTTCATATATAATTTTTGTTATGGTAATCGCTAATCATTCCATATTTAAAATTTATCATAAGTTATATCAGGCATTTGGCCCTCAGCGCTGGTGGCCTGGTGATACCCCTTTTGAGATTGCTGTTGGCGCAATCCTAACACAAAATACAAACTGGGGAAATGTGGAGAAAGCGATAAATAATCTAAAAAAACAGAATACCCTCTCAGCAAAGGCTATACACGAAATGCCGGGCAAGAAACTCTCTGAACTTATAAGACCCGCAGGATATTACAACATAAAGGCTAAGAGGCTTAAGTCTTTTATAGATTTTCTTATGAATGATTACCATGGAAGAATGAAGAGGATGAAAAACGAGGATATGCATTCTTTGAGAAAAAAGCTTCTCAGCATAAACGGTATAGGGCCTGAGACAGCAGATTCAATCATCCTTTATGCTCTTGAAAAACCTATTTTTGTCATAGACGCATATACAAAACGGGTTCTATCAAGACACGGTATCATGGAACATGAAAAGTCTTATGATGAATTTCAGGAGCTTTTCCACTCATCTCTGAAAAAAGATATGAAGCTGTTTAATGAATATCACGCCCTTTTTGTAAGAGTCGGCAAAACATTTTGTAAGCTAAAAAAACCTCTTTGTGATAAATGCCCTTTAAATGATTTATGAATTTAAAGCCTGACAATTTCAAACTAATTACTACCTTTTCTCCAAAAGGCGACCAGCCAAAGGCTATAAAAGAGCTTGCAACAGGCTTAGAAAAGGGTCTGAAGCACCAGGTACTTTTAGGCGTTACAGGTTCTGGAAAGACATTCACAATCGCAAATGTTATTGCGAATATAAATAAGCCAACCCTCGTGATTGCCCATAATAAGACCCTTGCAGCCCAGCTTTATGAAGAATTTAAAGAACTGTTTCCGGAGAATGCTGTTGAGTTTTTTGTCAGCTACTATGATTACTACCAGCCAGAGGCTTACATCCCCACAACTGATACGTATATAGATAAAGACGCACTCATTAATGATGACATAGACAGGTTGAGGCACTCTGCGACAAGGGCAGTGCTCGAAAGAAATGATACAATTGTTGTGGCTTCTGTCTCATGCATCTACGGCTTAGGCTCCCCACAGGACTACATGGATATGCATCTAATTATAGAAGAAGGGATGCATACAGAGCGTGATGAAATCCTGAGAAGATTAATCGAAATGCAGTATGCACGTTCTGATATCGAATTTAGAAGGGGGACTTTCAGGGTAAGGGGCGATATTGTAGAGGTTCACCCATCTTTCTCTCTTGATAAGGGAATTTGTATAGAATTCTTTGGAGACGATATTGATGCTCTCTATGAATTTGACCCCCTCACAGGTAAAAGAATAAGAAGGCTCGATAAGATTGCACTTTTCCCGAACAGCCACTGGATAACACCGAGGGAACGACTTGATCCAGCACTAAAGAATATAGAAAAAGAGATGGAGGAAAGAATCGAGTACTTTTTTAAAGAGGGAAAAAACCTTGAGGCACAGAGAATTGAACAGAGGACAAGATTTGATTTGGAAATGTTGAGGGAATTCGGTTATTGCCACGGTATAGAAAACTATTCGCGCCATCTTAGTGGCAGGGCTACCGGAGAGCCTCCATATACATTACTAGATTATTTCGAGGATGATTTCCTGATAGTTATTGATGAGTCTCATGCAACTATTCCTCAGATTGGAGGTATGTATGAGGGTGACCGTTCAAGAAAACAAACCCTTGTAAATTATGGTTTCAGACTGCCTTCTGCACTTGATAACAGGCCGCTAACATTCACTGAATTTGAGCACAGGGTTAATCAGGCAATTTATGTATCTGCAACTCCAGGACATTATGAATTCGAAAAATCAAGGGACCGTGTAGTTGAGCAGATAATCAGGCCGACCGGTCTTATAGATCCAGAAATGTTTGTGCGGCCGGTTTCAGGACAAGTGGATGACCTTTTAGGTGAGATAAGAAAGCGTGCAGAAAAAGGTGAGAGGGTTCTTGTAACCACGCTTACGAAGAAGATGGCAGAAGATCTAACCGACCACTATATAGACCTCGGGGTAAAGGCAAGATACTTACATTCTGACATTGACACCCTTAAGCGGGTTGAGATATTAAGGGATCTAAGGCTCGGGAATTTTGATGCATTGATTGGAGTCAATCTTTTAAGGGAGGGGCTTGACCTCCCTGAGGTCTCACTCGTTGCAATCCTTGACGCTGACAGAGAAGGTTTCCTTCGGTCAGAACGTTCATTGATTCAGACAGCAGGCCGTGCTGCAAGAAATATAAACGGAAATGTAATTCTATACGCAGATACCATAACCGGCTCAATGAAGAGAGCCCTTGACGAGACGAAACGAAGGAGAAGGATACAGGAAGAGTATAACAAAAAAATGGGGATTACCCCTGAGACTGTAAAATCCAACATCAAGGACATACTTAGTTCTATCTATGAGGCAGATTACTGGACAGTACCTGCTGTAGCAGAGGAGAAGGCTGAATACGGCAATGACGGAGAGACATTAAAAAGGCTTGAGTCTGAGATGAAAGAGGCTGCAAAAAAGCTCGAATTCGAACATGCTGCAAAGATAAGGGATAAGATTAAGGAGATTAAAAACAGGATGATCGAGATTGGGATAAAAGATTAAATGAGATGCTATAATTATTTAAGCAATTTTATCACAGGGGGTAAGAGATGATTGTTATTGCAGAGAATCTTAATACGAGGAACAAGGTTTATATGGATGCAGTAAAAAACAGAGATAAAAAGACATTAACAGAGCTTATGGAAAAACTTAAGGAATCAGGTGCTGAAATTATCAATATACAATGTTCTCTTGACAGCGCTGGCGATGAAGACACTCTACCATGGGTAACAGAAATCCTCGGTGATGCAGCAGACAGCAGCATATCTCTTGACTCAAGAAATACTCAGGCCCTAAAAAAGGCCATACCACTTTGCAAAAAGCCACCCCTCATTAATTTTATCTCAGAGACCGAACCTGAAGATCAGAAAACAATGCTTTCACTTGTATCAAACACCGGAGCTTCTCTGGTCATCAGGGCCTCAGGTGGCACTATACCCACATCCTTAGAAGCAAAACTCCAGATAATCGAGAGACTTCTCGAAATGGCAAATACAGCAGACATACCCAATGAGAGGCTGTTTGCAGACCCTTCGATAGTACACATAGGCAGGGGAATGGGACAGAAACACCTTTTAAATTCCCATGAATGTATCAGAGTACTCAAAGAACTTGTAGAGCCTCCTGTAAATACTATCGCATGGATTGCCAATGTCTCTACTGGATTGCCAAAGGCATTAAGAAAACCTCTTGAGGCCACATTCCTCAGCTATGTGGCTGGTGCCGGACTCGATGCCGCAATGGTAGATATCCTTGATGAAAATATCAGGAAGACTATATACCTTATAAAATCCTTCAGGGATGAAATAGTATTTGCGCAAGCAGATATAAGTTAGCATGAGTAATGTCTGGCGTTTTATTGATACGGGACCATGCAGCGCAGCTTATAATATGGCTCTGGATGAGGCGATTGCGATTGATGTCAGAAAAGATAATATACCTCCAACATTAAGGCTCTACGGATGGGATGTGCCATCCGTAAGCATAGGATGTTTTCAGAAGATCAGTGATGTTGATATTGAATATTGCATCAAAAAACATATCCCGATTGTCAGAAGGCCTACAGGAGGCCGTGCAATCCTGCACAACCATGAGTTCACATATAGCTTCTCTGTAAAAACAACACACAGGCTATTCTCAAAGGGACTGCTCGACAGCTATAAAAAAATAAGTATAGCCTTTGGCTCTGCACTATCAAAAATTGGACTATCGCCGGAATTAAAACTAATTAAAGAAAATCATCGCCCGAGAAACCCTTTATGTTTTCATTCAGCATCATATGGAGAGATTACTATAAATAATAAGAAGATTATTGGCTCCGCACAGAAGCGCTGGACCGATGGCCTGCTTCAGCAGGGTTCTATCCCATTTACTATTGATAAGGATGAGATGAATAAGGTATCCAGACTTAAATCCACTCACGGGATAAGAGAGGCATTTATTGGGTTAAAAGAGATACTTTCTGAGTTAAACACTGACGACCTTAAAAACGCTATCAGGACTTCCTTTGAAGAGACTTTTGACACAAGTCTTGTCCCTTCTTCTCCCTCACAGGAGGAGGTATCTCTTGCACACGAGCTTGAGGCTCAAAAGTATCTGTCTCATAAATGGAACTTCAAGAGATAATCTTGACAATAGAGCCTGTTTCACACCTAACCCCTCTTTGCCAAGGAGGGGAAGTATTGCAAGTCCCCCCTTTAGCAAAGGGGGATGGAGGGGGATTTATAGATCAATACTATACAAACATTAACAAAGAGGAAGACATTCTATTACTAATGCCACCTTTCACTGAATGCTTACCTAATGAGTGAGCAGGTATCGAGAAATATGAATTTCTGAATAATGCAGGATAGTGATATAATTAAATATGTATGTCTATTTAAACGGGAAGATTGTACCGTCAAAAGAAGCGGTAGTTTCTGTCTTTGACCATGGGTTCCTATATGGAGACGGGGTATATGAGACAATGAGGGTCTATGATGGTGTCATTTTCATGATAGATGAGCACATCAGAAGGCTTTATCGCTCTGCATCAATGATAGGACTTACGATTCCTCTTGAGACGGATCTTCTGAAAATTTCAATTTATGAAACCCTTATCGCCAACCGTCTCAAGAATGCCTATGTAAGGTTAACTGTTTCGAGAGGTCATGGTGACATCGGCCTTGACCCTGAACTTTGTACAAAGCCGACTATTGTAATAATCGTGCAGAAACTGAAAGAATACCCAAGGGCATTCTATAAAAATGGTATAAGCCTTATTATCCCGGAAACGAGAAAAAACCTCAGAGAGGCAATAAATCCACGTATAAAATCCCTCAACTTTCTAAATAATATACTTGCCAAGATTGAGGCAAAAAAAAGAGACGCCTATGAGGCTGTAATGCTAAATGTATATGGAAAACTCACTGAAGGCACCATCAGCAATGTATTCTTCTATGAGAATGGCATCCTATGCACACCTTCTCCTGCATGTGGAATACTTGACGGTATAACAAGGGGGATAGTCATAGACCTTGCCCGGAGAGAAGGGTTTAAGGTAGAAGAAGGTGAATTTACAAAGGATGATATTTATTCCGCAGTTGAGGTCTTCATCACTAATACTACCCTTGAGGTTATGCCGGTATCAAAGGTTGACGATCAGGGGTATGCTGTGGGTAAAATAACAAAACTACTCCACAAAACATACAGACAGGAAGTAAATGCCTATATGGCAAATGTCAGGGCAGGCTTGTTTCAGCATCTAAGAAAATCAATGTGTTAAGAGACCCTATTTCTTATTTCTCAACTCGACAGCCTTTTCCATAGGTAACCCCAAACTCATCTTTTTACATAAATCTATTAATATACAAAATTGTAAAATAATAATCCTAAATATTCACGTATTGCAAAAGATGTGTTTCCAAGTTCTGAAGCAGCCGGCAAGTAATCCTCCCATCCATATTTTTTATTCTCCCATGTTTTAAAATTAGCTGGAAATGGTGTAACATTCATATGCATCCTTTTAAAGCTGAGAACAGAACGGCTCATATGATAGGCAGATGTCACCAATATCGGTTTTTTAAAGCCCAGTTTTTCACAGATCTTCTTAGTATATCTTGCATTTTCAATGGTGTCCCTGCTTTTGTCCTCTGTGATAATTTTATTTGAAGGAACCCCAAGATCCATGAGGAATCGCCTTACAATAGGTGCTTCGGATGGCTTATATTTGAAGACCTGTCCACTTGATACAATAATAGGGACATTAAGCCTCTTTTGAAGTCTCACAGCAGTAACAATCCTGCTAATCGTATCACCAGCAGGAGAACCAATACCTGATAAATCTGCAACCCCTATATGTGAACCACCACCCAAAAGGACTATTACATCTCCCTGTGGATTTATAGGTATCTTAAAGTCAGATTCAAGACCCCTGAGGATTGCATCTGAGACAGGGGCTATGGAAAGCAACCATATAAAACTACCGATTAAGCAGTTTACAATCCCTGATCTCCAGTGTTTTTTGAATAAAAACCACACGCCAGAGAATATTAAAAAAATGATGAATATTCCAGGTGGTATAAAGAAAGGAGTTAAAATCTTTTTAAGTATAAACATTTATCATATTTCAAGACCTGACACCTTACTTGAGACCTTATGAGACAGTTAATACATCTCATATTCCGAGATGCCGATGAAAATGCCGAACTTATTCAGAAAATCTCTTATGTCCTGCAGATGGGTCTGGAGTATACGATAAATCTCTTTATCATCAACTTCCCAGTAGATATGAACCAGCCGGTTTCTAAATCGGGCCATCTGTATCAAACAGCCAGCATATTCTTCATCAAAAGCGCCCCTTTCAGTCAGCACTCTGAAAGTATCGGCATAATCTTCGGGCGTTCTGTAACCGTTTTTTTTGCGATAATGTGATTACAGAGATCAATTATTCCTTCAATAGCCGCAATAAAATTGTACTTAGCGCTCCCTACCTTATGCAGGTCAGATGTAAAATCATCCAACGAGAGTTTCCTTAAGTCATTAAGTCTTTCAAGAGATGCCAGTATTTCTGAAGTGATTTTCCTTATTTTATCCTGGTTAAACCTCAACACCGAGAGTCTCCTTAATGTACATGTTGTAATAGGGCAAAAAATCCATGTAAGGAGTTATAGTTGCTTCCTGAAAGTCTGTCATCGCATCATCATTTTTCGCAAACAATATAATACCGTCCTTTATCACATTGTATCTGAAGGAAAGAGGAGCGATATTCAGTACTTTAACATCAATAATATATCTTTCTATAGCCCCTATCAGTTCAGCCTCCATCTGAAGCTCGTATTCCAAAACAAATTCAGGCGGTACTTCCAGATAAACAGCCACATCAATATCCCTGAAGCTATTTCCTGTAACAAAAGAGCCGTGAAGATAGGCAAACAAAATATCTGTGTGTTTCTCGAGTGCCTGCCTCAGTACTTCCCTGATGGACTCTCTCTCAATTCTTTGCAGGTTATTTAGACTCTTGTCCATGTAAGGATATTAACAAACAACAATTAAATTGGCAAGGCGCAGCCATCTCCCTATTCCCAATGTCAAGATTCAAGACCTGACCCCTCCTGGAGTTTCTCTAATATCTCCACGATATTCTGGTTAACCCTTCCATTTGAGATTACCATATTGATTTTTGGATGGGACGTCTTTCCTATCATTTCGTCAGCATTGAATAGTTCCTCATGTATTTTTTCGCCAGGCCTCAAACCTATAAAGATTATGTCTATATCAATCCCTGGTCTGTAACCATAAAGGCTTATCATCCTTTTTGCCAAATCCAGAATCTTTACAGGCCTTCCCATATCAAGGACAAAAACCTCTCCACCGTTTCCCATAGTTGCTGCCTGAAGGACGAGACTCACTGCCTCAGGTATTATCATAAAGTACCTTGTTATATCAGGATGGGTAACTGTTACAGGACCACCTCTTTTAATCTGTTCTTTGAAGAGAGGAACAACGCTACCACTACTTCCCAGGACATTCCCGAATTGCCTCATCAAAAATCTATATGAAACCGAATCGTTGCCTCATTTAAAAATCTATACGAAAAGTTAGACAATTGTCTCCTGAAAAAAATATAAAA
>Ga0210028_1000724_pt1 | contig 28083 bp, 23 predicted proteins | sample CryGeymeta201513_FD_185468 | JGI IMG/M metagenome (GOLD analysis project Ga0210028, IMG submission 185468) | Groundwater microbial communities from Crystal Geyser aquifers in Utah, USA - Crystal Geyser metaG 2015-13 (SPAdes) (version 2) | ecosystem: Environmental > Aquatic > Deep subsurface >...
CAGCTCTTTCTTGTTCGAGAAACCTTACAGTCAAAAAAGCTTGCTCGCGCAAAAGCCGCAAAGAAGGGCAAAACCCTTTTAGCGTAAAGGCACAAAAAACCGATTAAGCGGGAGAAAAATAAAAGTTATGGTCTGAATTCAAGCCATACGACCTTGGGGTTTTCTCTGCGGCTTTGCGGCTCTGCGCGAGGCGCCCTTGACGTTTAACGGTCATTTTTACTCCAAGGTTCCTGAACAGTTACCAAAATTTTTAAAAAAGTATCTCTTCCGCTTTGTCGTCATTGGGGTCGAGAGCCCGATGACGCGGATCGTGTAAATCTAATTCTGGAGCTTAGCTTCCGGCAGGTTCAACAGAAACCGCCAGGCGGGGATCACGTTAATCATCCCGGAATCAACCGGTATCTGTTTTCTTCACGCCGCTGCGTCACAATCGTGCCTTGTGACCGTTTCTGTTCGGTCATAGCTTCAGCAAGGCGGTGGTTTCACGTTTGCAGATTTGCTGATCGGCCATGGATTCGCACACCTGAACCAGCACGTGCAACGTCCCTTGCCCTCCGGCACTATTAACCTCGCGACCCGTTTTTGTTTTGGAATAAAAGATGTCCTTTGTTTCTCGGCGTAGCACCGTGAACACCAGGTTTTCCAAAAGATGGCCTGAGCTGATCAAGATACCGGCGCTGATCGAGGTTACCAGCGCGTGTTCAACAGCGTAAAATTTTTGAGGCTGGTCTTGACCCAGGCGAGGGAAGCGTCAAAGATGCGTACCTTGTTTTCAGCGCTCATCAAACAGGCCGTACCTGTTCTGCTGCGTGGTAGGATGAGCGCACCAGGGGCCCGGCTTCGACATGCCGGAAACCAAGTTGCCGGCCATGGGCGGCCAGTTCGGCGAATTCGTCTGGGTGGAGATAGCGCTGAACTGCGGCATGATTTCGACTCGGCGCCAGATATTGTCCCAGGGTCAGAATATCGCAATTCACTTCACGCAGATCCGTCATCACTGCCAGAATTTCCTCAGGCTCTTCACCCAGGCCGAGCATCAATCCTGACTTGCTGGTGATCTGCGGTGCCAGCGTTTTTATGCGGCGCAGCAGATCGAGACTGCGCTTATAGGCGGCTTCAGGACGAACCTGCGGATAAAGGCGCGGAACAGTTTCCATGTTATGGCCCAAGATATCGGGGTTGGCAGCCAGTATAAGTTTCAGGGCAAGGCTTTCTCCCTGCAAGTCGGGAATCAGCAGCTCAATGCGACAATGAGAACGGCGGCGAATCTGCCGCACCAGGTCGGCAAATTGGCCGGCACCGCCGTCGGGCAGGTCATCACGTGTCACCGAAGTAATTACGGCGTGACGCAGTTCAAGCTCGGCAATTGCCTGAGCAATTTTGTTATTTTCGTCGGGATCCGGAGGTAAGGCTTCTGCTTGCTCAATGTTGCAAAAACGACAGCTGCGGCTGCACCTATCCCCTAAAATCATAAAAGTGGCGGTGCCGTTGTTCCAGCATTCACCCTGGTTGGGACAGGCCGCGCTGCGGCAAACCGTGTTTAAGCCTTGTTGGCGATGATAACCCTCGATGCGCGCATAATTTGCACCACCAGGCAGAGGCACCTTCAGCCAGGGGGGCTTGCGCAATTGAGAAATAGGGTCAGGCGGAGGTTGAGTCATGGGCGATTACAGGTTTCAGCGGGGCGCAGCACAGCAGACTGGTTGCACAGCCTGCTGTGCTGCGGGAAGCTCAAAGCGGTTCAAAATTCGTTTTATCGACGCCACACAAGGGACAAACCCAGTCATCGGGAATGTCCTTGAAGGCGGTGCCGGGGGCAATGCCACTGTCGGGGTCACCCAGGGCCGGATCATAAATATAATCACAGATAATACAACGATACTTGTCCATTGGTACCTCCATCGGGTTAAATTTTCAGGAACTTTAGCAGACCTGAAAAATTATGACAACATGGGTCAGATATTTTTTCGCTGTCGATATGTCCCAGGTCAGATTTAGGAAGTTTACCCCCTTGCGACTTGCCGTCAACCCAAAGAAGAACCCTCTGCGGATAAAGGATAGACTTTTGTTACCGGAGTCGCCGATTATGCTAGGGTCACCAAACTTACCCGTTGAGAAGAAAGGGGGAAAATGCATCCAGCCTCTTATCGAGCGGTGTTGTTTGATCTGGACGGAACCCTACTGCAAGTCCAGATGCACAACTTTATACCGCAATATATCAGCGCATTTCATGCCTACTGCCGAGATCTGACCAGCCACCAGCGTTTGCAGACAGCGATGCGCGCCGGCATTCATCTGCTGCTTGAAACTGAAGATGGTGCGCGCACCAATCAGCAGCGGCTTTTTGATTTTGTCGCCGCGCAGCTCGAGCTGGATGTTCCTCTTCTTGGCCAACGCTACGCCGATTTTCTGGCGAGCGATTACGAGTTTCTGGCTCCGGCCATTGAGTCCCTACCCCTGGCGAACGCGTTGGTCAACATCTGTACGCGCGCTAAAATACCGGTGGTGCTGGCAACCAATCCGGTATTCCCACGCCAGTTAATTGAAGCGCGTTGTCGTTGGGCGGGGGTTGATTTGGCGGCTTTTGATCTGGTTACAAGTTTGGAAAACAGCTGTTACTGCAAGCCGCAACTCGGCTATTTTTATGCCCTGGCTGCGCATCTGGGGGTAGAGCCACAAGACTGCCTGATGGTGGGCAACGACACCAGCCACGACCTGGCCGCGGGTGAAACGGGGATGACCACCTGGTTGGTTGATACCTGGATTATGGTGCGCAAGGGGCTGAATTTTACCCCCCATTTCCGCGGCAATCATCAGCAGCTTTATGATTTTCTACACCTTCACCTGCCGGCGAAACAGGATGAGATCTGAATTTCTCCAGGGAATGGGATAAATTCTCTTGCCGCTGAGTCTGGAAATTATTATAATTCCTCGGATTATTTAAATTCCATCTGCACGCGCAGGGGCACAACAGGGAGACAGCTTATGGCACGTTTGGTAGAAAACCCTGATCTGGCATTTCGTTTGGCCCGGGCAATTGTTTCCGATGTCGCTCTGTACAACCAGGATAAGGTCAAAGAGGGCATTGAGAAGGACAGCATCTTTACTCTGCTGCAAGACGAACTGCAAGAAGGTCGGGAACATTTTTTTTCGCGAGTTTCGCCCGGTTTGGACAACCGCGAGCAGATGTACGAACGCGCAATTGTCGATGTCATGATCAAGCAGGCGGGCAAAATTGAAAGCACGATCTGGTAGATGGAGGAACTCCGCACCTTGGTTTTTGACGCGGAGCTTTCAGCGCAGCGTCTCGACATTTTTCTGGGAGCTGAGCTGCCAGGCGTCAGTCGGACGCAGATCAAACGTCTGATCGAAGAGAATCGGGTTCAGGTCAATGGTGCTCCGGCGAAAGCCTCAACCCGTCTGCGCGGTGGCGAAGAAATCCGGATTCACTGGCGGCCGCCTCAAGCACCGACAGCTCTATCCGAAGCGATTTCGCTACAGGTTCTGTACGAAGATGGCGATGTGATTGTGATTGACAAGCCGGCTGGCATGGTGGTACACCCGGCGGCCGGCCACCCCGGGGGAACGCTGGTCAACGCCCTCTTGCACCATTGTCAAGATCTGTCGGGAATTGGTGGCGAATTACGACCCGGCATTGTTCATCGTCTCGACAAAGACACCTCGGGAGTCATGGTAGTCACCAAAAATGACCAAACCCATGTCGCCCTGGCGCAGCAATTTAAGCAACACACGATTAACCGCCGCTATCTGGCACTGCTGCATGGCGTTTTGACTCCCATGAGCGGTCGCATTGACTCTGCCATCGGTCGGCATCCCAATCACCGCCTCAAAATATCGAGCAGCAGCCGTCACCCCAAAGAGGCAACCACCCACTGGCGTGTTTTAGAGGTGTTCGAAGCCGATCGCCTGAGTCTGGTCGAGTTGCGCCTTGAAACGGGCCGTACACATCAGATTCGCGTCCATTTTTCCGAGCGCAACCTGCCCCTGGTTCACGACCCGCTCTATGGTGGCCGCGCCCGCACTGCGGCGCTCACGGACACCCGGCTGCGAAAATTGGCACAGCAGCTGCCGGGGCAGGCGCTCCATGCGCGGCTGCTGGGTTTTATCCATCCGCGGCAACAGCGGTATCTTGAATTCAGCAGTGAGCCTCCCGCGGCCCTGGCCGAACTGCTCACCTATCTGCACCAGAAGTACGCAGTGGCCCCGTTTCCCCAGGAGTTTTCATGAAAAAACAACGTGCCGATAAAATTCATTATTTTCAGCCCGACTGGGCGACAGATCAACCGAACCTGCTGGCCGGGTTTTCTACCCGCCATGGTGGCGTCAGTCGCGCGCCCTACAATTCACTGAATCTGGGTTTTGGCACCGAAGATCTCCAGGCTCACGTTGAAGGCAACCGCAACACCTTGTGCCATGCCTTTGATTTACAGCCACACCACTTACTCACCGTCAAACAGGTTCATGGCAACCAGCTGTTGCTGATTGACGAAGAGAATCTCGACCTTTCGCACTTTCTCAGTCTCGAAGCCGATGGCATTATCACCAACCAGGTCGGCTTTCTTATCGGGGTGCTGGTGGCCGATTGTCTGCCCCTGTTGCTGCATGATCCCATCCACAAAATCGTCGCTGCCGTCCATATTGGCTGGCGCGGCGCAGCTACGGGTCTCGTCGGTCAAACCGTCGCGGCAATGAAATCTCATTTCGGTTGCGATCCGACACAGATCCAGGCGGCTGTCGGGCCGGGGATTGCGGCCCATCGGTATGAAGTCGATCGTCCGGTCCGTGAAGCTTTTCGTCTCGGGAGCGGCTTCTGGGATCACATCTCCCACGAAGTGCGCCTGGGCTATTGGCACCTTGATCTGGCCCTCAGCTGCCGTTTGCAATTGGAACAGGCCGGTATTTTGCCCGCAAACACTGATCAGATTAAAGAATGTACCTGCTGCCACCCTGAACTTTTCTTTTCCTACCGCCGCGACAAGGGCCAAACCGGCCGCCAACTGGGTTTTATTGGTTTGCGCTGAAACCTCCCAGGGCCTCCACCGCCAAACACCCTGGCCAGCAAGGTTAAAAAATGCACAAAAATCCCCTCCTTCTTCGCACCCAAATTTTCGGTCTCCTGGGGTAAAAATGCCACTTTGATGTTTTTTCCCAAGAACAGGCCATGGTGCCCCGGCATTTTTGTTACATTTGTAACCTGAAAACCAATTTTTTTTTCCACATGCTCTTTTTTTTTCAAAGGGGGGGCTTGTTTTTCAGATTTTTGTCAGAAGCCATTTGTATACTCGGCGACATCAAAAAGAGTTTTAGCCGCCCCCGGAGGGGGGGGAGCCCCCATCCTTCCCCGGCATGGGGGCTTTTTATTTGCGCCAGAAGGAAGGAAACAACAGCACCAGCACGGTAAATAATTCGAGACGACCCATCAGCATACACAGAATCAGCACGGTTTTGCCGAAGCCAGGCACATGGGCGAAGTTATCGGTGGGGCCAACCGAACCCAACCCCGGACCAATATTCGACAAACAGGCGACCACCGCCGCGCCGCCTGAAACCACATCCATCCCGCAGGCCGCCAACAGGAGGGATCCTACCAGAAATACCCCGAGGTAGAGGGCGAAAAAGCCCAGAACTCCGGCCAAGACTTCGTTATCGACCGGACGTTTACCCAGTTTGACCACCCGTACTGCACGGGGATGAATGAGACGGAAAATCTGTACCTGAGCGTGTTTAAGCAACAAGAGCACCCGCGCAACCTTCATGCCGCCACCGGTTGAGCCCGCACAGCCGCCGATAAACATTAAAATCACCAGCAGATACTGCGTTATCACCGGCCACAACTCATAGTCGGCGGTGCCGAATCCGGTGGTCGTCAATATCGAGACCACCTGGAAGGCGCTGTAACGTAAATTATCGAAAAAATTAAAGTAGGTGGCGGAAAGCTGGTTGAACAAGAGAATCAATCCGAGAGTGACCATGGTAATGGTCGTATAAAAGCGCATTTCCTCGTTGCGGTAAAAAACGGATACCCGACCACGCAGGGCTTGCAGGTGCAAGGTAAAATTGATGCCGGCCAAAAACATGAAAAGAGTGACAACCCCATCGATATAGGCGCTGTCATAAGCGGCAATGGAGGCGTTACGGGTTGAAAATCCACCGGTGGCCAGGGTGGCGAAGGCATGGCAGATGGCGTCCAAAAACGTCATGCCTCCCAGCATGAGCAGCAAGGTTTCAAGTGCCGTCAACCCCAGATAAACACTCCACAACAGCTTGGCGGTATCCTGAATGCGTGGTTTGAGGCGATCAGTGGTTGGCCCAGGCACTTCTGCTTTGAAAAGCTGCATCCCGCCAACGCCCAGCATGGGCAGAATGGCCAGCGAGAGCACAATAATGCCCATGCCGCCGAGCCAGTGGGTCATGGCGCGCCAGAAAAGCAGGCTGGGTGGTAAGGCTTCGATATTGGTTAAAATGGTGGAACCGGTGGTGGTGAAACCGCTCATGGTTTCAAAAACCGCATCAAGGGGCGAGGGGATGGCCCCCGAGAAGATATAGGGCAGTGCGCCGAACAAGGCAAAAAGTGCCCAACCAAAACTAACGACGGCAAAACCTTCACGCAACGAAAGGTCTTTACGACTTTTGCAACCACAAAAGAGCGCGGCGCCACAACCCGCAGTGGTCAGGGCCGCAAGAATAAAACTCAACGCCGCACCATCGGCGTAATAAAACGAAAAGGGCAAGGCGGTGAGCAAGGTGGCCGCCAGGTAAAGCAATAGGGCGCCAAGAATACGCAGGGTCAGGAGAATATTCATGAAAGTCGCGATCTTGTCCGGTCAGGCGAAGAAACGTTCAATTTTGGCCAGAGCCTCGGGCAGAGCGAAAATGACCACGCGATCCGCGGCCTGCAGACGGCTCAGACCGGTGGGAATTTCGTAATCCGAACCACGAACAATGGCGCCGATAATGGCCCCGCGCGGAAAGTGTAAATCCTTTAGCGGGGTATCAATGATACCGGTGCCCGCCTTGATTTCAATTTCCAGAACTTCTGAATTACTGCCTTCGATGGCGGTGAGGGAAATAATTTCGCCACGGCGGACAAAACGTAAAATTGTTGCGGCCGCCGCCAGACGTGGCGAAATGCAGGCATCAATACCTAGCTCTGAAGCCAGAACCAGCAGTTCGGGGCGGCTGACCAGGGCCAGGGTTCGCCGTACCCCCTGCTGCCGCGCCAGCAGACAGGTAAGAATATTGGTTTCGTCTTTATCCGTGACGGCGATAAAGGCATCGGCAGATTCTATGCCTTCGTCACGCAGGGTTTCAATATCGCTGCCATCGGCTTTGATGATCAGGGTGCGTTCAAGTTCGCCCGCCAGCTTGAGACAAATCTGCTCATTCTTTTCGATCAGCTTGACTGCCGATTGATTTTCCAGCCCGCTCGCGACCTGCTTGCCAATGTTGCCACCACCCAGAATGAAAATACGTCGGTTTTTGGGCTTAGGCTCGGCCCCACCACTGTGGAGCATATACTGGATGGAGGGAAGATCTTTCAGGTGCGCAAATAGATAAATACGGTCGCCGGCCTGAATTTCATCATCGCCGCATGGAATGATGGTTTCCTCACCACGACTGATAGCAACGACGACGAAACGATAGATTCCGCGCAATTCGCCCAGATCGGCGAGCGTCAGGTTGCACAGGGGATTTTCCGGACCAATGCGATAACCGAGAAATTGAATCTGCCCTTCGGCAAACTCGGCCACATCAAAAGCCCCCGTGCTGCAAGCAATTTTCACCAGTTCTTCGGCAACGGCATCTTCAGGGTTAATCAGCAGGTCAATGCCAAGCTTTTCTTTGGTCAAAACCGCGCGGTTGCCTGTATATTCGATGCTTTTCGTCCGGGCGACCAGAGTTTCAACCCGGTACTCGCGCGCCAGCAGGCAGGCCAGAATATTAATTTCATCGAGGTCGGTGACCGCAATGAAAATGTCGGCGGTTTCAATGCCTGCTTGTTCAAGAATCTCGGCGCTGGCACCATTGCCGGTGATCCCCAGGACATTGAGTCGATCCTGAGCCTGCTGAATTTTTTCTTCGCTGCGATCAACCAGGGTGACTTCGTGCCCTTCGCGCGACAGACGATCACTGAGAAAATAACCAACCTGGCCGGCGCCAACGATGAGAATTTTCATGAAAATAATGTCCCATTAAAAAGAAAAAGCGGGCCCAAAGTCCCACCCTAATACATGCTGAAATTCGCCGCCACAATCGCATAAAACCGCAGATTGTGCAATAATCGCCACTTGGTAAACGGGTGACGACAGGGAGACCCCCAAAATGTTTGAAGGTGATGTCAGTGCAGAGCAGTTACGCGCCGAACGCGAAAAAGCCCGCGCTCTTCGTCAGCAGAACTGGTGGAAAAACCGCGTGGCTCAGGGAGTTTGCCATTATTGCGGTCAGCGGGTGCCCCCGAAAGAATTGACCCTCGATCATGTGGTGCCTCTGGCGCGCGGCGGGCGCAGCAGCAAAAACAATTGCGTGCCTGCCTGCAAAACCTGCAACACCAAAAAGCGCGACCTGTTGCCCATGGAATGGCAGGAGTATCTGGAGGGTTTCTCCTCCTGATGATCAGGTGCGCCGTTTCATCAGGGCCTGGGCGTAGAGCTCCTCGTAGCGCCGGGCGGAGTTGTCCCAGGAAAAATCCTCTTCCATGCCTTTTTTAACCAGTTTGCGCCACAACGCCGGACGCGCGTAGAACTCCAGCGCCCGGTCGATGGCCGCCAGTAGCGCCGTCGGCTCTGGAGCGCTGAAGACAAAACCATTGCCCGCCTTACCCAGAGCGGTTATATCTTCGATCGTATCAGCCAGTCCGCCGGTGCGGCGCACAATCGGTAGAGCACCGTAGCGCAGGGCAATCATTTGGGTCAGGCCGCAGGGTTCATAACGGCTGGGCACCAGCAGGCAATCGGCGGCGGCAAAGATACGATGAGACAGTTGCTCATCAAACTCCAGACCAATCGCATAGCGGTTGGTCTTTTCCCGTTGGCGCTCTTGCCAGAAAGCCATTTGTTGCTGATCACCGCTGCCAAGCAGCACAAATTGCAATTCACGTTGCAGTAGTTGCGGCCACAGTTCTTCGATCAGGTCGATACCCTTCTGCGTGTCGAGACGGCTGACCACCGCCAGCAGTGGGATCTTGTCGTTGACGCTCAGGCCCAGTTCCCGTTGCAAGGCCTGTTTGCAGATGCGTTTGCCACGCAGGTTGGTGGAACTGTAGCCCTTGCTCAGGGCCGGATCGGTAGCCGGATTCCAGCTCTGATCGTCAATGCCGTTAAGAACGCCGAACAGATCGCGGCGGCGACTGCGCAACAGGCCATCGAAACCCTGTCCCGATCCCGGCTGCTGAATTTCCCGGCAATAGCTCGGCGAAACCGTATTCAGCAGATCAGCATGCACAATACCGCCTTTGAGCAGGCTGAGATTGCCGTAATATTCGAGTTGATCCATCCGGCTCAAGCTGGCAGGAAGCCCCAGTTGCGCCAGTTTACTGAGGGGGAAAATCCCCTGGTAGCCGAGATTATGGATGGTGAGCAAGCTGGCCATGGAACGGAAAAAGGGGTCATTCACCTGTTCGGTTTTGAGCAGTACCGGCACCAGGGACGTCTGCCAGTCGTGGATATGCAGAATGTCGGGGCGATACTTCTGCTGCAACAGATAGGTAAAAACGGCGCGACAGAAGAGGGTGAAGCGTTCCATATTGTCGGGATAGTCGCCGGCAGGCGTGCCGTAAAGTGCCGGACGGTCGAAAAATGCGGGGCACTCAACAAAAAAGAAGGATACCCCGGCATGCTGCGCCCGGCGGATGCTGACCTTCACCGGGGTTGCACCCAGGACAATCTCGAAGGCGGGCCCCACAGGTTTCAAGGGATGTCCGCTGGTGGTGACCGACCGGTAAGCGGGCAAAATTACCCGAACCTCATGGCCGCGGCGGCGCAGGGCCACCGGCAGGGAACCGGCGACATCAGCCAAGCCGCCGGTTTTGGCAAAGGGGGTTGCTTCGGAGGTGACAAAAAGTATTTTCAGGGGGGTATTGCAGACGGCCCCCGGGCGCTTGCGCCGTCGCGGGACGCTGAGGCGCCAGAGTTCCCGCCGAAAACTTTCCAGTTGGTAGGCCGATTTCTCCGCCAGCTGGCGCAACTGCATCAGCTCCGCAATTTTTTGCCGTATCAGGGCGAGAAAATCATCTTTATCGACAACCGTCGCCGCTGCGCCTTGGGCGGTGCCGACCAGCAGCAGGGTTAAAAATCGCCAGAGAGCGTTGCGATCAAACCAGACGAGACCGGCATGCTCATGTGCCCCCACAAAGTTGCGACAGTTTTCCTGGTCAAGCAACAGCAGCAGACTATCGCTTAAGGAGCGCGGGTGACAGCGGGTGGCTGCCAGCTGTGCAAGCAACGCCGGGGAAGGCTGCTTATCGGCGTCAAACCAGCGGGCGGCGAGTAACTGCAATAATTCCGCAGGTTTTAAGGGCTGACCGCATAAATGGCGCAGTTGCTGCGCGTTAGCCGGGGTGAAATCGGCAAAGGGCTCAGGGCCACACAACCGGGCCAGACTGTCACAGAGTTCGGTGTAGTCGAGGAGCAGCCGATGAAAATCGAGTTGCGTCTGACCGCTTAAGCCGATCTGGCGGAAAAGCTCCCCCCATTGTTCCTGGTTCTGGTGCAGAGCTTCCGCCGGATACAGCACCAGCGCGCCATAGGCAGGCAAGGCAAAATTCTGCTGCTCTCCCGCCGGGCGCAGATATTCCAGCGGGCTGTTCAGGCTGCGATAGCGGTAAAAGGGTGCGTCGGATTCCCGCTGAAAAATTTGCCTCAGGCCGACCTGGTGAGGGCTTTTTGCGGGCTCAGGGTCGTTGATCCGGCCCACGAGCGAATGCGAGCTGTTATTACACAGCACCAGCACTGTCTGGCCCGCCAGGTGATTGGAGTAGACAAACACATCTTCAGTCACCTGCTGGTCAACAATAAAATCGTACAGCCGAAAATTTTCCGCGCCGCTGAAAAGCGCGCGGCGCCGCAGCAAGGGTGCAATCTGCTGCCAGTGGCGGGTCAACAGAGCTTGGTCGGGCTCTTCCTGCCAGGCTGCACGGGTGTATTCCATGCCGTATTTTTCGCGCAAACCTTCGAGTTGCCCATGGGCAAAAAGCGGCATGCCCGGCAGGGTGCACATCAGGGTAGCAACGCAGAAATATTTATCGCCCTTGCCAAATTGGTCAATGGCGGTTTCTTCGTCGGGATTGCTCATGAAGTTGACAAAGCGCTGCAAAATGGCCGCGTCAAAATCAAGAATTTCACGCAGGGATTTGCGATAACGTCCATTTTCCTCACGCTTGAGCATGTTCATGAAGGCGCTGTTGTATACCCGGTGCATCCCCAGGGTGCGGACAAAATAACCTTCCATCAGCCAGAAGGCTTCCGCTACCAGCAGGGTGTCGGGTTGCTCGGCCTTGATGCGTTCAACCACATCGCGCCAGAATTCCACCGGGAAAAGCCGCTCAAAGTCCTCCCGTGGCAAGGCCCAGGCACTGCGCGAAGGCACGCCCTCTCCGCCGCCGGGCAGGGGGTACCACAGGCGTTGAAAGTGTTTTTTCGCCAGGGTCATGGCGGCGTCGAAACGGATAATGCCAAAACGTTGAGCGGCGCGCAGAATCACCTGGATCATCGCCTCGCGCACTTCGGGCAGCAGAAAATTGAGCTGTGCCGTATCGTTCCACGGCAGATGGGTGCCGTCGTTGCCGTGATAGATGTAACGAATCTGACCGCTGTGCCGATCGCGCCGCCGGAAAACCACCGCCGCCTCAGTGTGATCAAAGTAGCCATCTTCAATTTGCAGGCTCATGGCACTGTCGCCACTGAGATCTATGCCGTTATATTGATAACCTGGGTAGGGAGGCCGGTCGGTTTGAATGAACCAATCGGGGTGCCGGCGCATCCACTGGCTGTCGATGCCGGTGTGATTGGTGACCACGTCGCACGCCAGATGAATGCCGCGGGCACGGCAGCGCTGATTCAAGTTATCCAGGGCTTCTTCACCGCCGAGTTCATCGGCAACCCGGTAATCATAAATCGCGTAGGCCGAGGCGCTGACATGACGATTGCCGTGCAGATGTTTGATGCGGCGTGAGGCATCGGAACGTTGCCAGATACCAATAAGCCACAAGCCGGTGAAACCGAAGTCGCGCAGACGGTCAAGTTCTTCATCGGGGATTTGATCGAGCTGGTGGATGTCACGCTGATAGCGCCGTGCAAGCTGATCCAGCCAGACAAAAACCGCCTTAGCCAGCAGCACCGTGCGCGGCATCCAGTCGCGATCGGTGGTGAAATTGGCAATTTCTTCTGTAGCGTAAAAACCGGGTTCACTGAGGATCGGTTCGCCGGGGGGGCCGGGTGGGGCCAGTTCACGCGCATACAGCAACAGGGCACTGTCAAATTGATCGAGCAATTCCGGCGGCAAAAAATCTCCCCAGGTAACGCGCAGGTAACGCACCTGATCGACCAGGCTGTCGGGGTGGCGTAGCAGGGGTTCACGCAGCAGACTCAAGAGGCTGCGGCGGCCGAAATCCGGGCTGTCAAGGGCTTGATCCAGCTCGGCCAGCAGCGGTTCCAGTGGCTGACGAGCCGCCAGTTGTTCATACTCGGATTGAAACAGGGTTCGACCGTCACGCAGGGCGCGATTGTTGTGGTGCAAAACCAGCAGGCAAAGTTCAACCTGAAAAAAAATCTGCCAGTCCAGGGGGGCGGTCTCTTGCTGTTTTGTCAGTTCAGCACGTATGCGGGGAACGGGCGGAAAAAATTGTGGCAGGGTTGCCAACAGCGGCTTGGCCAGGGGACGGGGGTGCTGGTGCAAAAAACGCCGGCCCAGCAGGCTGAGCATCTGGTTGAGCAGCCCCCAAAGTTGCAGTTCGCTTGCGCTCAGGGGGTGATGACAGCTGCGGCGCAGATGGTCGGCGACCTGCTGGCGAACACGAAAAATCTGCCGGGCGTCGGCAAGATTGAGCTGTTGTTCCAGGTCGAGGCTTTGCCACAAACTTTGTCCGCATTGAAACCCGAGGGGATAAATACGAGCTCTGCTGAATTGCGTCATAGTGCCTTTCAATGTCAAGGCCGGAGAGTGATCTCAGCGCCGCGCAAAAAACTGGCGGCCTCTTCCGGCGAGGTCGGATTCATGTGGAAACCGGTTCCCCATTCAAAACCGGCCATTTTGGTCAGTTTGGGGGCCAGTTCAATATACCAGTGATAATCGAAGGGCAGGCTGCCCCAGTATTCGGGCCGTCCCTTGCGCAGGTGCATGGGCGGTGCGGTGTGCAAAATAAAACTAAAAGGTGGGTCGCGCAGGGTCGAACGCAGGCGCTTGAGGGTGTCGCTCATGGCCTCACCCAAAGCCAGTAACTGCTGATCGGTCTGAGCGGTAAAATCGTGGCCATGGTGCAGGGGTGTAATGCGCAATTCAAAGGGAAAGCTTGACGCATAGGGGGCGTAAACCAGAAAATTGCCATCATCACGCACCACCCGCACTTTTTCCTGGCGTTCCTGCATCATGAGATCACAGATCAGGCAGCGTTCCTTGTGGCCGAAATAATCACGGCAGATAGACAGTTCGGTCGTGATCATCGGCGGTACCAGAGGAACCGCGATGAGTTGCGAGTGGGAGTGGGGCATATTAATGGCCGCTTCTATGCCATGATTTTTGAAGGCAAAAAGGTAACGGAAGCGGGCGTCGTTGCGCAGATCAATCATGCGGGCGCGAAAGGCTTTGAAAACCTCGGCAATTTCGCTGCCGGTCAGATCAGCCATGTCGCGTTCGTGATCGGGATGCTCAATGATAATTTCATGGGCGCCAATGCCATTCATGCGGTCATAAAGTCCATGGGCCCGGCTGTCAATCTCGCCTTCGATTTTCAGTACCGGAAATTTGTTCGGAATCACCCGAACCTGCCAGCCTGGCTGATTCGAACCGCTACCAGTGTGGCGCAGGGCGTAGACTTCAGGTGGCGTCTTCTGTTCTTTCCCCGGACAAAAGGGGCAGACAGTCACCGGCAAGCGCTCGCGCGGGGTGAGAAATTCTTGAGGGCGGCGACCGCGACCGGTGGTGATAATGGCCCAGTTTGATTTGAGTGGATCCCAGCGTAATTCAGACATGGTTTTCCCTTTATCCCGGAAACATAAACGTTCAACTGCGTCGTAACAGAGTCGCAGACCCCCATTCCACGGGCCACATGAATCCATCCCCGGAACATTGCCTGCTGAAGCGTCGCGGGGCCATATTAAATAAGCCAGTTTTCCGCCACTAAGGCCGCGCCGCGATAAAAAAGCGGGGCATCGCCTTCGGCTGGCCAGCGACCATTCGGGCGCTGGTTTTTCTCGCAACGACAGAATACACGTAGTTCAGCGCCGGGTTGAAGTTTTAACAGTTTCAGCGTGACAGCCATTTCGAGAATCTCGTCGGCAACCACCTGCCCGCGCCCAAGACGCTTGTTTTGCAGGTAAACTTCAAGGATATTTTTTGCGGGCCGCCAGGTCAGAAACAGAATTTGCTGCGCATAAAGACAAATTTGAAATTGGCCGTCATCACCACAAAGGCTGCGCAGCAATTCGACTTCATCAATTCGCACATAAAGATTTTTTTCATCGTAGCCGTAATAGAGTTTTTGTAGCCCCTGCACGGCTGTTTGCATGGCACCGACCGCCGACAAATCAATTTCGCCGGCCGCCAGCCAGTCGAAATAATCACCGCGCTTGCCATTAATATGCGGGGTAAAGAGTTCCTGGGGTTCACGGGCCATAATCTGGCGATGCCTGGGTTTGATCGCATGCCGCAGGATGTCGGGTGCGGTTCGTTGACCCAGATGGTAAATGCCTTCGAGATGGCTGCGGAACAGTTGATCAAAAATTGCCGCCTGGGTGGTCTGGTGTTCGTCACCAAACCACCAGAACCAGTCGCTGCCTTCGGCACGTAACAGTTCACGCACCTGTTCGTCGGGGGGAGTGCCGGGATTTTCGAGCAGTCTGTCGATCTGGCGGTCGAAACAGTCGCGTCGGGCGCTGGTGAGCAGTTCCCAGGCGCGATTTTCTTCCGGATGGCCGATCCAGGTGGTAAAATCGCTGCGAATCCAGGAACCGGCGGCTAGATGCTCCAGGGGTTGAGGCTGGCTGGTGGCGACCGTTTGGCCGATGGTGCAGAGCTCAAGGTCGGGATGTGCGACCAGGCATTGGTAGAGCTGAGACAAAAAAGGATAACCATTGTCGGGGTAACGCTCCCAGCAATTTTCACCATCCAGAATAATGGCCACCGCCGCATCGTCTGGGCACCGCGCGGCAATGCCGAGAAGCCGCGCCATGATATCATTCACCGCATCAGCCGCATTCCAGTCGGCATAGAGAAAACCAATGCGATCGGAAATTTCTCGGTCACGAAAGACCAGGGGCAGCCCCGCATAGCTGTAAACCCGATAAAGTCGGTCATGGGTTCCGGCACCCAGGCTACGTTGCAGAATCCCTTCATCACTGGCGGCCCAGTTTGCTCCTTCAGCGGCCAGCAGGCGGATCGCCTCTTCGCTGACGGCCCCTTCAGCCGGCCAGTAACCACGCGAACGCGCGCCAAGGAGCAGTTCCGCCACCCGTTGGGCTTCACGCACCTGCAAGCGCGCATCATTCGGCTGTTTGAAATCACTCAAGGGCAGACTCAGTTCCGGGCTGGGCTCGCGCGCGCGCTGCAAGTCACACAGCAAGGGTAAAATAGGGTGGGCATAGGGGGTCAGGGAAATTTCAATCTGGCCGGAGGCCTCAAGTTCGGCATGGCGGGGGAGAATGCGGGCAACCTCGGCGTGACAAAGAGCAAAGAGCTGCAATTTATCGGCTTCGCTGAAGTTTTCACCACGCTTGAGGAGCAGGTTGAGCAGGGGCTCGCGTTGTCGCAGGTGGTACCCGGTCCAGCTCAAAATGAAAAAAACCTGCAAGTCGCGCAGCTCCTGGGCTGAAAAGCTATCTACCGTCGTCGCCGGCTGCGGGCCGCGCTTCTGACGCAACTGACGAAAACGCATATAGGGCAGCAGATGACGTTGTTCATTGACGGAAAAAAAATGTTCGAGCACAAAAATCCGTTCGTTGCGCTCCAGCTCTTCAGCCGGACGCTGGGCGAGTTCGAGCCAGCTGTCGGCATCTTGGTTATGCCGATAACGATCAAGCTGCTCGAGGAGGGTCGGTACCAGATTGATGGTCACCGGCGCCGCGCACGCAACCGCGGTTTCAAGCATTTCGCCGTAATCTTTCAACGCGTGCAGCCAGGTCCAGGGCAACAGGGTGCGCCCGCTGAGGGGATCGCGGTAATCTGGTTGATGCATATGCCACAAAATTGAAACTTTTAACTTATTCTTACTCATGCCTGTTGCTGTTCTTTCTTTGACAGGTTCATGACCTGTGGGTGATCGGGGTAGAAGGTTACGGCCAGGTTCTTGGCCATCATTTTTTGGCCGCCTTTGCCGCCAGCAAGCGGGCAACCTGATCTTTGAGTTCGGTGAGATCCGAACTTTTTACGACATAGGCATCGGCCAGCCAGGAGGAAAAATCGTCTTTGTAACTGTCGTAGGCGCTGCACAGAATCACCGGTAGATCCTTGTGCGCCTTGACCATCTTTTGCAGGGCATCGAGGCCGTTTTCCTGCTGAAGTTGAATATCCAGCACCACCAGATCAATATCGCCCCCGGCCAGAAAGTGTGTAGCTTCGGGGCTGTCGGCCGCAGTGACCACCTGGTAGCCTTCTTCTGTCAGCTCATCGCGGTAAAGCAGGCGTAAGCCCGGTTCGTCATCCACAATCAGAATTTTTGCCATGGGGCCTCCGTTGGCAGCGGTCGCAAAAGGGCGCAGATGCCCCAATATAACAGGTATCACCGGTGGTGCAAGGCGTATGTCGCAGGCAGACCACCAGGAACGGGATTTCGTCCTTGCCCGCCAGCACGCTTGTTGGCATAGTGAGGCCCATGCGACGCAAAGCCTTTAACTTGTATTCAACCCACCTTAAAACCCATTTTGGTGGCCGGGTGCATAAAATTTCCATTGATGCCGGTTTCGGTTGCCCCAATCGCGCGGGCGGACGCACGGGCCATGGCTGCCTCTTCTGCGAGCCGGGTGGTTCGGCGGCCGTTGGCATTGAGCGCCACCAACCCATTCGGGTGCAGATCGAACAGGCCACCGCCCTGATGCGGCGCAAATACCGGGCAAAATGGTTCATTGCCTACTTTCAACCTTACTCCAACACCTTTGCCCCGGTTGCAAGGCTCAAGCGTTGTTACGACGAAGCGTTGGCGGTTGAAGATGTCATCGGCCTGGCCGTCGGCACCCGTCCCGATTGCCTGAGCCCGGCAAAATTCGCGCTGCTGGCCGATTATGCCCAGCGCACCTATTTCTGGCTGGAACTTGGCTTGCAAACCATTCACAATCGCAGTCTCGACTACCTTAAGCGTGGCCACGACTACTCGTGTTTTCTCGACGCCTATCAGCAAGCCAAGGCCCATGGTTTGAAGGTTTGCGTCCACCTGATTCTCGGCCTGCCGGGTGAAAGCCATGCTGATGTCATGGCGACCGCCGATGAAATGGCGCGCCTGGGGGTCGACGGGGTCAAGCTGCATCTGCTGCACGTTCTGGAAGGAACCCCCCTGGGAGAACGGTACAAACAGGGCGAGGTGCCCATGCTCAGTCGAGACGCTTATGTCGCAATGGCGGTAGATTTCATCGAGCGCCTGCCGCCGCGAACCCTCATCCAGCGCCTGACCGGCGATGGCCCGCGTCACCTTCTGCTGGCCCCCTTGTGGTCGATGAATAAATGGGAAATTCTCAACGCCATTGATGACGAGCTGGAGCGCCGCGGCTCGATGCAGGGTTCAAAATATCGCCCGACCGGTTTATGGTAAGTTCGAAAGCTTCCTTATTTTCGCGGAGATTTTTTATGAATCACGCTAAAAAATATCTCGTGATTGGCGTCGCCTCACTGCTCGGCTTGATGCTGCTGTCGATGCTGATTGTGCCTTGGCAACTTAAGCGGCAGGCTGTCAGCTGGGTTGAAAAGAACACCCGCCGCAGTTTGAGTCTGGAAAAGGTTTTTTTTAATCCCTTCACCCTGACGGTGGAAATTCATCAGGCAACCCTGAGCGAACCCGACGTAACAACCGCCTTTGTCAGTTTTGACACCTTGATTGTCTCCGCCAGTAGCTGGTCTCTGATGCAGTTGGCCGTGATTCTCGATCAGGTTGAGATCGACGCGCTCTTTGTCAACCTGGAACTCAATGACCGGCAGGAATTCAACTTTGCCGATTTGCTGCACCTGGCCGACACTGAGCCTGCCGCCGCGGTTGCTCAACCGGCAGAACCCTTACATTTTTCTTTCAACAATATTGTGTTGCGTGGCGGGGGCATGGATTTCAGCGACCAGACATCGGGCAAAAAAATTCACCACCAGGTGCGCGAACTTGAACTGAGCATTCCCTTCATCGGCAATATCCCCTACCTGGCCGAAAAATATGTTCGGCCCCAGCTGCATTTGCTCCTGAATGGTGCGGAAGTGAATGCCGAAGGCCAGCTCAAACCCTTTGCCGATTCCCTGGAAACCAGCCTGTCACTCATGCTTGATGGCGTGGATCTGGCCTTTTATGCCGCGCGTTTGCCTTTTGCGCTGCCCGTAGAAGTCCGTTCGGGAGTCCTCGACAGCCAGATTGATTTCGCCTATCGGGTTTCGGCCCAGGATCATCCCCGCCTGCTGCTTGGCGGCGACCTTGCTCTGACAGATGTCGATTTGCGTGAAATTGGCGGCGGTAAGCTGTTACGCATTCCCACTTTGATTGTCGATCTCGATTGGGCCGATCTGACGAAGCAAGATTTTAACCTGCGCCGCCTCGATATCTATCAGCCCCAGCTCTGGGTTGATCGCGCTGTCGAAGGCCGCTGGAATTTCCAACGCCTGGGCGACAGCGCGGCACAAAGCTCTGACCAGCCACCGTCGGCCCAAGCCACGCCGGATCTGCCCCTGATCAAGGCGGCCAAGGCGAAAATTCATGACGCCCAACTGCACTTCAGCGACAAGTTTGTCGGCGGCGGGTTCAACGAAAGAGTCCATCAATTGAATCTGGAATTGAAAGATTTTTCGACCCTGCCCCAGGCGCAAACCCGCGTGCGCTTCGACTTTGAGACTGAGCGTGAATTCAGTGCCGAACTGCGAGGCCAACTGGGGCTTAATCCGCCCCAGGCTCGACTTAAACTATTGACCAACCATCTCGACTTCAAGCCGCTTTTTCCCTATCTGCAAAGCTACTTGAGCGCGCCCATCGAGGGACGTTTGAATCTGGCCACTGATCTTGAATATACCCCCCAGGGCAATCTGCGTCTCAGCCACAGCCAATTGGCCCTGCATCAATTGAAACTGCCTTTTGGGGGTGAGGATCAGTTTGCCCTGAGGTCTTTCATGTTAACGGGCGGGCGTTTCGATCTGGATCAAAAGCGGATTGATCTGGGATCCATCACCCTCAAAGAGGGCCACTTCAGTGCGACCCGACTGGCCAACGGAGAATTTTCGCCCCTGGCGTTAGTGCGTCTGCCGACGGCTGCTGAAAACCCGGCCCCACCGCCACCGCCAACCGCAGCGGCCCATCCGTCCGACGCTTGGGATGTCACCATGGACAAGCTCGCCCTCGCGCAATTTCAGCTGCGCCTGCGTGATGCCCAAGGGGCCGCCAAACCTTCGCTTGTCTTCGAACAGGTGCAACTGACATTGGAAAACTTCAGCTACCCCCAATCGAACCAGAGCCCGTTAAGTTTGAGCGGTCACCTGGGCACCCGCGGAACTTTTGCCGTGAATGGCAGCCTGGCCCATTCTCCCCTGCAGCTGCGTGCCGACACCCAGGTCAAGGCTTTGCCCCTGGCGGCATTCAGTGACTTTTTGCCCGCGAAAATGCACCTGCGGTTGAAAGATGGTCAACTGCACAGCAAGCTGGAACTGCGCCTCGAACAGACCCCCAGCCAGCTCACCGGCAGTTTTGCCGGTGGGCTGAATATCAGCCGGTTTGATTTACGTGACACGTCCAGTGATGACCCCCTTCTGGCCTGGGAAAGTCTGGGTCTCGATGGCATCAGGGGCAGCCTTGCCCCCTTTGCCTTACGGGTGAAAAATGTTGCCCTCAGCAACTATCTGGCCCAGATTCAGATTGATCCTCAGGGGAAGCTGAATCTCAATCGCTTTGCTGCGGATTCAGAGGAAAATCTCCCCGCGCCGGAACCCGTCGCCGCAACAACAAATGCCGAAACCCAATCTCCGCCTGCCGATATTCGCATCGACAAGCTGTCGTTGCAGGGGGGGACCTTCAATTTTACGGATCGTCATCTGCCGCAGATCTTTGCCACCACCCTGTATGATCTGGGCGGACGGATCAGCGGGCTCTCGTCTCAGGCCGAGATGCAGGCCGATGTCGACCTGCGCGGGCGGCTGGAAAACCACGCGCCCCTCACCATCAGCGGTAAACTCAACCCCTTAAGTGAAAACCTGTTTGCTGATTTGCAGCTTGTCTTTACCGACATCGATCTGCAACCCATGACGCCCTATTCCGGCACCTATCTCGGTTACACCATCGCGCGCGGCAAGTTGAACCTGAATCTGAACTATCATATTGAACAGCAGCAGGTTCGAGCCGACAACCAGATCATGTTTGACCAGCTGACCCTGGGCGAATCGGTAAACAGCGAAGAGGCCACCAGCTTGCCGGTGGGCCTGGCCATTTCCCTGCTGCGTGACCGCCAGGGAGAAATCCATCTCGATGTGCCAATTTCCGGCAACCTGAATGACCCGAGCTTTAGTGTTGCGGGCACCATTTTTACTCTTCTGAAAAATTTACTGGTCAAGGCCGCGACCTCGCCCTTTTCCTTGCTGGCAAGCCTACTGGGTGGTGATCAAGATTTTTCCAGTGTGAGCTTCCCCCCTGGCCTGGCAGAGCTCGAAGCGCCCGAAGAGCAGAAACTGGTTAAATTGGCGGCCATGCTTGAACAACGCCCGTCCCTCATTTTAGGTATCAGTGCCTTTGTCGACCGCGAGCGCGATCCCGAAGCCTATCGACGTGCGCAGTTGAATCACCTCCTTCAGCAGCAAAAAAGACAGCAACTTGCACAGCAGGAATCGACCGCAGCCGTCAACGAACTTCTGCCAATCAGCCCGGACGAATATGATGGGCTGCTGACGGAAGTTTACCGTCAGGCCGATTTTCCCCGCCCGCGCAACTTTGTCGGCATGCTCAAAGAACTGCCCCCGGCCGAAATGGAAAAGTTGCTGCTGGCCCATATCATCGTCGGCGATGAACAACTGGCGCTGCTCGCCAAACAACGCGCCTTTGCTGTGCGGCAGCTGCTGCTGGAGCAGAAAGAAAACATTGCTGCGCAAATTTTTCTCGATAAAACCGACATTGACCAGCCTGCGGCCAGCGGCCCCGCCAGCCGGGTCGAATTTACGATCAGCAGCAAATGAAAAAGATACTGCCACTTTTGTGTCTAGCGTTGCTGTTCGGCAGTACCGCCTTTGCGGGGCTGATTCTCAACGGCGAGCTTTCCCAGGGAGGTTTCCTGCGCGGCCAGGTGCCCGTTGGAACCCAGGTGTTCTTTCAGGAGAAACACCTGAGGCTGACGGCGGAGGGACAGTTCATTATCGGTTTCGGGCGTGACGCTGCGACGCAGCAGACTTTGGTCCTGATTGGCGCCGACGGTCAACGCCGGATTAAACCCCTGCACTTACGCCAGCGACAATACAAAATTCAGCGCATCGACGGCATCCGTTCCAACATGATGGCGCCCAACGCCACCGATCGGCAACGCATCGCGGTCGAAGCTCAGCTGGTGGCCGCCGCCCGTCAGCGCGACAGCAAGCTGCCCTTTTTTTACCAGCCCTTCGCCTGGCCCCTCAAGGGTCGCATCTCAGGAGTCTATGGCAGCCAGCGCATCCTCAACGGTGAGCCGCGCCGTCCCCATTACGGCCTCGACATCGCCGCCCCCACCGGCACCCCGGTGCTCTCCCCTGCTGCTGGTCGCGTCAGCCTGAGTCACGAGGGCATGTTCTTCTCGGGCAAAACCCTCATCATCGACCACGGCCACGGTCTGTCCTCAAGTTTTCTGCATCTGAGTGAAATTCTGGTCAAAGAGGGCGAATCGGTCAAAAAAGGCCAGCCCATCGCCCGCGTCGGCGCCACCGGCCGCGTCACCGGCCCCCACCTCGATTGGCGCATCAACTGGTTTGACCAGCGCCTCGACCCGCAGCTGCTGGTAAAGGCAAGGCAGTGAAAAAACCGGCATTGACAAGTAATTAAAAGTCATATATTCATATTTGTGAATAATAACCGCTGACAACAACCGAAGGAGATTTTACTATGACGGTTAATCGCTATTTACGTCTGGTCGCAGGTTTTTTTGTGATGCTGAGTGTGGCGCTTGCGCAGTTGCATTCCCCTAACTGGCTCTATTTCACGGCTTTTGTGGGGCTGAATCTGTTCCAGAGCGCTTTCACCAACTGGTGCCCGATGATGACCTTTTTGCGCAAGCTCGGGGTCGCAGATCGCTGAGGGGATTATCCCTGGCGGGGTTCACATTCCAGCAAGTGGTGCAGGGCAAGAATGAGTGGGTTAGGGTTTGCGGCGCAACGCGTCAGTAAATTTTCCGCCGCGAAAAGGTCGAACCCAGCACGTTGAAAGTGTTTTCGACAATAAAGAGGGCGTATTCGTCGGTGGTGAAGACAATTTCTTCAAGGCGTTTGAGCTGGATATTGTTGGTGACCACCATGAGCACGGTTTTTTCCTGTTTACGATAAGCGCCAATCGCGGGCAGCATGGTGGTGCCGATTTTGAGGCTGGCCATGGCTTGGTCGGCAATTTCCTGGGGTTTGTCCGAGATAATGAAGGTCAGCTTGCGCTGACTGAAGAGGGACAGACAGTAATCGACGGCCACCGAACAGACGAAGACCGCAATCATTGAAGCGATGACCAGGTCATTTTCCAAGTTGATGAAACTCAGGGAAAAGAGAATGACATTGAAAGTGAAATACACCTTGCCGACGCCGATATTGAATTTTTGATTGAGGATGACCGCCACCACATCAAGCCCGCCATTGGAACCGAGGGAACGCAGCACCATGCCTGCGCCTATCCCCAGGAGCGCCCCAAACACCAGCGCCGCATAGAGCTGGGTGCTGATGAAAATCTGGAAATTGACCAGCTGATAAAAGAAGGCAATCAGAATCATTGCCAGGGCGCTGTAGCCCAGAAAACGTCGCGAAACGTAAATGTAGCCGAGCACGAACATGGGGATATTCAACACCAGGTAAAGTACGCCGGGATCAAGCCAGCCGGTTTTGTAGTAGAGCAGTGACGCGATACCAAAGAGCCCGCCCGGCACAAAATTGTGGGGAATGGCTACCGACTTGAGGGCAATGACCTGAATCAGGGCCCCGATGGTAATCAATCCGCAATTCCAGAAGATGGAATAGGCGAATTTGCTTTTGTCTGCGGTCATAATCTATCCTCAAGCACGACGCGTTTTAACGCAGTGAACCTCGGCAGTCTCCTCCATAAAAACCGCCATGTCAAACGATACCGGACGCCGTAAAATTTTACCGACGGAGAATCTTCTTGGCCCTTTTTGAACTTGTTTCCCCCTACCAGCCCTGCGGTGATCAACCCGCGGCGATTGAAGAACTGGTGGCCGGCATTCAGCGCGGCGATCAGCATCAAGTGCTGCTGGGCGTCACCGGCAGCGGCAAAACCTTCACCATGGCCAACGTGGTCGAACGCGTGCAGAAACCGACCCTGGTGCTGGCCCATAACAAAACCCTGGCCGCCCAGCTCTATGGTGAATTCAAGGAACTTTTTCCGCACAATGCGGTTGAGTATTTCGTCAGCTATTACGATTACTACCAGCCCGAGGCCTATGTGCCGTCAACCGATACCTTCATTGAAAAAGACAGCTCCATCAATGAGGAAATCGACAAGTTACGCCACAGTGCGACCCGCAGCTTGCTGTCGCGCCGCGATGTACTGATTGTCGCTTCGGTCAGCTGTATTTATGGTCTGGGTTCACCCGAGGCCTATTTTGGGATGTTGATCAAGCTGGCAAAGGGGCAGGAACTCGACCGCAACCACCTGTTGAAGCAACTGGTGGAAATTCACTATGAACGCAACGACATTGATTTCCACCGGGGTTGTTTTCGCGTGCGCGGCGATTCGGTGGAAATCTTTCCCGCCTATGAAGAAAAGCGCGCCCTGCGCATCGAATTTTTCGGTGACGAAATTGACGCCATCAGCGAAATCGATCCCTTGCGCGGTCAGGTGATTGACCGCTTGCCGCAAACCACCATCTTCCCCGCCAGCCACTATGTGGCCACCAAGCCGACCCTGGAGCGGGCGGTGCGCGAAATTCAGGATGAGTTACAAACGCAGATTCAATCCTTCCGTCAGCGCAATATGCTGCTGGAGGCCCAGCGCATTGAGCAGCGCACCCTTTTTGATATTGAAATGATCGAGGAAATGGGCTACTGCCAGGGAATTGAAAACTATTCGCGCTTTCTCGATGGCCGTCAACCGGGCGAACCGCCGGCGACCCTCCTTTCGTATCTGCCGGATGACGCCCTGATGATCATTGACGAAAGCCACGTCAGCGTCAGCCAGGTTGGTGCCATGTACCGTGGTGATCGCTCACGCAAGGAGACCCTGGTCAATTTTGGTTTTCGCCTGCCCAGTGCCCTGGACAACCGGCCCCTGATGTTCGAAGAGTTTGTCGCCGGTCAACCGCAAACCGTTTATGTTTCGGCGACGCCCGCCGACTATGAATTGCAGCAGGCCGATGGCGTTTTTGTCGAGCAGGTGATTCGCCCCACCGGACTGATTGATCCCCCCATCGAAATTCGTCCGGCCCGCGATCAGGTTGATAATTTGCTTGGCGAACTTCGCGAGGTGGTTGCCAAGGGCGATCGGGTGCTGGTGACCACCCTGACGAAACGCATGGCGGAAGATTTGACCGGCTACCTGCAAGAGGTCGGCATCAAAGTCAATTATATGCATTCTGATATCGACACCATCGAACGGATGCAGATTATTCGTGGCCTGCGCGCCGGTGAATTCGACGTGCTGGTGGGGATCAACCTGTTGCGCGAGGGGCTGGACATTCCCGAAGTTTCCCTGGTGGCAATTCTCGATGCCGATAAGGAAGGTTTTTTGCGTTCGACCCGCTCGCTGATTCAGACCTGTGGGCGCGCGGCCCGGCATGTGGACGGGCGGGTGATTATGTACGCCGATCGCGTGACTCGCTCGATGCAGGCCTGTCTCGATGAAACGCAACGACGCCGCGAAAAACAGCTGGCGCATAACCGCCGGCACAAGATCACACCACGGTCGGTGACCAAATCACTGCGCACCATTCTCGAAGATCTGCGCGGCAAAGACGATCAGTTGGCGCTGGTCGCCGAAGCCCAGACCCTGTATGGTGATCCCGCGGAGATAAGCCGACAGATCGAAAAAACCCGCAAAGAGATGCTCGCCGCCGCTGCCGATCTTGATTTTGAGCGTGCCGCCGGTCTGCGTGATCACATGCTCCGGCTGGAAAAGCAGGAACTGGCTTTGCGCAGTTGAAAACCGCAAGGGCTCTGTTAGGATCTGTCCAGCGCTGTCCAGAATAAAGGAGAAAACCCTATGACCCCTCAACCCGATATTCTGATTCTTGGTTCCGGAACCACCGCCTTTGCCGGAGCCCGGCTGGCGGCCGCTCGTGAGGCCCGGGTTTTGATGATCGAACAGAGTCATCTGGGGGGTACCTGCGTCAACTGGGGCTGCGTGCCGAGCAAGACCCTGATCGATAAGGCCGAAATGTATCACGCCGCTCGCCGGGGCGAGGCCTGGGGCCTGAACCTGACTGCCGGCCATCCCGATTGCAAAACCTTGATGGAGCTCAAGCAACAGGCGGTTGAGACCCTGCGTGAAAGCCACTATCAATCAGAACTTGAAAACACTCCCAACCTCGAAATTCTGCGCGGGCATGGCAAATTTGTCGGCAGCCACCAGGTTCAGGTGGGTAAAAAAATCATTACCTGCGACAAAATTCTCATTGCCACCGGCGGCCTGCCGCGCGTGGTGCCTATCCCCGGGCTGGAGCAGATCGACTATCTCACCAGTTACAGCGCCCTGCATCTGCCCGAATTCCCGGAATCCTTACTGATGCTCGGTGGGGGCGTGATCGCCCTTGAAATGGGCCAGATGTTTGCGCGCTTCGGCACCAAGGTGACGGTGCTGGAACGCGGGCCGGTGCTGCTGAGCGAATTCGATCCGCGCCTGACAGGCAAATTTCAGCAAATTCTCGAAGAAGAGGGGATTCATTTTCTTTTCAACGTTGAAACCCGCAAGGTAGAAAAGCGTAAGGGACAGGTGTGTCTGGAAGTGCAGGTGGGAGCCGAAACCCTTGAACTCTGTGCCGAACGCCTGATGCTGGCAGTCGGCACCGCACCTGCCAGTCAGGGGATTGGGCTGGAGAAAGCCGGGGTGAAAACCCACTCGACGGGTTTTATTCAGGTGGATCGCCAGTTGCGCACCACCGCGCCGGGTATCTGGGCGGCGGGCGATGTCACTGGCCAGCCCCTGATTGCCCCTGCTGGAGCCCGTGAAGCTATGACGGCGGTGGAAAATATGTTCGCACCGGCGGTGCCGGCGACGATTGACCATCGCTTAACCCCCATGGCGGTCTTTGTCGATCCCGAATTTGCCACGGTCGGCATGAACCGCTTGACCGCTGAGGCCAATGGCAAGCAGGCGGTGGAAAACTATCTTGATCTCGAACGGGTGCCCAAGGCTCATGTTATGGGGCAACGCCAGGGCGGAGTGCTGCTCTGTGCGGAAAAGGGCAGCGGCAAAGTGCTGGGGGTGCAGATGCTCGCGCCACGCGCCGCCGATATCATCCATGAAGCGACCCTGGCGATTCGTTTTGGGTTAAGCGTCGTCGATCTGGCGAGCACCGTGCACGTTTACCCCAGTATCAGTGACGGCTTACGCATGGCGGCCCAGGATAATGCGCGCTTGCAGGGGTTAATGGTCGGGCCGGTGATCGAAAAGGATGGCCATCTTAGCGCTTGCTGAGTTTTTCAAGCACCCCATCGGCTGCCGCGGCAACACAATTCTGAAACAGATCCTTGACCTCTATTTCAATTTCGGTTGTTTGGCGACTGCGCAGATCATAGAATTGCAGCCGATAACCGACGTCCATCAAGACCCCCTGGGCCGGGGCAGCGACGGTTGACCGGTGGAGAATAACGCCCGTCAGCAGCAGCTCGGGAGTCCGATCGAGCTTGAGTTCGGCCTGAATCTGCTCAGGACTTTTCTCTTTAAGTTGCTTAAGCCAGGCGGCATTATCGGCAAAGCGTTCGGCCAGATAGAAATCTGCCTGAAACAAGCCATTGGTGTTAAACGCCGTCACAAATTCAGCGGCTTCTTCACCGCGGCAGATATAGTAGGCTTGGGGCGTTTTGGCGAAGGGGCCAACCACCAAGAGCTGCGCACCCGGGTGCAGATTCTGCAACTGCCCGTCGACCACTTTGAAATCTTTGACGCCGCCGCCAGCAACCATGGCCGTCCCGATGATCGGCCCGCACCCAACCAGCAGCAACAGCAGCGAAATAACCAGAGAGCGAGGCATCATAGTCAGATTCCTTTCACACGTTTGTGACAGCGCAGACAATCTTCGGTAGTTTTATGGTCGGACATTTTGCTCAGATCATGGCACTCAAGGCAGGTCTCACGGGTGGCTTCACGATGAGCCGTTGTATCTGGGCGGCGCGGCGCAAAGCTTCCCATTCGAACGGTGCAGGCGGTGATCATCATCAGCAATAACAGCAGGATTAACCCACTTTTCATCGGTAGCTCCTTCGCTGAATTTCAACGGGCGGGATCTTCCCCTGCGGGGATAGAAAGTGCAAACCCTAGCACGTGCCTTTGGATAAATCATGGTTTTATTGAGCAAGGCGCTT
>Ga0210028_1000728_pt1 | contig 28059 bp, 19 predicted proteins | sample CryGeymeta201513_FD_185468 | JGI IMG/M metagenome (GOLD analysis project Ga0210028, IMG submission 185468) | Groundwater microbial communities from Crystal Geyser aquifers in Utah, USA - Crystal Geyser metaG 2015-13 (SPAdes) (version 2) | ecosystem: Environmental > Aquatic > Deep subsurface >...
AGAAAATACCGGCGGTAAAGAGCAGCATGAGAAGACGGGCGGCGAACACGGTTTTCATGGTATCTCCCGTGATCCGGAAAAAAGGCTGAAGCAGGTAGTGGATCAGCGGAGGATGATTCTCAAAAAAGTCCGAATAGATCCGCTCCCCTTGTGAAATGTTCCATGCGGCATGGATGTGCTCGAACTCATCCTGATCAAAAAACCGCTGGAAAGTCAACGGGACCCTGAGCAGAAAAATCAGAACGCTAAGCCAAAGAAAGACCTTGCAGAGTTTTTTGTCCATAATGAATAATTAACTTTTGGCATGGGAGTTGTCAAGAAATATGAATCATCTCCAAAAGAGTGGGTGAAAACATCAGGGGTCAAGGGGCCAAGGGGTCCAGGATTCCAGGGGGCAAGTGAAGTCAGAGTGTTGAAAAACTGTTTTTTATACCATCTTACACCTATTGCTGTCATTCCCGTGAAAACGGGAATCCAGCCTTTTTAATATGTTACTGGATGCCCGCTTTCGCGAGCATGACATTTTTCTTCAAAAGAAAAGTTTTTCAACACCCTGAAGTGCTCAAACACTACAAGGAGTTAAAGGTTTTGCAGAAGTCTTATCAATGATGCTTGGAGATTTACAAAATAACAAAAAGATTTTCTGAGGAGGTTGAGCGGATGCCCAAGGCTCTGATAAAATTACTGGGAAACAGACACTTGACCCCTTGAACCCTGGAATCCTCGAACCCTTTTTACCCACCAAATGGGAGAAAAACCATATTTAAAAACATGACCCGATCCGTCCTGTTTATGTAAAAGTTTTAGTTTATAGGAAAATATTTATCCGAATGTGGGAAAAGTTTTCCTTAAAAAAAATTATTTCACATATAAGGAAAAACGAATATCTAAGAAAAATCACCCCCTCTTCGGAATCTTTTTAAAAAAACATTATCATTCAGAATGTTAGACTCTCCATGATAGGTAGTCCGATTTTAGAATATTTACGGCATGTTTTTTGCAAATAAATTTTTGGATTATTTTATTATTTTTTTCTGCTTAATTTATCAGCGCAGTGTACATAAAAAGGCCCTGAAAAAACAGCGAAATCCGAAGGGATAGGTATGTAAATCGTATAACGAGGGGGAATTTATGAAAAGGGGGGTTGGCTTATTACTTGGCACGATTGCATTCTTTCTTTGCCACACCGTCAACGCCCATGCCGCACCGATTCCGAGCGGGACGCTCCTGACCATCACGCCGGGGTATGTCACCAGCGGAAAAGAAGACGGCCTGATGAGTGGTTCGGGGTTTACCATGGGCGACGGCATCGGCGTTGGGAAGCAAGATGGTTGGATAGCACTTCTTCCCGGTACCGACGGGGGAATCAAAATCGGCAGCACCCAGCCTAAAAAGGCGATCTTTGCCCCGTGGTATTACTTTGATCCCCCAGGATATTTCTATACAAGCTCCCCCGTTTACGCCGATCCTGAAACCCATTATCTCGACTTCTCGGGGTGGACCATGTTTTGGGGTGGGGGACCCATCCCCCTGTACTCCACTACTGACTATTCTTTTACCGCACCTACTACCAGCACGTACACCATCGACGGCGCCCATGTGGTAAGCCATTCCACGGATGCGAATTTTCTGTTCAATGGTGTGGTCTACACCCTGCATCTTGAAGGCAACATCGTCCCGCCCATTCCCGAGCCTGCATCACTTCTGCTTCTGGGTACGGGCCTGGCAGGATTGGCGGGGGCAGTCTGGAGGAGGAAGAGACCGTAGACAGACGACGGATGACAGGGCAGTGGGCGGAAAGGACAAGAACAAAAAACTAGAAAAATCAGAGGAAAGAATTCACTGCAGAGTCTGACTGAAGATATTTTACCGTGCGATTTCCGAGACTTTGTTCAAGTCCCTGGCTGCGGCTTCAAGATCTCCCATTGCATAATATATCTTAGAGCGGGTGATATAATAATCCGCCAGGAAAGGATTCAGGTCAATGGCCTTGTTGATGGACTCCAAGGCCCTCCTGTAATGGCCCTTCTCTTTGTAGAGGAGGGCATAGACATGATGGTAGTTCGGATCCTCCATGTGATCGCTGTTTTTCTTGAGCTGTTCATCGGCTTCCTGAAATCTCCTGAGTTGGATTAAGGCCTGTACATAGTTGTAGAAAAGCTGTCCGTAATAAGGGTCCGCGAGCAGGCCGGCTCGGAACAACATCAAGGCGTCCTCTGCCCTGTTCTCTCTCAGAAGAAGGAGTCCCATGCCGTTGCATGCCCTGGGTGAATAGGGATTTTTTGTCAGTGTGTCACCGTACAGCGCCTCTTCGGATATCCAGACAAGATTTCTGCGCATGGTAAGGGCCATGGTGAAGACAAGGGCCAGGCACACGCAAGATAGTATCACACCCCGAATCCTTGCCGGTGCAACCATGGCCTTCCTAAGATACTCGGCAAGCACAAGGCATGCACCGGCAAGCGGGAAGTACAGGAACCGGTCATTCAGAAGAGAGTCCAGGGGTACCAGGTTCAATACCGGAAGAAGTCCCAGTAAAAACCACAACCCCCCAAACGTTACCCAGGGCTTGATTCTCCTTTGTGTATAGAGCCAGTATCCAAGAAAAATAAGTGCGAAGAACCCGGCCCATAAGCCGGAGTCATAGGGGCTCTGGACCGTCTGGACGCGGTATTCCGCAATAAGCCGTACCGGGAGGACCAGCATTTTAAAATACAGATAGAGGATCTTTAGGGATGTCAGATCGTTGATCAGCATGCTGCCGCCCCAGTAGCTGTGCTGGGCCCAGGACCCGATTACGTGATTTCGAAGAACCAAGTAGCCGATGGTCAGCAGGACAAAAGGAAGAAGCCTCAGCCAGACCATCCGGGCCCGCCAGTCTTTCTTTGCAATCATGACTTCATAGAAAAAGAGCAATACGGGAAGAACAACCGAGGTTTCACGCCCCAGAAGGGAAGGAAAAAAAAAGAGATAAGCGAACGCCGCGGTTTTTCGCGAACCGGTACGATCCCAATGGATGTACGCCAGCAGGGAGACAAGAAAAAAAATGGACGAGATTGAAGATGACCGTCCGGAGATATTGGCCACGGCCTCCACGTTTGCCGGATGAAGAAGGAAAAAGAGTGTTGCCAGAAAGGAGGTCAGTGGATTGGGGACCAAATATTCCAGGAGCACAAAAAGCAGGAGGCCGGTCAATATATGCAACAGGATGTTGGTGAGATGATAACCGAATGTATTCATCCCCCAGAAATGATAATCAAAGGCATTCAGCAAATTAAACAGAGGCCGGTAGTTTTTGCGGGAGAGAGACGGCAGGGACGAGCGCGCATCCGGGTTCAGAAGAAGGTCCTGCCAGTTGTATAAGTTCCGAATGTACTGGTTCTGAGCGACATTAGCGATATCGTCATAGACGAATGCTCCCCGGATGGAGTTCAAATAAGCGCAAAAAGCCAGCCCGCACAAAAGTGTACACAATACGAACCTTACCATTAAGAGTTTTTTCTTTTCCACTGCGTCCGTCCTGAAAAGACAAAGGTGAAACCATCCGGTTAACAGCAACTCCGTCCATATTTCTATTTATCAGACCTTTTTGCAATATGCAATATTATTATTGGCTTTAAAGTTTCTTTATACCTGGCTATTATTGATTTTTCCAGTACTGAACACAAGGAAACCATGGCACAAACGTTCCTTTGCTGGTTCTGGATGCTATCCCCGTACTTGTGGCCCCTTGCCATTCATCTTCGGAGCAACCCCAGCCGAGCGTTATGAGATCCATGTTGCCAGTGCGGCAGTTAGACTTCAATAGCCATGACTCAAGTATAGTGTCCATGGAATTGAAAGCGATGTCTATTTTACGGGGATATGGAAATATTGACAAGATTTGATTTACTATGATAATTTATCGGCGTATCGGCATGGAATAAGGGGTTTTTTTGCGCCAGATCTTGCTAAAACCAAAACAATGATGAAAAAAAAGCATTTCACCTCTCTCTCTTCTGACGGTCCTTATCTGGACAATTTATATGCAGACTCTTGGTTTTGATCTCGGGAGCTGGGACAACGATCTTTACATATGGAACAACCATTATATTACAGCCATTAACTGGACGAACATCAAGGGTGTTTTCACACACTACTTTTCCGGCAATTATGCTCCAGTCCAGATGCTGTCGTACATGGTTGACTTTGCCATCTGGAAATATAACGCCCTGGGCTTTCATCTTACCAACGTGCTCCTTCACTGCCTGGGCTCATTCCTTCTTTACGCTCTTTTGTTGAAACTGACCAGAAAGTGGACCGTCGCCACAGTGGCTTCCTTAATCTTTGCCACCCATCCTGTACAGGTGGAAACCGTGGCCTGGCTGGCCCAGAGAAAAAGCCTGCTGGCTGCGGTCTTCTTTTTTCTATCCTTCTATATGTATCTCATCAGCGAGGAACGGAAAAACATTTACTGGGGAATCGGATCTCTCTTATTCTTCTCTCTCTCATTACTCTCAAAGGCGAGTTCCATTACCATGCCTTTGCTTTTATTGTTATACATATATATTTTCAAACGAGATTCTCTCAGGACCGCGCTATACAGGCTGATTCCTTTCTTTCTGGTATCACTCGTCTTCAGTTTGATCGCCGTGAAGTCCCAGCAAGATGTCACGGCCATCGAGATGTGGGGAGGGTCCGTTCGCAGCAATCTTCTGACGGTTCTCGTTGCTGTCCGGAAATATATTTTCAAACTCCTTTTCCCCTTTCACCTGTCAGCATACTATGATTTCACATATAATAGTATTTCCGATCCGCAGGTGATCGGATCCATCTTGTTATTGGTCATCATCTCTTTTTTGGTTTTCAGGCTCTTCAAGAAAAACTCCGAAATGGGATACTGGAGTCTCTGGCCCTTTATATTGATGATTCCCAACCTGCACATCGTGCCTTTACCGAAAATCATGGCGGACCGGTATTTGCACCTGCCCCTTATAGGTCCATCCGTATTGGCAGGATATCTCGTTGCTTTTCTCCTCGAAAACAGAAAACGGCGGGCGATCATTACAGTGCTGATCACTCTCGTTTTTTTCGCGACCTACTCCGCATCGTCCTTTGAACGGGCCAAAGTCTGGAAGAACAATGAGACTTTATGGAAAGATACCGCTTTGAGATCTCCGAACTACCACACCTTGTACGCTTACGGGGCCTCCCTGGAACAGGAGGGGCGCCTTCAGGAAGCTGAACTCTGGCTGAGGAAAAGTCTTGCCATGGATCCCGATTTTTTTGCGCCTTATATGGTCCTTGGTTCCATTTATAGCCAGCAGGGAGACTATGACAAATCGCTCTATAACCTTCGAAGGGCCGTGGATCTTTCGGAACCCGGCAAATGGGCTGAAGTCTGGGAACTGCTGGGACAGGTCTATCAGAAAAAAGGAAAACTTGAAGAGGCCACAGATGCTTATGAGAAGGCCGTGCAAATAGATGCATTTTCCGAAAATCTTCGATCCAGTCTAATTGATTTGTATGTGAGGATGGGAGACCTTCAAAAAGCCGGGCGCCATTGTGAAGCCCTGGTCCGCATCAATCCGGACAACTTCGGGGCTCAACATAATCTCGGCATGTATTATCACCAGGTTTTAAAAAACGATGAAAAGGCCCTGGAACATCTGGATCGGGCCACGGAATTGAACCCTGAATTTTCAAAGAGTTTTTATGAAAAGGCCATGATCTATGAATCACGGAACAATGTGGATGCGGCTGTCTCGAACTATGAACGATTCTTGGCACTGAATAAGATGAGGGATGCCAGCGGAGTTCAGGCCGCGAACAACCTGGCCTTTCTTTATGCCGAACATAAGCCCGACCGATTGATCGAGGCCCTGAGGTTGGCCGAGGAAGCCAACAGGATGAGTCCCGACAACAGCTTACTGCAGGACACCCTTGGGTGGGTCTATTTTCGTCTCGGGAACTATGAGATGGCAAAGGAGGTGCTCGAGAAGAGTTTGTCCAGGAACGCGGGCAACCCGGATATCTTACTGCATCTGGCCAAAACCTATATCCGGATGGGAGAAAAGAAAATTGCTGATAAAACCTTAAAAAAATTGTTGAGTCTGTCCGTTATCTCGGCCGAACAGAAAACAGAGGCCCAGTCTCTACTTCGGAAATGACATCTAAGAAAAAAAGATCATGCGCAGCATCTGCATGGCCACCCACATGCCACGAAGCCTTCTCCCTCCGACGCCTTTGGATTCTCCCACCCTCTTTCTGAAGGTGATGGGGATTTCGAGGATCTTGAGGCCTGCTTTGCTGGCTTCGATGATCAGATGGGCCGAAAAATGCATCCCTTCAACCTTAAGATTCTTGCGGAAGTGCTCATAACCCTCTTTTGTAATCATCCTGTATGTACAGCCGACATCGGATAACCGCACTCCCCAGAATCGGAGCTGAATCAGTTTGGCCACGACCTGGTTCCCGAGGTTCATCAGAACGTCCAGCTGAGAATCAGGGCTGGCCAGCTCACGGGTCGTGCGGGTCCCCTGAACCATATCCACGTTTTCAAGATAGGCGATCATCTTATCCAGATCATCGGCGCTGAATGTCTGATCTCCCTCCACCAGGACCAGGATGTCTCCCTTTTTGCTGATCTCTTCCAGCGCTCGCATGCAGGCATAGCCGTACCCTTGCTTTTCTTCCCTGACCACAGTGGCACCCGCCTTTCTGGCTTCCTCGGCGGTTCTATCGGAGCTGTTGTTGTCTACCACGATCACCTCGGAGACGAGCGGATGGCTCAGGAAATCGTGAACAGCGCCGCCTATCGGCAGCTCATCATTGTACGCCGTCATCCCCACGACCACGCGTTTGGAACTGAGATTTTTAACTATCAGTTCCCGTTTCTTCCCCCAGAATATCCTTACGATAAAGATATCTATAAAGATCTCTGCAAAACTCAAGAGGATGAGAAGCCTTGACCACGTGCTAAGCCAGGGAAGCACAGAGGCATTGAGGGCAAGATGCCAAGACCCGGGCAGAAAATCCAAGGCGTCAATCATATAGAGGACAACCCAGAGATTAAGCAGCAGGATCCCCAGGGAAAAAAAAGCAACAGCGTAGAGTACAAGTTTTTTCAGTTTTTTATCCTTTTCATTTTGAAAATATTATGTGTCAATCCTTTTGCCTATTTTGATACCGGGGAATTCCTTGATCACTTTATAATTTTTCTGAAGATATTTCAAGACTTCAGGGTTATCCTGTTCCGGAAAGATCCCGTCGACCCGGGTATTGGGAATCAGACCAAAGATTACAAAGCGCGGTCTGTTTATCATAAGCTGCATCACAGCTTCTTTTCTCATTTTCCTTGTGATCATATGCTGGGAGAGGACAAAGGAAGTAGCATTCGCTCGGCCGGTCAGGAAATAAAATAGCGCCTCGTTGGGGAAGGCGAAAATCGTTTCCTTGGGGCCGGTATTTTCCCTGATAAAGGAAACGGCCAGATCAAAGGATTCATTAAAAGGACGGGGAACTCTGAGGCCCTTGCCTCTCTCGGTATCCAAGGTTCCAAACTCGGCTATGGTATCACCTTGTTGGGTAGGCATTTCAAGTACGTATGGCCGTTTTCCGGTTAGATGGTTCTTAATGGCCGTAATTTTCATCTGGGACCTCATAAGAAGGGGTACAAAACACATGCATAACAGGATTCCGAGAGGAACAGAGAGAACCGTGGGAACATCCATATGTCTTCGAATAAGGCGATCCAGCAGATGCAAAGAAAGAATCACTGAAGGAAAACAAACAAAAAAGACGTGGGGCCCATCGGATCTGGCAAGAGCACTCCTGAACAAGAGGATCCCGAAAATGAGCAGAGAAAGGTTCGGCAGATCCCTGGAATCAAGATCTCTCTGAAACCATTTCAACGCGTAATAGGACAAAAGGCCCAGGTAGAGAAAGATTGGAGAGTAAAAAAATAGGTCTATTTTCATAAACTGGATGACCGCTTTCCAGCTAGGATCGTGCAGCAGGGCCATGAGATCCGAGGAAAGATCCGGAAACCGGAGGGCGCCCCACCCCAGCACAAAGTAACGCGGGCCAGCGAGGAAGCCTGATAGAAATTCGCGAAGGCTGCCATGGAGATAAAAAAAGAGTAGAACGAAAAAGCTAATGACGAGAACACCCGAGCTATAAACAGCGCCTCGAATCAGAAGTCGTTTGAAAGAGAAACCGTCGCGCTCGGAGAGGATCATGATGCTCCCGATGGTAAGAAATGAAGCAAGACCAATCTCCTGGCTATAGAACAGGGCGATGCCGGATACAAACCCGGAATACAACAGGGGAGCATTACGCCTTGTATCCATATGCCGCAGGTACAGGACGATTGAAGAAAGACCCAAGGCCAATCTCATGGAAACCCAGGTGAATCCGGGGAGCACCGGATAGTAGATTACGACAAGAAAAATAATGACAATCCACCGAACCATTGCAGAGAGGCGAAAAGAAAAGAGAGAATAAAATAAAATTACAAGGCCGGCGATTGAGGACCAGAGAATGTAGAACCTCCAGACAGAAATATGGGCACCGAATATTTTCATGATGTAGGCCGCAGGATAAGTGGTAAAAGGGCCGTAGAGATAAAAACAGTCCCGATAAAGAACCTTGCCCAAGAGAATTTCGTTTATCCAGGCCAGGTGGCAGCCCTCGTCAATCATCAAATTTCCTATAGTAAACCAGCGGCTAACGAAATGGGAATCGTATGTGATAAAGACAATCAGAATGGCCGGGAGTACATACTGGAAGACACTGAAAAAGATTTTTTTCTTCAGGTTAAAAGCATTTTTATCGCGTTTCAATTTCGTATCGTCTTTTTTTTCCGACTCGCTTTTCTCCTCCTTGACACCGGGAGAAATACGACGCATCAGGGTGAAAAAGATCAGAGAGAGGAGAGGGGATGCCAGGACGGCAAAACCGTATTTGAGGGATTCCTGGTGGTCATTATAATTATCCAGAATGGTACGACTGACAATCCCTTCCTGCTTGGCCCGTTCCAGGGTGCGATCCGGGAAATCAACGACGAGGATTGTAACGCCCACGATGAGAAGAGACACCAGGATGCTCAGATAGAAGGAGATCCCGTATTCAATTTGGTTTTGTGATCCCATCGCCACTCGGTTATATCTCCGATTGTTTCACGCTTCCCGTTTTCTCGCCGAAATATACATCTGCCTGGCAAGAAATTTATACGGCAGCTTCAGATAGAGCCTCACCAGGAATCTGCTTTTCGGGAACACGGACTTCATGGAAAAGGGAAGGAATCTCGGGATACATTTTTCTAAAACGAAGCCCTGGGACTCGAGGAAATCCTTCATACTCACGTGAGTAAAGACCGCAAGATGGGTGTAATCATCAAAATAATCTCTGGCACAATACTTGTAGTTCGGCTGGATCAGGATCAGACGGCCCGAATTCTTAAGAACCCTCCTGATTTCCCCAAAGGTAGCCAACAAAGCCTTTCGGTCCAGATGTTCGAAAAAGTTCGATGCGAAAACAATGTCCATGGACCCATCCGGAACCATTCCCATGTTCTCGCTGCTTCCCAAGAAAAATCTGACATCTTTCTCCGCATATTTTTCAGATTCAGGATTCAGGTCTACTGCGAACTTCACTTTGCATTGAATGTTGTTGATGAAACAGCAGTATCCGGCTCCCAACTCCAGAACGGCTGCCTCTTCGGTATGCTCCTTCCTCCGGATATAGTCGGCGATCTCCTTCCAGACCGCCTCTCTTTTTTCATCGTATGTAAATCGTGTGGTAAAATAGTTCGGCGACAATATAAACTCCGTTTGTTTACATACCGTGTCTAACAAAAGATATTAAGGGATGTCATAAATCAGCCAGGTATAACCGACATAATCAATGGGTTTGTATCGGTCCAGCCAGCGGAAGGCATCCCCTGTGCGTCCTGCGATTCCCTGGAGGGTATTGACGTTGATGGCGACCAAGCCCCTCGCAGGCCCCGGAAATTCATCTGTAAGCATGGTGATCGGCCTTGGTGACTTCTCAATGTACGCATCGATCAATAGATTGTCCTGGCCCCAGTCCAGGTTGGAGTCAATCAAGTAGCGGTATCCGTTTTTGGGGCCGCCGATGAACTCGTTGAAATAAGCCAGATAATGCGGATGGATCATCCAGGATGCGAGCACGTACCACGCCATCATCAGCCCAACGAAACCTCTTCGTATCACAGGCGCTTCTTTATACTCTTTGAAAACCCGCCCAATAAAGACAAATAGAAACGGGTAGACCGGAAGAACGTAACGAAGACCGATATTGATCTTGTTAAAGAAACTGAAATATACAAACAGAAAGAGAGCGGGAAACATCAGGAAAAGGGCTTCTTTGAATCTCTCTTCTGGCCCTTTTATCCAGGTGTAAAGCGCCAGCAAACCGAGAGCCATCGTGGCAATCGGTGTCTTGATGAGAAAGGCCACAATAAAATAGTACCACCATCCCGTGGTGGAATGCTCTCCCATGAGAAAGGCATGAAATCCCTGCTGAGACATCACCATCTGAAGGTTTATGCCGTCCACATAGGGTTTGGGAAGAACAAACAGAGCGGCTTGTCCTATTGGACTGGATAGAACCAGATGCTGGAGGGAGCCGGAAAGAAAGGGATCTTTCTTCACGGCAAAAAACCCCTGAAATCCATAGGCCATATTGACAAGAAGCAACGCAATGCCAAACAGGATCAGTATCGTGATGGTCCCATTGATCAGGTTTGATATTCTCCGGTTCCTGATGGACTTGGGTAAGTATGCAGAAAATGCATAACCCGGTTCCAGCAAGAATATGGATAGAAATATGACCACAAAGATGGGCAGCAGCATCAGCCCTGTATATTTCGAAAGCGAGGCCAGGCCCAGGAAAGTGCCGGCATATACAATATTCTTGTACTCGGGCGACCGGTACAGCTTCCATAATGCATATACCGAGAAAAAGAAAAAAACCGTCAGGATAAAATCCATGGTAATGAGCCGGGCATGCGCAAGCATATTCGGGCAGAAACAAAACAATACCAAAGAGAGAATGCCGGCCGCATTCCCGTACAGTTGTCTTGACCAGGAGAAAATCCCAAGACCAAGCAAAGGTATAAGAACAAGCATGACGACTCGCGACGTGTATATGGGATCGGGACTTCTCAGAAGACTTTGAAGGGGAGAGAGAATGTATTGCAAATAATAAGAGAGCGGGGGCTGAAGCAGTGTTGCGTACTTCTTGTAGAAGTATCTTCGCTCGGAAAAATCCTTGCTGTTGGCCAGCGGAATTTCATCACGGTCGAGACCTTCCCAATGAAACCTTGTAAGAATCTCTGACCTGGCATAGAGATAGATCGGCTCATCAGAGGTTGCGCTTTTTAGCCGCAGGCTGAAAAATGCCGCCGCCATACTGTAACCAAGAAGCAAGGCAATAATAATCTTATAGGATCTCTTTAGATCGCTCATAAAAAGCGCTTCATTCAGAGTTGGCTTGTACGTCTTCCGGCCCAGGGTGTAACTCATCTCTCCATAGAAGGTAGAATGCCAGAAACACCATCAGGGTGGTATAGATACTCATCTCCACATCCATGAGCCCGAAATGTCTGAGAACATCATTGAGCAGACTGTTTGTCCCTCTGACAAACAAGTGCGTGATGTTGTAGCTTACAATGGATGCATTATGCTCCGGGTTCGCCTGGCTGTAATAGATGGAAAAAGGACTTGTGACCACGCCCAGGGTACAGACCAATATCGAAACAACTGAAAGAAACACAAATAATTTATTATATCGGATCCTTTCAAACATAAAAGAGGCGCTCATTGCAAAAAGAGGGAGCCCCGGTGTCATGTATCGAAATCCATAATCCGAGCCGCCATACCACAGGCGGTTGAAAAAGAAAAAGCCAAAGAATGACAAAGCGGAGAAAGCTAACAATAACCCTTTCTTCCAGTCCTCTTTGTAAATTTGAAAAAAACCCGGCAGGGAATATAACAGAAAAGGAGAAAAGAAAAAAAGACCTCTCCATGGACTGATAAGCATCTCTTTTATGTCTGACACTGGAGGGATCCAGAATTGTACACTTCGGGGAAGTCTCCCTGTTGCGGTTGCAAATTTAGCAGTGGAAAAGATAAGAGGATGAGAAAAGCAGACCTTGTTGTATAAAAGAAGAGCCGATGCAACAAGGCCGAAAGGGATGAGAAAAAAAAGCAGATTCTTCCGTTTTTGCTTGTCGAGGAAAAGGAATGGGATCAACCAGATGACCATGACAAGCGTTTGGTATCTCGTAAAAAAACTCAAACCAGCGAAGAGTCCTGAGAAGAACATCCCTTTTCGGTCATCATATGCAAGCGCAAAGAAGAACGAGGCAAGAACCAGCGGGGTTACAAACTGTTCCTGTACACCGATCGTTGAATAGCAGAAACAGAGCGTTCCAAAAACATACAGGAAAGTGTGGGCGACCCGCCTCCTCTTGATGCCAAATAGCAATAACAGATGATAGTAAATCACCACCGATATTGATGAATAAAGGCAGATGGAAGTGATGATAACCAGCCATTGGGTCAGCGGTTCTTTGTAAATGCCCAGAAGTCCCCGGAAGAAGATATACAGAGGAATCATGAGGAGAGAACAGCCTGGCGGTTTATCCGAGTAATAATGGCCGTCATTGAAAGCCTTGTCTTCCATTGTGGGGGTGATAAAGCGGTCAACAATAAAACTATGATCGTCCACGACCGACCGAGTCAATGCATACCGGATATTTTCATTACCAATTCTGGGGTAAATTTCTGTAAAACAAACGAAGAGCAGATAGAACGACAGGAATATTTTGATCTCTATGTGATAACGGCTCAACAGTCCACCAGTACGCATATAAGATTTTCCCCCGTCGCATCCAATGTATGGCAGTTTGGGAACAATATCCGATGAATCAGAACAAGCACTTCTACGGACACGGGATCCAGAAAAGATTTTATTAAATTAATTATTTTATGTCAAATTATTTCGACAATTTATTGGCATAAAATGATTATAAATTTCGTGTCTTTCGTATTTAAGTTGAACATCACGTTAACCGGTGAGGACCCAGTAATTCGGGCAGTTGACCTCAAGAGCGTCTTATTCCCTTAACCGGCGGTTCTTTACCATATTTCGTCATTCTCCGACTTGACCGGACAATCCATTCTTTATTATCTGGATTCCCCGATCAAGTCGGGGAATGAGGGGGTTTATGAATACCCTCGACCGTGATCGGCGGTCGGGGAATGATTGTTGGTATCTACTGGAATCAACCCACTGCATTTTGAGCGGTGTCTTGGAGTCTGGTTTATTGCCTTTCAACTTTTTTACGAATGATCCTAAATTTCTGCACAGCAATAAAGTTATCGATAATATTCCAGCGTTATGTTATAGTTTCCAAGCACATGCAGGAAGGAACTCAAGGTAATCATGGTGCATTAGAATGATTTGTGGGGAAAAGATAAACCAAGAATGCGTCTTTATATTTGCAGTGTTACTTGTCGTCTCTTTTTTACTCCTGTCCAATCTCGGCAACCAATACCTCTGGGATGATGAAGCCCAGACCGCTTTGATCAGCGAAACCATTCTCGATCACGGCGTTCCATTAGGATATGACGGAAAAAATTTCTTTTCCCAGGAACTTGGCAGGGAATATGGTGAAGGCTATGTTTGGAAATGGCACACCTGGCTGTCTTTTTATATCCTCGCCGCCTTTTTTAAATTATTCGGCATCAGCACGTTTACGGCGCGTCTCCCCTTCGCTTTGTTCGGGATCGGAACGGTTCTTCTTACCTATTTTTTTGCACTAACCTTATGGAAAAGCAGACGGATTGCCGCTATCGCAACCGTATTTCTCGTTTTTTCGGTTCCCTACCTTCTTCTTGCCAGGCAATGCAGGTTCTATTCCCTTGCGGCATTTTTTTCGCTTCTGTCCCTATATGCTTATCTGTTGATAATTGAGGAGAAAAGATACGCTTCGACAACCTTTTTCATTTCTACGGCTTTATTGTTCCATACGCATTACTTTTACTTCGGAGCCCTGATCCTGACATGCCTGGCTCATGCCATGGTCTTTCACAAAAGCAAGGTAAGAAAATTACTCCGATTGTTTGCTCTCCTCATCCTCTTCAACTTGCCCTGGATTCTCTGGTTTTCGAATATAAAATACGGATATGCTCTGACATGGTTCAACCCGGCAAAAATCATATATATGGCCGGAACCTTTGCAGGCCATATCTTTCTATATCTTTTCCCTCCCGCAGTCATTTTGATCACCTTGCTTGCCGCTGCAGTTATGTGGTTCCGTAAAAAACAGTTCAAGCTGAATAAGAACTTGGAGACATGGCGAAATACTGTTCTCCTGATCTTCTTTTTTATCTCGGTGCTTGTCCTTTTAATATTTCTTGCGCCCGGCCCCTTCTTCCGATATCTGACACCCCTCATCCCAGTAGCAACTATTCTGACCGCACTTATTCTGACTCCTCTGTTCAGAACGAATCTTCTCTTGGGAGTCACTGCTGCTGCATTTATTATATTCCAGGGCCCAATTCTCAATTATATCTATGAGATAACCCATGATTATGACGGCCCCATCGAGGGCATTGTGAAATATCTCAATCAGCACGGCAAGGAGACGGATACCGTGGCGATTACTTATGGAGATCTTCCCCTGAAATTCTATACGAAAATGAGGGTGATTGGTGGGCTGACCGGAGAAGATCTTTATTCCGCAAAATATTCCGATTGGGTTATCATCAGAAAAGATGTGAACTGTCCGGTTGATTTTGAGGTAAAAAAGTACTTATTGGAAACGGTTCCATGGAGCCATTATCAAAAAATTGAAATCGATTATCCGGATATTCTCTTCGAGAACAGAGAAGAACTTTCATTGCATAAGTTCAAAACGGTGGAAAACGAAGACAAAATTATTATCTATCATAAACGTCCAGTACCGGGCTCTTGATTCAAACCGAAGACATGGAAGTATGAGAAGAAAAATCCTTGCACAACCTTATTCCGCCTGAAAAACGAGTTCATATTCTCAGAATCTATGGATTATAAACTGAAACAATTTCGATTCTTCAAATTTGATTTCTATGAAAACATGGCGGTAACCACTGCTTTTGTCGTGTTTGGTTATACTTGTTTTCGCGCGGGACTTTTATCTATTACTCACGATGAGTCTTTAACCTATTTTCTTTACGTCAGGAGCAGTCTAAAAGATATTCTTTCTTATTCCGGGGAAATAACCTCTAATAATCACCTGCTTAATACCTTGTTGATGAAGCTGTCCGTTGCCTTTTTCGGAAATTCCGAATTTGTCTTGAGAATCCCTGCTCTGATTGGGCATCTGCTGTACCTTGTGGGAACCTTCCAGATTTTGAGGCTGTTCTTAAACCGCACAAAACTTGCCCTTGGTTTCGGACTGATGGCCACCAACCCCTTTTTGCTCGACTTTTTTTCTTGTGCCCGTGGATATTCTCTGGGACTCGGTTTTATTACACTGGGATTATATTATTTTTTTAGAAGGCTTGAATCATCGGACTCCAGTTTTCACACAAGGAACAATATACTTGCGCTCATAATGCTTACGCTGTCGGTTCTTTCAAATCTTTCTTTTATTTATGTCTATGCTCCAGTGGCAGGCATATTAATTATGGTGGAAATAAAAGATGCCTTAACGGTTGCACATTGCTCCCGAAAGGCATTTACAAAGCAAATAAACAAGAGGGTCATTATGCCTCTCTTCTTCAGCGCGTTTTGCTTGTCTTTGATTTACAACCCGGTGACGTTCGTAAAGATCAGAAATTATGTGGCTAATTATGGGAGCACAGAGGGATTCTGGGCGGGTACCATAACAAGCCTGTTACAGTCTGTTTTTTACGGCAAGGATTATGGTACTTCTCAGGCAATCTTGCTTGTAAGAATATTTATTATTATGGTTATCGGCCTCTCAGCCTTTATTTTCTTGGCTCTGTTTTTTAAAAAGAACCTCTCCATGAAAATTCACAAATATCTCTGGCCTATGGTTGTTATTCTGTTCTTTGCCGCAATCTCTATGTATATTCAATTTGCCATTTTTGGTGTACTATACCCCATAGACAGGGCTGCAATATATCTTATTCCGCTATTCTTGATTATGTTCCTGGTTTTGTGGGAATACAGTAACACTCTGAGGAATAATTATGTCAAAACCATAACGAGCGGATTATTTTACGCGGCAACGATTGCAATGCTGCTTCATAACCTTTTATGTCTGAATATCACTCATTATTATATCTGGAAATATGATGCTTCCACAAAGAAAGCCATGAAAAAAGTCTATGACTTAACTTCTTCCGAAACGAACAGGAAATACCGAATGGGTATAAACTGGGTTTTTGAACCGAGCACAAACTACTATATTCTGAAGAATCAAATGTTTTGGATGGAATGGACCCATCGCGGAGGACCCGATGACATATATGATTACTATTATTTGCGTGAGGAAGACAAAAGAATCGCAAGAAAGTACCATCTAAAACAAATAGAATCATACCTCCTGCCGGGAACCTACTTGGCCGTGCCGTAGGATCATATTGGGAGGTTCGCGCCGATAGAAGTAGAACCGTCTGTGCGTACACTTGATTTCGTCTGGAGCGATTTACCATGCGCCATAGCAGTGCCAGAATAAATATAGGGATTCTCATCATTGTTCTGTTAGCTATCATCCAAAGTGAAGGCTTGCTGGTTTCCGGGATAAACTTTTATGCGAGATCAACCGGTGAAGATCCGATTGAAGCACATGAGAAGCGCCTCAAGGACCTCAAAAGCATTTTACCTTCACAGGGTGTCATTCGCTATATGACAGACGACAAATACTATAAAAAACGTTTCAAGAAAAATCATCCGGCATTTCCAAAGTTCAATGCTCTTGGCCAATCCTTCCATGAATTGCCGCCCAAAGTATTCGCTAAACCATCGGCAACACAAGCATATCTTCTGACACAATATGCACTTGCGCCCCTTATCGTGGTCAACACTATAGATTGTGATCTTGTGGTGGGCAACTTCTATTCAGGAATTTCAATTCCTGAATTTTCCAGGCAGCACCATGTGATTCTTGTCAAAGATCTTGGAAGTGGTGTTATGCTGTTTCGTAGAGAGTCTCGATGATGCCTCTTCTGTTGCTGTCTATTCTAACGTCCCTATGGATAGGTTTTTGTTTTCTGTCTGTATCCTGGGAGGATCGAAAATCCGGGCACGCCTATCTCTTTCTGAAGTGCTGTTTGGCTGTAGGGGTCGGCCTTGGAATATCTTCCTGCTGTTTCTTCCTTTGGTTACTCCTCGGAGGCTCCTCAGGAAGCAGTTTCGCTATGATGGAAACAGCACTGTTGGTGATCTTTACCTGGATCTATTTTCGTAGAATAAGAGCACGAAACTGCGCCAAAGAAGCTGTATTACTCCCTTCATCTGATTCGAAACCGAAAACACAAAAGTACCTGGCTATTGCTTTTTATGCTGCATTCATTTGCGCTCTTGTTTCCTTTGTTCTCTATTCCCTGGTTCACCCGCATGGAAACTGGGATGCCTGGACTATCTGGAACATGCGCGCCAGGTTTCTGTTCAGGGCCGGCGCTCAATGGGAAGCCGCCTTTTCCCCCCTGATGAGCTTTTTCCACACGGACTATCCGCTGCTCATCCCATGCCTGGTTGCACGGTGCTGGCATTATATCGGGCATGAAACTATGGCTGCGCCAGTCTTTGTATCTGCACTTTTTACCTTTGCAACAGTTGGTTTGGCTTCTTCCTCCATCGCTGTACTTCGAAGTGGAAGTCAGGGCTACCTGGCGGGGCTGGTTCTATTAGGCACTCCGGCCCTTATCCAGAATGGGACGTTCCAATATGCCGACACGCCGTTAGGTTTCTTTTTTATGGCCACACTGGTTTTGTTTTCACTACACGACAGCTCGTCAAGTAGAAGCTGCAATTTCCTCTTCCTGGCGGGAATAACAGCAGGGCTCTCGGCCTGGACAAAAAACGAGGGTCAATTATTTGTAGCGTCCATACTCATCGCCCGCTTTGCTCTCGTTTTCCCGGCAAAAGGATGGAGGGCCTATATTAAGGAAATGCGATTTTTTGCCATGGGATTATTCCCTCTGCTGATCCTTCTTATCTATTTTAAAATACAACTTGCCCCACCCAGCGATTTGTTTACTACCCAGGATGCGCGATCCATCCTGGAAAAACTGACGGATCTGTCTCGATATATCCAGATCATAAAGGCATTCATGATAGAAACTCTCCAACACTTCGGCCATGGGATTGTCTTTGCTCCTTATGCTTTGCTTTTGGGTGTGAGAATCCATGCAATAAATAGGCTTACTATTTATTTGTGCCTCCTGGTTTTGTGTCTTATGTTAGCAGGTTATTTCTCAATATACGTCATCACTCCCTACAAACTTACGTGGCACCTGGAGACTTCTCTGAGCCGGCTTCTTGTGCAACTCTGGCCGAGTTTCGTGTTCCTCTATTTTATGACCGTAAACACTCCTGAACGGTCTTCCCTTTCTCTGGACAACGGTTCCGTCGGCCCATCCTCCACATCGGGTGTTTTGAAATAAGTATTTGATTTTTTATGGTATGGGTGGGTTTAGGATAAGCGAATTATCAACAGTCTCATATATTAGAATCTTAATAACTTATGCCTGCCCAGGGAGTATTTTCGGGAGCACTTTTTCAAGGATGTAATCAGCTTTCTCCGGCTGGTTTAGCTTGGAATAGCAATCTGCCATGCGAATATAATAGATTCTCCGATCCTGCCAGTATTCTGTGAGAAAGAGGTAAATATTAAGGGCCTTTTCATATTTTTTCTGATCAAAATATAACTCTGCGAGATGGAATTGGGATCTCGGGTTCATTTCTTCAGCTTTTATCGATTGAATATAATATTCTTCAGCGGTTTTAAAATCTCGGATTTCCCGATAGCAGTCTCCCAGTTTCTCCATCAAGATGTATTCTGCCTCCTGTCTTTTGCTCAACGCGCTTTTCAGATAAGGTATGGCTTCACCGTAACGGCCCATCTTCATCAGCGTCTTCCCGTAGAGGCTTTCGTAAGCCGGAAGGAGGCCTCTGTTTTTTTCGAGTGTGTTTAACGCATCAACATCCTTGTTTTTGTAGCTCAGATAATTCACAAGCATCTCAATCCCTTTTGGAGTTTTGTTGATTTCCAACCCCTTTCTGATCGATGCCTCCGCTTCAGCGTATTCCTTTTCGCGGAATTCGATTTGCCCGAGCTGGAAATAAAAATCCTCCCGGGTGGGGTCCAGGGCCAATGCCTTCCCAAGGAAAATCTTGCCCTCTTCGAATAGCTTGGGATCAGGAATTTCTGTGAACACCTTGCCGCGATGGTAATAAACCAGAGCCAGGTCCCTTGCATCTTTGATCCCCTCGATAGGCTGAGGCAGCCGGTCTTGACTCATTCTCGACAGACGTGAATAGATGGTCCCTAATTCAGACAAATAGAGATCTCTTGGGGCCAGGAATTCCAGATAGGGATGATTGTCACTGTTGATCCGTGCCCCATGAGAAAAAGCAAGAATCCCCTCCCTGTCAAGAAGAAGCCGTCCAATTATCTCCGGAGGATATTCCGCATGCATATAATCCGAGAAATCCGTTTTTGTTTTCTGATTGTAATTCATCACAGATTCCATTCGTGCCGGATCTACCCTGATTTTTTCATTTGATCCAATCAGCAGAAGGTCTCCGACGTCGCTCGTCCACAATTGCACATCTTTAAAGGAAAGAGCCACCGTATTAAGGACCATCCCCAAATTCTCCATGGAGATGGAATAGCACTGGATCCACTGGCACAGGATTCCGCCCGGGTTGAGTTTTTCACCGGCAATTTTGAAATAGTCCGTTGTAAAAAGACTCGCCACGCCGCTTATCCAGGGATTGGAGGGTTCAGAAATAATCAGATCATATTTTTCTTTGGTCTCGAGAAGGTGGTTCCGGCCGTCGTTGAGAATGATATGGGCCTTCGGATCCTCCAATATATGATGATTCACGTCCTTAAAGTAGGATGCTGCTTTAATAATGGAAGGTTCAATTTCCACAATGTCCATTGTTTGAATGGAATCATACTGGGCCACGGTCCCGGCGGTGACGCCGCTTGCAAGTCCAATAATGAGTGCTTTCCTTGGGTTCGGATGAAGCATCACGGGAAGATAACCCGAAAACGTTTGCGTGGTCATGTCAGCGATGTCTGTGCTTGCGTCGGTCTTCCCGTTTGTCTTCAGATAAATTCCTGTTTCAAATTTCCGGATGCTGATGGTCGCGTTAATACCCTCCTCAAGAAGAAGAACTTTCCCCCCTGGTTCAAACTTTTTGTTTTTCTTTATGTTTTCCGCCATGGTTTTCCCGTATATAGAAACTCCTGAATCCATCAAACTGCTATCCCATCTGGAGAACCATACGATCGGTAAAACCATACATGAGGCCGCCAAAGAAACAAGAAGCATCGCCCGTTTCTTATGGAGGGACAGAACCATGAGGAAGCCCCCCATGCCCAGGAGGATGTTGATGCATATCCCAAGTTTCAAGGTATTCAATGTCCCGAGATATGGGATGAAAAGGAACCCGGCAAAAAAAGAGCCGAATATCGCTCCGAAGGTATTGAAGAAGTAAATATTCCCGATGGATGCGCCTACCGACTGAACTTCCCTGGAAACAATCTTTCCGATCACTGGCAGGGTGGCGCCCATCAGCGTGGTCGGGAGAATCACGATGAGAAGGGATAAGGCAAACTGGTAAAACGTAATGAAATTGTAGTTGTCCGGATTGATCTGAAACGCCTTTAACATGACAAAGGGGAGCTTCGAAAACAGAGGGATCAAGAAATAAGCAGAGATGCCGATCCCGATCTCAATCCATGAAAACAGCATAAGGTTAATCCGATCAAGGGGAATCAACCCTGTGTGGCTGATCACATAACTGCCGAGAGCAATTCCTATAAGAAACCCAATGAGAATCATGGTGAACGCGTAAGTGGAGCTTCCGATAATCAGAGACAGGATGCGGGTCCAGACGACTTCATGGGAAAGCGAGACAAACCCGGAAACCATAAAGGCGGTGATCGCGAAACGGATCACAGCCCTTTCCTGTCCGGTAAGTGATAGATCCGGAGAGGGTGAAGCGGGCACGGACGATTCCAAAGCAGCCTTTCCCTCTACTCCGGATTTTTTTGCGTAAAGAATCATCGCAAGGCCTATGCTGATATTGATCAGCGATGCAACCAGAATAGAGGCTTTTAATCCGATGCTGGAGAGCAGGTGAAAACCCACCAAATAGGTCCCCACAACGGCACCAAAGGTGTTGACAGAATAAAGGAGGCCCAGCCTGGATGAGACACCTTTCAAGTCCTGGATGATAAAACGGCTGAGCAAGGGAAGGCTGCCTCCCATGAGAGTGGTGGGAATTAACATGATCAGAAAACTCAATACAAACTTCAGAGACAGCTTCTGGAAGGAGCCCACTTCTCCCCATCCGGTCAAAGAGAGATAAATGTGGGAGGACAGGCGGAAAAGAACAGGAAAAACAAGGGCATAGAGGCCGACGAGAAGCTCAATCCAACCATAGAGCAGGAGTCTTTGCTTGATCCGGTCCGCCACTCTTCCGAGGAGAAGGCTTCCCAGGGCCAGGCCTGACATAAAGGCTGTAAGCACCGTGGTGATGGAATAGGTGGTGGCCCCGAAGGTCAGGCTGAAAAATCGGGTCCAGATAATCTCGTACATCAGGCCTGCGGCGCCTGAAAGGAAAAAACATAGATAAATGAGGCTCTTGTTGCGCATAGATTAAATATATTTTTTTTTTGAGCATAAGACAAGCTTTTATTTTACGAGGCGAGGCGAAGTATTCCTGTAATCACAAAATGATAATGTCCTATAATCACCTGTGTTGGCATAAGTCTGGTTTTCTGGTATCTTCTGAAACACTGAAACAGCTTTAGAAAGTAAATTCCTATCATTTTTTCAACAGCCTCACGGACCCTATTTATCCTTGTCTTTCCCATGTCTCCGGCCGAGATCAGGGGGAGCTTGTTCTGTTGCCGCCTCTTTGCTCCGGCCCACTTGATCGAGCGCCATCTCGAGCTGCGAGCGGAGTTTGAGGTTCGTGGGCTTGATTCGAACCGCCTCGGAAAAATGTCCCAAGGCTTCTTCAGGTTTTCCCTGCTTAACCAGTACCAAACCGAGCATGCTGTGGGCTCTCCAGTGGTTGGGCGCCTGTTGGAGCACTATCATCAGGTGTTCATATGCTTCCGTCAATTTGTTTTGTTTCAACAGTGTGTTGGCCAATGAAAACTGCGCCTCGGTGTCATTTGGATTAATCTTCGTAGCTTCGGCGAAGTGTTGGCGTGCCGCTTCAAACTTTCCTTGCTCGAAAAAGGCCACACCCAAATTGTTCTCAATGATAAAATTATCGGTTGTGCAGCGAAGGGTATGTTCAAAGAGGGTCACACTGTTTTCCCAGTAGCCTGCCTGTGTGTAGCTCACCATAATGCATGCGGCCGCTACCAAAACAGCCAGCGAACTCATTATGGCGGGCCCGAGCTGCCATCGCGCTGCAAGATCATAAGTGCCCCAGGCAATTATAATAAATAATCCGACAATCGGGACATACGTGTATCGATCGGCCATGGACTGAAACCCCACTTGCACCAAGCCGATTACCGGTAGCAACGTAACTATGTACCAAAACCATCCCGTGAAGAGATAGGGTCGCGTTTTCGCCTGGCGAATGGCTTGAATAGTCAGGTAGCCCAAGAGGATCGCAGACATGACCAGAGTAGATAATTTTATGGATATCGGAAAAGGATACAGCACGACCAGCTTGGTTGGCCAGATCATCTTCTTCATATAGCTAAGGTACGTTATGACCGCGTTAGCCAGACGATATTTAAAAGGACATCTGAGTGAGCCCACCAGATCACTTTGTGCCGAGAGCGTCAACGCACTGGATACAAGCGACAGTGCAAGCAACGGCAGTTTTTCGGCCACAAGCTGCTTCCATGACGGCGGTGAATTGCCCAACCTGCCGACTTCCTCAGCAATACGAATTTCACGCCCCCAAAAACGCACTGTCAACGGTATGCGTCGCAACGGCCAGAAATCCAACAAGAGCAGAAGCAGGGGCAACGTGACTATCATGGGCTTGGCCATTAATCCAAGAGCAAAAAGCAGCACTACCAGCAGGTAACGTACAACCCGGGGTTTCTCTGTGTAACGAACGTAAGTCCAGATGGTCAGCGCCCAAAAGAACGTGCTCAACACATCTTTGCGTTCCGCGACCCATGCGACCGATTCTACGTGCAACGGGTGCAACGCGAACAAGGCGGCCACGAACGCGCTTCGCCAGTGAGTTCCCGTCATACGCCGCAACAGCAGAAAAATCAGCAGGGTGTTGAGGATGTGCAAAAGGAGATTCGTGGCATGGTGCCCCGCTGGATTCAACCCATAAAGGTCACAATCCAGCATGTGCGATATCCAGGTCAGCGGATGCCAGTTGTGGCAATCTTTTGCCGTAAACGCCCAGCGCAAGCTGTCCCAGGTTAATCCTGATTGGACGTGCGGATTCCCCGTCACGTAGGAGGCATCGTCATAAATGACGAACTCACAGTGGAGCACCGGCCAATAGGCGGACAGAGTCACTATTGACAGCAGTAAACACGTCCAGAACACGGCCCGGTATTTTCTTGTGCTGTCCAGTATAAAATGATAGGAATTTGCTTTTACAAGCATATCTGAAAAATACTTCGGAATTAGTTTTTTATCAAGGAAAAATATTTATGCCGTATATTTTGTGATAATATAATAACCTTTTCTGCATTGCATTCCTGGAAACCGGGAAATATGCAAAAGATCAGAGGATGGAAGGTAAAAACGAACCGATATAAGGGTACACCACTCCTCGAGAGAAAATAGGGACGAGAAAATACAACAGGCAAATAATGCAGTTTTTCCTAGGGCGAAGTAATCCTGGACTTTTGGCTATATTTGTATTAATCTTTGCAATTACGGCGGATAGACCCCGCGCGACCGGCATTCAGGACGGCAGGATTGTTTTTCAGGATTTGTTCATAAGATCATGCCAGATACTGACTCGTCTTATCCCCGCTTTTTGTACAACTAAGTTGACGAAAAGCTGCTGTTGTAGGTATCCCTGTTATGAAGTACATTCACCGTTGGACTCATTTCTATATCTATGGGATATTTATTCTCTCTGGAATCAGCGCTCTGACCCTGCAGGTGATCTGGTTCCGACTTTTTTCCGTCATTCTCGGTAGCACCATCTATGCCTCCTCGCTGGTCCTTGCCGCGTTTATGGCAGGATTCGCCTTGGGAGCGTATCTTCTCGGAGTGGCTGCTGACAGGAGCAAACACCTGTTACTCATGTACGTTTTGATTGAGTTCGGAATCGGGCTCACCGGACTGCTTCTTACCTATATGCTTCCCCGAACTGGACCGGCGATTACCCTTATGTACCAGGTGACCGGACAGTCGGAAGTCGTTTTTTCAGCTCTTCGTTTCTTGTCTTGCTTCGTTCTTCTGCTCCTACCGACCACGCTGATGGGAGCGACTCTTCCTGTCATGGGGAGATATCTTGTTCGCACGCATGCCTCCCTGGGGAGGATCGTGGGAAATCTGTATACCTTCAACACGCTCGGTGCGGCAACAGGAGCCTTTCTTGCTGACTATTTTTTTGTGCGGACCCTAGGAGTCTGGGAAACTGCGGTAACTGCTGCATCCATCAACGTCTTCTGTGCCCTGGCAGCCGGGTTCCTGCGATTTACCCTGAAAGAACGCTCCGTGCATCCTGTGGAGAAGGAAGACAAGAGCAGACCGGCCATTTCTTATGCTATCACGAAACCGATTTACCGCACTGTACTCGTTGCCTTCGCTGCATCAGGTTTCTGCACCATGGCGCTCGAGGTTCTGTGGATCCGATATCTCTTTTACTGGAACGGCTCGAATCGAATCCTTTTCAGCGTCCTGCTGAGCATACTGCTACTGGGGATTGCGCTCGGAAGCGCGCTGTTTTCCAGGAGAGCGGACGCCTATAAAGACCCCATTGGGGTGCTTGCGGCAATAGAGTTCGGGATCGGCATCTCGATTATAGCGCTGCTCGTCCTGTTTCACACCACGGGACTTCCGGACGTGGAGTTAAACCTCAGCCAGTGGGTCATATCCCTATTCGGGATTGGGGATTACTTCAAGAAAGGGATGATTCTGGACATCTTTTTCACAGCGTCCATTGTTTTCGTTCCGTCCTTCCTCCTCGGCGCTGCCTTCCCTGTGATCAGCAAGGTCTATGTACAGAGCCTGAAAAGTCTTGGCCGGGATGTGGGTAAGCTCTACTTCTGGAATACCCTTTCCGGCGTTGCCGGTGCAATCCTGGGCAGCTATTTGTTCATTCAACATATCGGTTTGTCTCTTAGTTTAACAATTCTGTGCTATGTGTTTATGGTCTTTGGTCTGCTGCTATGGTCCGTCCGGCCATCTGCTTCGCTCAGCAGTTCGTTCATGGTTCTTCCCTTGTTCCTGCTTCCGCTGGGACTCCAATCCGTCACAGGTTTCAGTATATATGCCCACACCGGTACAGAACTGAAGATAGGAAAACCTGCCCTCTCCCAAAAGATATTCTTCAAGGAGGGCTTGAACGAAACCCTTACTATACTGGAGCTGGGCTATTGGGACTGGGCATCAGCGCAGCGTCACCCGGCCGCTAGAGTGCTCATGGCCAATAGTTTCGGCATGGCCAGTACAACCATTCAGGACAGACGATACATGAGACTTTTTGCGCATTTGCCTCTTAGCATGCTGGAGAATCCCGAACATACGCTGGTGATCGCTTTCGGGACGGGGAGTACCGCTTATTCGATCTCTCGTTATCCTCAGGTCAAGTCCATAGACGTGGTCGATCTTTCCAAAGACATCGTGGATGCGGCCCCTTTTTTTGAAAAGTGGAACCATAATGTTCTCCAGGACCGCCGAGTAAACGTAATCGTTGACGATGGAAGAAACTTCCTTCTGAAAACGGGGCGGAGGTATGATCTCATTACCGGAGAGCCCCCTCCTCTGGCAAATATGGGGGTGGTAAACCTGTATACCAAGGAGTTTTTTTTATTGGTCCGATCCCATCTCAATCCCGGTGGGCTTGTCACCTATTGGCTTCCCTATTATCAGCTGGACCACGAAGCTCAGAAGGCAGTGGTAAAGGCTTTTATGGAAGTCTTCCCGGACGTAATTGTGTGGCAGGGGACTCCGCAAAACATCATTCTAATGGGTTCCAACCAGCCCATTCGAATCAATTTCGAACGGGTCCAGAAAAGGATAGAAGAGGAATCAGTCAAGGCTGACCTTCGGGACATCCTGATTAAAGACCCCTATGCGTTGGTCGGCCTTATTCTGACTGACAAAGCTACCTTGGACCGGCGCCTGGCGGATGCATCGCCCTTGACGGACAACAGGCCGATCATCGAATTTCAGAACAGCTCCGAGTGGCATGGCTACCACAAGCCGGGCTGGGAAGATTTCTTCCTATCCTCCTCCAATTACTTCCTGCCGAAAGAGCGCCTTCAAGAAATATTGGACCTGTCGAACCTACATCCGGAAGACCGGCCCGGAGTGACCCGCAGGATTCTGGATACTTGCGAGCGCAATCGAATCAACTTCACGATTCCCTTCGGAGAATGGAGCCCTCTTGATACAAGGCACCGGAATTTCTGGTTCGACAACTTTGAAAAAAATAATGGAGATCTGTATTCATTCTATGAAAAAACTAAATTGTTGGAATCCCTTGATGTCGAGTTACCCGAGGATTCTCCTCAGCGCGAGCTGGCACGGGCCTTGATTGCCTACTACAATAAAAAATATCCCGAGGCCTGCCCCCTCTTTGAGAAACTCCTGAGAAAGGGCGATGACCAACAGATACTTCAAGGTTTTCTTGAAGACTGTAAGAATCAACTGGCCGGAGACAATCGAACGGGCTCGGCAAGTCGATCTGTTCCACCGTCCCCAAAGAAATAAAAGAAACTAAAGGGACAGACAAATAATGCATTTTTTACACCGAGCTTTTATTTTATTGATAGCGCTCATAGATTTTGATATGGTTATTTGGAGTTTGAATCATTTTGCATTCCTTTTTGTGTATTGTTATTTCGGTCGAATATTAAATATCGTTTTGCAATCGGAACTATAGTGATGAAACTCTCTGTGGTGATGCCGGTATATAACGAGGTTAAAACGGTTGAGGAAGTTGTCTCTTGTGTGAACGCAGCTTTATCCGAAGGCATTGAGAAAGAGATTATCATCGTAGATGATGGATCAACCGATGGCACCCGGGGGATAATTGAAAAAATTCATCAACGCCATAAAAACGTGAAAATATTTTTACATGATCGGAACCAGGGCAAGGGCGCCGCCCTGCGGACGGGTTTTAAATCCGCAACAGGTGATATCATCATCATCCAGGATGCGGATCTGGAATATGATCCCAGAGAATACCCGGCGCTTCTGCAGCCTATTCTTGACGGACGGGCGGATGTCGTATATGGTTCAAGATTTCTTGCAGGACCGCATAGGGTGCTTTTCTTTTGGCATTATCTTGCCAATCAATTTCTTACTTTTCTTTCTAATGTCTTGACGAATATCAATCTCACCGATATGGAAACATGTTTTAAGGCTTTCAAAAGAGACGTGCTCGAAGATATCACTTTAAAATCCAATCGTTTTGGATTCGAGCCGGAGTTCACCATGAAAGTAGCTAAAAAGAAATTCCGGATCTATGAAGTTCCAATCAGTTACAGTGGCCGGGACTATTCTGAAGGGAAGAAGATCACATGGAAAGATGGTGTAGCGGCGCTTTACACCATGCTTAAGTTCAGATTCTTTGATTAAAGAAGGATCTGTAACATTTCTTGTTATATCAAATGTAATTCATACATATGCATTTTCTGAAGAAGCCGCTGGTGCAGCTTTTGGGATGCCTTGGGCTATT
>Ga0210028_1000747_pt1 | contig 27823 bp, 23 predicted proteins | sample CryGeymeta201513_FD_185468 | JGI IMG/M metagenome (GOLD analysis project Ga0210028, IMG submission 185468) | Groundwater microbial communities from Crystal Geyser aquifers in Utah, USA - Crystal Geyser metaG 2015-13 (SPAdes) (version 2) | ecosystem: Environmental > Aquatic > Deep subsurface >...
CTACAACGACGTCTTCCCTGAAAGGCTCTATAGACTTGAGGAAGAGCTCGGAGTCGGTTTGAATGTTTCGGCGCAATCTGATCTTCCCGGCTTCATCCAAGACACAGAGATACATTTTTCTGGCATGAAGATCGATTCCGCTGCGCTCCATCTTCGCCAGTGAGCTTGGTCGTTCGAGCACAACCAATCATCATAGAGTTTCTTGACTAATCATAGCAAATATGCGATAAGGTCTTTCATGAATTGGACGATCACTTACTACAGCGAGTCGGTTCAGAATGAAATACTTGCTATGCCTGCCGGCTTCCTTGCACGCTTCCTCAAATACACCGATCGCATGGAGTTGTATGGTCCTGATTTAGGAATGCCCCATACGCGCTCAATGGGTGAAGGGCTGTTCGAGCTAAGATTAAAAGCAGCGGAGGGAATTGATAGGGTATTCTACTGTACGATGATTGGGAAAAGGATTGTTATGCTTCACCAATTCACTAAGAAAACAGAAAAAACACCGCCAAGAGAACTTGCTACAGCAAGGCGGCGATGGAGGGAGGTCAAAAATGCTTACTCATAAAGAACTTAGGGCGCGCGCCCTTGAACGCCCGGATGTAAAGTCCGAATATGATCGGCTTGACGAGGAATTTGATTTTCTTGACGAAATCCTAAAGGCACGTGCGTCCGCCGGGATCACTCAAGCGGAAGTTGCTCATCGCATCGGAACAACACAATCTGTAATTGCTCGATTGGAGTCCGGCAGGGGTAAGCACTCTCCATCGGTGGCAACATTACAAAAATATGCACGTGCGCTTGGCTGCCGTTTGGAGTTGCGGTTAATCAATGAAACGGAAGCAAGTAAAAGTGAAGGTCGAACACTTATAAGGCCTCCGGCAGTCAAGGGTAAAACTACCCCCTGACGAAAAATCTCTTTTTTTTGTCTGCCGTTTTCCGAGTCCATTTGCCTGAGCGATTCCGCGTCTATTTCAAAGAAGGTGCTGGCGGCTTTATATGAAAATGCCCCTCGCCTTTACTCCTCCCCCTTGACGCTGGTCTTAATACACGCTTGACACCCTGGTCTTTCTACACACTAGACACAGGGGGGTCAGGGGCCGGATTGCATAGGAGAAGGATAAAATTGCTTAGTAAGGATAGCGTACATCTCAGTTGCCCCGTACAACCTTACCAGGCCTCGCCAGATGGTCTGGGTGCCCGGGAAGCCGTCAGCTTTTCTCCCCATGTGGCCACCCATGCCTGCAACCATAAATACGGCCTGGCGTATGGTGGGAGGTTTATCGGGAGCAATGGGGCTTTTACTCACATAACAGCACAGAGCCTTCCACTCGATATCCTTAAAGAACACTGTGCAGGGCGCATTGGGTGTCTCCCTGCCGAGCATCGTGAGGTAGTATATGCGCCATGCAACCACCATATCAATACCGAGACAGGTTTCAAGACGATCGGCCGTTTCGAGCTGGCGATCCTTGATCCTGCAACCGCTTTTGAGGGTACGGTGAAAGACCTCGATGCCCCAGCGCCCCGAATACCATTCTACCCGCTTTTGGGCATCTGCAAAGCTTTCTACGGGAACCGTGGTAAGAAGCATCCATTCAATGGGCTCCCCTTTTGCTTCCCGCTCCAGCGCATAAACCGCCCAAAGCTTAACTGCTTGACAATGACCTTTGGGGGGGCGCAAGCCCACTTCGGCAAATCGCAGATCAAGCCAGGCATTACGCGCCTTACGGGAACCGCTGTGGGGAATATGGATTTTGAGGGATCCTGCCACATCTTTCTTTGCCATCAACTCCCAGAGAAACTCATGCTCTACTCTGCGATTCCTGCTTCTCTCCGAGCGGATAAGCAGTGCCGGCCCAGGCTCTTTTGCCGCTTCAACAAAGAGCTCGTAGATATCGGATTCCCGATCCCCCATGCTTACGAGCATGGTCTGGGGGCAGAGCTTCTGAATTTCTGCAACCTTGCGAAAACTCCTGAGCCACTTTATGCTTTCCTTCTGCTCAATAGGCAATTCCTTACGTCTGTATTTCTTCCCCTTATCATCAGGGTCCCTCGCCCATACCTGGGCATCCACTACGCCCAGGGGAGTGCCGTTTTCCGTGAAGGCCAAAGTGTCGTGGAGGAGCAAGCCGATTGCCTTATCAGAAATATTATTTACCGGCCCCAGCCCCTCAGTCATTGGGTGTGTCGTATAATTGAGGGTAGTGGTATCCTGTGGGACGAGGACAACTCGGTGTTGCTTGATCCGCTCTATGGCTGCTTCGATATGAGGGCTGAGCACCGTGTCCATGGTTACCTTCGGGTTCTGAAAAAATCTGTAGGCCCCGATAACCCTGGCATTGGAACCGCAGGCTTCGGGGATAGTGGCTTGAGGGCTACTGTAGAAGTCCTGCGCAATAGTGTAAAGTCTTTCTTTAAGACGCTTATCGTAGACAGGCAGCGTTCCGAATTCCTCCTCGGCCCAGTGCCTGGGTGCTTCAGGAGGAGGTATGCGAATCTGAGGCGCCTCGCAAAGAACATCTTTCCACTGCCGGCACAAAGGACGCAGGAAGATCTTCTTCTCCACACCGTCTCGGCGCCCCGCGCTATTGCCGACATAGGTGAAACCGGCACCCTTATAGCAGGAGCCGGTAAATTCCGGGGCTACAAATGTTTCCACCAGGACAGGACGGATACAATAGCGCTCATCCCAGTCCTGAGCCACACGACGAAGTGCCAGAGACAACACATGAGAGGCAAGATTAGCAACTCTCACCGTGGGCAGGATCAAAAAACGGCTATTGCAAATCACCCGGTCAAGGTGAACCCTCCTTGCCTCTTCCTTCCATCCAATAAAATTGTCCCGGTCCTTGAGAGACCAACAAGCCGCACTGAAAGCCAAAGCGCCAAGGTATCCGTGGGCACTCTTAACCAGATACCGAATCTGGGCGCCGCAGAGGTTTGCATTGCCCAGGTAGTGATGCTTCTCAATCATGGCAAACCAGATCTTGGATTCCTTTGCGTATCTGCTGCTGACAGGACAGAGGCTCACCTCACCAAGTTCCTCCAGGGTGCATTGGATCTGCGGAAGATGCAGATCAATGCTGGCGGCACCTTTACGTTCAAAGGCGTAAACACTCTTCTTTCTGGGAAGATCAATAACTCCTGCTGCATTCAACCTGCCCAACGCCTTGCGGCAGCTCATCTCTCTCAACTTTCCGCTGGGAGATACCCAATTGAGCCAACTGCACACCCTTCGGGACAGGTCAAGCCGCGAAATCGAAGGCTCCCCGCGAACCGTCTCTTGTATCCGCTCCAGCACGGAGCTGGAGATATATTGACCACAAACATGCATGACCCCTATGTAGCACTTGATACCCCCCGGTGTCAAGCGTGTATTAAGACCAGCCCTCGACGGGGGAGGGCGGGGTGGGGGTGATTTTCATCTTTCGTTGTGCCCCAACAGGGCATGGCAGTTAGTTGGGCAATATAAACGAACGAGTTCTTATGGAAGACATCCAAGACAGACGCGACGCACCTCGGATAAATCTTGAATTTTCGGTTATCATCGGCCGGAGGCTTGACGATGCCCTGAGGGTCGAAACTCTGAACGCCTACTCAAGCGTTGGAAACTTCTCTGAAGTGAACATGAGATTGCAGCAGTTCTATGGAAGGAACAAATCGGAACCCGATCCTACATAGAACGGTCCGTAAGTGTAAGGGAGGCTGGGAATAACGGCATGGTTCGGATTGCCTATACGCTACAAGTTCCGGCAACCGCACATGCCGGGCGTTGGGCAAACTTTGAAATCGGAACAAAAAATTGTGGTTTGAAAGCCGGGAACTGCTCCAACGCACTTGACAATATGTCATTAATGACATAAAGTGGGTGACAAATGAGCTCGAACGATAAACCTTTGGTCTGGTTGCACGGTGAGGTCCAAACACCTCCGTTTTCGAAAACAGCGCGCCTGGAAGCAGGTTACTTGCTTCGCGCTTTGCAGCGGGGGGGGTAAGGCCATGATGGAAAAAACCAAAAAAAATATATTAGAGAGCAAGGGATGGAAAGTTGGAACAACAACTGAATTCCTGGGGTTGTCATCAGAAGAGGCAAGGTATATCGAATTGAAACTGGCACTGAGTGAACATTTGAAGAAACAGCGTATCAAACAAAAAATTACACAGGAGCAGTTGGCGAAGATGATAAGTTCAAGCCAGTCGCGTGTTGCAAAAATGGAAAAAGGCGACCCGACTGTTTCATTGGATTTATTGGTGAGATCTTTATTGACTTTGGGGACTTCTGAAAATGACTTGGCAAAAGTCATAGCAGCGGCAAATTAAAGTTTAAAGGCGCCCAAAAAATCACTCCAGTGGGCACGCCGGACCTCGGCGCCCCGCTGAGTTCAAACGTTCCCGGCAGGAGAGAAACATCAATGGAGCAGAGACAGTTTATTGACAGACTCGCCACCGTGCTTGGTGAATCGGCCAGAGAGGTAATCTATTCGTGTATTGGCGATCTGGTCGTGAACGGGATCCAAGTCTCCCGTTTCGCCCCATCCGATCATGTGCCCAATCGCCAGGACGTCACACAGTACCTGGCGGCGTGGTGCAGGTATGCTCAACTCAGCGAAGACGCTTGCCGGACATGGCTCTGCGACTATGCGGTGTCAATGCTCTCCTCGTTGTCCAACTCGTCTCCGTCCGGTATCCGCCACAACACGAAGTCCTGTGTTAAGTACATATACAGGAATGACCGCCCGTTTATCTGCGAGCGCGAGGGTAATGGGTTTCGAGCAGAGTGCAGCAAAGCATGTCGTGTCTACAACGAGATGGCGATTAAGGCTGCAACGACAAGAGCCGATTCCTTGGCCGCGATGAATCAGCGACATGCTGTGGCTCCCCCAAAAACTGTGGTGCCCTTGGTGAAGCAAGTCTACAGCGAGCGGTTCCGGTCCGCAATGCAACTCGTTTCGCGTGAGTTGTCGAAGGGAACAAAGAAGAACGGCATTCTCAACCTTCTCAAACAACAAGGCATGAAGACCAGAACGGGGCGAGAATGGACGTATGGCATTCTAGTCTCTGAAATCCAAAAACTCGGATAGAATGCCGAACCAGATTTCGCACCGTACCGTTGACCCGCTGGGTCAACGTCCGGTGAAAATCGACGTTATGTGATTAAGGCAACTATTCTGCTATAAACTTGAAACCAATAACTCAGCCAAAGGAGGAGGCTTAAAATGACTTACCGCATTTCTCCAGTTTGGTGGCCAATTATGAGCTAGAGGCCATCCGAAAGGCCTATAATCGGCTATGCTGAAAAACAACAGGTGGTCCGTCCTTGCCTTCTGGAGAACCTTTCTATGGTTCTGGAATATGGGGCAGGGTTGGAGGTATGGCTAGGCAAGGATATGTGGTCTTCTGAGAGCCTGGGGATCTGTGTTACCATACAAAATGAGGAATAGCCCAAATTGTATGGTAACGTTTGCTTGACACAAGTTACCATACAGTCTATCGTTTTTGAAACTCTGTATGGTAACGGGGAGCGGCATGGCGATAAAGGGTATATTAAGAGAGGAATTGGATAATTCCATCAGAATGCAGAAAAGGTATGACGAGGAGCTTGAAAAGCTTCCCGCGGGCAGCCTTGTAAAGAAGAAAATCAAGGGACATGAATATTACTATATTGTTCTTCGAGAAAATAAAAAAGTGAGGTTTGCCTATCAGGGGAAGGAGGTGTCTGAATCAGTTTTTGAAGAGTACGCAAGGGCGAAGGAGCTTCGCGCGAAGTACCGGAACCTCCTGTCTCAGGTCAAAAGGCAGATAAAGTTCCTGAAAGGGGTATTGCGTGGACAGGAGTCAATATGACCTCTGCCTTGAAGTGCTCAAACGGTTGGATGATTCTGGCATTCTGCCGAAAACCGTTTTGATAGGGAGTTGGTGCCTGCCGCTGTACAAGAATTTCTATCTCGGTCATCATGATATCTCATCATTACGAACGCGCGACATAGATTTTCTCATTTCTCGGAGGACAACATTTGCCAATAAAGTGGACCTGCCTGCCTTGCTCGAAGATTTGGGCTTTGTTCTGGAGCACAGTTTCCCCGAGGGATATGTCAGATTGATCCATCCCGAGTTGATACTTGAATTCCTGGTGCCGGAAGCAGGCCGAGGGACTTCAAAGCCTTATCCCCTGACTGAATTGGGCGTTAATGCACAAAGATTGAGATTCCTGGGACTCCTTGAATGGGATACGATAGTTGTTGATTTTGGTGGCTTGAAAGTGACCATCCCACACCCTGTCAATTTCGGGCTGCACAAAATTCTGGTATCTTCGAGGCGCACTGACGCTGACAAGAAGGCTAAGGATATTAAGGCAGGCGTGGAGGTGTTAAGAATGTGCGCTGAGAACATGGATGGGCCAAGGATTGTTGACTTGTTCGGGACTATTTCTCAAAAGCAGCGGCAGAGGATAATCAAATCTCTCGAAGCCAGTGGAGCTGAAGACTTACTGAAAATGCTGGACTGATAGACAGGGATTGGATAAAGGCGAATTCTCCGCCGCTCTTATACAATCCTTGACATGCATATCTTAGCCCCAGAGCGCATATTATCAGGATAGAAGTTAACTATGCATAGATTCTTCAATAAATGAAATAGCTCCGCACAACCCTCATAAAAATGCCTTGCAGATGATACGGCAAGGACGTATTATCAACCAATGGAATTCATCAAAGCCGCGGGGTTTACGAAGTATGCTTACGATTATCTCTCTAAAGATGAAGTTGCAATGATCCCTGCTCACCTTCTGCGTAAAATCGCAAAGGAACTTGAAGATGCCTAAGCGTAATATTGGTCAGGAAATTATTGAAGGTGTCAGTCACGTTAAAGCCTATAAGGCCGGGAAGACAGATTTGCGCGTTCATGGCATGAAAGAGGCATCTCATCCGCAGGTGATCCGTGCCAAGCTGAAACTATCCCAGTCGGCCTTTGCGGGCTTATTGGGGGTAAGTTTGCGAACGCTTCAGGATTGGGAGCAGGGAAGGCGAAGGCCTAGCGGGGCAGCCATTGCTCTATTGAGGATTGCGGAGCAAAAGCCGGAGGTCTTTTTGGAGATTTCATAAGGAAACAGTAAAGCTCTTTTTCAGTTATCCAACGCATCTATCGAGGCGGATAGAAAGGATATGGTTCTTTCAACATCCAATAATGACACCGCTTATGCCCCGGGATTATTTACTTTCCTTCATAACGTCCTGAGCTGCAATAAATGACTGACCACCTCTGGCCGAAAGTATCCCCCCGCCTTACCGGCTCAGAAGCCGAAAAGAGATTCTATGAAGCATTGAGGTCAGGCCTTCCCGAAAGATGGTGGGCATGGCACAGCCTTAGACTCAGGAGCACAAGCTCGGGAAGATTCGATGAGGCTGATTTCATAATCGCAGATCCCGGAAGACCCGGCATCCTGATTATTGAAGTAAAAGGCGGCCTGATTGAGATAAGGGACGGCCAGTGGTATCAAAACGGCCGGCCCATGGATTCCAGGCCCCTCGATGAGGCCGTATCCTTCAGAACTATACTTGCTGAAAGGATAAAGGATCTCAATCTCAATCCTCCTACAATCGGATGCGCCGTATGCTTTCCTGCCACCATATCCGACCATCGCCTCCAGGGAGAAGGCCTCCAGGGTATTTTGATAGGATGTAACGACCTTCCGCACCTGAGGGTGATCCTCCCTGATATAATGAACCGTGCCGTGCCCGACCCGTGGTCCCCGTCACAGGGTTGGATTGATGCGCTTCACAGACTCTGGGGGGAGACATGGGTGCCGGGTCTCTGCCTTGGAAGCAAAGTCCATATTGATGAGGAAAGACGTCTTCCACTTGATCTTGAGCAGATAGCCGTCCTTGAAAGCCTTGAGGAAAACGATCGCCTTCTGATCAGAGGCTCTGCCGGAACCGGAAAAACATTGCTTGCAAGGGAGGCCGCTCTTCGGGAGGCGGAAGAGGGAAAGCGAGTCCTTTTTCTCTGCTACACGGACGCCCTCGCGCTTAATCTCAAAAGATCTTTAGCCTACCCGAATCTGACGGTAAACGCGGTTAGAACCTTTGCATCAGCCCTTCTTGGCGAAAAAGCCCCTGATAAGTCCCCTGGAATACCATCTGAGTATTGGGAGAGCGTAAGCATAAGGGCGGCCCTTGATGGCCTTCCTCCAAGAGATGAAAGATGGGATACGGTAATCGTTGATGAAGGGCAGGACCTGAGCACGGATGACTGGGAGCTTGTCAGGGAATGCCTGGTGCCTCAAGGAAGGCTCTGGGTATTTGCTGATGAAACTCAGGCCTTCTGGAAGGACAGGGGAGTGCCTGAAGATATTATCGAAAAATTCATGAAATTCACCCTCAAAAGACCCTACCGGTGCCATCCTGCAATTCAGCATCTAAGTGACTGCTACGGAGGCCCCTGCGATAAAGACCCTCAAACCCTCCGGGCGGGCATAAAGGATGGAACAATCAACATTGTCACAAGCTCGGAGGGAAGGCTCCTAAAGCAGATCGGAAAAGAGATTAACAGGTTTTTATCAGGCGGCCTTGCTCCATCCCAGATAGCGGTTCTATCTCTCAGGGGAAGAGGATCAGATGAGAGCATCGTTCATCACAGGGAAATTGGAGATCACAGGGTGGTTCCCGCTACAGACCCTGATGCGGAAGACAACATAGTCTGCGACACATTCCTCAGGTTCAAGGGCCTTGAGAGGCCCGCTGTCATAGTCACCGATTTCAGGCTTGTGCCGAACCTCTATGAAAAGCGCATGCACATTGCTGTTTCAAGGGCTCAGAGCTTTCTAAGGATCGTTGGGGTAAAAGAGGAGATAGAGAAAGATCCGATATTGGCGGGATTGATATAGAAGAGGGAGAAGGATATTTCTGAGGATGAACATAGGTCGACGGCTCATAGGGCCGTGAATATCTTTGGTACCGTACTGGTTGGAACGTGATGGCAATTGATCAACGGCAACAAGCGCTGATCGCTTTAGCCAATGATGTGTGGAATATCGAATTCCTCAAATAGATCGGAGCAAGACGAGCTAACTGTTTTAATACGTGCTGGAAGCTAACGATTGTGCAATGAATGCTCTTTGCGGCAAGACACTGCTTCTGAATGCCCAAAAGCTTCTTAACGCTTTTAGAAACAGCATCACCATAGACTGGCAGTCCGTGAAAACATAAGAGACCAAATGAGTGCCATCATCAAAAGGATTGTGAAAAAATATGGGTATCCGCCTGATAAGAAGGCTAGTGCCACTGAGCTTGTATTGGAGCAGGCGGAAGTCCTTTGCAAAGATTGTGCAAAAGGGGTATGAATTCCCTAGTATTGTATAGTAGAGCTTTAAGAACTCTGTCTTCTGAGGGTTATGGCCCAATATGGAAGTAGATCGGAACTTAACCACTACCAAGCGATTGACAGAAATCCTTAGCGGTTCGCCAATACCTCTGTCCCTGAAGGATTTAGGTGTCCGCCTAAGGTTAAGCCATTATGGTCTAGCAGATTACCAAATCTCTGCTTTGCTTAGGGGCATGCTGCGTGAGGGGCGTGTTGAACTCAAAAACGGCCGATGGCTAATCACTCCATTATCAGAGAGGAATATCGGAAGTTCAAGGTATTTTAAGTTAATCCAACCTTCACTTTCTCCGGAAGCTCTCTCTTGCCTTGACCGGGCACCAAGAAAATTATCGGATGGGACTGCAGAAGGCAACACAAAAGAAGCCCAGCCGTTGCCCTCATCTGATCGCTGGGCAACCTTCCGTAAGCTTGTTGCTTACTACAAACAATGCATACGCAACGAGGAGGGGGCCGATGCATCAGCATTCCAAAACGAGATCGGAAAAAGATTTATCTATTTGAGAAAGATTGGCTCGTGGTATCCACGCCCAGGTGTGCATTGGCGTAGCACGATCGCTCTTGGCCCACACCTTTCTCCTTTGCTCAACAGCATACCGGCTTCAGGAGATGAGGATGCACTTGTTGTGGGCTATCCGGTGCAGGCATTCTACAAGGAAAAGCAAGATGAGCCTGATGTAGTTATAATTCGCCCGGTATTTTATTTCCCTGTAGAGAAGGCGATCTCGCATGAGGGTCTTGTAATCAGTTGTGAAGACCCTAGGCCAGAAGTCAATCTGGGATGGCTGGAGTATGCTTTTTCAAGAAATTCTGATCGGCAGAGGAATTTTCTTTCAGCATGCGGCTTCATCAATCCTTGGCAACCCAGCGATGAGATTCCAGGCTTCGAACGAGGTGAGTTGGCACTCAGCCTTGATAATCTGGTTTCAGCCTTGTCCGCTTTTCTTTATGAAAGGGTCCGGCAGCCTTTGGATCTAAGGAATGTACCAGACGAGCCACTGCACGAGCCATTTGAGACAGGGCTTTACAATCGCGCTGTACTCATGTTGGCAAAAAGAACAAGATTCACCGTAAATTTGCTTAGGGAGCTATCTGTCATTGAAAAGGCCCCCGATGAAGTGTTGGAGCGAACTGCGTTGATCCACATTTTTGCCAGCAAGAAAAGTCCCACAACGCCACGGACTGAGGAACCCCTTCATGAAGCCGTAGTGGCTGACACCACCACGCTCAACGCAGAACAGCGAAGAGCCACTGCTTCACTCCTAACCCAAGATATAACCGTGGTTACTGGACCGCCAGGCACAGGAAAGAGCCAGGTGGTATCAGGTACAGTTGCCAATGCTCGACTCAAGGGCAAGACGGTGCTGTTTGCTAGCCGTAATCATAAAGCCATAGATGCGGTGATTGGGCGTCTTTCCTCCGCTGAGGGTCAATCCTTGATTGTCCGTACTAATTCCAAAGTTGATCCCAATTTCCGTTTTACCTTCTCTGAGGCAATCAAAGATATGCTTGCTCAGGAACCCGATCTGACTTCCAGAGAACGCTTTCGTCATTCAAGTAGCGAACTGGAATCTCTCTTGGCGGATAGAGGCGAAACAGCCCGAGCTGCCCTTTCCTCAGCGGAAAACGGCACAAAATTGGGATATCTGGTAGAGCGGATAAGCTATCTTTCCAGAGAGATACCAGAGGAATTGGTTGCCTTTCTTGAAGCCGAGCCAAGTAGGTTCCCTGCGAAGGGGTTTCAGGACATCAGCCCAAGCGTGGAGGGCTTATATCTTCGATATCTTAAAAATGGTTTATATAATAAGTTGTTATCCAAGCTGAGACTGCTTCTCCTATTGCCTGCTTATATGGGAGTGATTTCGAAATTGAGGCAACTGCCCAGTTTATCCTCCCTTCCGCTAATCATTGGGACTAATGACCTAAAGACCATCATCCAACAGTTTCAAGGGCTAAAAAAGGTTGCCGAGTTTGTGAGGTTACAGAAAGAATGTCGGCCTTACGAGATGGAGCTGCAGAGGCTTCCTTCTATTGAAAAGATTACAGAAGATATTGCCAGGATTAACGAGAGAATTGCTAAGGTAGCATCCCTTGCCATAGACCTTGACCAGGCTTGCAGAAGAGGTATTCCCTTTGGGGTGGATAGGGAGGAGCTTAGTGGGCTTCGTGCGGCTTTAAGGGCTACGGGAACTGGCCTGGATGAAGGGGAAATCCGGGCAGAGACAATTCGTGTTCTTCAAAAACTGACTTCTTCCATTCTTAAAGCTTTTCCATGCTGGGCCGTGACAAATCTTTCATTGGGATCTCGCATTCCTTTGGTTCCGGCAATGTTTGATCTAGCCATCGTGGACGAGGCCAGCCAGTCAGATATTCCTTCAGCAATACCTATCCTTTATCGTGCCCGAAGGGCTGGGGTGGTAGGCGACCCATGGCAACTTACTCATACCTCTAAACTTACAACGGCCAGGGATACTATTCTTAGGCGTCAAATAGGTCTTAAGCGGGTTGAGGATGTAAGATTTGCTTACACAGAAAGCTCACTTTATGACCTTTTCGCAGGAACCCAAGGGGTAGAACCGGTTTTTCTGAGCGAGACATATCGAAGTGCAGCGGAAATTGCTGGGTACTCCGATCTGGTTTTCTATAATGGGCGATTGCGCGTGGCTACTGACCCAAACCGCCTCGTTACACCGCAAGGAATGTCTCCCGGGATATATTGGACGGAGATAAATGGAGAGATACAGAGCGGGGGAGGAAGCGGGTGCTATTGTCAGGATGAAGTGCGCGAAGTCGTTAGAATAATGCGGGCGATGCTCACGGATGGCGGCTTTAGAGGGACTGTTGGTGTCATTACACCATTCAGGCATCAGGCTAACCGATTGAGGGACGCTTTATTTGAAAGCGATACGAAATTTTACGATGCCCTACTCCGCGCTAATACTCATGTAGATACAGCTCATGGATTTCAGGGGGACGAGCGGGATGTAGTCTTGTTTAGCTTATGCGGTGGTCCGGGAATGCCTGGGGGGTCCCGTTCCTTTTTAAGGGAGACAGGTAATCTCTTTAACGTAGCCGTTAGTCGAGCTAGGGCTGTACTTCACGTAATAGGCAATCGTGAATGGGCTAAACGCTGCGGCATTAACCACATTGAAAAGCTGGCTAGCCCGTTAAATAAGTTGTCTAGCATCTCGCTACCAGGGCCGTGGCATCCACATGAATCTCCTTGGGAGGAAAAACTGTACGATGCCCTCTTAGAGGCCGGTTTGGAACCCAGACCCCAATTCAAAGTCTCAAGTCGGAGACTGGATTTGGCGCTAATAGGGGATGGAAGTAAACCGCTTAAAATAGACATAGAGGTGGATGGGGATTGCCATCGCAATCCAGACGGCACGCGCAAGATTGATGACTTGTGGCGTGATATTCAGATCCGAGGAATGGGTTGGAAAGTGGTTAGATTTTGGACTTATCAACTTCGTGAGGACATGCAAGGTTGCGTGAAGAAGATTCATGCAATATGGAGCGAAAATGAATAGCGAAGTTAGTGACCAAGGCAAGCCTGAAAAGATTCAAGTGACAAATCTGGAACCTCATAATTCAGGGAGTGCGTTAGATCGTAGCTTTTTCCCTGTTTGGTCAATGGGGGTAGCTCTCATCCTGGTTATACTGCTGACCCTGCTATCGGGGTGGAAGATAATAAACCTTGAAAGTGAGCGTTCCAGTGTGGAGTCGCAGCGCCTGCTTCTTGAAAGAGATAAGCAAGCTTATGCAGACATCCAGAAAGAGCTCCCCTCTTTGGAAAGACGAAAACAGGCAATAATAAGTGAATTTTCCGAATTAGAGGGAAAAGGAAGGAGCGCACAGGTTCGCTATGAAAGCATTACGGTGCAATCCAATGCGGCCCAGTCAAACCTGGAAAAGGCTTTGGCCGAAAGGGATCAGGCTCAAGCTGCGAGCCAGGCTGCCAGACAAGAATTAGCCTCTTTGCAGGCCGATATTCAGAAGGCCCGGGTTGATTCTCAGAACTTAAAGCAGCAGGTAGAAGCCCTGCGTGCAGAGGAGCAAACGTTTGGAAAAAGCGCAAAACAACTTAGAGAGCAGGTAGCGCAGATTGAAGCAGATATCTCAGGTTTGGAGCGCGAGCGGCAAAACAGGAAGAAGATCCTTGAGCAGATGTCCCAGGACACTTCTGAGCTACAGAAAATCTCAAAACGCTTTGATGGAATCGCTTATAACCTTGAAGTGTCTCACAAGGCCGCCGACGAAGCGATTAAGAGCTTGCACTTTGAGAGTCAGAAGTTTACCAAAGCCGTTGAAGAAGTAAATAAGCAGACCCAGGGTCTTGCAAAAGAAACCCAGGTTGTCTCTCGCGAAGCCGGTAACTTTGCTACTGCAGTGCAAGGGATCCATAGTTCGGGGCAGACGGTGAAACAAGCATCTGGTGACATTCAAGGGGCTAAGACAGCCCTCACCGACGCCATGGGACAACTAAAGAAAGCATCAGAAGGGGCAGAACAACAAGCGCGGCGCTTAGCCGAGACTACAGATGCCCAATTGAAGATTCTTCAGCAAACTCTTCCTGTTCTTGACAAGTCAGCCCTGAGCCTGAGCAGTTACGTGAAGATGGTTGAAGGTCATGTCAATGCCCTGGATGGACCTACTGGAGATTTCCAGAAAACAGTGACTGATACAAAGAATGCGTACTCACAGCTCTCAGATGTGATCGTAAATCTCAAGAACGTGGTTGGTCCACTTTCACAGACACATTCAGATTTGGCCAGTAATGTGAAGGCCGCCGACGAAGCTATTAAGAGCTTGGATTCTGAGAGTCAGAAGTTCACCAAAGCCGTTGAAGAAGTAAATAAACAGACCCAAGGTCTTGCAAAAGAGACCCAGGTTGTCTCCCGCGAAGCCGGTAACTTTGCAGCTACAGTGCAAGGGATACAGAGTTCCAGTCAGACAGTGAAACAAGCATCTGGTGACATTCAAGGGGCTAAGACAGTCCTTACCGATGCGATGGGACAACTAAAGAAAGCATCAGAAGGGGCAGAGCAACAAGCCCGGCGCTTAGCCGAGACTACAGATGCCCAATTGAAGATTCTTCAGCAAACTCTTCCTGTTCTTGAACAGTCAGCGACAAGCCTAGGAAGCTATGTTGCTAAGGTTGGAGGTCATGTCAATGCCCTGGACGGGCCTACTGGAGATCTCCAGAAGACCGTGGCCGAAGCAAAAAATGCCTACTCACAGCTCTCAGAGGTAATCGTGAATCTCAAGAACGTGGTTGGTCCACTCTCACAGACGCGTTCAGATTTGGCCAGTGAGGTTGGCAATGTTAAAGGTATCCTATCACAAGCAAAAACACAAATTGAGCAGGAGTCGGGTGATATCTCAGAAGGATTTAAGACTATGGAGGAGATGCTCACTGGCCTCTCCGAGAGGTTGGAAAAAATAAATAATATGATTCTTGAGTTGGAGAATGCTATTCGTCAGTCACCTGATCCAAAAAAGCAATAGATGGACCGATGTAATGATTTTTCAAGGAAAGTGAGGATCTTCGTATGGAAGGCGTGAACATCCCATACCTCCCAACCATCCTGTGGCTCTTGGCAGGTGCTGTAACCATTTTGGTGGTTCTTGTGATGCTGGGCTACCATGTCTATTTTCGAGGAAGAGTTAAGGCCGCAATTCAAGACTCCAATGACGTGGGTAGCTTGGCGGCTAAAAAGCAGATGCTTCAAGGGGATGTTGAGGCACTTCGCCAATGGTTCATAGATCAGAAGGCGGAAGTAGACCGACTTACTTCGGAGCGAGAGGAACAGGAACGCTTGAGGGCTTTACTGGCTGATCTAGATAGCCGGTGCGCTACCAAGGACAATGAAAACCAGGGCCTCAGGAAGGAAGTGGGCGAATTAGAAAACCGTCGGCATGAACTACTAATTACACATGAGAAGCTAGAGCGGGAAATTGGGAATCTTGATTCAAAGCGTGCCGAGGCAGATACCATTGAGAGGCGACTGCTTGAAATGAAGACAAAGATTGAGGAGGCGCAGAAGGCGGTCATCGGTCTTTCTGAGGCACAGGCTAAAATGCAGGCGCTAATCGCGGAAAAGGTTTCTCTTGAGCAAGTCATTGATGGTCATAGATCAATTGCTGAAGGGGCAAGAAAAGCGGCCGAGCAGGAGGTGGAGGGTGCAGAGAAGAAGCGAAGGGTCGCAGAAGAATTGAAACGTGAGCTTGAATCGGCCCAAAAGGAGAGGTTTGAACTGAGCTTGGCATTGGACGGCCTTCGTCATAAAAGATCGGAAATTGAGACTGAGATAAATCGCCTCATTGAAGAGTCCACTACCCTTAAGCAAGAAAAACAGAACGCTACTGAGGATTCTCAAAGGGAGATAGAAGAAGCAAGAAGAGCGCGTGCAGAGACTGTAAGCGAGAAGGCTAACCTAGCGAGTTTAATAAGGGAAAAGCAAAATCTTGAACTAGCAATCGGTGAGCTAATCGCAAATAAGACCAGTTTGAAAAAAGAAGTCCACCTATTAGAGGAAGCCAAGGCAGGATTTGATACCTTAAAGAACGCAGTGAAGAAATCGAAAGACGAATTAGAAAAGGCAGCAGAAGCTGCTAGGGCATTCAGAGGCGAGGCCGTCCAGGCAGAGAAAGATCTATATGAGACTTTAAAGAATGAGAAGAGAGCTAGAGAAGAAACCGAAGAACTGAGAGCAAAGAAAGCCTATCTGGAGCAGGAAGTGGAACGTATGAAAGGAGACCGTGGCGTGCCGCCGCTGGAGGATCCTTTCTCTGACCTTCTAAAAGAACCTCCTAAGTGTTTGGATAGGAAACAGCTACCAGACAAGAAATTCCCATATACTGATGAGGTGGAGGCTCTGGAAGAAGCTCGGAGTTCTCTTGATAATGCTGGATATCACTTCCATAAGCGTGTACTCAAGGCATTCCATACGTCGCTTAAATGCCAAGACATAAACCCGTTAACTGTTCTGGCAGGCGTATCAGGAACTGGTAAGACGCTTCTTCCTGCTGCTTATGCCCAACTGATGGGGATGCATCGCCTAATTATTGCAGTGCAGCCCCGATGGGATTCCCCTCAAGATATGTTCGGATTCTATAACTACCTGGAGAAGAGGTATAAGGCGACTGAGCTCGCACGTGCCTTAGTGCGCATGGACCCATTCACTAAATTGGAGGGTCTTGATGAGAAGCAGCGATGCTCTGAAAGGATGCTTCTGGTTCTTCTAGACGAAATGAATCTTGCCAGGACTGAATATTATTTCAGCGAATTTCTTTCAAAACTTGAACTACGTCGTCTTGTTGGCTCGTCTGCCAGCGCTGAGAGCCGCCAGGATGCGCGGATATATTTGGACAACGTGCCTGGTCGAAATGCAATTTCATTTTGGGTAGATCGAAATATTCTCTTCGCAGGGACGATGAACGAAGACGAAAGCACCCAGACTCTTTCAGATAAGGTAATTGACCGTGCGAATGTGCTACGCTTTGGTAGGCCGGCTAGGTTGAATGCTGATGATCAGAATCATGATCCGCTGCTTCCGCCAGCACCGGGCTATTTGACCGCAGCTATTTGGAAGCGCTGGTGCAGGGAAATTATAACAGGCAATTGGACTCAAAAGGCGCTTGGATGGATAAATTCCCTGAATGACGCTCTTGTAAAAATTGGTAGGCCTTTCGGCCATCGCGTTGAAAAGAGCATTCTGGCTTACATATCCAACTACCCGGGAATTGAAGATGGCGAGAATCTATTGAGAGAGGCGTTTTCCGACCAGATCGAGCAGAAAATCCTTCCCAAGCTCCGTGGACTTGATAATCTTGAGTCAGCAAGTAAGACTGTTTTTGAAGAAATAGCAAACGTGATTGAGGAAACCGAAGATGATGCGCTGCTCAAAGCCTTTCACTCTGCGAGCGAGAGCAGTGCTACAGGAATGTTCATGTGGTATGGGGTCACTCGAGAGGAGTGATTGATGCGAGTTCAGGCCAGACTTCATTTGTGGCCATGGTCTTGTGCCACCAGCAGCGAGACATTTGACTTATTTGAAGGGGAAGCGTGTTTTCCTTTCTACGGAAGTCCGACTCTATCAATCGTAGAGGGGGCTGAGATTCTGCTTGCCTCTAGGTACGAGAGATTCCACCAGCTTGGGCCACCTTTTCTTCCGCCAAATTCAAAAGTTAATTGCCGGTTGTTTGAAGTGCCACACGGGACAGTCGCAGCAGATAAGGCTGGCGGTCAGATACTGGTCCATTGCAGAGAAGGGAGAGAACTACTCAGGTGGAAAGTTAGGCTGCGCCCTGATGGAGTTGTGCCGCGTTATGAGGGCATTGATGAACAGGGTAAGCCAAAGGATTCGCCTCTGTCGAGGACTTTGCTCAACTGGTCTAGCTTCTTCGATGAATTACTTGATGAGGCCCAACGGCATGACGAAAGAAATGAAAGGCTAGAATGGCAGGCAGTCAGGGACTATCTTGAACGACTAAAGAAAGAGGCGCAGCACCCGTTTCGATCTGTGGTTGTTGACATTGCAGAGAAAATGCGTCGCCCTTTGCAGGAAACAGTGCGTTCATCTAGGAGGGTCTTATTTCGGGAGCGAGGGCTTCTGCCGGCATGCCAAATGGAAGAGACAGACAGTGCTTGCCTGCAATGGTACATAAAACAGCCGGGGCAAAGCATGGCGGAGAAAGCTGGGCCGAGACAGAGGCTGCTGATGGTTGCCCGTAAGGAGACCCACAACCTGCATGAAAACCGTATTCTCAAGGACTTCTTGCTTCGATGTTCAGTCGCGGGAAAGAGGTATATTGCAAATGCCCGGAGCGAAAATCAAACATTCATGGTTTCAAAGCGGATCATTACTGTGCAGGCTCTTGTAGCTCTTTGCAATCAGCTCTCTGAGGTTCCCCATTTGGTCGATATTCCTGCTCCAAACCCTGCTACACCACCGAATTATGTACTTCTCAATGATGTGCGTTACAGAGTGATTTGGTACTGGTACCAGAAACTGCTGAGACAAGAGAATGAAAAGGACTCGTTCTGGGATTGGCAGAGCCGCACTTGGGACGACATAGCGCGGCTCTTGGTAAGCATTGCCATCATTTTGTGCAAGAATCAACTTCTTGATAACTCTTCTTTCAGGTTCTCTACTGTGTATGAAGGAGCGCTTCGTATACGAAGTGAACAGATATTGGGTTGCAGGGCCGCAGCGGGCAGCGAAACTGGTCCTTTGCTAATTGAGCGATTTAAGAATGGACGTCTTGTTCATCGTGCCGTTATGGAGATTGTTCATCCTGACCAGGCAGAGCATCACCCTGTCACATGCCATCTGGGAGCAACAGGAGCTCATCTTTACATAGTGATGCGGCAACTGGGAACAACCGATAGGGCTCATGTCCTCATAGTTTGGGCAGCCCATACGGCGGGGTCTTCAAAGTCACATAATTGGGATGCAATAGGTAAATCTGCGCACAATGCTCTGCAAGGATACCAAGCCCTTTTGAATATTGCGCGGGTCTCTTGCCGTCCTCACCTCAGTGGTCTTGTCATATGCAGTAATCGTGAGAGAGACAAATCAGAGATTGAGTTTGACAACAAGAGTGGGACGGTTGTCATTTCCGTGCCCACTGCTCCGGCGAACTGGTTGGGTGCTGCTGAAGACATCGCCCACGCTTTGGTCTACATCTCGGAAAACATTAACGAATGAATCCCAATGCAAAAACTAAATTGATCGGCTGCGCGGCTTTCGGCCTTGGAGACCTGACCGCATCTTCGCAAGGTTCAATTCTTAGTAGAAGTGATTTTTGCCCCTCCGTGGCCATACTGCCGGGACGACCCAATGGAATAATACTTACCGGGGAGCAAGCAAATGCCTCGCGTGAACACTCAGGACTGCCTTGGCCACCTGAAGCCTGGATCAAACAGGGTGATCATTTAAGGAGAGTACCGATCTTTAGTGCATGGCGTTCGCTTGTTGAGGCTCGTGACCGGCATATACGCTGGGAAGTTGGCGGTGGGGTCTCTTTTTCAGTTGCTCGAATCTTAGCAGACCATATCGCAAATCTGCTGATCAGCTGCCAAGAAGAGAAAGAAGTGCCAGTTACGATATCAATCCCCGATGATCTTGATGAATATGGCCAAGAAAGTCTTCTCAACGAGCTGAGGAAGGAATTCGATAGGTTAAACGCTCACTTTAAGGTTAGCCTCCTTTGGAGGCCGGTTGGAGCTGCACTTGCTTGGCTGGAAGAAGCTGGGGGCGATATTATGAAGAAGGTTGTCGTGGAGAGGAATCCTGAGGACTTCTTCATTGTTCTGTACCTTGGAGTTGATTCCATAGAGTGCGTGTCGTTTCGAATTAAAATCCGTGGTGACAAAAAGGGGCTATACTATGTCGTTCCGCGAAGGGAGAGGCCTAAGCGCATTTCGCCTCTTGCAGGGTATGACTGGGCTGGAAATGTCCTTGAAAGAATTGTCCAGGCGAATGGAGAAGGTGCCTTTTGGCAAGCCTTGGTCTCTTTCCCGGATATATGGGAAACTCTGGCCGGGAGACGCTTGACAAGGGTTGATCCTCCCAGAATCTGGGGATTAGAAAAATCATATAGTTTGTGGGAGCCAGACGCCAATCAATTATCTGCGATGATTAGTAGCGCAAAATGCGGTCCCTCAGAAATGTTGAGAGAAGTGCAAAAAGGATCCTGCAAAGTCAATGGGACCATCTCTTGTGAATCATCCTGGCCGGAGCGAATAGCTGCCATAATTCGTGAGAGGCTGAATACCCATGAAAGTGGGCGCTTACTAGGCATGATAGTATGCGGCCCTTTAACGCCACCTGAACCGCCAAGCTGGCTTTCATCTTGTTTCCCTGAGCTAGAGTCTCGCGGGCTTGATACAAGAGGCCCTTGGGATCTCCGAGAGGCAAACCGACTGTGGATGAGTCCGGGAGAGACTGCGATTGCCCAAGGATGTGCCATTTTTCAGAAGCGATTACTAGAATGCCAGCCTACTTATTTAGATACTCTGCCTCAATACTTCCTAATAGTTCGAGAAAATGGAGGGATAAGCCCATTTCCATTGGTAGATCAGCGAGATGTTGAGGGAGGCGATGAATACAATAAAACTATAAAGGGTAAATTTAAGATAGAGAAGAATACACGGAAAGTTGACATAGTTATCTCGCGCCACAGTTCTTTGGAAGAAGTGGTGAACTTAGCAAATGCTTTTGATGAACTAGACAGACAATTAGAAGTAGAAGTTGAAGGGCTTTCAAGAGCAGAGGCAAGTTTGGTTCGCCATTTTGTGCGCGAGCCCGAGGATCGTTACAAGGCGTTAAGAAGCCTTGAGTCCAACCGAAAGGAGTTTGGGCATTTTGAATCAGCTTTTAAATACGCTGAAAGATTTGCAGCACTTTGGTATGAAATCAAAGAGGATCACTATTCATCAAATTCACAGGTAAGCGGACAAAGGGATCATTTGGAACCTAATGATTCTCAGTTTCGATCGCTATCTTTCCCATTTCCCATTCCAGCACCAGATGAGATGCCAGTTGATTTGCATATGCGTATCAGGCCTGCAAGCGGCATGGCTCATCTGGAGATAAAGCCAGAGAGGGAATCTTTCCTGCGCGGACGGCCGGTTTTTGTAGACTACAGGACTATGCGTCCCTTTCATCCGGAAGAGTTCGGAGGAAGAGGTTGGCCGCCACTGGTTGAGTTAACGCCGAATCCCAATCCCTCTATATGGGTGCATATGGAAGGGGTAGTTAGTGCCCTTGAAAACCCATCCATTAGCACTGATGAATTCTTTGCTTTACTCAATCAGGTCTACGACTTCTTCAAGTCACGAAAGCAGTATGTCTCTGGGGATAACTCTATTAGATATCTGCCTGTACTTAGTCAGGATGGCGTTGCGGGGTGCCTGAAAGGTGAGGAGATAGTTTTCAGGCTTTCCAAAGTCCTGCAGATACATACAGAGTTCATGAGCTTATGGGACATGAACCGAGTTGACAAGCTGTTAACACGGGTTACATGGCTTTATGGTTTAACCCCGGAAAACCTCCTCAATCAACTGAGAAAAGGTATCCCAAAAGATCCTAAACCGCGTACTTTGGAGGCAGCGAGCCGTGCCATAATGGCACAGCCCGACTTAACCTCGTTATTTAAATCAATAGTAAAGAAAGTGCATCCACAAAATAATCTTGTGATACAATGCATTAGAGCAAGCAAAAATATTTTAAGTTATAGAATCAATGGGCAAAATGCCTTGAATGATGATAGTGCTAATAAGCTGCTAGACGCAGTCTTGAAAGAACTGAGAAAATATGCAGACCAAAATAACTATGAAAAGAAATTTTTTGTAAGTTTATCTCTTCTTCTATATCTGTTACGTTACAGAAAAGTTGATAGCCGATTCCTTTATCCAGACTCTTATAAAACCAAGGCAATTAAAAATGATTTAGAGCTATACATAAAGAGGATGGCTCCTCATTTAACTCCTGCTCGCATGGTAGATGCTAAAAAGATTATAAAGGGCATAATCGATTTTTTAGATTTTTCTGGTAAGTTGGCTATCCTTGTGCCTCTCGCTAGACTCTCTGAACATTAAGATGGCAAACGGGACTCCCTCTGTGCCTGGAAATCCCCATCCGCAAGAATCTTATTCAAATGCAGCAACAGCTTCGCAGCTCTTCGAGGCCTCAACGGGTTATGCGTACCAATGCTACAACACAGGCGAAGATTTGTTTCACAGAAATGTGAGGACTATTCTGAAGCAGTGCTGGCCGGTGCTATCGTTTGCCGAGCAGATGAGGAGGACCTGGATAAATGAGTCGGTGTTATGCTCCGCCGAGAAGGAAGGAGGCACTGTCCCGGCGGAGACTTGTCGCGAATGTGGTGAGCGTTATCTGCGCCGACAGCTTGCACTGTTCAATAATGCATTAATAGTTGCCTTGGGTTCCAAGGCCAAGGCCAGGGCAAAAGGAATATCAGGAATTATTGCAGTTGCTTCTCCTGCCCCTCCCGGATGCAATAAGAAGGAGTCGAGGGAATCATGGAATATCATACCCGACAAGTGGAATGAGTCATTTTGAGACTACATATTAAATTTACCGTGAAAATACACTCACCAACACAGGGATCAGAGATTAGGGATTTATATGAAAATGCCCGTTCTCTTCACTCCTCCCCCTCGACAGGGGAGGCAGGGGTGGGGGTGATTTTTATGCTTCGTTATGCCCCAACAGGGCATGGCGGTTAGTAAAAGAGATCTGCTCTCTCATCTGTGGGAAAGGGGGTTTTCATGCTCGGGGATGACAAAATATTGCTGTCATGAGCGTTTGGTTGTGTGCTCTCCAGAGGCTCAGGACTCTTTTTTTTCTAAAGGAACTCCTGTGAAGAAAACGTTTTTTTCTTGCGGATTTCACGAGTGAATTGGCTGTAAACTCAAGTTGACCTTATGAGCGATTTCTACGATAGAAACAGCCTTTCGTATTTTCAACAAACCGCCTATATAGAGCCAGAGGCATTCCTTAAACCCTTCACAGAATTCTTGCTCCCACCATGCAGCGTCCTTGACGTCGGCTGCGGATCGGGGCGCGACTTACTATGGCTGCGCAACCGAGGCTATCAGGCAAAGGGCCTTGAGCGATCTCCGGCTCTGGCAAAACTGGCCTCTGTTCATTCAGGCTGTGAAGTCTTCGCTGGCGATTTCAGGATCTGGGATTTTGCCGCTCATCCCGTGGACGGGATATTGCTTATAGGGGCTCTGGTCCATATTCCCCACGAGAGCCTGGCCGAGACCTTACTGCGAATAACGGATGGCCTAAACCCTGCCGGGAAGGTCCTTTTGACCCTCAAGGAGGGAAGGGGCGTCTCGGAGAGGGAAGACGGAAGAGTCTTCTACCTCTGGGAGGAGGACGACCTCAGAGGCTTGTTGATTTCAAATGGTTTTGGGATCCTCTGCTTCCAAAGGGATGTCTCCGCCGTTAGGGATGAGGATACATGGCTTACATACGTGCTTGAAAAAGGCGCAGACGGCGGCAAAAAGGATAACCCCGCCGACAATTCAGGGGGCACGCGCCGTTGAGCTTTGACAGCATTGTTTACAGGAAGCTTGTAAGAGACAAGATACCGGAGATCATACAGATGTCCGGAAAGGATCCGGTTTTCAGAGGCCTTGCTGGAAGCGAACTCTGTGAGGCTTTAGGCCGAAAACTTCTTGAGGAGGCATTTGAATTCTTCGCTTCATGGCAAAATGGAAATGCCAAGGAAATCCTCTGCGAGTCCGCGGACATCCTGGAGGTAATACTTGAGGCCCTAAAAGAGCATGGCTATAACCTGGACGACCTTATCAGGGCGAGGGATCAAAGGAAGCAGGAAAGGGGAGGCTTTTCAGGGCACATCTTTCTTGAAAACGTAGGAGGACCTCCCGGCGCCGAGACTGAATTCGATGACCCAAGAGTATTTCTATCTCCTGAGCAAAACAGGCAGTTGATCGAACTCATCAACCAGGAATTTTCAAGAAGCGAGGCCGCCTGGATCGCTTCGGCATTCTTTTCCCCCGGTGTGACAAATCTTTTCATTTCGGCATTCGAGCGGTTCCTGGCCTGCCGTGGAGTTCTCAAGATACTTCTTTCAACAATGGGAAACATTACTCCTCCACAATACCTTCTCCATCTGAGGGAGCAAGTGCCAGGCGCTCAGGTGAAGGTATTTCACCCGCCTGAAATCCCATTTGACCAATCCCCTCCTGATTTTCACTCCAAAGTATATCTCTTCAGAAGAAGGGATGGATCGGGCTCCATGATAATCGGGTCTTCCAACCTGACTCAAGCTGCCTTCAGCCGCAATGTTGAGTGGAACTATTTTACCCCCGGGGAGATAAACCTTCCTTTCAGCAGAATAAGCGCTTTCGACATTCTCCGAGATGAGTTCGATCGGTGCTTTACTAAAGAGGCAGTGCCTGTCTCATCCGATTTCATTGCCGGCTACCAAAGGCGGTGGGAGAGATCGTTTCTGCCCTCTGTAGTCGAGGATAAAAAGAGCAAGGATTTTCCGGGCATCTCAGAACCTGAAGAAACGGCTTATGGCCCCAGGGTAAAGCCGAATCCTGCCCAGGAAGAGGCGCTCAGGAATCTGGCCGAGATGAGGTCACAGGGAGTTAGAAAGGCTGCGATAATAGCAGCAACGGGAATTGGAAAGACCTATCTTGCAGCCTTTGACTTCAGTGCTTTTAAGGGCGCATCCCTCCTCTATATCGCCCACAGGGAAAATATCCTTGCTTCAGCCCTTGAAACATTCAGGAGCGCACTTGGCGATAAGTTCTTTGGCAGTATCTTGGGTGGAGGGAGAAAAGGAAACCTCGGGCAGAATGCTATCTTTGCCATGATTCAGACACTCAGCAGAAGAACCGTCCTTGAGAGCTTTTCTCCTGATTTTTTCGACTACATTGTCCTTGACGAATTTCATCATGCTGAGGCTGCTTCGTACCAGAAGGTCATCGAATACTTTAAACCCCGTTTCTTTCTTGGCCTGACTGCCACTCCGGAGCGAATGGACGGAAGAGATGTCCTGGCGCTCTGCGACTATCAGATCGGCTACGAGGTGCGTCTCCTCGAAGCGGTTGATCGAGGGTGGCTCTGCCGATTTCAGTATTTCGCTGTTTATGATGAAACAGATTATAGTCGCATTGCCTGGAGGGGAACCGGATACGATGAAGCCGAGCTTGAGACGGCTCTTAGTACCGACCGCAGGACTGATGTGGTTGCAAGGAACCTAAAGAAATTTCTCCCATCCCATGGCAAGATAAAGGCATTGGCCTTCTGCAGCTCCATAAATCATGCTGCATATACGGCGAGACACCTGAGTGATGATTTCGGGATCGAAGCTATCGCCTTGTCCGGAATGAGCGACGAGGAAGAGAGACAAAGAGCAATAAGGAGGCTGGAATCTGAGTCAGACCCTTTGCAGGTAATATGCTCGGTGGACATCTTTAACGAAGGCCTCGACATACCGAATGTGACCCATGTGCTTTTTCTGAGACCTACACAGTCGTTCACGGTCTTTCTCCAGCAACTCGGAAGAGGCCTCAGAAACTCGCCGGGGAAGGAGTTTCTTGTGGCGATTGATTTTGTGGGAAACTTCCGTAAAGCCAATGTGGCGCCTCTTGCCCTCGCGGGGTATACATCGGTTGAGCATTTCTTCGAGAAAGCCTGCAAGATGGGAATAAGCAAGATCAAGGGAATCCTCCCGCGTGGATGCTTTTTCAGCCCTGACGTGGAGGTCGAGAGGATATGGGATGAAGAGATCCGAAGGATAATATCGGAGAGGCTTTCTCCACAAGAAAGACTCAGTGCGTTGTACCAGGATATAAGACAATGCTTGGGGAGATCCCCGTCTCTTACCGATCTTTACGGAAGTGGAATCGAGATAGATCCAATGGCCTTTATCCGCGCATTCGGCAATTGGATAAGGGCAAAGAAATACTGCGATGGCAGCCTGCCTCCCTTTGAAGAAAGCCTGCTTGAAACCCAGGGAGAGGCCTTTCTTCAGCATCTTGAAAGGGATCTGAATCCGGTGCGTTCCTATAAGATGGTCGTTCTTACGGTATTATTGGGCCTTCCCGGCGGAGCATGGGAAGTTGAAGAAATAGCAAAGGGTTTTCTGTCGTACTTCCTTACACACAAAGACCGCATGGCTGATTACCCTGAACTTGCACGTTCTCATGCCCCTGAGGAGTTTCCGCTACACAAGGTTGTTTCAAAGCTCAAACAGATGCCTCTTAACTTCCTCAGCAACACCGATAAGGATTTCTTTATCCTCGACAAGAAAAGAGGGTTGTTCAGTATAAAGGAAACGGTTCTTCCCTTCTGGGAGAAGAGCGTTTTCAAGGAGCTTGTCTCTGACCGTGTTCAATTTGCGTTGCTCAGGTATTTCAGAAGGAACAAGGGTAATGATCGAGATAATCCTGCGGGAGGTGAGGAGGACTCGGGCAGTAGGCGCGTTCCTTGATGGGCATTCTGCAATGATGCTTGTGCTGCCCGCCTCAAACATATAGCTGACACCTGCGGGGGAGCCAAAACTTACCTGAATATGGAGTACTCAAAGAGATATCCAAGGAGACAATTGCAGCATAATCATGCTGTGGTCACCATTGCCACCAGTACGAAGACTTCTTTACAGTACAGAAACCACCGTTTACGCTGAGGTCAAGGTGGGTTCAGTGCCATAAGACGCGACCAAAATGACTCAGGGGAAGCTGTTTGAATGCGGCCGGAGTAATGTCAATACCTATGCGGACTTGACCTTTTCAAGCAAAAAGGAGAAAAGAGGTAGCGCCGCTTCTAGATCATGCCTTATAATCTGGCGAAACTGTCTTCCATAGACGTCCTGAATTAGTCTTATCAGCTCTGCTGAGGAACATCTCTGCCTTTAAGAAAGTCCAAGGCCGTGGCGTATTCTTTGGACAGGTCAATCCCTGGGTCTGCTTCAGGCGCTATTTGTTTTAACCCCACATACATGTATGAAACCAATTGAAGCCCGGAAAAATCCCCCTTGAGGGACTTGAGGTTGTATCTCTTCTCCGGTTCATTGATCCTGAAACCAGACCTTCCGAGAAAGGCGATTTCCATTGTGATGGCCTTTGTCTGCTCTGGCCCAAGCTTTTCAATTGTCACTCTGGTTCCAGCTGATTGAATCCGCTGACGCATCTGGGATAATTCCCCATGGAAAGAATCATCGGCCTTATCAATGCGGATAAGGCGGCCTTTGTGGCCCCCCTATATAGGAAAATCTGGGATTGTAAGTGGCTTACTAGAAAATCACCTTGAAATTTTTAGGGTAAGCCGTATAGTGTTTGTAATGATATTGTCAATACATAAGCTCGTAATCAGGAGAAAACCATGGCAAAAACAGCAATAATTCAAACACGTGTCGACCCGGCAACGAAAGAAAGCGCCCAGATCATATTGAAAAAATTAAATATATCAATGTCAGAGGCTATCTCCATGTACCTTTCCCAAATAGCATTACATAACGGAATCCCTTTTGAGCTAAAGATTCCTAATGAGGTTACAGCTAAAACACTCAGAGATACTGAGAACGGAAAGAATCTTCATAAAGCCGACTCTGTTGATGCATTATTTCAGGAGCTTGATAGTTGAACCTGCATTATACCACTCAATTCAAGAGGGATTATAAAAAAATTAAGAAACAAAATAAGGATGTTGCTAAATTGAGAGCAGTCATTGAAGATCTTCTTGCGGGGCAATCCCTGAAACCAAAGCATAGAGACCACCAACTATTCGGAAATTGGGAAGGCCATCGCGACTGCCACATAGAGCCAGACTGGGTGCTAATTTATAGAATCACAAACGGTAACTTGTACTTGGAAAGAACTGGGTCACATTCTGAGCTATTCAAAAAATGAAAATCGGAGGTA
>Ga0210028_1000757_pt1 | contig 27691 bp, 27 predicted proteins | sample CryGeymeta201513_FD_185468 | JGI IMG/M metagenome (GOLD analysis project Ga0210028, IMG submission 185468) | Groundwater microbial communities from Crystal Geyser aquifers in Utah, USA - Crystal Geyser metaG 2015-13 (SPAdes) (version 2) | ecosystem: Environmental > Aquatic > Deep subsurface >...
CGCCGTCAGCGTGGTCTTGCCGTGGTCAACGTGGCCGATCGTGCCGATGTTGACGTGCGGTTTGGTGCGTTCGAACTTTGCCTTTGCCATGATGGCCTCTGCCGATTGGGGGGCCGGAAAGGCCCGGGTTCATACGGCGCGGCACTTAGCGGCTGGATCGGGAAAAAGCAAGCCTCACTTGCCCCCGGTCGCAAGGGCCGGGGTGCCGTTCAGCCCGAACCAGGCAGGATTTTCCAGCAGCCAGCCCTCGACCGCCTTGACGGCATTGTAGGACAGGGTCGCCATCTGCTGCGCGCGGGTCTTGGTCAGCCCCGAGCCGATCACGGTATCGCCCGACAGGCCCTCGAACACGGTGAAGCGCGTGCCCTCGGGGTTGAGCTTCAGTTGCTTGGCATCGTCCCAGATATTGGCGGTGATCACCAGCACGGACTTGGGGGCCAGCACCACCGGAATCCCGGGCGGGGCCAATGCAAAAGCGTCGATGCTGATGCCGAAATTGAACAGCCGGGTGCCCTGATAGCGCCCGAAGCGATCATCCACCGCCTTGATCATCGCCGCTTCCCATTCCTCGACCGAGGCATCGCGCGAGATCGGCACCTTCTGCATGTGGTCGGCCACCGCGATGTTCAGACCCAGCCCGAAATTGCCCAGATCGACCGGCGGGTCGGCCAGATCGTTCTTGGCGCAGGCCCCGAGCACGGCAAGGCAAAGGCCAAGGGCAACAAGGCGGGCGCGGATCATCGGCAAAGTCCTGTGCAGGGGTTGCCTTTCGCATAGCGGGTCAGGGCGGTTCGCGCAATGGTGCCGCGCGGGGGCCAGCCCCCGCACCCCCGGGATATTTGGGCAAAGGAGAATGGGCAGGATCGGGACAGTTGATGCCTCGGTGCCAGAAAACGGTGTGGGATTGGCGGCAATCGGCAGGGGGGAGGCCGCAGATCAGGTAAAGCGGTTGTCGCGCGGAAAGCCTCGCGGCGCCATCCGTCCGGCACTGGCGCGGGCACCCAGCCATTCCGTGAGGTCGGGCTCGAGCCGGGTGCGACCGGCGGGGTCTTTCCAGCTCAGGCCATCGGCAAGGGTGAAGGTGGTGGCATCGGCCAAACCGCCGTCCTTGTATTTCTGCAATCTCACGCCCTTGCCGCGCGCCATCTCGGGCAGTTCGGCCAGCGCGAACACCAGGAGCTTGCGGTTGTCGCCGACCACCGCGACGTGATCGCCGCCGATCGGGCGGCACAGTGCGGTTTTCACCCCGTCACGCAGCGTCAGCACCTGCTTGCCCGCGCGGGTCTGCGCCACCACTTCGTCCGAGGGCAGGATGAAGCCATCGCCGGCGGTTGACGTGATCAGCAGGCGCTGGCCGGGCCGCCAGATCATCAGATCGACGATTTCGGCATCGTTGGGCAGATCGACCATCAGGCGCACCGGCTCGCCCATGCCGCGCCCGCCGGGCAGATTGGCTCCGATCAGGGTATAGACCCGGCCGTTCGAGCCGATCAGGATGATGCGGTCGGTGGTCTCGGCGTGGAACAGGAAACGGCCGGCGTCACCATCCTTGAACTTGACCTCGGAATCCAGCGCCACCTGACCCTTCATCGCTCTGATCCAGCCCATCCGCGAGCAGATCACGGTGATCGGCTCGCGCTCGATCAGGGCGTCGTAAGCGGGAACGGCATCCTCGCCCGCCTCGGCAAAGGTGGTGCGGCGCGCGCCGCCGGGGGCCGCGTGGCCGAAGGTTTTCTGCACCTCGATCAGGTCTTTGGCCACCCGTTGCCATTGCAGGCGGGGCGCGGCCAGCAAGTCTTCCAGCGCCGCGCGCTCGATCATCAGAGCGTCGCGTTCGCGGGTCAGCTCGATCTCTTCCAGACGGCGCAGGCTGCGCAGGCGCATGTTGAGAATGGCCTCGACCTGAGGCTCGGTCAGTTCGCCGATTCCGGGCGGGGGTGCCACGTAATCCTTTTCGCTCATGGCGCGCGGCTGGGGGTGGCCCCAATCCTGCGCCATCAGGGCACGCTTGGGGTCGGCGTCATAGCGGATGATGTCGATCACCCGGTCGAGGTTCAGGAAGGCAATCAGGAAGCCTTCCAGAGTTTCCAGACGCAGGTCGATCTTTTCCAGCCGGTGCTGGCTGCGGCGCAGCAGCACGTCGCGCTTGTGATCCAGAAACGCCCGCAGCACTTCGCGCAGACTGCAAACCTTGGGGGTGCGGCCGTCGATCAGCACATTCATGTTCAGGGCAAAGCGAATCTCCAGATCGCAGTTGCGCCACAGCGTGCCCATCAGCATGTCCGGGTCGATGGTGCGGGTGCGGGGTTCCAGGATCAGGCGCACGTCGGCGGTGGATTCGTCGCGCACATCGGCCAGCAGCGGCACCTTTTTGGTCTGGATCAGCTCGGCCAGGCGCTCGATCAGCTTCGATTTCTGCACCTGATAGGGAATTTCGCTGACCACGATCTGCCACGCCCCGCGCCCCAGGTCTTCGACCTGCCAGCGCGCCCGCAACCGAAAGCTGCCGCGCCCGCTGCGGTAGGCGTCAAGGATGTTGGTGCGGGGTTCCACGATCACCCCGCCGGTCGGGAAATCGGGGCCGGGCACCAGCGCCACCAGCGCATCATCGGCCAGATCAGGGGTTTTCAGCAGCGCAAGGCAGGCGTCGATCAGTTCGTGCAGGTTGTGCGGCGGAATGTTGGTCGCCATGCCGACCGCGATACCCGACGAGCCATTGGCCAGCAGGTGCGGCAGGGCGGCGGGCATCACCACCGGCTCTTCCAGGGTGCCGTCGTAGTTGGGGCGGAAATCGACCGCGTTTTCCGCCAGCCCCTCCATCAGGGCCTCGGCAACAGCGGTCAGCCGGGCCTCGGTGTAGCGCGAGGCGGCCGGATTGTCGCCGTCGATGTTGCCGAAGTTGCCCTGACCATCGACCAGCGGGTAGCGGACGTTGAAATCCTGCGCCAGTCGCGCCATCGCATCATAGATCGCGGCGTCGCCGTGGGGGTGGTAGTTGCCCATCACGTCGCCCGCGATCTTGGCTGATTTGCGAAAAGCGCTGGTCGGCGACAGCTTCAACTCGCGCATGGCGTAAAGGATGCGCCGATGCACCGGCTTCAGCCCGTCGCGGGCATCGGGCAGGGCGCGGTGCATGATGGTCGACAGCGCATAGGTCAGATAGCGCTCGCCGATCGCGCGGCGCAGCGGTTCGGAAACTTCAAGCGGCGGGGTGCCGGGGTCGGGCGGGGTCTGGGTCATGGCACGCGTTTAATGCGCGCGGGCGGGCCGGTCCAGCCGGAACTGCGCGGCCGCCGGTTCAGCGCCGCCGCAGGGCATGCCAGCGCGCCGCAACCCAGTCGAGGCTTTTGCTAAGCCAGGGCCTTGGCCGGATGCGCCGCAGCAAGCCGAACCCGCCGCGCCCGGCCCCGGCCACTGCAACTTCGGCCTGAAGCCGGGCCGCAAGCAGCCGCTCGAGCAGCTCGGCCGACAGCGCGTCGGGGGGCGGCCAGTCTTCGGCATCCAGTTCGGCGCGGATCCGCTCGAGATCGGGGGCATAACCGCGCGCTGCGGCAAATTCGGCCGAAGCGGCGGCAAAATGTGCCAGCAGCGCCAGACGGTCGGCGGGCGACAGCAGCATTGCCGCGCTGCCTGCGGGCGGGTTGGCGGCAAAAAAGCCGCGCAGCACCAGCCGGCGCTGCGGCTCGGAGTCCAGCATCACATTGACCAGCCGGGCCGCCGCCACCTGATCCCGACCGGGGCTGGGATAGGTTGCCGCCGGCGCCGCCGGGGCAATGTGGCCCAGCCGCTCGGCCAGACCCGCCGCCGCCAGAAAGTTGCGCCAATGGGCACCATCAGCCAGCGAGCGGTCGTGATCGACCAGCGCCACCGGACGGCCCGAAAACGCCTCGAACGGGGCAAACAACCCCGGCAGATCGGTCAGGGTGGCACCGTAATCGACCATGAATTCCTGCGCCGAGCGCGCGCCAAGGCGCAGGCCGTTGCAGGCCTGCTCGCGGTAGAACATCTCGGGGCCGACATCGGGGCGGCGCACGAAGGCCACCACCTGACAGCTTGCGAAGGACGACAGCCGCTCGAACAGGCGCGCAAGCTGGGCCTGCCGATCCGCCGCCAGCGGCAGCAGCATGCCTTCGCACGACAGCACCACCGTCGTGCAGCCCGATTGCGCGATCTCGCGGTTCAGGCTGTGCCACGGCTCGCTGCGACCGTGCAACGCGGCCATCAGCAGGCCAAGGTGGCCGGGATAGCCGCCGGGCCGCACCGCCACAAACGGAGCCGCCGCCAGCCCGGTCTGTGGATAAAGCACGCCCGCCGCGCGCATCGCTTCGGCCTCGCTGGCCAGACAGTGCTGCAGGTAGGTGCTGCCGGTCTTGTGCATGCCCAGATGCAGCACCAGATCGACGCCGTTGCGGCGGCGTCTGGGCGGCACCCGCCCCTTCCGCCCGGCGATCAGCGCTGCGGCGGCCATGAAATCGGCCGCGCGCAGCGCCTGGTGCAGCGCCCGAAAATCGCTGCGCCGGATGATGCCGTGACGCGACACCTTGCCGACCCGCGAGATCGGCGCGATCACCGGATCGCCCGGATAAAGCTGCCGATTACAGGTCTCGTCCCCCAGAAGCCGGGCGATGCGCTGGCCCAGAGCGGCATATTCCGGCCCGGTGGCCCCGGCGATGGCGGCGATCAGATCCATGTCCCAGATCAGCCGCGACATGGTATTGAACAGCTCGCGCTGCAAGAACCGCCGGGGCATGCCGGGCCGGGCGGCATGGGCGCGCATCAGCGCCATGCATTTTTCCAGCAATTGCACCTGCAAGCGATGCGCCGCCAGACCGGGCGGCGTGACCGAGATCGACCCGGCACGCCGACGCCACACCCGCACCGGCGCGCCAAGGCAGGCGATGCTGCCTGCCGCCGTCACCGCTGCAAGCACGAACAGCCGGTCTTCGAACCTGACCTGCTCGGGGTCAAACCGCAGCCCGGCACCTTGCAGAAAATCGCGGCGATAAAGGCTGGACCATGACGAGGTGATGAACTGCGCCTGCTCGACCCCGCGCAAGCCCGCGCCCTGCCGCGGCTGGCTGAACAGCGCCCGGTCACGCGGCAACAGCCGCAGGTCAGGCGCACCGACCGGGCTGATGCAGCAATTGGCATGGGTGATGTCGGCACCGCTGCGCTCGGCCAGGGCAAGCTGCGCGGCCAGCCCGTCGGCAAGGTAATAATCATCGGCATCAAGAAACCCCACCCGCGCCCCGGTGGCGGCGTCGATGCCGCTATTGCGCGCCGCCGACAGCCCGCGATTGGCCTCGTGGTGCAGAACCCGCACCGGCGCTGGCAGCTTGAGCGCATCGAAAAACGCTGGGCCGAACTGCGCCGGATTGTCGTTGACGACGATCACCTCCAGCCCCGCCACCGGCTGCGCCAGCACCGAGCGCAACGCCATCTGGATGAAAGCAGGTTCGTCAAAAAATGGAATGACCACGGACAGCCGGTGGACCGACATCTCAGCCCACCCGTTGCTCAGTCAGACGCGAAACGTGCGCGGGCAGCCCCGGGGCAGATGCAGATCAAAGGCTGCTACCGCCGTCGTCACCCAGTCCACCGCTGAAGTCGAATGCCAACCCGAACAGAAAAAGCAAACCCAGAAGCATCAACGCGAATTCTGGTCCGAAAATTTCTGACACTTGCGCACCTCATCACTACTTGCCGATTCCACAAGCCTTGATCATAGCCCAGCGATATGCAATTGCAATCCCTTTACAATTTGCACAATCTCGCAGGCCGAAGCGACGACCGACACAGCATCGCCACCAGCCAACCGCACGAAAGACCAGGATGACCGCAATGCAAAAGACCATCCTGATCACCGGCTGCTCGTCCGGTATCGGCTTTGATGCGGCGCACGCCCTGCACGCGCGCGGATGGCGGGTGTTTGCCACCTGCCGCGCCGAGGCCGACTGCGAACGGCTGCGCGGGCTTGGGCTGGAAAGCTTCACGCTTGATCTCGCCAGCGAGGCCAGTCTGGCAACGGCGGTGGCCGAAGTGGTCGGGCGCACCGGCGGCACCCTCGATGCGCTTTACAACAACGGCGCGTTTGCCTGCCCCGGCGCGGTGGAAGACCTGCCGCGCGACGCCTTGCGCGAGATTTTCGAGACCAACCTGTTCGGCACCCACGATCTGACCCGTCGGGTGATCCCCTTGATGCGGGCGCAAGGCGGCGGGCGGATCATCAACTGCTCGTCGATTCTGGGGCTGGTGGGCTATCAGTGGCGCGGCGCCTATGTCGCGACCAAGTTCGCGCTGGAAGGGCTGACCGATGTGCTGCGGCTGGAAATGGCCGGCACCGGGATCAAGGTCATCCTGATCGAGCCGGGGCCGATCGCGACCCGGATCCGCGAAAACGCCATCCCCCATTTCGAGGCTTGGATCGACTGGCAGCACTCGGCCCGGCGCGACGCCTATCGTCCGCTGCTGGCCCGGCTTTACCACGGCGGCGGGCCGGACCGCTTCGAGTTGCAACCCGCGGCGGTGACGGCAAAGCTGATCCGCGCGCTGGAAAGCAAACACCCGAAACCGCGCTATTTCGTGACCACGCCGACTTATCTGATGGACATCGCCCGCCGCATCCTGCCGACGCGGGCGCTGGACTGGCTGATTCTGCGGGGCTAAGCCGCTCATCCCTTCCTTGCGGTCGGTCTTCGCGCTATCACCGGGGCCAAAGGGGGCTGCCATGGTCATTCTGAACCGCATCTATACCCGCACCGGCGACGCCGGCGAAACCGCGCTTGGCAACGGCGCGCGGGTGGCCAAGAACGCGCCACGGGTCAATGCCTATGGCACGGTGGACGAGGTCAACGCCACGGTCGGGCTGGCCCGCCAGCATGCCGCCAGCGACATCGACGCCGCCTTGCAGCGCATCCAGAATGATCTGTTCGACCTTGGTGCCGACCTTTGCCGCCCCGACATGGCGCGCGATCACGAGGCGGGGCATGTGCCGCTGCGTATCGTTGCCGCCCAGGTGGCGCGGCTCGAATCCGAAATCGACGTGATGAATGCGAACCTTGCTCCCCTGCGCAGTTTCGTGCTGCCGGGGGGCAGCGCGCTGGCGGCGCATCTGCACCTGTGTCGCACCACCGCACGGCGCGCCGAGCGCCTGTCGGTGGAACTCGCGGGTATCGAGGCCGTCAACCCCGAAGCGGTCAAATACCTCAACCGCCTTTCGGACTGGTTCTTCGTGGCGGCGCGGGCGGCCAACCGCGACGGCGCGGGCGATGTGCTGTGGGTGCCGGGGCTGACGCGCTGAGGTGCTGGCGCGCGAGCCCGCCAGTGTCGATCCGTGGGTATCGGGCGGTGATTTTCACGCTTTTCCTGCGCCCCTCGCTGGTTTATCGTGCCACTTCAAGCGCGTAACCTTAGGGAGATTTCATGTTTCGTCACGCACTGTCGATTATTTCCACCTTTGCCGCCGCAGGCACCGCCTGCGCTGGCGATTTGACCATCAACTTCGGTAACAACCTCTGGGATCCGATCAAGGCCGTCGAGATCTCGCCTGCCGGGGCCGACACCTGGAGCGCCATCCCGCTTTCTGACGGCGTCCTCGCTGCCGGGGCTTTTGTCGAAGTCCCGATTGCCGGGGGCGATGCGGTCTGCACCTACGACCTGCGCTTCACCAAAGCCGACGACACCGTGCAGGAACGTCCGGGTGTGAACCTGTGCGAGGCCAGCTATTACCACTTTGGCGACATCTAGACCGGTTGGCGGGCGGGTGCCTGATGGTGCCCGTCGCCCGCCTCATCGCGGCAAACGCGACGTCCCGCCGCCCCGGCCTGTCGGTTTTGGTCTGTTTTTCAAGGCGCAAACCGGCTAAAGACGCGGCCAAGAGCGTGCCACGGCCCCACGGTCTGGCCTTGAGACAAAGGAGTTTGCGCTGATGAAGGTTCTGGTGCCGGTCAAACGGGTGATCGACTACAACGTCAAGGTTCGGGTCAAGGCGGACGGATCGGGGGTCGATCTGGCCAACGTGAAGATGTCGATGAACCCGTTTGACGAAATTGCGGTTGAGGCGGCGATCCGGCTGAAAGAGGCCGGTCAGGCCTCGGAGGTGATCGTGGTCTCGATCGGTGTGAAACAGGCGCAGGAAACCCTGCGCACCGCGCTGGCGATGGGGGCCGACCGGGCCATTCTGATCGAAGCCGCTGCGGATGTGCAGACCGACATCGAGCCGCTGGCGGTGGCCAAGCTGCTGGCGGCAGTGGTCAAGGCCGAAGGCCCCGGCATCGTGCTGTGCGGCAAGCAGGCGATCGACAACGACATGAACGCCACCGGCCAGATGCTGGCGGCGCTGCTGGGCTGGAGCCAGGCGACGTTTGTCTCGGACCTGGCGATCAAGGGCGATCATGCGGTGGTGACGCGCGAAGTCGATGGCGGCTTGCAGACCATCCGCGTCAAGATGCCGACGATCGTGACGGTCGATCTTCGCCTGAACGAACCGCGCTATGCCAGCCTGCCCAACATCATGAAGGCCAAGAAGAAGCCGCTGGAAGAAAAGACCCCGGCGGATTATGGCGTCGATGTCAGCCCGCGCCTTGCGGTGCTGAAAACCACCGAGCCCACCGGGCGCAAGGCGGGCGTCAGGGTGGCTTCGGTGGACGAGCTGATTGCGAAACTCAAAGACGAAGCGGGGGTGATCTGATGACCGTTCTGCTGATTGCCGATGTGATCGGGGGCTCGTTCGGGGCCGACAGCACCGCCAAGGCGCTGACGGCGGTAAAGTCGCTGGGCGAGGTAACAGTGCTGGTGGCGGGACACAAGATTGCTGCCGCCGCGACCGAAGCCGCCGGGCTGGTCGGGGTGGCCAAGGTGCTGGCTGCCGATGATGCCGCCTATGGCAATGGTCTGGCCGAACCGCTGGCCGATCTGATTGTCGGCCTGGCCGGCGACTACAGCCATATCGTGGCCCCTTCGACCTCGATCACGAAAAACGTGCTGCCGCGCGTTGCGGCGCTGCTCGATGTGATGGTGATCTCGGAAGTCACCGCGGTGATCGACGCCGAAACGTTTGAGCGCCCGATCTATGCCGGCAATGCCGTTCAGACGGTGAAATCCGGCGATGCGAAAAAGGTGGCCACCATCCGCACCGCCACCTACGACGCCGCGGCCACGGGCGGCAAAGCCCCGGTTGAAACCATTGCGGCAGCAGAAAATTCCGGCTTGAGCACCTGGGTCGAGGACAAGGTGGCTACCTCGGACCGGCCCGAACTGACCTCGGCCGGGATCGTAGTCTCGGGCGGGCGCGGGGTGGGATCGGAGGCCGATTTCGCGCTGATCGAAAAGCTGGCCGACAAGCTGGGGGCTGCCGTGGGCGCCAGCCGCGCGGCGGTGGACAGCGGCTACGCCCCGAACGACTGGCAGGTCGGCCAGACCGGCAAGGTGGTGGCCCCGAACCTTTACGTCGCGGTCGGAATCTCCGGCGCGATCCAGCATCTTGCGGGCATGAAGGACAGCAAGGTGATCGTGGCGATCAACAAGGACGAAGACGCGCCGATCTTCCAGATCGCCGACTACGGGCTGGTGGCCGATCTGTTCACCGCCGTGCCGGAACTGATCGCCAAGCTCTGAGTGCAACCTGATGGCCCAGGACGGGCACCCGATCGGGTGCCCGTCTTGCTTTGGCGCTAGATCAGCCGCCGCAACACCACCGCCAGCCGGGCGGCAACCTCGGCATGCACCGTCGGCCCCGGCACCTCGAGCGCAGCCGGTTGTTCAAGCGGGGCAAAGGCCATCCCCGCCAGACCGTGGGCCCGCGCCGCAGGGCTGATCAGCACTTCAAGATAATCGCTGGCATGGGCGCGCACGGTCGCGATCATCTCGGCGTCGATCAGCAGCGGGTCGGCGTGCAGGTTTACCCTGCCACCGGCGGGCGGCGGCGCATGGTCGCCCAGCCACAGCAGCACGGTCTTGCCCGGAATGTGATCAAGCAGCGCGACCAGCCGCGCCGACCAGCCCGCGCGCAACTCTGTGACCACCGCCTCAAAGCGTTCGGGTGCCACCTCATGCAGCGCCTGCAACAGGTGACGGGTAAAGTGGAACTCGGTAAAATCGACCTCGGGGTAAAGCGCACAGAGTGCCGCCGAGGCCCACAGAAAACGATCGTTACGACGCGGATGCACGGCGTAGAACCGGTTCGACAGGTTCTGCGCCCCCACGATCTGCACCACCGTGGCCTGCGCCCCGGCCGCGATTTCCACCACCACTGGGTCATTCACATAGACATCCAGCCCGGCATTGACGCAGCCAAGATTGACCATCCGGATCCCGGTCGCCTCTTCGACCAGCACCGGATAGGGCACCGGCACGAACTTGCCGTAGGTTTCAGTGCCGCCCAGCACCGCGACATAAGCCCTTTCCAGATCGCGGCGCGGGCCGCGGAACAGCAGTTTCGACTTGCCATAACGGCAAGGGTAATAGTCCAGCGCCCCTTCGCCGGGATAGTCATAGGCCATCACACCCACCCATTTGTCACAACACCCGAGACTCAGTTTGCGGGGAATCCGTTGCCAAAAGGCTAAACTGTCAATTCGCGACAAAGTTTCGGCACCATGGCCGCCCGCCCCCGCTTGCACCCGGACCGCTGGCCAGCCTATGGTCGCTTGGGGCTTCGCGGAGGGTGCAGTGGCGATCGAAAAAGTGGGTATCGTCGGCGCGGGCCAGATGGGTAACGGCATTGCCCATGTCTTTGCGCTGGCCGGCTATGAGGTGCTGATGGCTGACATCAGCCGGGAAAGCCTGGACAAGGCGGTCGCCCTGATCGATCGCAACATCGCGCGGCAGGTGACCAAGGGCAAGACCACCCCGGCCGCCAAGGCCGCCGCGATGGCGCGCATCGCCACCACCCTCAAGCTGGCCGATCTGGGCACTTGCGATCTGATCATCGAGGCCGCAACCGAACGCGAAACGGTGAAACAGGCGATCTTTGAAGACCTGTTGCCGCATCTCAAACCCGACACCATCCTGACCTCGAATACCTCGTCGATCTCGATCACCCGGCTGGCCAGCCGCACTGATCGGCCGGAAAAGTTCATGGGTTTCCACTTCATGAACCCGGTGCCGGTGATGCAACTGGTCGAGCTGATCCGCGGCATCGCAACCGATGACGAAACCTATCAAACCCTGCTGGGGGTGGTTGAAAAGCTTGGCAAAACCGCCGCCAGCGCCGAGGATTTTCCCGGCTTCATCGTCAACCGCATCCTGATGCCGATGATCAACGAGGCGGTCTATACGCTTTACGAGGGCGTCGGCTCGGTCAAATCCATCGACGAGTCGCTGAAACTGGGGGCCAATCACCCGATGGGGCCGCTGGAGCTGGCCGATTTCATCGGGCTGGATACCTGTTTGGCGATCATGAACGTGCTGCACGACGGGCTGGCCGACACCAAATACCGCCCCTGCCCGCTGCTGACGAAATACGTCGAGGCGGGCTGGCTGGGCCGCAAGACGCAGCGCGGCTTTTACGACTACCGCGTCGATCCGCCGGTGCCGACCCGGTGAGCGTTACGCGTGCGGATGTTCCTTCAGCGCCAGGGTGCGCGCGCGCAGCCAGGCCACGAATTCGGTCTGGTTGCTGGTGTGCGGGGCAAGCTCGTCCCACGGGATCGGGGCGCCGATCACCGGCTTTTGCGGCTTGTTCAGGGCATAGACGATCTCATGGATCAGCAACCCCTGCCGGATGACGGGCGACAAATGGTTGGCAACCTGATAGGCGGGCGAATTGTGGCCGGGGAAAAAGATTGGCACCACCGTCGCCTTGCTGCGGCAGATCATCCTGGCGGTAAAGGGGTGCCATTCGCGCTCGACCGCCTCGCCCCACCAGCCGGTCGTGGTGGCCACGGCCCCGGCGGGAAACAGCACCACGACGCCGCCGCGCGCGAGAATTTCCATTGCCTCGCGGCGCATCTCTAGCCCCTTCTCCAGCATGTTTTCTTCATGCGGAAACGGCACCGGAATCAGGAATTCGCTGACTTCCGAAATGCCGGAAATCAGCGAGCGGGTCAGAATCTTGTAATCGGTGCGCACCCGCCCGATCAGCTCGCCCAGCACCATGCCATCGACCAGCCCGTGCGGATGGTTGGAGATCACCACCACCGCACCGGTCGGTGGAATATGGGCAAATTGTTCGACCGGGGTCTCGACCACGATCCCCATGAACCGCAGCGCCTTGGACCAGAACGCCTGGCCGACCTCTTTTTCGCTGTGCTCGAAGCGATGGATCAGGCGCAGCAGGGTGATCTTGCCGGTCATCCATTCCAGCACCCTTATCGCGGCGGCCTTCCACGGATTGGGGAAGGTGCTGGCATAGGACAGACGCCGCTTGTCGAAGGGCCGAAATCCGGGTTCGTCGGAAAATCGGGTTTTATGGGGAAGATCCTGCACGAAGCGTAAGCCCTCTCGATCCGGTGCGCCTCAGCTGTCTTCACCAAACCGGTCGGCCACCAGCGCCTCAAGCGCGTCGGCCAGTTGGTCAGCTTCGGCTCCGCTGGTCGTGACCTCAATAGAGCTTCCGCGCGAGGCTGCCAACATCAAAAGCCCCATGATCGAATCACCCGATACCGTCAGGCCGTCTTTCGCCACAACGGCACTGGCATCGTGGTGTTCCACCAGCTCCACGAACCGGGCCGAGGCGCGGGCGTGCAGGCCTTTTTCGTTGACGATGCGCAGGTTGCGCCGTCTCATGGCTGGCCCTTGGGTCGATTCGACCCCGAATCACCCAGGTCGAGGCTGTTGATATACTTGCGCCCGGCATCCAGCGCCAACGCCACCGCCTCGGCCACCGGCAGGTCGCGCGACTTGGCCAGCTTGATCAGCATCGGCAAATTGGCGCCGTAAAGGATGCGCCGGTCGCGGCCCACGCAGGCCGGCAGCGACAGGTTGGAGGGCGAACCACCGAACATGTCGGTGACCACCACAACCCCGGTGCCGCGATCGACTGCGGCCACAGCCGCAGCGATTTCAGCCTGCTTGCCGGCCCGGTCATGTTCATCCTCGATCGAGATCGCGGCCGCGGCGGGCAATTTGCCGACCACATGCTCGACTGCCGCAAGATATTCCCGCGCCAGGCCACCATGTGCCACGATGACAATGCCGATCACGCCCGCTTCACCTTGTGCTCGCGGGCGGCGCAGCGGCCGCCCGGCGTTCCAGCTCGCGATGCCGCCGTGCCACCGGCCAACCTGCCTGCACCAGCACATTGCCGAAAATTTCTGCAACTGCAACCGAGCGATGCTGGCCGCCGGTGCAGCCGAAGCCGATCGCCAGATTCGCCTTGCCCTCATCACGCTGCGCGGGCAGTAGCAGCAACACAAGGTCGGCAAGTTTGGTGAAGAACGGCTGAAAGTTCGGGTCGGCTGCGACATAGGCCGCCACGGCCGGATCGCGGCCATCAAGCTCGCGCAGCGCGGGCAGCCAGTAGGGGTTCCGCAGAAACCGGCAGTCGAGCACCATGTCTACCCCGCGCGGCAGCCCGCGTTTGAAGGAAAACGACTGCACCGACACCGCCATATGGGTTTTTGCCGTCTGGCTGAACCAGCGCGCGATCTCGGATGTCAGATCGTGCGGCGACATTTCCGTGGTGTCGATCAGATGGTCGGCGCGCACCCGCACGGCGGTCAGCAGATCATTCTCGCGCGCGATGCCCTCGGTCGGGGTTTCCTCGGGCGCAAGCGGATGGCGGCGCCGGGTTTCCGAGTAGCGCCGGATCAGCACGTCGGGGCTGCAATCAAGATACAGCACCTGTAACTGCACCTTTGGGTCGCGGGTCAGGCGGTCGATCAGTTCGGCCAGCGCGGTGGTGTTGAAATCGCGGTTGCGCACATCCAGCCCCAGCGCGATCGGGTGGCTCAGCGGCGGGCCTTCGATCAGCCGGGGCACCAGTGACAGCGGCAGGTTGTCGATCACCTCGTAGCCAAGATCTTCGAGTGCCGCGATTGCCGTGCTGCGACCCGCCCCGGAAGGGCCGGTCACCAGCACCAGGCGGTGCTCGTGGCTGTGGTCATCCGGTGATGGTGGCGGTGGTGTCAAAGTCCTGCCCTGCCTCAATCATGCCTGCCGCCCAGCCCTGAGCGCTTGCAGCACCGCAGCGGGAAAATGGTCCCCATCCTGCCCCAGCACAAGGTCGAACACCAGCCCCAGCAAGGCGAATTGGCGTTTTGGCGGCAGCCGCTCGGTCTCAACGCGGCCAAGATCGACCACCAGCGCAACCGGCGCTTGTGCCACCGTATCGGCGCGCAGGATGCCGATGCCGCGCGCCTCGATCAAACCGCGCAGAGCGGCGGGGCAGCGCGCGATCACGCCGCCCTCGCCGCGCGCAAGATCGGTGTAATCGTCAGCCACCAGCACCGCGCCAAGCGCCATCAGTTGCAACGCCAGCGCCGATTTGCCACTGCCCGAGGGGCCAAGGATCAGCAATCCCTTGTCCTGCAATGCGACGCAACTGGCGTGCAGGGTGGTCTGATCCGGCTTGGCAGGGCCGCTTGCGCTCACACCGGCAGGCCCACGACAAACCGCGCGCCCAGCGGTTCCGAGGTGACATCGGCCTGCGTGGGGCGGATGTTCTCGGCCCAGATCACCCCGCCATGCGCCTCGACGATCTGTTTCGAGATCGCCAGGCCAAGGCCGGAATGGTTGCCGAACTGCTTGACCGGACGCTCGGAATAGAAGCGCTTGAAGACCTTGGTCAGGGCCTGATCAGGGATTCCCGGCCCGGTATCCTCGACCACCACCAGCACCCGGTTTTCCCGCCTGCGCGCCCACACCCGCACCGCGTCGCCCTCGTCACAAAACGAGATCGCGTTGGTGATCAGGTTGACGAACACCTGTGCCAGCCGCGCCTCGAGCCCACGAATCAGGATCGGCTCGGACGGCAGGTCGGTGATGAAATCAACCTTCTTCCGGGCCGCCTGCTGGCCCAGGTATTCGCCAATATTGCCTAGCGTTTTCAGCAGATTGAACTCTTCCTCCTCGTCCTTGACCAGATCGCTGTCCAGCCGCGACGCGTTCGAGATGTCGCTGACCAGGCGATCAAGGCGGCGCACGTCGTGCTCGATCACTTCCAGCAACTTCTGGCGCTGATCCTCACGCTGGGTGGCGCGCATCGTCACCACTGCCGAGCGCAGACTGGCCAGCGGGTTCTTGATCTCGTGCGCCACGTCGGCGGCAAATTGTTCGTTGGCGTCGATCCGGTCGTAAAGGGCGGCCACCATGCCACGCATCGCCACCGACAGCCGCCCGATCTCGTCGGGCCGGGCGGTCAGATCGGGGATGCGCACCCGGCCCGGTGCCATCTTGCGGGCGTCGCGGTCGCGCCCCAGTTCGGCCGCCGCCGCCAGATCGGACAGGGGATTGGCGATGGTCGAGGCCAGCACCAGGCTCAGCCCGATCGAGACCAGCAGGGCGATCACGAACATCTGCAACACCTGCTCGCGCTCGTAGCGCACCAGCCGGTCGATCTCGCCCTCGGCCGAGGTCACCGCCACCACGCCCAGCACTTCACCGGCCCGCCAGATCGGGGTCGCCACCGAAAACAGCGCTGAACCTTCGGCGGTCTGCGCGGTATTGACCGAGATGTCGCCGGCCCGCGCCCCGCCGTAAAGGTCCTGCGCCAGGCTGGCCCCATCAATCGGCTGCACGGTATCGGGCGCGCGCGACAGCACTCCCGAGACGCCATCCCAGATCAGGTTGAGAAAATCGGTGATCATGGTCGAGCGCAGATCCTGCGGTGCCGCGCGCGCAGCCCCCACGGCACTGCCGACCAGCGCGCCATAGCCGTCGAACACGAAGACCTCGACCCCCGGCCCGAGATCGACCTGCGCCAGGGTTTGCGCGACGTCAATGTCGCCCCCCGTCGCCAGATCGACGGCCGCGGTGCCGGGCATCTGCACCTCGAACAGGTTGGCCACAAGTTGGGCTTCCGCCACCAGTCCCTGTTCGCGCTGCAACACCAGACTGTCGCGGAACGGGTTCATGAACAGCACCCCGGCCACCAGAATGACCAGCGCCAGCATGTTGAAAATGATGATTTTTCGTGCCAGAGGCGAATGGTTCAGCGCCAGCAGCCCGCGCCGCCCGCGCCCGGTGTGCAGGTGCGGGTCGGTCAGGGCGTCGGGCGAAACCCAGTCGTCACCCAGCAAAACTTCGCCTTTGCGGACCGGGGTCTTGTCAGCCATCGGCAGGCGCTGCGCAACGGTCATGGTTGCCGTCACTCTTCGTTATAACGATACCCGATACCGTAAAGCGTCTCGATCGCCGAAAACTCGGCGTCGGCCCCGCGCAGTTTCTTGCGCAGGCGCTTGATGTGGCTGTCGATGGTGCGGTCATCGACGTAAACCTGATCATCATAGGCGATATCCATCAGCGCGTCGCGGCTTTTCACGAAACCAGGGCGTTGCGCCAGGGCTTGCAGCAGCAGGAATTCCGTCACCGTCAGCGACACGTCCTGGCCCTTCCAGCTGACGGCGTGGCGCAGCGGATCCATCCGCAACTGGCCGCGCTCCATGATCTTGGTGTCTTCGGCGGTGGCCACCTCGCCGGTGGCGATGGCGTCCTGACGGCGCAGCAAGGCGCGGATGCGCTCGACCAGCAGGCGCTGCGAAAACGGCTTTTTCACATAGTCGTCGGCCCCCATGCGCAGCCCCAGCACCTCGTCGATCTCATCATCCTTCGAGGTCAGAAAGATCACCGGCATCTGGGTCTTCTGACGCAGGCGCTGCAACAGGTCCATCCCGTCCATCCGCGGCATCTTGATGTCGAGCACCGCCATGTCGGGCAGGCGCTTGTTGAAGGCATCCAGCGCGGATTGCCCGTCGTTATAGGTATCCACTTCAAAGCCTTCGGCTTCGAGCGTCATCGACACCGACGTCAGGATATTCCTGTCGTCGTCCACCAGGGCGATCCTTGACATTTGCGGTTTTCCTGTGCTGCTCGTGTTGACTTATTTTTGCCCCATGATCCTGTTTTCATCCCGCAGAATCAATCCCTAACTGCGAATCACCCGGTCTGCATGGCTACAGGGAACGCTAATATTACCAATAATTGACTAATTTGCCGCAGTCGGGCCAATCGTAGCACCAAATTCAGGCTGCTTGCGCTAACTGTGGCCATCCGCCCTGTTCCACCCGGAAACCGTCATGTTATAGGCCGCGTGTCAGCGCCGGCTCCGGCGCTGGCCGGTATCCGTGGTGGCCAAGGGTGCCGACATCAAACTGACAGTGGTCGCGCTGGCGGCCGCGGGAGCTTGCACATGACACTAGGACGCGTGAACCCCAGCCATAAACTGGATCATCAAGGCATCACCGGGCTGGGGACGGTTTATTACAACCTGATCGAGCCGGCGCTGGTCGAAGAAGCGATCCTGCGCGGCGAAGGCACCCTGGGCAAGGGCGGCTGCTTCATGTGTTCGACCGGGCAGTTCACCGGGCGCTCGCCCAAAGACAAATTCATCGTGCGCACGCCGTCGGTGGAAAAGACCATCTGGTGGGAAAACAACCACCCCATGGCGCCCGACGCGTTCGACCGCCTTTATGCCGATTTTCTGGCCCATATGCAGGGCCGCAGCTACTTTGTCGAAGACCTGTTCGGCGGGGCCGACCCGGCGCACCGGCTGGATGTGCGGGTGGTCAGCGAACTGGCCTGGCACGGCCTGTTCATCCGCCACATGCTGCGCCGCCCGGCGAGGTCCGAACTTGATACCTTTGTGCCGGAATGGACCATTCTCAACAGCCCGACTTTCAAGGCCGATCCGGCCCGGCACGGCTGCCGCTCTGACACCGTGGTAGCGCTGAACTTTGACCGTAAGGTCGTGCTGATCGGCCAGACCGCCTATGCGGGCGAGATCAAGAAGGTGGTGTTTACGCTGCTGAACTACATCCTGCCCGGCAAAGGCGTGATGGCGATGCACTGCTCGGCCAACCATGCACTGGATGACCCGGCGGATGCGGCGGTGTTCTTCGGGCTTTCCGGCACCGGCAAGACCACCCTTTCAGCCGACCCCTCGCGCACCCTGATCGGCGATGACGAACACGGCTGGTCGGACACCGGCGTGTTCAACTTCGAAGGCGGCTGCTACGCCAAGACCATCAATCTGTCGCCCGAGGCCGAACCGGAAATTTATGCCACCACCTCGAAATTTGGCACCGTGGTCGAGAACATGGTGTTCAATCCCGAAACGCTGGATCTGGATTTTGCCGACACCAGCCTGACCGAGAACACCCGCTGCGCCTATCCGCTGGGGTATATCTCGAACGCCTCGAAAACCGGCATGGCGGGCAATCCGCGCAACGTGATCATGCTGACCTGCGACGCCTTCGGCGTGCTGCCGCCGATTGCCCGGCTGACCCCGGCGCAGGCGATGTATCACTTTCTGTCGGGTTTCACCTCGAAAGTGGCGGGCACCGAGCGCGGCATCACCGAGCCCGAGCCAACCTTTTCGACCTGCTTTGGCGCCCCGTTCATGCCACGGCGACCCGAGTTTTACGGCAAGCTGTTGCAAGCCAAGATCGCGGCACAGGGGGCCACCTGCTGGCTGGTCAACACCGGCTGGACCGGCGGCGCTTACGGCGTGGGCAAGCGCATGCCGATCCGCGCAACGCGCGCGCTTTTGGTGGCGGCGCTGAACGGCAGCCTGGCCAAGGGCGAATTCCGGCGTGATCCGAACTTCGGTTTCGAGGTGCCGGTGGCAGTGGCGGGGGTCGAGAGTGGGCTGCTGGACCCGCGCTCGACCTGGACCGATGGCACCGCCTACGATGCCCAGGCGGCCAAGCTGGTGGCAATGTTTGCCGCAAATTTCGTCCAGTATCTGCCCTACATCGACGCCGACGTGAAAGCGGCGGCGATCGGGTAAGGGCAGGAAGCCGGGGGGGGCACACCCCCCCGGCGTCGCCACGGGCGACGCGTTCCCCGCTAAAACAGTCCACTGGACTGTTTTTCGGGCGCGTGTCACCCCGGTGGAGTATTTGTGCAAACGAGAGATCGAGCTGGGTTCAGAGCCCCGCGGCGCGGCCCGCGAAATTGGGGCCGATCGGCGCCAGCGGGTTCAGTACCTGCGCAGCACCTGCGCCAGCATGGCGCGGTCGCCCTGGTTGCCCAAGGCGGTCAGGGCGGCGCGGACCGGCAGCCAGACGGCGGTATGGCCGGGCTCGGAAGGCGGGCCAAGGCGCAGGATCGGGCGGGCAAGATAGATGGCGCAGAGCTTTTCCGCCCAGCGATCATAGTCGGGCATGTAGGTGAAGCGGCGAAACGCGCCAATGCGGCGGATGAGGGCGATGCGCCAGCCGGTTTCTTCCAGCACCTCGCGGTGCAGCGCGGCCAGCGGCTGCTCGCCCGGCTCGATGCCGCCGCCGGGCAACTGGAACTCGGGGGTGGGGGCGGCCTGACGGGTGACGAGAATCCGCTGGCCTTGCAGCAGGATGGCATAGGCACCGGGTCTGCGGCCATAGGATTGCCCCGGTTTCACCGGCTCGCCATAGCGTCTGATCATCGCCTGCCCCTTGGTGCATCGCTTGCCGTCCCCATATCGTCACGGTATGCCAAGTCCGGCTTGCCAAGGAAACCCCATGACCACGCTCTCGAAAATCACCTGGGACGACAGCGTCCTGCCATTTCAGCTTGACCGCGCCGACATCCGCGGGCGGGTGGCGCGGCTGGACGGGGTGCTGGATCAGGTGCTGCGTCAGCACGCCTACCCGCCGCAGATCGAGGCGCTGGTGGCCGAGGCGGCGCTGCTGACGGCGCTGATCGGCCAGACCATCAAGCTGCGCTGGCGGCTATCCTTGCAGGTGCAGGGCAGCGGCGCGGTCAGGCTGATCGCGACCGATTACTATGGCCCGACTGCGGATGGCCAGGCCGCGCGGATCCGTGCCTACGCCCATTTCGACCCCGCGCAATTCGACCCGGAGACCCCGGCGTTTGACCAGATCGGCGGCGGCGCTTTTGCGGTGCGGATTGATCAGGGCGCGGGCATGACGCCCTATCAGGGCATCACGCCGATCACCGGCGGCTCGCTGGCCGCATGTGCCGAGACCTACTTTGCCCAGTCCGAGCAACTGCCGACCCGGTTTGCGTTGAGCTTCGGGCGGGTTCAGGTGCCGGGGGCCGGGGCGCAGTGGCGGGGCGGCGGGGTGATGGTGCAGCACATGCCCAAGGCCTCGCCCTTTGTCGCCGCGGGCGCGGGCAGCGGCGAGGGCGGGCTGCTGACCCACGACGATCTGGTCGGGGGCGACGAGGCCGAGAACTGGACGCGGGTCAACCTGCTGCTCGATACCGTCGAAGAGCTGGAGCTGGTCGGGCCGCTGGTGCCGCCGACCGACCTTCTGGTCCGGCTGTTTCACGCCGAAGGCCCGCGGGTGTTTGCGCCCCAGCCGGTGCGGTTCGGCTGTTCGTGTTCGGCCGACAAGGTGCGCCATTCACTGGGCATCTACCCCGCCCGCGAGATCATGCAGATGACCACGCCCGAGGGCATCGTGACCGCCGATTGCCAGTTCTGCGGCGCCCATTACGAGTTCGACCCCAGCACGCTGGGCAGCGCGGCGGAAAAGGGGCGCGATGATCAGGCCTGAAGCGCTGCGCCGGGTGATAATGCGCCCGGCGGGGGCATCCTCGGATTTCGATCTGAACCCCGGAGTGGCCTCGGCGGTGAGGTTGCTGCGTCCGGCGGCGGTGCTGGTGGCGGTGTGCAACCGACCCTGTGGGGCCGAGGTCATCCTGACCAAACGCTCGTCGCGCCTTGCCCACCACCCCGGCCAGATTGCGTTTCCGGGCGGCAAGATCGAGGCTGAAGACACCGGCCCCGAGGCGGCGGCGTTGCGCGAGGCGCGCGAGGAGATCGGTCTGGACCCCGGTCTGGTGCAACTGCTGGGCTGCCTTCCGGCGCATGAAACCGTGACCGGATTCCGGGTGACGCCGGTGCTGGGGCTGATCACCGATGATTTCATCGCCCGCCCCGAGCCCGGCGAAGTGGACGAGGTGTTTGCGGTGCCGCTGGCGCATCTGGCCGACCCCGCGCACTATCGGATCGAGGCGCGGCTGTGGCGCGGGCAATGGCGGCGCTATTACGCGGTGCCGTTCGGCCCCTACTACATCTGGGGTGCCACCGCGCGGATATTGCGCGGGCTGGCCGAAGGGTTGCAGCAATGAAGATCACCGGCACCTGGCTGACGCGCCCCGAGACCCAGGCGGTTTGTGCCGCACTCACCGGGGCCGGGTATCGCGCGCTGATGGTCGGCGGCTGCGTGCGCAATGCGTTGCTGGGGCTGGCGGTGCACGATGTCGATATCGCCACCGATGCCCTGCCGCAGGCAGTGACCGATCTGGCAATGGCCGCCGGTTTCAAGGCGGTTCCCACCGGCTTTGACCATGGCACGGTGACCGTGGTGGCGGGCGGCATCGGGCACGAGATCACCACCTTTCGCCGCGACGTGGCAACCGATGGCAGGCGCGCCACGGTGGCGTTCTCGACCCTGATCGGCGAGGATGCGGCGCGCCGCGATCTGACCATGAACGCGCTTTACGCCACCCCGGCGGGCGAAGTGATCGACCCGCTTGGCGCCTTGCCCGACGTGCTGGCGCGGCGGGTGCGCTTTGTCGGCGATGCGACGGCCCGGATCACCGAGGACCGGCTGCGCATCCTGCGGTTCTTTCGCTTTCATGCGATCTACGGTGATCCCGAGGGCGGGCTTGACCCCGAGGGTCTGGCCGCCTGCGCCGCCAATGCCGACGGGATCGAGCAGCTTTCGCGCGAGCGGGTCGGGGCCGAGATGGGCAAGCTGCTGGCCGCGCGCGATCCCGCGCCCGCAGTGGCCGCCATGGCGGGGGCGGGTATCCTTGCCCGCGTGCTGCCGGGGGCCGACCCGCGCGCGCTGGCCCCGCTGGTGCATTTCGAGGCGGGGATTGCCCCGCGCTGGCAACGCCGGTTGGCGGTGCTGGGCGGGCAGGATGTCGGGCGGCGCTTGCGGCTGGCACGCAAGGATGCGGCCGCGCTGGCGCTGGTGCGGGCCGAGATCGGCGCAACCCGGTCGCCCGCCGAGCTGGGCTATCGCTTTGGTCCGGCGCTTGCCGCCGATATGGTTCTGGCCCGCGCCGCCGTGCTGGCGGTGCCGCCGCCCTTTGGCTGGCGCGGCGACATCGCCCGTGGGGCGGCTGCCGAATTTCCGCTTGCCGCCGCCGATCTGATGCCCGCCCTGCACGGCCCGGCGCTTGGGGCGCGGCTCAGGGCGCTCGAGTCGCGCTGGATCAGTTCGGGGTTTTCCTTGAGCCGCCAGCAGCTTTTGGCCTGAGCGCCGGTTTTCCTTTCCGGCAAACCGGGCTATGCTGCCAGTCCTGCCTTGAACAAGGATGCTGGCGTGCCGCATGTTTCCGATCACTCCCGTAATTCGCGCGGCTTCAAGGGGCTGGCGCGGCTTGGCGGGTTGATTGCGGCGTTCCGTCCGGCGGATGGGCCACCACCGCAGCGACTGGGCGCGTTCATGCGCTGGTGCCTGAAAGGCGCCTGGCCGATGCTGTGGCTTGCGGCTGCGATTTCGGCGCTGGCCGGCACGTCCGAGGTGATCGCGGCGCTGCTGCTGGGCTGGGTGATCGACGCCACCCTGGTGACCGGGCCGGTCGGGTTCTTTGGCGGCCACCTCGGCCTGATCGCGGCGTTTGTCGGCTTTTACCTCGTTGCACGTCCGCTGGCATTTGCGGCCTCGGCGGCGTCAAACTCGATCATCGTCGGGCCCAACGTGCTGCCGCTGGTGCTGTCGCGGCTGCATCGCTGGACCCTGGGGCAGGCGATCACCTTTTTCGAGAACGATTTTGCCGGACGGATTTCGCAAAAACAGATGCAGGTGTCGCGCGCGGTGACCGACGCTGCGACCGAGATCATCAACACCGGCGCTTTCGCGCTGGCCTCGGTGGTGGGCTCGGCGCTGTTTTTGCTGACCATCGACGCGCGGGTGGCGCTGGCGCTGGCGCTGTGGCTGGTGGTTTACCTTTTGCTGATCCGCTACTTTTTGCCGCGCATCAAGATCAACTCGGCGGCGCGGGCCAATGCGCGGGCGATGGTGTCGGGGCAGGTGGTCGATACCATCACCAACATCCGCACCGTCAAACTGTTCGCGCATGCCGCGTTCGAGGATCTGGTGGCGCTGCATTCGATGGCGGTGTTTCGCGAGCGGTCGCTGGAGTTTGGGGTGATCTCGACCTGGTTCCGGCTGGCGCTGATGGCGCTGGCCGGGGCGTTGCCGGTGGTGCTGATCGGCGGCACGGTCTGGCTGTGGCAGCAGGGCAGCGCCTCGGCGGGGGCGATTGCGGCGGCGGGGGCGATTGCGATGCGGATCGCCCAGATGTCGGGCTGGGTCAGCTTTACCCTGATGTCGATCTACACCGCGATCGGCGAGATCGAAGACGGCATGCGCACCCTGTCCGCGCCTTACAGCCTTGATGATGCGCCGGGGGCGGTGGCGCTGGCGCGGGTGCGGGGCGAGATCAGGTTCGAGCATGCCTCGTTCGCCTATGGCCGCCAACGGGGCGGGGTCGAGGCGATCGACCTTACAGTGCGCGCCGGGGAAAAGCTGGGCATCGTGGGCGCGTCGGGGGCGGGGAAATCGTCGCTGGTGGCGCTGCTGCTGCGGCTTTACGATACCGAAAGCGGGCGCATCCTGATCGACGGGCAGGATGTGCGCGAAGTAACGCAGGAAAGCCTGCGCCGCCAGATCGGCATGGTCACGCAGGAAACCGCGATGTTCAACCGCTCGGCGCGCGACAACATCCTTTATGGCCGCCCCGACGCGACCGAGGCCGAAGTGATTGCGGCGGCACGGGCTGCCGAGGCGCATGACTTCATCGCGGGCATGGTCGATCATGTCGGGCGCAAGGGCTATGCCGCATTTCTGGGCGAGCGCGGGGTCAAGCTTTCCGGCGGGCAGCGCCAGCGCATCGCCCTGGCGCGGGCGTTTCTCAAGGATGCGCCGATCCTGGTGCTGGACGAGGCGACCTCGGCGCTGGACAGCGAAGTCGAGGCCAGCATCCAGCACGCGCTGGGGCGGGTGATGCAGGGCAAGACCGTGCTGGCGATTGCGCACCGCCTTTCCACCATTGCCGCGATGGACCGGATCGTGGTGATGGATCAAGGCCGCATCGTCGAGCAGGGCAGCCACGCGGCGTTGCTGGCCGAGGGCGGGCTTTACGCGCGCTACTGGAACCGCCAGTCGGGCGGGTTCATTGGCACCGATGAGTCGGAAGCGGCAGAGTGAAGCTGACAATTGCCCGCCTCGGCCACCTCGGCGATGCCATTGCCGAAACGCCGGATGGCCCGGTTTACGTGGCAAGGATGCTGCCGGGCGAGGTGGTCGAGGGCGCGCTGCAAGGCGACCGCCTGCAAGATGCGCGCATCCTGACCCCCTCGCCCGACCGGGTGCGCCCGCCCTGCCCGCATGCCCGCACCTGTGGCGGCTGTTTGCTGCAACACGCGTCCGACGGTTTTGTCGCCGACTGGAAGCTGGGGGTGGTGCGCTCGGCGCTGGCCGGGCAGGGGATCGAGGCGGTGCTACGCCCCATCCTCACCTCGCCGCCGCGCTCGCGCAGGCGGGCGGTTCTGGCCGGGCGGCGCACCAAGGGTGGCGCACTGATCGGGTTTCATGCCCGCGCCTCGGAGGTGCTGGTGGCGGTGCCCGACTGCCAGCTTTTGCACCCCGATCTGGTCGCCGCCTTTCCGGCCCTCGCGGCGCTGGTGATCACCGGCGGCTCGCGCGCGGGCGAGCTGGCGCTGACGGTGACGCAAAGTCTGGCCGGGCCGGATGTGGCGGTGACGGGCGGCAAGGCGCTGGATGGCGCGCTGCGGCTGGCGCTGGCGCGCGTAGCCGAGGCGCAGGGGCTGGCACGGCTAAGCTGGGACAATGAGGTGGTGGCGCTGCGCGCAAGCCCGATGCAGCGTTTCGGCCGGGCGCTGGTGGCACCACCGCCGGGGGCATTTCTGCAAGCCACCGCCGAAGGCGAGGCCGCGCTGCTGGCTTTGGTCCGCGAGGCGGTGGGGGATGCGCGCCGGGTGGTTGACCTGTTCGCCGGGGTCGGCACCTTTGCCCTGCCGCTGGCCGAGCGGGCCGAGGTTCACGCGGTCGAAGGCGAGGCGGCGATGATGGCCGCACTCGATCTTGGCTGGCGCTCGGCCGAAGGGCTGCACCGGGTCAGTGTTGAAACCCGCGATCTGTTTCGCCGCCCGCTGGAGCCGGACGAGTTCAAGGGCTTTGATGTCGTGGTGATCGACCCGCCCCGCGCCGGGGCCGAAGCCCAGACCGCCACCCTGGCCCGCAGCGGCGTGCCGGTGATTGCTGCCGTTTCGTGCAACCCGGTGACGTTTGCGCGCGATGCCCGCGTGCTGCTGGCGGCGGGCTATACCCTCGACTGGGTGCAGCCGGTGGATCAGTTCCGCTGGTCGGCCCATGTCGAGCTGGCGGCCCGCTTCAGCCTGCCGCGCGGCCCGCGCTAGCGACCGGTCCGCGTTTGCGGCCCCGGAGATCACCTAACCGTGCGGTGCCGGGGCAATTTGCGGCTAGGCAGAATGGGTGTTTTTGCGGTAGGGTCAAAAAAAACGTAGCGGGCAGCAACACATGATCAGGATCGCTTTCGCACTGGCCTTGGCCTTGGGGCTGTCGGCATGTTCGACCAAATTCCGCAGCTATGACGGCCCCGAGGTCACTTCGGTGCAGGTTCAGAAGTCGGCCCACAAGATGTATCTGCTGCACGGCGATCAGGTGCTGGAAAGCTATGACGTGGCACTCGGCTTCGCACCACAAGGCCCCAAGCAGTTCGAAGGCGATGGCCGCACCCCCGAGGGCAGCTATTTCATCAACCGCCGCAATCCCGACAGCAATTATCACCTTGCGCTGGGCATCTCGTACCCAAGCGACGCCGATCGTGCAGCGGCGCTATTGGCAGGCCAGCCGCCCGGCGGCGACATTTTCATCCATGGCCGATCCGACTGGAAAGGCAGGAACAAGGGCGACTGGACCGCGGGCTGCATCGCGGTCAGGGACCGCGAGATGGAAGTGGTCTATGCCATGGTGAATGACGGCACCCGGATCGACATCCTGCCGTAACCGGCGGCAGGGGCGGCGGGCTTGCTGTCAGTTCTGCGGGATGCCATCCATTTCGCTGGTGGTCTCGACCCCAAGCGCGGTGTTGGGGATGTTCATCGCCGCCTGGCCGTGGGCGTCGCCGGTCAGCAGGGTCCACCACAGCTTGCCGCTGGATTCCTGAAACCAGGCAAAGCCGATTTCGTTGGCGATCGGGTCAAGGATCACGGCACGGGTGTCGGGCTCGGCCGTCCACTGCGCCAAGGTCTCCAGCTCGGTCTCGTAGGTTTCCGAGATCAGCTCGCCCAGCAGCTTGCCGGGGTAGCCCGCGCGCTGCACCCGCACCAGCGGCGACGAGCCGTCCGAACCGAAATGCCAGGGCCGGTTCTGCACCGCCATGTCGCGCGAATGGGTGGCGGCGGCGGCGTTCAGTTGGGCGTTGAATTGCAACGGCGCCGCCCCTTTTGCCGCGCGCAGGGTGTTGACCGCATCGAGCAGATGGAAGGGTATCTTGGCCGCCGTCGCGGCGTTGATCTTGTAAACCTGCGGCAACGGTTTGCCATCGGTGCCAAGTTGCGGCGCAGAGGTGGTGCAGGCGGCCACTGCCCCCATGCCGAGAAAAGCCAGAACCGAACGTCTTTTCATGTCATTCCCAAATCTTGGCCCAAATCGTGGCCCAACCACTGGCGCAACCAAACCACGCCCTTACCGTGATCTGATGAAAGGTTCAAACCCAACTCTGCGTGAACCCGCCGATGCACGAGCGTTTGATTTGCAGCCTGTCAGGCAAGGGGGTAAACAGCGCGCAACAAGAAACGCAAGGAGATTGGCCGATGCCAGCCGACAACATGTTCGATCCGGACCGCCGCGCCGTGCTTGGCGCAGCCGTGGCGGCGCTTGGCGCGATGACCCTGCCGGCATTCGCGCAGGACGGAACCACCGAGATGGAACCGCCGGCCACCGTGCGCAACAACATCTCGAGCTTTCGGATGCTGGATTGGCAGCCCTATTTCAGCGACACCCGCAAGGGGGCGATTCTGGTCGATACGACCTCGCGCGCGCTGCATTTCTGGTCGCAAGACCAGACCATCTACAAACTCTACCCGACCTCGGTGCCCCTGACCGATGATCTGACGCGGCGCGGGCGCACCGAAGTGGTGGAAAAGGTGGTCGGCCCGTCGTGGCGGCCCACCCCGGCGATGCTCAAGCGCAACCCCGAATGGCCCGAATACATCGGCCCCGGCCCCGATAACCCCTTGGGCACCCACGCCATGTATCTGTCGTGGCAGTACTACCGGATTCACGGCACCCACGACACCCGCAAGATCGGGCGGCGCTCGTCGAATGGCTGCATCGGCCTTTACAACGAGCATATCCAGGAGCTGTTCGCGCTGTCGCAGGTCGGCACCCAGGTGTTGCTAATTTGACGCTTTGCCGATGCAGCAAACGGATGCGGTTGTTGGCCGATTGCACCTCTGGCGAAACACGCGTAGCTAACACTTACGAGGTACAGTCTTGGGTGCCTGTTATCGCCTCTGAACATCTCGATGACACGCAATATCTGGAGGTTAACATGAAGAAACTTGCTCTCGCCGCCGCTC
>Ga0210028_1000763_pt1 | contig 27628 bp, 19 predicted proteins | sample CryGeymeta201513_FD_185468 | JGI IMG/M metagenome (GOLD analysis project Ga0210028, IMG submission 185468) | Groundwater microbial communities from Crystal Geyser aquifers in Utah, USA - Crystal Geyser metaG 2015-13 (SPAdes) (version 2) | ecosystem: Environmental > Aquatic > Deep subsurface >...
GAAGTAGTTTGTTTTTTGAGCAGAGTAAGTAAAAAAGCGAGTTGATAAATAAGTTTTGCTATCGGGTTCATCAAAAACATTTCCAAGTCGTTTTGTAAACACTGTATAACGATTTCTTTTTCGGGCTGAAATCCTTTTATCAGAATTTTTATGGTAATTATTAGTGCGTGTAGCTTTAAAGAATAGAGTAATCCCCGGACGAGTTATACTCGTTTCAAATTTTCTATGTTTAATTAATTTTCGCTCCGTAGTACCGTCCAACCAATAACCTCGCATTTACAAATGCAATTTAGTATTACCATCTTAAAGTGCAAACAAATAATTTGTCTCATCATTTTTTACTTCGCATAAAACCTCAACCCCACAATTCCCACAATAATGAGAAAGATGAAAAAGATTCTCATAAACTCTCTGGATTCGTTGAAAAGGACAATACCAAGGATAGCCGTTCCAACCGCTCCAATGCCCGTCCAAACGGCGTAAGCAGTTCCAACCGGTAAAGTTTTTACGGAATATGAAAGTAACGCCATGCTTATGATCATGGTAACGATTGTAAAAACAGAAGCAACCGGTTTTGAAAATCCTTCAGAATATTTCAATCCGATTGCCCAAGCAATTTCAAAAAGTCCGGCGATAAAAAGTATAAACCAGTTCATATAATTAGGAATTAGGAATTACGAATTAGGAAATAATTTTGATTTCATAGTCTTAATAATCGTTCCGGAAATTTTTAGGAGTTCATCGCAATCGATTATAATTGAATTGAATTGTTTCTCGTCAATGTAATTTGTATCATACAATAATCTTAACCAGTAATGCGTTTCACGCGCTTCTTTATAAGCGATATTTACCTTTGAATAAAAATCTTTTTCCGATTGAGCTCCAGTTGCTTCTTCAACATTAGCTCCAATTGAAGTTCCAGCTCTTAAAATTTGTTTCGAAAGAGTGAACTCTTTCTTTTCTTCTTTTAGAAATTGATAGAGTTTTACAATCCGAATTGCGAATTGATAACTTTTCTCATTTAGAACATTCTGTTCTTTCATTCCTAATTCCTCATTCCTAATTCGTAATTAATTTAGATTCTTCTTCTAAATCCTTCGCCCAAAACTTCGTGAACATTTGTTAGAATAACAAAAGCATCGGGATCGATCTCTTTAATCTGTTCTACAAGTTCTGTAATTTTTTTTAACGGAAGAATTGTGAACAGAACATTTTTATTTTGTTTTGTATAAAGCCCGGTTGCATGTAGTGAAGTTGCGCCTCTTCCAAATTGGGTAAGAATCACTTCGGCAATTTCATCCTGCTTGTCGGAGATGATATACGCCGCTCTCGCGTAGTCAAATCCTTCGATGATCACATCAACGATTTTACTCGAGACGAATAAAAGAAAAATTGCGTAAAACGTTAGCGATAACGCCGGGCGAACGGGAGAAAGGTGTTTTACTTCAATTATTAATCCAGCGAGAAGTATAACAAAGATATCAATCATAAAAATTGCCTGCCCCGGCCGTATGCCAAAACGCTTCTGCATAATTGAAGCTACAATATCCGAACCTCCGGTTGTTCCTCTAAACTTGAACACAATCCCTAAACCCAATCCGACGAGTACCGCACCAATCAAAATCATAAAGAAAAAGTCGTTTTTATAGAGATCAAGAACCGTTTGAGATTTTTGCAACTTCAAAAAAGCAAACCCGGGAATGTCTCCCCGAAACAAATCTATAAAAATTGAGTTGAGTGTGAATGCGTAGAAAGTTCGCACACCGAAAGTTTTTCCCAATTCTTTTACACCCCATAAATATAAAGGAACGTTCAAAACCCAGATCATTAATCCAACGGGAATGGTGTAGTTAGATAAATAATGAATCGCCATGGAAAGTCCACTTACACCGCCGGGCACAACTTGCGCATCAACTAAAAAAACACCGATCCCGATAGCCATTATGGCTGCGCCAACCGCCATAAAAAAATAATCGAGTATTGGATGCTTACTAAGTTTTTTGATCATTCGTTTCTCTAATAAAAATGCAACTCAAAATTACCTAATAACAGGAGTTACGCAAAGAGAAATTGTCAAAAGATGAGAACTGAAATTTAATTTCGAAAGTATAAATGAATGCCTCAAGATAAAATTTATTTAGCATTTGAATAATTTTCATTCTGCCATTCATCCATTCATTCATTCATTCATTCATGCGATTAGCTTATTCAAAATAGTGTTAACTCTGTATTTCTACCGAAAGTTTGTTTATTTTTGAAACAATAAATGGATTAAACATGAAAACAAAATTAGAAATAGCAAAAAACTGGCTGCCCCGTTATACCGGAACTGAGATTGATCAATTTGGAGATTACCTTCTTCTCACCAACTTTCATAACTATGTTACCAAGTTTGCTGATAAATTTCACTGTGATGTTAAAGGAATCGGCAGACCGATGCAGACGGCTACAAACAGGAGCGGATTGACAATAATAAATTTTGGAATTGGTTCTGCGAACGCCGCAACAATTATGGACTTACTCGTTGCCCGTAAACCGAAAGGTGTGTTGTTCCTCGGGAAATGCGGCGGACTGAAACGCTCAACGGAGATTGGTTATTTTATTCTTCCCACTGCGGCGATACGCGGTGAAGGAACAAGCAACGATTATCTTCCCCCTGAAGTTCCTGCGCTTCCTTCATTTAAACTGCACAAGTTTGTTTCAGATAAGATCGTGCAAAGAAAATTGGAGTACCGTACCGGTGTGGTTTATACAACTAATCGCCGCTTGTGGGAATATGACGAACAGTTTAAAAAATATCTGAAAAAACTTTCTACCATCGGAATAGATATGGAAACCGCTACTATCTTCGTAGTTGGCTTTGCTAATGAAATTCCACGCGGCGCGTTGCTGCTTGTATCAGATGTTCCGATGATTCCCGAAGGTGTAAAAACCGAAGTTTCTGATAAAATGGTAACGGATAAGTTTTCAACTCTTCATTTGGAAATTGGAATTGAAGCGATGACGGAAATTGGAAAGAAAGGTGAAAAAATAAAACACTTCAGATATTAAAACTTTGCGTCTCGGCAATAAAATAATTTCACGCAAAGACGCAAAGCAGAAAAGAAGATACTTTTACTTTTCGGGTAACAGCACCACTTTTACGAATTTATTTATATCAAGATATTTGTTCGCATAAGTTTTAATATCGTCATTCGTCAGTTTCTCAACCCACGAATTATAATTCAGCATTTCCAGGGGATCTTCATTATTCATCATATAGTTTGAAAGAACTCCAACCCAAAACTTATTTTGTTTTAGTTTTACTTCGCGCTGACGGTTTTGCGTTTCTTTCACTTTCGCAAGCGTTTCAGGAGTCGTTCCGAAATTCTTTAGACTATCTATTACACTAAAAACAGCAGAGGTCAATTCATCCACTCTCTCCGGATTGCACCCGAAATTAATGTTAATTGTAGTTTTTGCTGCCGGAATTCTATAGAATTGGTGGTATACACTAACTCCGTATGAACCACCTTTGTCTTCACGAACAACCTCACGAAGTCGAATGTTCAAAACATCCATAAGAGATTCCATCAGATATTCATTAGCTCTACTCCACTCAAATGGAGAGGGAAAAGCAATACCAACGGTACTCTTTTGTTCAATTCCCTTTTTAACGACTTTTTCAATTTTAGTATCAACATCTTTTACATTCAGGTCTTTCCATGACTCATTTCTTTTTAAAGACGGAAGCGCTCCCAAATATTTTTCCACAAAAGTTTTAAAAGATGGAAGAGCGATATTTCCTACAAAGACAAATGTGAAATCACTTGCATCGGCAAAACGGTTTTTGTAGAAATTATAGGATTTAGATAAATCCAAATTATCTAAACTTTTTAAACTCCACGGCTGCATACGAGGATGATAGTTTGACATAGTAACCATCATGGTATCGCTAAAAGCAACGCGAGGTTCGTTGCTGTAATTTTCAAGATAAGCTTTCATTTTTGCTTTGTAAGATTGAAAAGCGGTTGAATCGTATCTTGGAGAAGTGAAAGTAAGATAGATAAGTTGGAACATTGTTTCCGCGTCTTTAGGGCTGCAACCGCCGTTTAATCCTTCGGAATAATATCCGATATAAGGATTAACCGAAGCTACTTTTCCAGCCAATGTTTTTTGCAATTCATTTATTGAAAAGTCTCCAAGTCCGGCTTCTCCTAAAATACTTACTGCATTGTTCGCGGCTTTAAAAGTTTCATCATCAATTAAAGATGAACCGCCGGGACTAAAAGCTGAAAAAGTAATTTCATCGTTTTTGAAATCGGTTGGTTTTATAATTACCTTTACTCCGTTTGCAAGTGTCCATTCATCGGTGCCAAGCTTGTCGGATTTTGTTTCACTGACAACAGGCGAGGAAGACGATAAATTTTTCACCAACGGTTGATCGAGTGTTTTATCTTTGTATGTTTCAACTTTTTCTCTACTGACTTTTTCCAACACTGCGGTTAAGTCTGCTTCTGTTGGAATTTTATTCCCAACTTTCTCCGGAACATTTACAAGTACCACGCGGTTATCAGCCTTGATTAGTTCACTTGAAAGTTTGTTCACATCTTCTAGAGTTATCCCCGGGACAAGTTTGTTAGTCAGCGCAAATTCATTTTCAATTCCGGGGATTGGTTCGCCTTCTAAATAATTACTCACAAACTGCCAGATTAATGTGGATGATTCGGTTTTATCTTTTTCATCTTTTTGTTTTTCGAGTTGGCGGAGAAGATTTTTTTTATGTCTATCTAATTCAGTTTGCGTGAAGCCATAGATACGAATGCGTTCGGCTTCTCGAAGAAGAACTTCAAGCCCGCGTTCTATGCCGTTATCTTTCACCATCGCCTGCAAAAAATTAACATCGGCAGTACGAACCATTCTTCCCTTTCCTGCAAAAGCGAAAGCAAAAGGGGGATCAGCTTGTTGGGTTAATTCACTCAATCGTTCGTTAAGCATACTTCCAAATAATTGAGAGGTAATGGTTTTCCGATAATCAGCAACGGTAGTAACCACCTCAGGATTTTGTTTATAATAAAGTGAGACCGATGAATACATCGCTTCTTTATCGGAAGCGATTGCAAACTGAGTTCCTTTTTGAGCAGGAACAGGAAAGAGTTCTCTTGTTCTTTCTTTCTTCGGCGCTTCAATATTTTCAAAATGATTTTTGATCAGCGTCTCAATTTCCGCTTTCTCAAAATCGCCGACGGCAACAACAGCCATGAGATCGGGGCGGTACCAATCTTTGTAATAACTTGTAAGCGTTGGATGCGCAAAAGATTTTATGATGGTAATATCGCCGATAGTTAAGCGGTCTGCATATTTTGAATCTTTAAAAAGAATCGGAAGCTGCTTATCAAGCATGCGCATTTGCGCACCGCGACCAAGCCGCCATTCTTCGGTAATTACTCCACGCTCTTTATCAATTTCACTTGAATCGAACGCCAAGCCGTGCGCCCAATCTTCTAAAACTAAAAATGCTTTCTGCACAATAGCCTGGCTGTCGGTCGGCACTTGCAGCATGTAAACTGTTTCATCAAAACTTGTAAAAGCATTTAACTCCGGACCAAATTTTACTCCGATAGATTCCAAATAATTTATAAGTTCATTTTTCTTAAAATGATTTGTTCCGTTAAAAGCCATGTGTTCAACAAAATGTGCGAGTCCTTTTTGATCATCATTTTCTAAAACGCTTCCTGCATTAATAACCAGGCGAAGTTCCGCCCGCTTTTCAGGTTTTTTGTTTTGTAAAATGTAATAGCGGATTCCGTTCTTCAAAGTTCCGATAGTTACATCCGGATTGACGGGTAACTTTTCGGTTTGAGCGATAATGATTTGCGAGAGAAGAAAAGTGAAGAGAAAAACAAAAGATTTTAATTTTGCCATGGTTCCTGTCCTATTTTTTTGAAGGAAATATTTTAAGAATTGAGGGAAACTTACTTAATTTTTATGAGAAAGTTCAACATCCAGAATCAACCCAATCCTTTTGGTTAATTAATTTTACTGTTACAAAATTCCGCAGGATGACGACAGAGGTCCCAATTCCCCCATAAACAATAATTGCAAATCAGGTTACTCTGTGCAGACAGAACAATCATGTTTAAGGTGACAGTAGTAAAAACCGCAAAAAAAAATTATTATTTCAATAAGAGCTATTATCATATTTCGTATAACATTAGCTTGTTTGATTAAATTTAGCACAGCTTTTGACGGTTTTTTGAACTATCTTTGTGGTATAATTAATGATAAATAGAAATGGTCCTTCTCTTGGTTTTTGACCAAATAAATAGAAATTTTGAAGAAGATCGAATTTCCCAATTACTAGAATGAAAAAATATTTTCTCCTTTTTTTTCTCTTTCCGCTCACCCAGTTATTTACACAATCTGTTGTAATAAACGAAGTGATGTCCTCCAATGCCGTTACTCTTGCGGACGAGGAGGGTGATTTTCCGGATTGGATAGAACTTTACAATACATCAGCACAACCCGTTTCTCTAACAAATTTTAGTTTGTCAGATGACCCGGGAAATTTACCAAAGTGGAAGTTTCCCGATCTAACTTTAGGACCGAAAAATTTTCTTATTGTCTATGCTTCAGGGAAGGACAAAAAAGACGGCGCGATGTTTTGGGAAACCATCATCACCAAAGGAGATCAATGGAAATATCTCGTGCCCGTATCCGAACCTTCAAGTACGTGGCGCACTCTTGGATTTGACGATGCACTCTGGAAAAACGGTCCTAGCGGGTTTGGTTTCGGCGACAACGACGACGCCACTACAGTACCTTCAACAAATTCTATATACATCAGAAAATCTTTTTCGGTGACAGATGCAGTCAATGTTGATACTGCTTTTCTTCATGTTGATTATGACGACGCTTTTGTTGCTTACTTAAACGGAATCGAAATTGCGCGTTCGAACATCGGTACAAAAGGAATTCCTCCTGCGTATAATCTGACTGCAGCTTCTAATCACGAGGCAGTTATGTACAGCGGCGGAGCCCCTGAAGTATTTCCGGTTGCAAACATACGTTCCTTGTTAAAGATCGGCGACAATATTTTAACAATGCAAGTGCATAATATTAATTCCACTTCTAGTGATTTAACCTTGATCCCTTTTTTAACTTTAGGTCTTAAAACTCCGCCTGCTAATCCACGCGGACTTTCACCGTTGATTAAATTACCATCTTCTTATCTCCACACAAATTTCAAACTCGATTCAGGTGGAGAGTCTATCTATTTAACAGGTTCGGATGTTTCATTCATTGATGAATTAACTTTTGGATACATCCCTACCGGATTTTCTTACGGAAGAAAACCTGACGGAGGAACAAACTGGCTTTATTTTCAAAGTCCATCTCCCAAAACATCCAATACTTCATCAGGGGTCTCACAGGTTGCAGAACCCCCGCAATTTTCAAAACCGGCAGGATTTTATTACAACGCATTATCTGTCGCCATTTCTTCAAATTTTCCCGGTGGAACAATTTATTACACAACCGACGGTTCAAACCCTGTAACAACAAGCTCTAAATATGTTGGAGCAATTACCATTTCAAAAACTACTACGCTGCGTGCTAACGTTGTTGCCCCCGGTGTTGTTACAAGTCCGACTACAACAGCAACCTATATTATCAACGAAGTTTCAAAGCTTCCGGTTGTTTCACTTTCAACAGACCCTAAACATTTTTGGGCTAGTGATTCCGGCATTTATGCTTTTGGACCGAATCCGGGTGGTTACCCCTACTTCGGCGCAAATTTTTGGCAGGATTGGGAACGACCAATTCATTTTGAATTTTTCGAACCCTTCGATTCGCTGAAGGTAAGCGTTGATGCCGGAATAAAAATTTATGGGAACTGGAGCCGCGCATTTGATATGAAATCTGTGGCTGTCTATCTGCGTGGAATGTATGGTTTCAATAAAATGAAGTATCAATTCTTCCCCGGAAAAAAGGTTGAGAATTTTGAAAATATTGTCCTGCGTAATGGGGGAAATGATTTTACGTATACTCTGCTTCGCGATAGGTATATGAGCAGTATGCTCGAAAATTTAGACATTGGCGTGCAGGCAACCCGTTTCTGTATCGTTTATTTGAATAATGAATACTGGGGAATTCACACGCTAAGAGAAAAATTGAACGAAGAATTTCTTTCTAATACTTATGGAGTTGACAGAACAAATGTTGACATAGTGGATCTGAGTACTGAAGCCGGCTATAGATCGAATGAACATTTCTCTACTCTGTATGACTTTATTTCTCAAAAGGATATCACCGCTAAAGTAAATTATGATTTTGTGCAATCACAAATGGAAATTGAAAATTACAAGAATTATCAGATAGCAGAAATATATGTGAACAATACTGATTGGCCCGGTAACAATATGAAAGTCTGGCGTGAAAGAACCGAAACCGGAAAATGGAAATGGCTTACGTATGATCTCGATTATGGTGTAGGGTTAGTTGAATATTTGAATGCTCAACAAGATTACAAATTCAACACACTTGACTTTGCGACCTCTACCAATGGACCGGGATGGCCTAATCCACCCTGGTCAACTCTTATGCTGCGCAGACTTTTACTGAACAACGATTTTAAGAATGATTTCATTCAATCCTTTGCCCACTTGTTGAACACAACATTCTCACCCGATTCAACTTTACATTTATTATATAAGGTTCAAGATGAAATTGCACCGGAGCTAACTCGCCACACCACAAAGTGGAAAAATACGATTCAATTCGATTGGACTTCAAACATTGCCCGGATTAATACTTTTGTCAGGCTTCGGGATGTTTTTATGAGAACACATATCAACTCAAAGTTTCAATTAGGCGGTCTATCGAACCTAACCTTAGTTACAAATGATAGTTTGGGTGGAAGTATTGTTTTGCAATCTTACCCAATCCCAAAAGCTTCTTTCACAGGAAAATACTTTAAGACTGTCCAGATCAAACTTTCGGCGAAACCAAACCCCGGTTTTATTTTTGAGGGATGGAAAGGAATTTCGTTAAACCCGGATATAAATATTACCCTTACCAGGGATACCGTCTTGGAAGCTGTTTTTGTAAAAGACGCTGCCGCAAATCAAAATGTTGTAATAAATGAAATCAATTATAAATCCTCTTCATCTTCAGATTGCGGTGATTGGGTTGAACTTTATAACAACGGGAATGAAGAAGTAAATTTCAAAAACTGGAAATTTAGAGACAGCATTGATACACATGTGTTTGTTTTACCCGAAATTTCTTTAGCTCCCGATTCTTTTATTGTGCTGGTTAACGACAGCGTAAAATTTAGGACGGTCTTTCCTGATATTTCTAATATGATAGGATATTTTTCATTTGGACTTTCATCCGTTTCTGAAGTGGTTCGCCTGTACAATGAAAACGAAACCTTAATTGATTCAATAAGTTTTAGTTCTTCGGCTCCCTGGCCAATAGAGCCAAACGGAACCGGCGCTACGCTCGCATTGATAAATCCGGATCTCGATAACACTCTCCCCGAAAATTGGAAAACTTCAACTACGCCGGGAACTCCTGGAAAAATAAATGACGTTTTTTCAAATACTACAACAGAAGATGGTCTGCCATCTACCTTTGGGTTATCTCAGAATTATCCTAACCCATTTAATCCAAGCACCGTTATCAGTTATCAGTTACCGGAGTTAAGTAAAGTAAGTTTAAAAATATATGACATACTCGGAACCGAAGTTGCAACTTTGGTAAATGAAGAAAAACCTGCGGGGAATTATAATTACGAATTAGGAATTAGGAATTACGAATGGTCAAGTGGAGTTTATTTTTATCAACTTCGCGCAGGGGGTTTTTTACAAACGAAGAAGATGATATTTTTAAAATGAATAATTTAAATATTTACAGTTTGACTAATGTTGTTAGTTTTATTTGTCCGGAAGAAACATGAAGAAAAAAATTGATCGGAAAATTATTGTCGGCGTTGTTCTTTTTTGTGCAGCCGTCTTCTTTCTTTTGGTGAGCGGAATAAAAGTCCCCCACTCTTTAAACATCTTTGCCGAAGTGCATCCTCTGCAGAAGTGGCAAATTGTTAAAGGAACAGACGGGCAGCTTACCTCTGCTTTGATTGACTTCGAAGCCGGATTTTCAAATGCATTCGGTGTTACTCAATTCCAGCGCGGCGAGTCTATGGTTTTTTCTTTTTCTGAATCAATGAGGAATAAAAAAGAAATACATGCCGGTGATTCAATAGGTGTTATCCGCTCAAGCGATGTTGAAGAAAACATTGTTCGGCTTGAAGGAGAATTATCCGTAGCCAAAGCGGAACTTGCCGCAAATAAAACTGGAGAAAAACAGCCGCTCATCACCGAAGCAAAAAATCGTCTGGAATTCGCAAATGCAAAACTCGGGCAAAAGAAAAACACTTTTCAGCGAAATGAACAATTATACAAAAAAGGGTTCCTCCCCCAAGAAAATTACGAAACTGATCTTTGGGAGATCAAACAGCTTGAAATTGAAATATCAATTTATCAATCTCAGCTTGAAGCAATAACCAGCGGCTTAAAACCTGAAACGATAGACCTGCTCGAATCAAAAATAACAGCGCTGACTAACGAGCTTGACGCATTAAAAAAACGATCAAATAATTTTGTTGTCATATCTCCTATAAACGGAATTGTAAGCCGTTCGTTTTCTTCCGATACCATTTTGTCAATTATTAATCTCGACAAAGTCGTAATGAATGTACCGTTAAAGATCGCTTATATGAATACTTTGAAGGAAGGAAAACCGGTTTCCGTAAAGTTTAATAATTACTCTGATGATTTCCAGGCGCGGCTTCTTGCACTTTCAAACGAAGTAAAAATGTTGAACAACGAACAAGTGATAGTTGCGGCAATTTTAATCAACAATTCAGGAAAACAACTTTTACCCGGAATGATTGTACAAGGAACCCTAAGGCTTGGGTCAATTTCAGTTTGGAATTACTTATCAAGTTATATTCTAAATTAACCAATGCCAAGTAGATTAGAATACAAATATTTGGTGCATGTAGACTTGTTAGCAAAAATTCGTTCCGAAGCTTTGATCTATATGAATTATGATCCTTATGCTGAAATCCGTCCCCGGAAAGAATACACCGTGCGGAGTATTTACTTTGACACGGCTGATCTTCAATGTTATCATGAGAAGTACGAAGGATATAAAACTAGGAACAAATACAGAATTCGGGTTTATAATGAATGGCACGACGATAACCTGGCTTTTTTGGAAATAAAAAGGAAAAACGAAAACTTTATTTCGAAAGACCGTGCAAAACTTTACCTTAAAAATTTGCAATCTCTTCTTCGGACAAAAAGTGCAGAAGATTATCTTATCAAGAGATCGGACGGTAGTAGCGACCTCGAAGAAGCAAAAAAATTTCTCTTCCATTATTGTTCCAAACAGTTATTGCCTTCAAGCTTGGTAGTGTACGAGCGGGAAGCGCTGATGGGAAAATTCGGGTATGACCTGCGTATTACTTTTGATAAAAATCTTCGGGGAGCCGTCAAACCGGAATTTGGTGATCTGTTCAATGAACAAAATTTACGAGCAGCTTTCACTGATTCTTTCATTCTGGAAGTTAAATTTCATCAAAGGCTGCCCGCGTGGATCTCACAACTGATAACCAAATATAGCTTGCAAAGAATATCTTTTTCTAAATACACCAATTGTATTGATATCAATAAAAGACATGCGCGCGTGAGCCGCATGTTGGTTTTGTAAAGGATAAACTATGTTAGAAAATCTTCAATCAATTAATGTTTTTGCCCCGACTATCTCGGAAATCATCATAAATATTACGATTAGTCTGATGTGCAGTTTTTTCATCACGTTTATTTACAGGATGAGTTACAAGGGTCCCGGCTATTCCGATAGCTTTGTGAATTCGATCATTTTTCTTTCGCTGATAACCTCTCTAGTTATAATGGTGATCGGGAATAATTTAGCGCGCGCGTTTGGTTTGGTAGGCGCGATGTCGATCATTCGTTTTCGTACAGCAATAAAAGAGACACTTGATATCGTCTACATTTTTTTCGGGTTAGCGATTGGAATGGCGGCAGGAGTTGGTTATCACCGTCTGGCAATTGTCGGTTCTCTGTTTATCGGAACAATTCTTTTTCTTTTTTCAAAAACGAATTTGTTTACTCTGCGAAAGGAACAATATCTCCTTCAATTCTCTTTTTTCTTGAGTGAAGAAAAAACGGCTGAGTATCTACTGGTGTTTGATAATTTTTGTAGCCGTTATGATATAATAAATATTAAATCAACAGACGATTCTTCCCTGGCTGAATATGCCTACTACGTATCTTTTAAAAAGAAAAGTAGCGCAAACCGTTTTGTAGAAGAGTTGAGAAACGTTGGCGGAGTAAAGAATATTAACCTCTTCTTCGATGAAGAAAAAATATAACGGGTAACATGAAAATCAAGCAAATTGTACTCGCTTCCCTTTTGTGGATAATTCCACTAACCATCTTGGGATGCGGTGGCGATGCGGCAAACTCAGCGAACCAATTAAACCTTCTCGAAAAGTATAAACTTCCTTTCGGAGAGCCTTCCGGGATCGCTTACGATGAAACGCAAAATGTTTTTTGGATTGTCAGCGGCGGAGATCAAAAAATTTATCAAACCGATATCACCGGAGTAATTCTAAAAACATTAAGTTATAAAGGAGCTGATTTGGAGGGAATCGCTCTGGATTCTTCCGGTAAGTCCCTCTGGATTGTTGAAGAGCGAAAAAGAGAACTTCTCCAAATTGATTTAGACGGAAATGTTTTACATAGCGAGTATATTCCTCTGCCGGGAGTATTAAACCATGGACTGGAAGGCGTTGCACAAGATGAGCAAGGGACAATCTTTTTATTAAATGAAAAAGAACCGGGAAAATTTGTCGAATTAAATTCCGATCTAACGATAAAACTTCAAAAAGAGATCTCTTTTGCCGCCGATTTTTCTGATATGGTTTTCTCACAGAAAGAGAATTGCTTCTATATATTAAGTGATGAGAGCAGCGCTCTTTACAGATGGAGCAAAGAAAAGGGCGTACTGCAAAAATTTGAACTGCCGATCCAGAAATTTGAAGGTGTTGCCATTAATTCCGCCGCCGATAAATTCTTTCTCGTGAATGATGAAACCAACGAACTGTGGATTTATTCGCTGAAGTGATCGTAAAAAATCGAAGATATCATCATACAAAACTTTCGATTTCTTTTCTTATTTTTCAGTTACAAAAATGATTTAACATAAAAGGGAAAACAGTTTGACACTCATAGCTAAAATTGAAAACAAGACAGCGGTAGTAGGCATCATCGGGTTAGGGTATGTCGGGTTACCATTAGCGCTCGAATTTGCAAAAAAAGGATTTCAGGTTATCGGCTTTGACCTTGATGAAAGAAAGTCAAAATTTATTTCAGAGGGGAAATCGTACATAAAACATATCGCTTCAGAAAGAATAAGCGAAGTTGTTTCTCATGGAAAGTTTTCTGCTACAACAGATTTCACCCAGCTCCCGAATGCAGATGCAATTATTATTTGTGTACCGACTCCCCTGGATGAACACCGCGAACCGGATATGAGCTTTATTGTAAATTCGGCCAAAACTGTTGCTCAATATTTTAGAAAAGGACAGCTTGTTGTTCTTGAATCTTCAACCTATCCCGGAACTACGGAAGAGATTCTTCTTCCCCTGCTTGAAAATTCGCAAGCTGATAAAGAAAAATTAGTTGTGGGAGAAGATTTTTATTTAGCCTTTTCACCAGAAAGAGAAGACCCGAATAATCCCGATTATTCCACTGCAACAATTCCGAAAGTTATCGGTGGAATGACTCCAAAGTGCTTAACCGTTACACAAGCGTTATACAATCAAGTAATAGTAAAAACCGTTGCAGTCTCTTCGCCAAAAGCCGCCGAAGCGACAAAATTGTTGGAGAATATTTACCGTTCGATCAATATCGCATTGGTAAATGAGTTGAAGTTAGTCTTTGATAGAATGGGGATAGATGTCTGGGAAGTTATTGAAGCGGCAAAAACAAAACCGTTTGGTTTTCATGCGTTTTATCCCGGTCCAGGACTTGGCGGACACTGCATCCCTATTGATCCATTCTACTTAACCTGGAAAGCAAGGGAGTTCGACATCAGCACAAAGTTTATTGAATTAGCCGGCGAGATCAATACCTTTATGCCCTATTACGTAGTGGATAAAACAGCGGATGCTTTGAACAGGCAAAAGAAATCGCTTAACGGATCAAAAGTATTGATTCTCGGCGCATCCTATAAAAAAGATATTGACGATATGCGCGAATCACCTTCTCTTAAATTAATTGAAATTTTACGCGAGCGCGGCTCTCTAGTTGACTATAACGATGCTTATGTGCCGAAACTTCCGAAGACAAGAAAATATGATTACAATATGGAATCAGTTCCGCTCACAAAAGAAAATATTCGGAAGTATGATGTATTGCTGCTCAGCACGGATCATTCAAATTATGATTATAAATTAATCGCCGATAACGCACAACTTATTGTTGATACGCGCAACGCGTTCGGCAAAAATGGAATTGCAAACGAAAAAATTGTAAAAGCTTAATGTAGTAAACTCACTTTCAACCAGGAGTATCCATGCATTTTTCCGGTATAGATGTAACGATCTTTTTCATTTACTTGAGCGTAATTTTATTTATAGGGCTTTGGGTCTCAAGAGAAAAAAAGGGACACGAAAAAGATTCAAAAGATTATTTTCTTGCAAGCAAAGCTCTCCCGTGGTGGGCGGTTGGTTCCTCCCTTATTGCTTCAAATATTTCCGCCGAACAAATTATCGGGATGTCCGGTTCGGGTTATGTGATCGGTTTGGCTATCGCTTCGTATGAGTGGATGGCGGCTTTAACCCTGATCCTAGTGGCAAAATATTTTTTGCCGATCCTTATTGATAAGGGCATTTATACCATGCCTCAATTTTTAGAAATCCGTTTTGATAAAAGAGTCCGCACAAGTTTGGCAGTCTTTTGGCTGTTGGTTTATATCTTCGTTAATCTCACTTCGGTTTTATATCTGGGCGCTTTGGCTATTCAAACGATCATCGGCGTTCCGCTGATTTATGGAATTCTCGGGCTGGCTGCTTTTTCGGCACTCTATTCAATTTATGGCGGGTTAAAAGCTGTAGCTTGGACAGACGTTGTGCAAATTATCGTCTTAGTTATCGGAGGATTAGTAACAACTTATTATGCGCTTAACTTTTTAAGCGGCGGGGAAGGATTTTTCCCGGGCTTGGTAAAGTTAGTTAAAACTGTGCCTGAGAAATTTGACATGATCCTCTCTCCGAACAATCCAAATTATTCAGAACTTCCGGGAATCAGCGTATTGATAGGCGGAATGTGGATTGCCAATCTTTTTTATTGGGGATGCAACCAATACATAACCCAGCGCGCCTTGGCGGCAAAAGATCTTCCGGAAGCGCAAAAAGGGTTGGTCTTTGCTGCCTACTTAAAATTATTAATGCCGCTGCTCGTTGTTATTCCAGGGATCGTCGCTTTTTCGTTGCATGCAGATCTTGCAAAACCGGACGAAGCTTATCCCTGGCTATTGAACAATTTTGTCCCAGCCGGAATGAAGGGATTAGCCTTTGCCGCGCTCATTGCAGCAATCGTCTCCACACTCAGCTCAATGATGAACAGCACTGCAACCATTTTTTCGCTTGACCTGTACAAACAAATTATCAGAAAAAATGCGAGTGAAAAGGAATTGGTGAAAGTTGGAAGGATCGTCAGTGGAATTGCAATAATTATTGCGGTGAGTATTGCGCCGAACTTAATTTCTATAAGTCAAGCTTTTCAATTTATTCAAGAGTTTACGGGATTTATCAGTCCGGGAATTTTAGTGATTTTTCTCTTCGGTTTGTTTTGGAAAATGGCAACCCCGAATTCAGCATTAACCGCCGCAGTGCTCACCATTCCTCTTTCCGCGGCGTTCAAATATTTTCTTCCTTCAATGCCTTTTATGGATAGAATGGGATGGATATTTCTTATTCTAGCGGCTTCTGTTATCATCATTACCTTAATTGAAAAGAAGGGTATTGATAAAAAAGCAATTGTGTTAAACAGACAACTTTTTGCAACGAAACCTATTTTTAATATTGCTTCGGTTGGAGTTATTCTTATTCTGATTGTTTTGTATGCGTGCTTTTGGTAAACTTAGAGCGTTAACACCAATATTCGTCTAATATTTGGCGGAATAGTAACGAGTCACCTTCTGCCGAAGATATATTTGAATAGCCGCAAAATTTAGTGTCTTTGTAAATAAAGCAAATGTAGAGCGGGATTCATCCCGCCTATTGCGAAGAATTCATGATTCAACGGTTTTTATGGGCGAAATAAATTTCGCTCTACAATGTCCGCACAGCCTCTAAAAGTCATGATTATAATATTGGCAGTTAAATTTTTGTTTTTTGTGTGAAGATTTTTCCGGCGCATTATTACAATTCCATCATCCATCAAAACTCAACCATCTACCATGCGGTTACCCATGCAATGGAATAATAAGTTTTGAGTAAGGCAACTGAGATAAGAAAAGCCCCAGAATGATTGAATGAAGATACCCTTCCTTTATTTGTTATTTGTGATCTCCGGTTTATCCCTCCTTCTGCGGGGTTTGTCCCGCTTTGGGTGTTAACCCCAAAGAAAGTTTTACCCGATTTCTAAACAATAAAAAGGTTTTTTGTTCAACCCGCATTTAACGAATCCCATTTTCTGTAAATACGAATCGTGCTTTGAATTACCGGGATTACAGTAAATTTTTTTGATCTTCTTCTTCATGAAAATATTTTGATACACATACTTCCCGATCTTCAAATCCCTGTAGCCCGGGATAACAAAATCGAGTTCAACAAAAAGGTTGTCATCACTTTGCTTAGTGGCGCAAATTAACCCTGCCGGGATAGAATTTCTTAAAATGAAGAAGATTACTGAAGCTTCATTTCCTTTAAAAGAAAATGAAGGCAGATACTTTTTGATATCTCGTTCGTGGAAAGTTAAAAAATACTTAACGTATTCCGAATCGTGCCTAACTTCAAGAACTTTGAAATATTCCTTCGCTTTAAAAATATCATAGAGGTAATAAACATCAACAAAGCAGATAAACCCGTTCACAATAGCCACCGGCAAGGCATTAATAAGCAATCCGTAAACTGCAAAAAAGACTGCGCCGATCAAATTGATAATTCTAAGTTTTACAATTCCGCTCATCATGAGCGATACGGCTACCAGAACTGACGCAAGGTAACCAATGAATTCCGTTAATTGAATAATAAACTCCAATACTAAAAAAAATAATTCTTAACTAATGACCGCTGACCAACGACTAATCACTTTCCCAAAATCTCTTTATAATACTCTTCATACTGAGGAACGATGATTGACTTATCAAATTTTTCAACAGCCCGCGCACGTGCGTTGGCAGAAAATGTATGATATTTCTTTTCGTTTGTTAAAAGCTCAATTGCATATTTTGCCATGCGTTCAACATCCCCGAACTCCGCGATATAGCCGGCTTCATTGTGCGCCATTAATTCCGGCAAGCCGCCGATACTTGAGCTAATAACCGGCAAACCGCAAGACATCGCTTCAAGAGCCGCCAGACCAAAGCTCTCCGATTGTGAAGGGATCAAAAATATATCGCCGCAGTTAAGAATTTCTGCCAATCCATCCTGCTTGCCGAGGAAGACAACTTTATCACATAAATCAAGTTCACGACATAACCGCTCGCACTCGGAACGATCCGGTCCATCGCCCACCAGAACAAGTCTGCACGGAACTTCCTTTGCAACGATTTCAAGAATTCTTATCGTGTCAGAGACTCTTTTCACAGGACGAAAGTTTGAAGTATGGATGAGTATTTTTTCACCATTTGGAGCTAAATGTTTTTTTAACTGTCCTGGTACCTGCGGAGAATAGACTTCCGTATCAACAAAATTAGGGATCACGCGTATGTCTTTTTCAATCTTATAATTGGTTTGCGTTTGCCCCTTTAAATAATTTGAAACTGCTGTTACTCCGTCGCTTTGCTCAATACTAAATTTAACAAGATGAGAAAAAGAAGGTTCCAGCCCGACTAAAGAAATATCGGTTCCATGCAGGGTGGTGATAATCTTAATATCGCTTTTCTCTTTAATAATCTGCTTTGCCAGATACGCGCTTGTCGCGTGAGGAATAGCGTAATGAACGTGAAAGAGATCGAGGTTCTCGTATCGCGCAACCTCAACCATTTTGCTTGCAAGCGCTAAGGTGTACAACGAAAATTCAAATAAGGGGTAGGTGCTGGTTTCTACTTCGTGGAAGAAAATGTTTTCTATAAAATGCGTCAGTCGGAAAGGGAGCGCGTACGATACAAAATGAACTTCATGACCTTTTAACGCGAGTTCTTTGCCAAGTTCTGTAGCAATAACTCCGCTGCCGCCGTAAGTTGGGTAGCAAGTAATTCCAATTTTCATATAAATCCGTTTGTTCCTTTGAAAAAGTAATTATGAACATCACTAAAAGAAAACTAATTATTATTTTTATTTTAAACTATGGTAATTTCAGTTGAAAGGTTCCAACACCGGTGTCTATTAAATGATTTAACCTTTCCAAATTTCCCTTATAATAGAATGCTTATAGATGAGTTTGATAAATAAATTTCTCGCTTTTAACGCGAGTACTAAAAAGAAGATCTTCCGTCGAGAAGTTGAAAAAGCTATCAGCGAAGGGAAGCAGATTAAACTGCCGCCTGTCTCTTCTTATAGTCTACAACAACGTGAATTAGTAAAAAATTCCTTTCCATTCCACATATTTGTTTCGGATAGTAAAAGTATGTCCATAAAAAAAATCCTTGAAGAAGCAGAAGAGAGCGGGAAAATTCTAAATGAAGCCCAAAGCATTCTAAACAACAGCTTTAATTTTTTCGCCCTGGGAGAAAAAGAACTTGGAAATAAAATCAACTGGAATTTCGATTATCTTTCTTCATTTTGTTTTCCGGACAAACCCTATTGGGATATCAATGTCCAGGAATTCCCGAAGGGTGTTGATGTGCAAACCGCATGGGAATTGGGGAGAATGCACCAGCTTACACAACTGGGAATGGCATATCTTTTAACTAACGATGAAAAATACCCGGAAAAATATTTTTCTCTTTTAGATGATTTTGCATCGGCCACCTCAAATTTTTCCGGCGTGCAGTGGACAAACCCGTCCGAAGCGGCAATTAGATTGATGAATATAATTTTCGGATTGGGATTTCTCTTAGATTCTCAAACCCTCAACGAACAGCGATTTCTTCGCATGCAGGGAATCGTTATGCTGCATACAATCTATTTAGAACATACCATTGAACATCCTGCTGTTAGAGACCATCGCTATGTTTTAGTTCATCTTGCTTTATTATCTGCCAGTATGTTCATTCAAAATAAAGCGTATGCTGAAAGATTATTCCATTTTTCAACTTCTCATTTTGAAGCCGAGATACGTAAACAGGTTTATGAAGACGGTGTGAGTTTTGGGCAGTCGGTACAGCTTCATCCCTTTAATACTGAATTATTTTTACTTGCAAAAATTTTATTGGAAAGAACAGGGAAGATTGTTTCCGACGAATATAACAGACGTTTACATGAAATGTTTGGTGCGTTAGGTCTTTACGTTAGAAATACATCACAAAATGATAGTGACTTTTCTATTCCAAACATAGGTGATGCGTTCACTTCTCCTATTATTGATTTTACTCCGAACTCGCAATCAAGTTATACAAAATCTTTACTCGCGGTTGGCGCTTATCTTTTCAATGATGATAAGTTGAAATCGGAGACTTCACAAGAAATAAAATATTTGCTTTTCCTTTTTGGAGTTGATGCGGTTAAGACTTTTCAGACAATGAAGAGCGGTTCAGAATATTCGTCATCGTTTGGATTGACGAAAGGTGGACATTATTTCCTCAGAGCAAATCAAACCGAAATGTTTATCCGTGTTGCTGAAATTGGAAAATTCGGCTCAGGGTCGCCCGGACATAACGACACATTTACTTTTGAACTCGCATACAAAAACAAATTATTTTTTGTTGATCCGGGGACTTATTCGTTCTATGCCGATAAAGATTTGCGAAATAAACTTCGTTCTGTTTTTTCTCACAACACTTTCTCAATTGATAACACGCAACTGGCTGAATTCAACGGACTCTTCGATATCAAAGCTGATTTAACAAAGCCGAAGATCATAGAATGGCAATCGGATAACGATGAAGATAGATTAGTAGCCCAACATTTTGCTTATGTCCGCCTTGCTGATCCGGTGATCTGTAAAAGAGGATTTTATTTTCAAAAAGAGAAAATGAAGATCAAAATTAAAGATGAATTTTTAGGCGGAACGAAACATAAAATAGTTTCCCACTTGCATTTGCATCATGAGGTCGAAATAGAAAAAATAACCACAAACAAATACTCTCTTAAACATGGAGATGCAAAACTAACGTTAACTTTTCATTCTTCAAGTGAAAACTTTGAGACATACGTACAAGATTCCGTTTATTCTCCGTCGTATAAAGTTTTACATACGGCAAAAAAAATTCACACCGTGCTGTATGAAACTTTGCCTACTTTTTACATAATTGAAATTGATCTGTTATGAAAATTCTCATCATCGGGCACACAGTGGAAGACCATATTGTATTTCATGGCGAAGAACAGGAGGTAAAGCCCGGCGGGATTTTTTATTCCGCTTCCGGATTTCATTTTCTGAAAGATGCCGAAGATGAAATATCCCTTTGCACTTCAATTCAAAAAGATAATTATGAATTGTTCGCCTTCGTGTACAATGAATTCAAACATGACTATTTTTCTTATGTCGAGAAAATCCCGAAGATCCATTTGAACGTATTTGAAAAAAAAGAACGGCACGAACGTTACGAAAATATAACCGACAAGCTCACCGTTCCGTTTGAAGCGCTAAATAAATTTGACGGCATTTTTATCAACATGATCACCGGTTTTGATATCAATGTTGAAGATGTGCAGCAGATCAGAAAAAATTATAACGGACCAGTTTATATTGATATTCATTCTATGGCGCGTGGTATTGATGATAATTATCGGAGAGATTTCCGCAAAATTCCCGAAGTTGAAAAATGGATTTCCTCCGTAGATATTCTTCAAGCAAACGACCACGAACTTTTTACGCTAAGCGAAAAAATATCGGAGAAAGAAATTGCAGAAGGACTTTTGCAGTGCGGAGCAAAAATAATTCTTGTTACAAAAGGAGATCGCGGCGCATCTCTTTACACGATGAAAAATGATGAGTTTGTTTCAATTACCGTTTCTGCAATTGAAGTTGAGACGAAAAACAAAGTAGGCTGTGGAGATGTTTTTGGCGCGGCTTTCTTTTCTTCCTATATTAAAGACAAAAATATCGAAAAGGCTTTTATCCTTGCAAATATTGCAGGAGGTTGCATTGCTTCCTATTCTGAAATAAAAAAAATGAAAGATTTACGACACGATGTTCTCTCAAGAATTTCTTAAAAAAAGAGTTTTAATTTTTGGCGCTAACGGAATGCTCGGACAGCGGACCATCCATCTTTTTACACAATCGGGGAATTATGAAATACTTGCTTCATCAAGTGAGCCGGAACCGTTTTTCTCCGGTATTGAGTATAAACAAGTTGATTTTACACAGCGCGAGGCGGTTAAAAATATTATTCTCAATTTTTACCCTGATGTAATAATTAACGCCGCCGCTTACACCAATGTTGATAAAGCCGAATCCGACCGAGAACTTTGCTGGAAGGTAAACGTGAAAGGTCTGGAATTCATTACAGAAGCTGCGCGCGTTGTTGATTGCCACATCATTCATATTTCTACCGATTATGTTTTTGACGGAACGAAAGGTCCTTATAGCGAAGTTGATACTCCGAATCCGTTTGGCTATTATGCGCGCACGAAACTTGCAAGCGAGAATGCGTTAAAGATCGGTGGTGCGCTGTTTACGATTTTGCGCACGAATGTTTTATATGGAATTATCAAAACCGGAAGAGCCGATTTTGTGAGGTGGGTTGTGGATTCTAGTAGAAACAAAAAACCGATCCGTATTGTTACGGATCAGATTAATAATCCGACATTTTTAGACGATCTTGCTTCGGCGATTCACAATGTAATTGTGAAAAAGAAATTTGGACTGTATCATACCGGTGGCAGAGAATTTCTCTCGCGTTATGATTTCACACTTCGTATTGCAGATTATTTTAATTTAGATAAATCACTAATCACTCCAATTGTAACAGCTGAGTTGAATCAACCGGCTCCGCGCCCACTAAAATCGGGGTTGATAACGATCAAAGCAGAATCGGAATTCGGATTTAAACCGCACAGCATTGAAGAATCATTTGATAAAATGAAAAAGGAATTAAACTTATGAAACAAAAAACTGTAACCGCTTTTCTCCTCTCATTAACTTTTCTTCTCTTCGTTTCAACGGAAAATTCTTTCGCACAAAAGAAATATCCGGATTGGGCAAAGGGAATTGTCTGGTACCAGATTTTCCCCGAACGTTTTGCCAATGGTGATCCAAGTAACGACCCAACAGCAGAGGAAGTTTTTGTTAATCAAAAAAGAATTCCGGAAGGTTGGCAGATTACTAAATGGACTTCCAATTGGTTTGAGCAATCGACTTGGGAAAAGAAAAGTGGAAATCACGGACACGGCAATTTTACTTCACGCCGGTACGGAGGTGACATTCAAGGTATCATCAACAAATTAGATTATTTGAAAGAACTCGGTGTTGGAGCAATTTATCTCAATCCCATGTTTGAAGCAGTATCCATGCATAAATACGACGGTTCCTCTTATCATCATATAGATCATACATTTGGTTCTGACCCGGTGGGCGATAAAAAATTAATGACATCCGAAACTCCGGATGATCCTTCAACATGGAAATTAACTTCTGCGGATAAATTATTTTTTCAATTGGTAAAGGAAGTCCATGCACGCGGAATGTATATAATTATTGATGGAGTATTCAATCATACCGGCGAGCAGTTTTGGGCGTTTCAGGATGTTGTTAAAAAACAGCAGCAATCGAGATATAAGGATTGGTACAAAATAAAAAGTTATGATGATCCAAAAACGGAGAAGAATGAATTCGATTACAAAGGTTGGTGGGGCACCAAATCGCTTCCTGAATTTAATAGATCGGAAACGGATTTATTTCCCGAAGTAAAAAAATATATTTTTGATGCTACAAAAAAATGGATGGACCCAAACGGCGATGGAAATCTGGAAGACGGGATCGACGGATGGCGGCTTGACGTTGCAAATGAAGTTCCGATTGGTTTTTGGCGTGATTGGAATGCGGAAGTAAAATCGCTCAATCCGCAAGCGATTATTCTTGGTGAACTTTGGCAAATCTCCAAAGAATATATTTCCGAGAACGGAGTTTTTGACGGATTGATGAATTACAATTTCGCTTATGCGGTTTGCGATTTGTTTATCAACAAAGAGAAGAAAATTTCGGTTTCAGAGTTCATTCAAAAACTGGAAGAAATTGACAAAGCATATCCTGAAGAAAATTTATTTCTGTTGCAGAATTTAATGGATTCACACGATGTTGACAGACTTGCTTCAATGATTATAAATCCCGACCGTCAATATGACCGCGATAATAATGGGCAGAATCCAAACTACAGCCCAAGAAAACCAAGTGCCGATGAATATAATTTACAGAAACTTATTGCGGCATTTCAGCTTACCTATCGCGGTGCCCCGATGATTTACTACGGCGACGAAGCCGGGATGTGGGGCGCTGATGATCCGCATGACCGCAAACCAATGGTGTGGCAAGAGTTAAGTTATGATGACGAGGTTATAGATGCTTCTTCGGGATTTAAAACCGGATTTGGAACTTATAAAGTTGACGTGAATAATGATCTGCTGGATTTTTATAAAAAGATGACGAACGTTCATAATACTTCAAAAGCGCTTCGCTATGGCGATGTGAAATTTGTTTTGCAGAATAACGAGAAAAATATTTTTGCATTCACCCGTACGTTTGAAAATGAAAAGCTGCTCATCCTTTTCAACCTGAACGAAAAAGAACAAAAATTTTCCCTCGAGATAAAAACTCCGCAGCTTTATGATCTGCTGTCAAAGGAAAAAATTGAGACGAACAACAATCCTTTCTCAGTTGTGCTCTCCGGAAAATCTTTTTCGATTTACAAGGTGAAGTAACTGGATATAAGGATGATATTTCTCATCAACTTTATTAACCGGTAATCATGGGCATACAACCTTTATCTAATAAAATGGTCTAAAGGAAATGTAACTATTTAATTTGTGCGCAATAATTATTTCTTAAAGACTATTTCGGAATTATATGAAAAAAACTCTTACAATTGCATTTCTTTTAAGTTGCTTCTTTATTGCTTTTGCCGGTAAAATCGATACCCTTTCACATTCAATAAAAGTAAAAGCGATTAGACTAAATTCAGCGCTTTCCATTGACGGAAAGCTTGCGGAAACCGTTTATCAATTTCCGGCGGCAACAAACAGTTTTACCCAACGCCAACCTCAAGAAGGCAAACCGGCATCAGAGAAAACCGATGTCTGGGTTTTTTACGATAATGATGCAATTTACTTCTGCGCTAAAATGTATGATTCTCGTCCCGATTCTATTATGTCTTTGCTTGGAAGAAGAGACAATTTCCAGAATTCAGATTATTTTGCCGTTGCAATCGATCCGTACCACGATAAGCAAACCGGATATTTTTTTGTGATAAATCCTTTAGGCTCTATTTTAGATGGCACAATGTATAACGATAGCTGGAACGATGATTCTTGGAACGGCATCTGGGATTATGCGGCTTCAATAAATGATGATGGATGGAGCGCAGAAATGAAAGTTCCATTTTCACAACTTCGCTTTAACGCTTCCGATTCGATGAGATGGGGAATTAATTTCCAAAGACAAATTGAACGGCGGAAAGAAGAATCTTATATGATAATGGTTCCTAAAAAGGAGAGCGGATTCGTTTCTCACTTTGCCGATCTTGATGGGCTGGAAGGAATTAAAAACAAACCGCGAATTGAAGTGCTTCCGTATGTTGTGCAAAAAGCTCAATCACTTGTCCACGACCCAAACGATCCTTTCTATAAAGGGAATAGATATAAAACTACCCTTGGCGGCGATGTTAAAATCGGGTTGGGCAGCAACCTTTCGCTTGATGCAACGATCAATCCCGATTTCGGACAAGTGGAAGTTGATCCGGCTGTAGTTAATCTTTCTGCATTTGAAACTTACTTTGAAGAAAAAAGACCATTTTTTATTGAAGGAAATAATCTCCTGAACTTTGGAAGAGGCGGATTAAACAACAGTTGGAATTTTAATTTCGGTTCACCTAATTTCGTTTACACAAGGCGGATCGGACGCTCTCCCCAATATTATCCGGATGCAGGTGGATATATAGATCAACCCAATGAAACACGAATTTTTGGCGCTGCAAAAATAACCGGCAAGCCCGCTTCCAATTTTTCTTTCTATGGATTAACTGCGGTAACTCAAAGAATGACCGCGCGCATAAATGATAACGGAAATCTTTCCGAGCAAGAAGTTGAACCACTTACAAGTTATTCTGCTATGAGAGGTTTGAAAGAATTTAACAGCGGAAATCAAGGGCTTGGATTTATTTTCACTTCCGTAAACCGCGATCTGCATGATGCCAATTTAAATGCTTCTTTAACAAAAAATAGTTTTGCCGGCGGAGTTGACGGCTGGACAATGCTGGATGAAGATAAAGAATATGCTCTCAACGGATCACTCAGCGGTTCGTTTGTCTCCGGTTCAACAGATGCAATACTGAAATTGCAACAGATGCCTTACCGTTATTATCAGAGACCCGATGCATCGTATGCAAGAATTGACAGCAGCAGAAGTTCACTCACCGGTTCTATGGGAAGAGTTATGTTGAACAAACAAAAAGGAAATTTTTATCTTAACACGGCATTCGGTTATATCACACCGGGATTTGAATTTAATGATTTTGGTTTTCAGTGGAAGACGAATGCTATTAACGGACATCTTGTTCTTGGTTACCGATGGTTTGAGACAGATGGAATTTTCAGAACGAAATCGTTCTATACTTTTGCTTTTAAGAATTTCAACTTTGAAGGGAAAAAAGATGGTGACGGCTACGGAGGTTTCATAAATCTTGAACTTGAAAATTATTATGGATTCCGGTTTGAAGGATTTTATTTCCCCTCGACTTTTTCTGCCGGTTTAACACGCGGAGGTCCAAGTACAATTTCACCCGCCGGATATTCGCTTTATCTTTCTAATTATACAGACAGCCGCAAGGATGTTACCGGTTCGGCTGATTTTAGTGTAAACGGGGATGAACTCGGCAGCATTTATTACAGCGGTGGAATTTCTGCTGAAGTGAAAGTCGGCTCCAACCTTACTTTCTCAATTGGACCAAATATTTCGTACTATTTGGAAAAGCTGCAATGGGTAACAAAAATTGATGACCCGATTTTTACACCCACGTTTGGTAAACGATATGTTTTTGCCGACATGACACAGAAAACGGTTTCCGCAAATATCCGCGTCAATTGGACATTTACTCCCGTTCTAAGTTTGCAGTTCTTTGTTCAGCCTTTATTTTCAACGGGAAAGTATGACACGTTTAAGCAGTTGAAAAAAGCAGGATCGATGGATTATGAAGTGTACGGGAAAAATGGTTCGTCTATAACTTATCTTTCCGAAAATAATTCATATTCAATTGTACCGTCTGATCTAAATGCTGGTAACTATGGTTGGATTGGTTATCCCGGAGGGTATTTAATTGATAATCCGAATTTCAATTACAAATCATTTAAAGCGAATATGGTTTTGAGGTGGGAGTTCAATCCCGGTTCTACATTGTATTTTGTCTGGACGCACGATAAACAAGATTTTCGTAATCCCGGTACGCTCCGGTTAAATAAAGATTTTTCCTCTCTAATGGAAGCACCTCCAAACAACATCTTTCTTGTAAAAGTAAGTTACTGGTTTGATGCGGCGAAGTGGTAAGGGTGTAATTAGTAGGCAGTCAGCTGCGGCGGAGCCGTTGGCGGTTTGCAATAGAACTAAATTTAATAACCTTCGGTGTTTTTAAAATACCGGAGGTTTTATTTTTTAAAATTGTATTGACATTTAAAGAATGAAGTTGTACGTTTGCCTTAGAACAAAATAATTAATACCCGGAGCCGTATGAATTATGTGCGGGTTACCAAAACAACACACAGATACCACACACAAAACGGGCTTACAAAAAAGGAACTACTCGATAAGATAAATTTAGTACATTAACTAATGAAGGTAATTTGGGAACTTCTCGTAACATAGTTTGGCACGGTATTTACTCTCTCTCAGTGGCGGTGGAAGGGAAAGATGTTGGTAAATGTATTCTTCCTTTTACTTCCCCTCTCTTATGAAACTCCAGAAGTTTTTACACGAACATTCATTCAATTATTTTCCCTTTCATCTATTCACCAAAACTACCCGACCGGGTTTATATAACTTGATTAAAGGGAAATAATAGTTTTTATAATTAAAAAATTAAT
>Ga0210028_1000788_pt1 | contig 27201 bp, 24 predicted proteins | sample CryGeymeta201513_FD_185468 | JGI IMG/M metagenome (GOLD analysis project Ga0210028, IMG submission 185468) | Groundwater microbial communities from Crystal Geyser aquifers in Utah, USA - Crystal Geyser metaG 2015-13 (SPAdes) (version 2) | ecosystem: Environmental > Aquatic > Deep subsurface >...
TATATTCTCAGCATCGAAGACGCGACCAACGACTGATCGACGGAAAGGAAAGACCATGCGCATGATATTCGGACTGGTGCTGGTGGTGGGCCTCGCGCTGGCGGGGTTCGCGGTTTACATGGCGCAGGGCTACATCAGCCAGACCCAGGCCGAACTGGCCCAGGAACGCGCGGCGCGTGCCAAGGCGGGGCCGCTGGTCGAGGTCTATGTCGTCAACAAGCCGCTCGCTTACGGCGATGCGCTGACCCGCGACGACGTGCAGAAAATCTACTGGCCGCAAAATGCCCTGCCCGACCGGATTTTCACCGACGAGGCGCTGCTGTTTCCGGTGGGTGCCCCCGGGCCGCGCTACATCCTGCGCCAGATGGAGAAATTCGAGCCCCTGCTGGCGGTCAAGCTGACCGAGCCGGGGCAGGACGCGGGTCTGACCTCGCGTCTGGCCAAGGGCATGCGCGGCTTTGCCATCAAGGTTGACGTGGCCTCGGGGGTTTCGGGCTTCGTGCAACCCGGCGACAAGGTCGATGTCTATTGGACCGGCAGCAATGGCGGCAGCGAGATGACCCGGCTGATCGAAACCACGGTCAAGATCATCGCGGTCGATCAGATCTCCAACAGCGATCGTTCGGCCTCGGCCATGGTCGCGCGCACCGTCACGGTCGAGGCCACGCCGCAACAGGTGGCCCGGCTGGCCCAGGCCCAGGCCACCGGGCGGCTGGTGCTGGCGCTGGTCGGCAGCAACGACGCCAGCGTGTCCGGCCTGATCGAGGTTGACAGCCAGAGCCTGCTCGGGATCGAGCAGCAGGTGGTTGACGCCGCCCCGCCCGCCCCGCGGGTCTGCACCATCAAGACCCGCAAGGGTGCCGAGGTGACGGAAATCCCGATCCCCTGCACCAACTGAGCACCAACGACCGGCATCCGCCTGCGTGGCCGTGCCGGTGCCAGACCGTGCCACGGATCATGGGAATCGCCGCTGACCCGCAGGCGCTTGCGCGCGACGCGCGGCAGGGAAATGGTAGCGAGAGAGGGATTTGAACCCCCGACCCCAGGATTATGATTCCCGTGCTCTAACCAACTGAGCTACCTCGCCATCGGGCGCGGTCGTAGTCAAGCGGCAGCGGATCGTCAAGCAGATTCTGCCGCGCCCGCGCCATGCGCCACCCGCGGGCGGCCCGAGGCGGTGACGCTGACGCTGGCCTCGATGAACATGGTCTTGCCCTCGACGCAAGCCTCGCGGACCTCGCGGCTGGTGGCAAAGTGCAGGTTCTCGGCTCCGGCGCGGCGGGCGCTGGCACCGGCCTCGATCGTCAGCGCCGCCGCCATCGCGGACAGCGCCGCATCAAGGGTGTCGAAGACCTGCAAGCCCGCCGCCAGATGGGCGACAAACTCGCCCTCGCCGGGGCTGGACACCAGCCCGGTGGCGCGCTGCGACACCTGCCCCACCACCGCGCCGATGGCATTGGCGACGCCCGCGTATTCAGGCAGGATGGTGGGGCAGCCCAGGCGCGCCCCGACCGCACCGTAATAGGCCGGGGCCGAGGCCCCCAGCCCGATCAGCGGCACCCCCAGCCGCAGGTCGATCTCGACCACGCCCCGATGGTGGTCGAGCCCCGCCACCGCCAGCGGGTGACGCGCCAGCGCCGCCGACCCCTGCCCGGCAAATGCCGTGTCCTCGGCAAAGGCGGCTTCCAGCAGGCAGTCCACGGTCTGCGCCGTCAACTGATCAACGATGGCCTGCGCCAGCACGGCCGGATCGGCGGCAAAACGCTCGCCACGGCCGTTGCGCCGCCGCCCCAGCAGCCGCAGCGCCTTTTCCGCCGCCCGCCCGTCCCAGGCGGCAAGGCCGCCCAGCACGTGGCTGGCGTCCGACGGCGTGACCCCCGCCAGCATCACCAGCCCGCGCGCCACCAGCCGCTCAAGCGCCGCCGCCTCCAGCCGCGAGGCGATCAGGGTCGCCACCGGCACCGCCGCGGTGATACGGGCCAGCAATGCCGCCTCGCGCCGGTTCAGACCGCCGGTCAGACCCTCGACCTCGCCGCCGGTCGGGATCACAAAGCGGCCATCCAGTTCGCCCACCGCTTGGGCGGCAAGGGCGCGGTCAAGGGCGGCATGGACCATCGCGCCATGCTCGACCGCCAGCAGGGCGACCGGAATCAGGCGGCGCGGCCCCAGCCGCAACCCGCCGGTCAGGCCCTCGGTCACCAGATGCACCTCGCTGTCGCCGCCAAGCCCGGTGGTGCGCATCGCCACCGCCTCGACCATGGTCCTGAACCCGCCGACCCGCGCGCCTTGCGCGTCAATCTCCGGCAGGCCGCCGCGCAGCAGGGCCACGTCGGTGGTGGTGCCGCCGATGTCGGAGACCAGCGCGTCCTGCGCCCCGGTCAGCCAGCGCGCGCCGACGATGCTGGCGGCGGGGCCCGACAGAATGGTCTCGATCGGGCGCTCGCGCGCCATCGCGGCCGCGATCAGCGCCCCGTCGCCGCGCACCACCATCAGCGGGGCCGCGATCCCCGCCGCGTGCAGGTGGCGCTCGCAGGCGGTCACCAGCCGGTCGATCATCCCGATCAGCCGGGCGTTCAGCACTGCCGTCAGGGCGCGCTTGGGGCCGTTCAGGTTGGCCGAAAGCTCGTGCGAGCAGGTCACCGGCCGCCCGGTCACCCGCCGGATCAGATCGCGGGCGGCCAGCTCGTGCGCGGGATTGCGGGTGGCAAAGCGCGCCGCCACGGCAAAGCCCACCACCTGCGGGCCAAGCGGGGCGACTTCGGCTTCCAGCCGGGCCAGATCCAGCGCCGTCGCCTCGCCCCCGGCGTGCGTGTGACCGCCGTCAAGCAGGATCACCGGATCACCCGCCAGCGCCGCGCTCAGCCCGCTGCGCGTCAGATCACCGACATCAAAGCCGATGAACACCAGCGCCACCCGCCCGCCCTGGCCCTCGACCAGCGCGTTGGTGGCAAGCGTGGTCGAAAGCGACACCAGCGCCACCTCGCCTGCCGCCACGCCCGCCCCCGCCAGCGCCGCATCCACCGCCCGCCCGATGCCCAGCGCCAGATCGGCGCGGGTGGTCAGCGCCTTGGCCGAGCCGATCACGCGGGTTGCAGCCTCGTCCACGATCACCGCATCGGTATAGGTGCCGCCAGTATCAACGCCGAGAAAATACGCCATCAAAGATTTGTCCTAGTTGCATCTTTCCGAGATAGGGCGGATCGCGCCCGCGATCAGCCCCGCTTGCGACCTTTCGCGCCCGGCAGCGACCGCCCGCCCCGCCGCCGCCGGTGGGCGGGCGGGATTTGCAGCAGGGCGCGGTATTTGGCGATCGTGCGCCGGGCGACCGGCATGCCCTTGGCGGCAAGGGCCGTCACCAGATCCTGATCCGACAACGGAACGCGCGGATCCTCGCCTGCCACCAACCCGGCCAGCGTGGCCCGCAATGCCGCCGCCGCCACCCCGCCGCCCTCGGGGCCAAGGTGCGGCGAGAACATCGCGCGCAGCCACCAGGTGCCGAGCGGCGTATCGACCCCGGTGCCCGCCACGATCCGGCTGACGGTGCTTTCGTGCAAGCCCACCGCTTGCGCCACCTCGGCCATGGTCAGCGGCACCAGCGCGGTCAGGCCGCGATCCAAGGCCTGCTCCTGGCGGCGCAGGATTTCCTGCGCGACCCGCAGCAGGGTGGCGTTGCGGCTATCGACCATGCGCCTCAGCGCCTGCGCCGCAGCCCAGGCCGCGCGCGCTGCGGGCGGAATCGGACGGGTCGGCGCGCGCAGCGCCACCGCCGGCAGGGCCGAGCGGTTGAGCGCCACCTGCCAGCCGCCCGCCCCGCGCGTCGCCACCAGATCAGGCTCGCGCAAGGGGGCGGCGCCGGGATCGAACTGCGCCCCCGGCTTGGGATTGAGGCTGCGGATCAGCCGCAGCCGGGCGAAGATCTCGGCCTCGGGCACCGCAGCAAGTCGTGCCAGCCGCGCCAGTTGCCGCGCCGCCAGCAGATCGAGATGATCAAGAATGACAATCATCACCGGATCAAGGCAGCCTGCCTCTGCCGCCTGGATCCGCAGACATTCCGCCAGCGAGCGCGCAAACAGCCCGACCGGCTCGATCCGTTGCAATTTTGCCAGCACCGCCTCGGTTTCCGGCAGCGATGCCCCCGCCGCCTGCGCCAGATCCGCAACCGGACGGCCCAGCCAGCCGGAAGGTTCCAGCGCCTCGACCAGCACTTCGGCGATGGCGCGCTCGCGCCCGGGTTCGGTGAGCCGCCCGATCCCCGTCATCACATGCGCGATCAGGCTGGGGGCGGCGCTGGCCTGAGCCGGAGCCTCGGCCGGACCGGCGTGCTGGAAGGCCAGGCTCCAGCGCGGCAGCCAGTCACCGGGGGCGGGGTGGTCGAGCGCGACGTGGGGATTTGCCGCCGCCTGTTCCTCGAGATAGCGCGTCAACCCCGACGCATCGGTCCGCAGCAACCGGATCGACGCCGCCAGCCCGAGGTTGAGCTGCAAGCGCTGGGTCTGCGAGATCGTGATCCGGGGTCCGGGGGCCATCAGGGCTCCACGCCAAGGCAGGTTGCGCAAGCTTAGGGGCGCGGCCCGGCACACGCAACTGTGGCAGGCTGCCCTCTCGCCTTTGGCAGCGGCGGGCGCTAGGGTCCCGACCGGATGCGCCCATGGCCACCGCGAGCGACGGGGGGCTCTGCCCCCCGGACCCCCCGGGATATTTTTGCAAAGGAGAAAGCCAAGCGAATGGAGGGGACGATGCAGACTGACGCTTTGCCGCTGACCCAGGATCTGGTGCTGATCGGGGGTGGGCACGCGCATGCGTTGGTGCTGCGGATGTGGGGGATGCGCCCGCTGGCCGGGGCGCGGGTGACGGTGATCAACCCCGGCCCGATCGCGCCCTACACCGGCATGTTGCCGGGCCATATCGCAGGCCATTACCGGCGCTGCGAGATGATGATCGATCTGGTGGCGCTGGCGCGTCACGCCGGGGCGCGGGTGGTGCTGGACCGGGTGGTGGGGATCGACCGCGCGGCGCGGCGAGTGCTGTTGGCGGGGGGCGGGGCGATCGGCTATGACGTGGCCTCGGTCGATATCGGCATCGGCTCGGCTTTGCCCGAGCTGCCGGGTTTTACCGCGCACGCGGTGGCGGCCAAACCGCTGGGGGGCTATGCCGAGCGCTGGCAGGCCTTTGTCGCTGAAGGGCGCCCGACCCCGAAGGTGGTGGTGGTGGGGGCCGGGGTCGGCGGGGTCGAGCTGGCGCTGGCCTCGGCCTACCGGCTGCGGGCGGCAGGGACCGCGCCCGAGGTCACGGTGCTGGCGCGCGGCACCGAAGTGCTGCCGGGGGTCGGGGCGGGGGCGCGCGCGGCGCTGGCGCGGCACATGGCGCGGCTCGGGGTGCGGTTGCTGACCAACGCCGCCCCGGCGCGGGCCGAGCCGGGAGCGGTGGTGCTGGCGGATGGCCGGGTGCTGGCGGCGGATTTCATCCTGACGGTCGCAGGGGCGCGGCCGCAGGGCTGGCTGGCGGACACCGGCCTTGCGCTGCACGACGGGTTCATCACCGTGGGCGACACGCTGCAATCCTCGGACCCCGCGATCTTCGCGGCCGGCGACTGCGCCCATCTGGCGCACGCGCCGCGCCCCAAGGCCGGCGTGTTCGCAGTGCGCGAGGCCCCCGTCCTGCTGCACAACCTGACCGCCGCGCTGTCGGGCGGCAGCCTGCGCCGCTTCCGGCCGCAGCGCGATTACCTCAAGCTGATCTCGACCGGCGGGCGGGGTGCCGTGGCCGACAAGTTCGGCCTGCCGCTTGACGGGGCGTGGCTCTGGCGTTGGAAAGACCGGATCGACCGCAAGTTCATGGCGAAGTTTGCCAGCTACCCCGCCATGCCCACCGCCGCCCTGCCCGCCACCGCCGCCCTCGGCCTGCGCGCGGCGTTCGGCGACAAACCGCTGTGTGGCGGCTGCGGCGCCAAGGTCGCCAGCCCCACCCTGAGCGCCGCCCTGGCCCACCTGCCCGCGCCGCAGCGCGCCGAGGTGCTGTCCGGCCCCGGCGATGATGCCGCCGTGCTGCGCGCGGGGGCGGGCTTTCAGGTCATCACCACCGATCACCTGCGCGCCTTCACCCTTGACCCCGCGCTGCTGGCACGGATCGCCGCCAACCATGCCATGGGCGACATCTGGGCGATGGGGGCCACGCCGCAGGCGGCGCTGGCCCAGATCACCCTGCCCCGCCTTGCCCCGCGCCTGCAAGCCGAGACCCTGCGCGAAATCCTGCATGCCGCAGGCGAGGCCTTTGCCGCCGCCGGGGCCGACGTGGTGGGCGGCCATACCGCGATTGGCGCTGAACTGACCCTCGGTTTCACCGTGACCGGCCTTGCCACCCGCATCCTTGCCACCGGCGGGGCACGCCCCGGCGACGCGCTGATCCTGACCAAGGCGCTTGGCACCGGCACCATTCTTGCCGCCGAGATGGCGATGACCCGCATCCCCGCCGACGGCCCGAGCTTAGGCGAATGTGTGGCAGCGGCCTTCGCCCAGATGACCCGCCCGCTCGGCCCCGCTGCCGCCGTGCTGGCCCCCCACGCCCATGCCATGACCGATGTCACCGGCTTCGGCCTGGCCGGGCACCTGCTCGAAATGCTTACCGCCTCGGGCTGCGCCGCCGGCATCGGCCTTGACCAGATCCCGCTGCTGCCGGGGGCCGAGGCGCTGGCCGCCCTTGGCACCGCTTCGACCCTGGCCCCGGCCAACCGCGCCGCCTGCACCCCCCAGATGACACTCACCGACAGCCCCCGCGCCGCCCTGCTGTTTGATCCGCAGACCGGCGGTGGCCTGCTTGCCGCCGTGCCCGCGGAACAAGCCGACGCCCTGCTGGTCGCCCTGCGCGCAACCGACCCCGACGCAGCCCGCATCGGCACCGTCACCACCGGCCCGGCCCACCTTGACGTGCACGACTGACCTCCGGCTTTCTCGCTGGCTCAAATATCCTCGCCGAAGGCACGCCCGCCACGCGCCCCGCCCTCAGGGGTAAAGCACCGCCACCCCGGCGGCAATCCGCGCCGCCAACCCGTCCAGCGCCCCCCCATCAAGGCGCGCGCTCGCCACCTCGACCGACGCCGCCGTGCTGCGCCCGTGGTGCCGCCCGTAGCGCGGATCATAGTGCTGCACCATCAACTGCCCGGCGAGGGTGGTAAACTCGCCCGCTGCGGCCAGCGCCTGCCAGTCCTCCACCACCGCTGCCGCGTGGTGCGGGCGCAACTGGTCGATCACCGCCGCCAGCCGCGCCGGATCGGCCAACAGATCCCGGTAGGCCCGCACCAGATAGGCCGCGCGCGCGTCAACCGGGGCCGTGACCTCGATCCTTGGGGCCGCCACCATCGCCCGCCACAGCTTGGGCGGCAACCGCAGATCGCCGATCTTCGAGCTTTCCGCCTCGACCACCACCGCCCGCCCGGGGTCGAGCCGCGCCAGCGCCAGCGCCAGCGCACTCTCGAATCCCTTCTGCGACGGCTGCCCCCCGGGCATCGCCCCGAACAGCGAGCCGCGATGGTGTGCCAGCCCCTCGAGATCAATCACCTGCCCCCCGCGCGCCGCCAGCAGCGCCAGCAACTCGGTCTTGGCGGTGCCGGTATTGCCCGCCAGCACCACCACCGGGGCCGCCACCGGGGTGTCGTAAAGCGCCTTGACCACCAAAGCCCGCCAGGCCTTGTAGCCGCCCGCCAGGGTCTCGACCCGCCAGCCGATCTGGGCCAGGATGGTGGCGAACGAGCCCGAGCGCTGGCCGCCGCGCCAGCAATAGACCAGCGGCCGCCAGCCGCCGGGCTTGTCACGCAGCGCCCCTTCAAGGTGCCTGGCGGCATTGCGCGCCACCAGCGCCGCCCCGATCTTGCGCGCCAGAAAGGAATCCTGCTGCACGTAGATGGTGCCGACCCGGGCACGCTCGGCATCATCAAGCACCGGCAGGTTGATCGCGCCGGGCAGATGATCAATCACCCATTCCGACGGCGCACGCACGTCGATGATGTCATCGAATCCGTGCGCGCCAAGCTCGCCAAGATCAGTCAGGGTCAGTGCCATGCCCCCTTCTAGCCCGGCCCGAGCGGCAGGGCCAGCCCGGGGCTTGAGCCTCCCGATTTGACCCGCGTCAAATCGGGTCGCGCCTGCCTGCCCCCGGCAGGCGCGAATTGCGCCCGCCAGGCAGGCGCGCCCCGATTTCCCGGCACAGCACCCAGCCCTGCCACCCTTGCCCTGCGGCGTTCCGCCTTCGGGCAAGGGACCGGGCGGCCTTGCCCCGCAAGGCCGCTGACTTGGTCCCGGTGCCCAAAACCGGCGCCGTGTGGGATGTAAGACTTCCAGCTTACGTCATGATGCGCTTAGAACCCCGCCTCCAGCCGCGCCAGCAGCGCGGCCAGCATCGCCTCGCAGCGCGCCAGTTGCACCAGGCTGACATATTCGTCGGGCTTGTGGCCCTGCGCCATGCTGCCGGGGCCGCAGATCACGGTCGGGATCCCCAGGCGCGCAGAAAACAGCCCGCCCTCGGTGCCGTAGGCCACCTTGATGGTGCCGTTGGCGCCGGTCAGACCCTTGACGAAATTGACCACCGCCGCATCCGACGGGGTGCCGAGGCCGGGGTAATCCCACAGCCGTTCGATCCCGATCGCGGCTTCGGGAAACCCGGCGCGCAGCGGGGCCACGATCGCCTCGGCCGCCGCCGCCAGATCGGCCAGCAGCGCGTCGGTATCCTCGCCCGCCAGCGAGCGGATCTCGAAATCGAGCACCGCGAGGTTGGCCACGATATTGACCTGCACCCCGCCATGGAACTTGCCGACATGCAGCGTGGTATAGGGCACATCGTAATCGCCGTCGCGCCGCCCGGTGGCCGCGACCCGCGCCTGCAAGGCCCGGACCGCGGCCATGAAATCCGCTCCGATATGCAGCGCGTTCAAGGCCAGCGGGGCCAGCGCCGAGTGGCCTTCGCGGCCCGTGCAAGTGGCGCGCAGCGCGATCTTGCCCTTGTGGCCGGTGGCGACCTGCATGCCCGTCGGTTCGCCCACGATGCACATCACCGGGCGCACCGGCGCAGCCGCCAGCAGCTCGATCAGCGACGGCACCCCGAGACAGCCCACTTCCTCGTCATAAGACAGCGCCAGATGCAGCGGCACTTGCAACGGTCGCCGCGCGGCGTTGATCATCGCCGCAATCGCACAGGCGACAAAGCCCTTCATGTCGCAGGTGCCGCGCCCAAAGAGCCGCCCGTCCTGCTCGGTCAGCGCGAACGGCGGGTGGCTCCACACCTGCCCTTCCACCGGCACCACGTCGGTATGGCCCGACAGCATCACCCCGCCCACGCCCTGCGGCCCAACGGTGGCAAACAGGTTGGCCTTGGTGCCTGCGGCATCGGGGATCAGCACCGCGTCAATCCCGGCCTGCCCCAGCACCGCCTGCACGTAGTGCATCAGATCGAGGTTGGGGCGCGAGCTGACGCTATCGAACGCCACCAGCCGTTCCAGAATTGCACGCATGCCAATCAGAGCTCCCCCACTTGCGCCGCCAAGGAAACCCGATTTTTGCGCCGACCGAAAGCCCGGATCAACGAGATGAAAAATGCGGCGCAGCCGGGTCACCGGACTGCGCCGCAAGGTTGGCCGGAAAAGGCGCGGGAGTGGCACCTTCCGGGTGGTATCAGCCCAGCACTTCGCGCATGCTGACAGTGCGTTTTTCCGCCACCGATTGCAGGGCGGCTTCGGCCAGTGCCAGCGCCACCAACCCGTCCTCGCCCGAAGGCGACGCGGCACCTTTGTCGGCCACCGCCGCGACAAAGGCGGCGATTTCGGCGGCGTAGGCGTCGGTATAGCGGGTCATGAAGAAATCATGCAGCGGCGGGCGGGTGTAACCTGCGGCGGTTGCCACCTCGATCGACACCGGGCGCTGGTTTTCGGCCGCAACCGACCCCAGCGATCCATGCACCTCGACCCGCTGATCGTAGCCATAGGTGGCGCGGCGCGAGTTGGAAATCGTGCAGTGCTTGCCCGAGGCGGTGGTCAGCATCACCGACACACTATCGAAATCGCCCAGCTTGGCGATGTTCGGGTCGGTCAGCACCGAGGCCTGCGCGCTGACGGCGCTGATCTCTTCGCCCAGCATGAAGCGCGCCATGTCGAAATCGTGGATCGTCATGTCACGGAAAATCCCGCCCGAGCGGGTGATGTAGTCATAGGGCGGCGCGCCGGGGTCGCGGCTGATGATCGTGACCATCTCGACCGCGCCGATGGTGCCCGCATCAATCGCCGCCCGCACCGCGCCGAAATGCGGATCGAAGCGGCGGTTGAAGCCGACCATCAGCACCGCCTTGCTGTCGCGCACCACCTTGAGGCAGGCTTTGACCCGCGCAAGGCTAAGATCAATCGGCTTTTCGCAAAAGATCGCCTTGCCGGCGCGGGCGAATTTCTCGATCAGCTCGGCGTGGGTATCGGTCGGGGTGCAGATCACCACCGCGTCGATGTCCTTGGCCGCCAGAATCGCCGCGATGCTGCGAATCTCGCAGCCATAGTGATCGGCAAGCGCCGTGGCCGCCGCCGGAAACGCGTCGGCCACCGCCACCAGCCTGGCCCCCGCGTTGGCCGAAATGGCCTTGGCATGCACCTTGCCGATGCGCCCCGCGCCCAACAGTCCTAGTCTTGTCGTCATTTCATCCTCTGTGATTTGGTCTCAGGCATAGGCCACGTCCGACGTGCCTTTCACCCCGGTGATGTAGCTGACGATATCGTTGCCGTCGGTCTCGGCGCGCGGCAGGCTGGCCACGATCCGGCCACGGCGGAAAACCACGATGCGGTCCACCAGATCGAACACCTGGCGCAGGTTGTGGCTGATCAGGATCAGCGGCACCCCGCGCGCCTTCAGCCCCTTGATGATGTTTTCGACCTGCCCGGTTTCCTGCACCCCAAGTGCCGCCGTCGGCTCGTCCATGATGATCAGCTTGCTGGCAAACGCCGCCGCGCGGGCAATCGCCACGCATTGCCGCTGGCCGCCCGACATGTTGCGGATCGCATTATCGACATTCGGGATCTTGACCGCCGTCGCCGCCAGCGCGCGCAGGGTGGCTTCCTTCATCGCGCGGCGGTTCAGGATCGAGAACGGCCCGAGGTTGAACCTGATGATCTCGCGGCCGAGGTAAAGATTGGACGGCACGTCGAGATCGTCGGCCAGCGCGAGGTTCTGAAACACCGTCTCGATCCCCGCTTCGCGCGCCTCCAGCGGCCCGCCGTAATCGACCTCCTCGCCGTTGAAGAATATCTGACCGCCAGACTTTTGCTCGACCGCCGTGATCTGGCGCACGAAGGTCGATTTGCCCGCGCCATTATCGCCCACCACCGCCACGTGTTCCCCCGCCCGCAGGGTGAAATTGGCGTCTTCCAGGGCATGCACGCCGCCGTAGCGTTTGGTCAGGCCGCGGGTTTCGAGAATGATGTCGCTCATCTTTGCCTCTCTCACACCGCTTTGGCGCGGCGCCGTTGCCGGGCCACGTCGGTGGCGACAGCGGTGACGATGATCACGCCCTTGATCATCTCTTGATAATAGGCGTCGATCCGCAGAAAGGTGAAGCCCGAGATGATCACCCCGAAGATCAGCATCCCCAGCGCCGTGCCGATGATCGAGCCGCGCCCGCCCGAAAGCGAGGTGCCGCCGATCACCGCCATGGCGATCGCGTCAAGTTCATACATCACCCCCATGCCCGCCTGCGCCGTCAGGTTCTTTGACGACAGCACCATGGCGGCAATCCCGGCCAGCATGCCGGCAATCGCATAGACCAGCACCAGATGGCGCTCGACCTTGATGCCAGACACCCGCGCCGCTTCGGTGTTGGAACCGATGGCGTAGGTGTGCTTGCCGTAAAGGGTGTATTTCAGCGCCAGATGGAACAGCACGGCGATCACCGCGAAGATGATCACCGGGTTCCAGCCCGCGCCGATCACGGTGTAGCTCTCGATCGGAAAGCTGACCGGCTTGCCGTTGGTATACCACTTGGCTACGCCGCGCGCCGCCACCATCATGCCCAGGGTGGCGATGAAGGGCGGAATTTTGGTGTAGGCGATCAGGCAACCGTTGACGGTGCCCGCCGCCGCCCCCATCCCCACGGCCACCACAATCGGCACGATCACCGGCAGGTCGGTCAGGCTGGGATAGACCGGCGACGCCCCGGTCGAGATCTGGGCGAAACTCATCGTCACCATCGCGGTCGCCCCCACCACCGACCCCGCCGACAGATCAATCCCGCCGGTGATGATGACCTGCGTCACCCCGATTGCGATGATGCCGACAATCGAGACCTGCAGAATGATGATGCGCAAGCGCTGCGGGTTCAGAAAGAAGCTCTGGCCGATGAAGATCCATCCCAGCACCTCGAACAGAAGAATGATCGCCAGCAGCCCGAGAAAGACGTTCATCTCGGCGGGATGCGCCCGCTTGGCCGCAACATGCGCCCCGCCGATTGTCGTGCCCGCCATGTCAGCCCCCCCCGATTGGTCGCAATTGGTTCCGGTATTCCCGGCGTCAGGCTCAGCCTACAGCAATGTGCTGCGGGCCGGGCATGGAAAAGGGAAGGGCAGCGCCGGGGCCGCCCCCCCCTGGTTTCAGTCTGACCCGCGTCGCAGATCAGTTCCTGGCGGCGAAATCGGCGACGTTGGCCGGGGTCACCAGCAGGAACGGGACATAGACCTTCTGCTCGACCGCCTCGCCTCTGGCCAGCGCCAGCGCCGCGTTGACCGCGCCCGAACCCTGACCGGCGGCATCCTGGAACACCGTGGCGTCAAGATCACCCGCCTGCATGGCCGCCAGCGCATCCTGGGTGGCATCGACGCCGCCGACAATCACCGTGGTCATGTCCACGCCGCCCGCTTTCAGCGCCTGAATCGCCCCGATCGCCATTTCGTCGTTGTTGGCGATCACGGCATCAAAAGCGGTGCCGGTGGTCAGCCAGTTGGTCATCAGGGTCTGGCCCTGATCGCGCGACCAGTTGCCGGTCTGCTCGTCGATGATGTTGAGCGTGACGCCGCAGTTGCCCGAGGCCATCACATCATGGATGTCGGCGGTGCGCTGCACCGCGGCCTGGTTGGAAAGCTCGCCCATCATGACATAGATATTGGCCTCGGTCTTGCCCGCTTCCGTCAGCAGACGGCAGACCTCCATGGTTTCCAGGGTGCCGCTGTCGCGCTCGTTCGAGGCCACAAACGCCTGGTTGTCGGGCAGGCTGTCAACGTTCACCGGCTCGCGGTTGACATAGACCAGCGGGATGTTCGCCGCAGCGGCGGCATCCGACATCGCCTGGGTGGCCGAGGTATCGACCGGGTTGACGATGATCGCGCTGACCCCGGAAGCCACGAAGTTGTTGATCTGGTCAAGCTGCTTGGCCACATCATTGCCGGCGTCTTCGATCTGCAGGGTCACGCCGTCGAGCGTTTTCGCGTGTTCGTCCATGCCGTTGCGCAGCACGGTCAGAAAGTTGTCGTCAAACAGCGCCATCGACACGCCAATGTTTTCGGCCATGGCGGTGGTGCCAAGCAGGGCGGCAAAGCCGGCCACGACAAGGGTCTTTTTCATGTGTCACTCCTCCACTGATGGTGTCCGGCGCACCGATGATCTCCCCGCCGGACCGCCCGCGCATCGCAGGCGGGTATTCCCCCGCTCAGGCTGCCTTGGCGGCAACCCCAGCGGTGATGAATTGCATCGAGGCGCGCAGCGGTGCCTTGAAATCGGCCAGCGCATGCACCGAAGCCGCAAACGGCTCAAAGCTGATCGGGCCGCGGTAGCCCGCTTCGCGCAGCGCCCTGATCTGGCCCACATTGCCCAGCCGGTCGTTCGCATCGACCAGCACCCGGTGGCCGTCGCGCAGGTCGGACACTGCAACCGACGTGTCGGTCACGCCCGAAACATGCACGATTCCGGTGTGTTCCGGAAAGATCGCGCCACCACCGGCGAGATAGTGGTGAAAGGTGTCATGCACCAGCTTGAAGGTATCGGCGCCGCCCACCGCCGCGATCGCCTCGACCGCCTCGGCCTTTGATCGCAGCGAGCAGATCTCGAACCCCAGCGGCTCGATCATACCTTTAAGGCCATGGGCACGCAGCATCGGCAGCAACTCGCCAAGCGCGGTTTTCAGCGCCGCCTGGCGCGCCCCGTCGCCCATGCCCTGGCCATCGTTGCGCGGAATCAGCGCCAGCCCCTCGGCCCCCAGCGCCTGCGCGATGCCCATCAGGGCCTCGGCCTCGGCGCGGCGCGCCTCGGACCAGTCGTTGAACAGGCAAAGCTGCGCCAGCCCGACAATGCGCTGCCCCGTGGCCGCCGCCGCCGCCCGCACCACCGCCGGATCGCTGCCACCAAACAGCTTGCCCGGCAGATCGGTGCGAAATTCGACCCCGATGCAGCCCAGGCTGGCCGAAAGGTCAAGCAGCGCCTGCCAGCCCAGGCGCGGCGCCGTCATGTGGTTCAAGGCAAAAGGCAGCATCCAGAGTTAATCCCCCGATTCCCGACCGCATGGTCGCATCATGGAATTGATATTCCATTTTTGAACCATTTCAACCGAAAAATTCCAAAACTGCAAAATCCGCCCGAATCCGGGCGCTCATCGGCCCTGACCGGCCTCTTCGCTTTCTCCTTTGCCCAAATATCCCCGCCGGAGGCACAGCCGGTTGCCCCGGACGCTCCGCGAGGGATATTTGGACCAGCAAGAAATCCACAACTCAGCGATGACAGCCCGCCGGGGCTGGAAGAGCGCCTCAGATCGATTCGGCGATGTGCAGATCAAGGGTGAGGAAATGCTGGCCGGGCGGCGCGGTGGCGTCCGCCGCGCGCGATATCCTGATCGAACTCCTGCCCGCCCTCAGCCGCCGCGCGGCCGGGTGCCCCAGTCGAAGTGCGGGCTCGACCACCAGCGCTTCGGTCTCGGGCCGCACCGCCTCGCGCCGGTTCAGCACGCGATCAACGGTGGCAAGCGACACCCCGCCGCCTGCGCCAACTCCTTCGGCCCGGTCCGCCTTGCCATTGCGGCCCCTGACGTTTTCGCATCAATTCCCTGAGGTCATCGTGACGTTTCCTGATGGGTTATGCCAGTGCACCCATTGGTCGCCGCCGAATACGACCGCCTGCAACAGAAACGCATCGTCGCCTTCCGCGAGTATGCCGATGATGTGCATTCCGGCACCTACCCCGGACCGCAGCATCTGGTCGAAAGCGACCCCGAAGTGACCGCCGCATTCGGCATCTGGCTTGATCAGACCGGTTGAGCCGGGCAGCGGCGGTCGGGCCGTGACAAATTGTCCGCGCGAGGTATTTGATTGATTGCGCGCAAGCCCGTTGCTAGTCTGACCCTGCAAGGTTGTCCAAGAAACCAATGCAAGGGAGATATTCGATGTTCCGTCTGGCACTTCTGTTGTTCGTCTTCATTTCGGTCACGCTGGCCGGCATGGGCATGATGGTCGCCTTGGTCACGGGCCACGACACGGCGCAACCGCTGATGATCGCTGCCGCGATCGGCTTTCTGCTGTCGTTCCCGGTGTCGTACATCGCAGCCAAGCGCCTGTCCTGAGCCCGGCCCACCGGCTTACGCGTCGAGAAAGACCCTGACGGTTTCGATGAATTCGTCGGGTTGATCGACGTGCAGCCAGTGCCCGGATCGGGCAAAGCGTGCAAAGCGGGCTGCCGGAAACAGCGCCCGGATGGGGTTGCGATGTTCGGGGCGCACGTAATCCGACAGCGCACCGGTCAGGAACAGGGCTGGGCGCGGGAATCTGCCAGACACTTCGGGCCAGCCGGTGATTTTCTCCATTTCCGCCGCCAGCACGTCAAGGTTCAACCGCCACTGCGGCGGCTGGGCCTTGAGATCAAGCGATTGCAGAAAGAACGCGCGCAGGCTGGCCTCGGGCACGCTGGCGGCCAACCGCCGGTCGGCCTCGCCCCGGCTGGCAAGCCCGGTCAGATCAAGCCCGCGCAGCGCGTCGATATGGCTGGTCAGATCGTGCTCGTATGCCACCGGGGCAATATCGGCCACCACCAGGCGGCGCACCAGATCGGGGGTGGTCAGCGCCAGCATCATCGCCGCCTTGCCCCCCATCGAGTGGCCCAGCACATCCGCCTGCCCACCGCAGGCACCGATCACCTCGGCCAGATCGGCGGCCATCTCGGGGTAGGACTGGCTGGCAAAACGCGGGCTGGTGCCGTGGTTGCGCATATCCACCGCAATCACCTCGCGCGCAAGCGCCAGCTTGCGCGCCACCGCCCCCCAGTTGCGCGCCGACCCGGCCAGGCCATGCGCGATCATGAGCGGCGGCTTGCCTTCGTCCGATTGGGCGGGATGGGTGACAAAATTCAGCATGAGCCTTCCTTATCCGGTCGCGCGCGCCGCTGCCAGCGCTGGTGAAGCCGCGCAAGCCTGTGCTACTGTGTCGCAGAGCCGACAGGAGCAGACATGGGCGCGGTGACGATCCAGCAGATGGCCGACCGGGTGGCCGAACTGATGGAACTGCGTCTGCGGGCGCGCGGTTCCGGTCTGGCCGAAAAGCTGGCACGGGGCGGGCGCGCCCTGCCCCGCCGGGTGCGCGCGGCGGCAGGCACCCTGGCCGAGGCCGCGCAGATGGCGCAGAACCCGAAACTGCTGGTGCAGATCGACGAGGCCCAAGTGGCCGCGGCCTATGATATCTGCCTGCACTACCTTGGCCCGCTGGGCCGTGGCGCGCGGCGCAAGGGCGCGGCGCTGGACATTCTTGCCACCATGGCCTTCAGCCTGGTGGTGGTGGCGGCGCTGGTGATCGGCGTGCTGGTGTGGCGCGGCTATCTCTAGAACGGTTTGCCGTTGATTTGACGCGGAAAAGGCCCGCTCGTCACTCCCTTGCGGTCGTTCCTCGCTGGCGCATGCGAAGAACGACCGCAAGGGAGTGATGAGCGGCTGGTCCGGATTTTTTGCAAAGCCGTTAGCCGCGCGAGCACGCTTACAGCGCGGGGTAGATCGGATAGCGGGCGCACAGCGCCTCGACCTTGGCGCGCACCAAAGCTTCGACCTCGTGATTGCCGTCTTCGCCGTGCGCGGCCAGGCCATCGACCACTTCGACGATCCATTGCCCGATCAGGCGGAACTCGGCCTCAGCAAAGCCGCGGGTGGTGCCGGCCGGGCTGCCCAGCCGCACGCCACTGGTGACGGTGGGCTTTTCGGGGTCATTCGGAATGGCATTCTTGTTGCAGGTGATGTGGGCGCGCCCCAGCGCCGTTTCGGTGGCTTTGCCGGTGACGCCCTTGGGCCGCAGATCGACCAGCATCAGATGGGTGTCGGTGCCGCCGGTGACGATCGCCAACCCGCCCTTGAGCAACTGCTCGGCCAGGACTTGGGCGTTTTTCACCACCTGCGCGGCATAGACCTTGAACGAGGGGTCGAGCGCCTCGCCGAACGCCACCGCCTTGGCGGCGATGACATGCATCAGGGGGCCACCCTGAATGCCGGGGAAAATCGCCGAGTTGACCTTTTTGGCGATGTCTTCGCGGTTGGTCAGGATCATGCCGCCGCGCGGGCCGCGCAGGGTCTTGTGGGTAGTGGTGGTCACGACATCGGCATGGGGGAAGGGCGAGGGATGCGCCCCGCCCGCCACCAGCCCGGCAAAATGCGCCATATCGACCATCAGATACGCGCCCACCTGATCGGCAATCGCGCGGAAGCGGGCAAAGTCGATCTGGCGCGGAATGGCCGAGCCGCCGGCAATGATCAGCTTGGGGTGATGTTCCAGCGCCAGCGCCTCGATCTGATCGTAGTCGATCAGGTTGTCCTGCGCCCGCACCCCGTATTGCACCGCATGAAACCACTTGCCCGACTGGTTCGGGGCCGCCCCATGCGTCAGGTGCCCGCCCGAGGCCAGATTCATCCCCAGAATGGTGTCACCCGGCTTGATCAGCGCGTTGAACACGCCCTGATTGGCCTGGCTGCCGGAATTGGGCTGCACATTGGCATAGGCGCAGCCGAACAGGGCTTTCGCGCGGCTGATCGCCAGATTTTCCGCCACATCGACCCATTCGCAGCCACCGTAATAGCGCCGCCCGGGATAGCCCTCGGCGTATTTGTTGGTCATCACCGAGCCCTGCGCCTCCAGCACGGCGCGGCTGACGATGTTTTCCGAGGCGATCAGCTCGATCTCGCTGCGCTCGCGGCCAAGCTCGCCGGTGATTGCCGCGAACAACTCGGGGTCGCGGTGGGCCAGGGTTTCGGTGAAAAAGCGGGGGTCACGGTGCGAGGCGGTCACGGTGCGTCTCCTGTTCAGGGGGGCGGGTGTGAATTTCTCTAGCCGATGGTAGCGCGCACAGAAAGGGTGAAAAACGGCCGTAGCCGACGTTTGCGCGAAAACCGGCGCTGCCGGGGCTTGAGTTTGCCTGCCGCCCGCCCCATGACTGCGCTCGCAACCAAGGGGGCAACCCACCATGCGGATCAGATTCACCGCCAGCACCGCCCCGGCGGCCATCGCGGCCTATGATCAACTGACGGCGGCTTACGGCCAGGCCACGGGGACCGAGGCCGAGGTCATGGTGGCACTGGGCGGCGACGGCTTCATGTTGCAGACCCTGCACGAGCACCACGGCCTTGGCCTGCCGATCTATGGCATGAACTGCGGCACCATCGGCTTTCTGATGAACAGCTTTGCCGCCGAGGGTCTGCCCGAACGGTTGGCCGCGGCGGTCGAAGAGGTGATCAATCCGCTGGCGATGACCGCCGAGACCCCCTCGGGGCAGACCCATCAGGCGCTGGCGATCAACGAGGTCAGCCTGCTGCGCGCCGGGCCGCAGGCGGCCAAGCTGCGGGTCAGCGTCGATGGCCGCGAGCGCATGGCGGAACTGATCTGCGACGGCGCCATGGTCTCAACCCCGGCGGGATCGACCGCCTACAATTATTCGGCGCACGGGCCGATCCTGCCGATCGGCTCGGATGTGCTGGCACTGACGGCGGTGGCGGCGTTCCGGCCGCGGCGCTGGCGCGGGGCGCTGCTGCCCAAGACCGCCGTGGTGCGGTTCGATGTGCTGGACGCCGTCAAACGCCCGGTGATGGCCGATGCCGACGGCCGCTCGGTGCGCCATGTGGTGGCGGTCGAGATCCGATCCGAGCCCAAGGTGCGCCACCGGCTGCTGTTCGACCCCGGTCATGGCCTTGACGAGCGCCTGATCGGCGAGCAGTTCGTCTGATCTGGCGGAGCGGGGAAAGGGGGCTGTCTGCCCCCTCTTGGCCTTGCGGCCAATTCACCCCCGAGGCTATTTGCGCCAATGAGAAAGGCGGGTGTCAGCCCTGCTGCCAGCTTGCCAGCTTGCGGTAAAGAGTCGAGGGCGAGACATCCAGCGCACGGGCGGCGCGCGGCACCGAGCCGCCATGGTGGGCAAGCGTGGCTTCGATCACCCGATGTTCGATTTCGGCAAGGGTGAGGCCAACAAGAGCCTCAAGTTGGGGGGGGGAAGGTTCGATATTGACAAGCTGGGGGGGCACCGGATCGGCGGCATGTGCCAGATCATCGGGCAGCATCTCGGGGGTCACCACACCGCCCTCGTTCAGCACCACCACGTTGCGGATCACGTTCAGCACCTGGCGCACATTGCCTGGCCAGGGCAGGCGGAGAAACAGCTCGCGGACGTCGGGCGCAAGGCCATCGAAGTGGCGGCCTTCCTCGGCACCGAAGCGCCGGAGCGCCGCCTCGGCGATCTCGATCACGTCGCTGCCACGCTCGCGCAGCGGCGGCATGTGGATCGGCACGACGTAGAGCCGGTAGTAGAGGTCTTCGCGGAACTGACCACGGCGCACCGATTCCAGCGGATCGCGGTTGGTGGCGCAGATGATGCGCACGTTGACCTTGCGCGGGCGCGTCGCGCCCACCGGCTGCACCGTCGAGGTTTGCAGGAAGCGCAGCAGCTTGGTTTGCAGCGCTGGTGCCATCTCGCAGACCTCATCGAGAAACAGGGTGCCGCCATCGGCTGCCGCCGCCGCCCCGGGCTTGTCGGAAACCGCGCCGGTGAAGCTGCCTTTCATATGGCCGAAGACCTCGGATTCCAGCAGTTCATGCGGGATCGCGCCACAGTTGAGGGCGATGAAGGGGCCGCGGCCGCGGGCCGAATTGTCGTGCACCGCCAGCGCGCACAATTCCTTGCCGGTGCCGCTTTCGCCGGTGATGAAGACGGTGGCCATCGAACGCGCGACCGAACGGATCTTGGCATGTATGCGGTCCATCGCGGCGGAAGAGCCGATGAAGGCGTCGCCGCGCCCGGTGCCGGTTGGCAGCGGTGGGGTCGGCACCGGCGGTGTCGGGCGGCGCGCCGTTGCGGCCCGTGGGCCTGCGGCATTCGCCACCGCGTCGAGAAATTGTTGCTGGTCGAACGGCTTTAGCAGAAACTCATGCGCCCCGGCGCGCATCGCCTCGACTGCCTTGGCGATCGAGGCGTTGGCGGTGATCACGATCACGGCGGTATCGGGGCGCACTTCAAGGATTTCGCGCATCAGGTCCAGCCCGTTGCGATCCGGCAGCAACAGATCAAGCACCACCACCGCAGGTCGTTCACGCTGAAACAGGGCCAGCCCTTCCCCCGCCGAGCCGGCCGACAGCACCCGGTAGCCAGCCTCGGTCAGCACCGCGCGGTAGGCCAGTTGCAGCGCGGACATATCCTCGATCACCAACACCGGGCCTGCGACCGGGCGGGCTTTGGCGGCGGCCCGCGCTGGCACTTTGGCAGCGGGTGCGGGGGGGGTCATGGGGTCTGCTCCAGGCGGCTGGCCACGACCGCGATCAGCCCGCCCAGAAGCGCCAGAACCTGCGGCCGCAGTGCGGCCAGCGCCGCCTTGTCGTGCTGCCGCGCCGCCGCGTTCAGGTCCGTTGCCGCGCTCTGCATCGTCTGCGCCCCGACCAGCCCGGCAAGGGCAATCAGGGCATGGCTGTGGCTGTCGAGGGCCTGCCAGTCGGTGGTGGCGAAGCCGTCGTGCAGGCCGCGCTCGACCCCTGCCAGATCGGTGGTCAGGCAGCGGACCAGTTCGCGCGCCGTTGCGGGGCCGATGCCCGCCAGCAGGCGCTGAAAACCGGTCAGATCAAGCGCCACAGCGGCTGCGAGAGGGTCGCAAGGCCGGTTCATCGCCGTGCCCGGCCTGGCGGCAGAGCCGGGAATTGTCGGTTGGAAAAAGGTGCGTGGGCCATGGCACGGACAGATTAACCGAGGGCGGGTTGATGTCCAGCGCCGATTTGGCAAGCGGCAGGGCCGAGGTGAAACCAGGCCCTGCCGCAGCCCGTTTCGCCTAACCCTGCGCCAGCCCAAGCGCCTGCAACGCCAGCCGGATTTCGTCGAGGATGGCGGGATCGTCGATCGTGGCCGGCGGCTTGAACGGCAGGTTGTCGGCGATCTTGACCATGGTGCCGCGCAGGATCTTGCCCGAGCGGGTCTTGGGCAGGCGGTCCACCACGCAGGCGCGCTTGAAATCGGCCACCGGGCCGATCTTCTGGCGCATCAGGGTGATGCATTCGGCCACCACATCAGCATGCGCCCGGTTGGCCCCCTTGTTGAGGCACACAAAGCCCAGCGGCGACTGGCCCTTGAGCGCATCCGCCACCCCGATCACCGCGCATTCGGCAACGTCGGGGTGGGCGGCCAGCACTTCCTCCATCGCGCCGGTGGAAAGCCGGTGGCCCGCCACGTTGATCACGTCATCGGTGCGCGCCATGATGTAGAGATAGCCGTCGTCGTCGATATAGCCTGCGTCGCCGGTCTCGTAATAGCCGGGGAAGTGGCTGAGATAGCTTTTGACAAAGCGGTCGTCGGCCTGCCACAGGGTGGCAAGGGTGCCAGGGGGCAGCGGCAGCTTGATGGTGATCGCCCCCAGGGTGCCGGGGGGCACCGGGTGGCCACCCTCGTCAAGCACCTGCACGTCATATCCCGGCATTGCCACCGAGGGGCTGCCGATCCTGACCGGCATTGCCTCGATCCCCAGCGGGTTGGCGGCAATTGCCCAGCCGGTTTCGGTTTGCCACCAGTGGTCGATCACCGGCACCTTGAGGTGGCGCTGCGCCCAGAGGATGGTATCGGGGTCGGCGCGCTCGCCCGCCAGATACAGGGCTTGCAGGCTGCTGATGTCGTAGTCGGCCACCAGTTTGCCTTGCGGGTCGTCGCGCTTGATGGCGCGCAGCGCGGTCGGCGCGGTGAACAGGGCCTTGACCTTGTGCTCGGCGATCACCCGCCAGAAGGTGCCGGCGTCGGGGGTGCCGACCGGCTTGCCCTCGAACAGCACCGTGGTGCAACCGGCAATCAGCGGGCCGTAGCAGATGTAGCTGTGGCCCACCACCCAGCCGACATCCGAGGCCGCCCAGTAAACATCGCCGATGCCGACATTGTAGATCGCCCGCATCGACCAGTTCAGCGCCACCAGATGGCCTGCGGTCGGGCGCACCACGCCTTTCGGGGTCCCGGTGGTGCCCGAGGTGTAAAGGATATAGGCCGGATGATCGCCCGCCACCGGCACGCATTCGGCAGGTTCGGCGCCGAACTGGAAGCTGTGCCAGGCGACATCGCGACCGGGCACCAGATCGGCCACCTCTTGCTCGCGTTGCAGGATCACGCAGAACTCGGGCTTGTGGCGGGCAAGCTGGATCGCGCCGTCGAGCAGCGGCTTGTAATGCACGATGCGGCCCGGCTCGACCCCGCAGGAGGCGGCGATGATCGCCTTGGGCTGACAGTCGTCGATCCTGACCGCCAGCTCGTTGGCAGCAAAGCCGCCGAACACCACCGAGTGGATCACCCCCAGCCGGGCGCAGGCCAGCATCGCCTCCAGCGCCTCGGGCACCATCGGCATGTAGATCACCACGCGGTCGCCCTTGGTCAGCCCGCGCGCCCGCAAGGCCCCGGCAAAGCGCGCCACCCGGTCCTGCAACTCGGCGTAGGTGATGGTGCGGACGGTGCCGGTGACGGGGCTGTCGTAGATGATCGCGGCCTGCGCGCCGCGCCCGGCCAGCACATGGCGATCAACGGCGTTCCAGCAGGTGTTGACCTGCGCATCGCTGAACCACTGATAGATCGGGGCGCGGCTGGCGTCGAGCGCGCGGCTTGGCGGCTTGACCCAGTCGATGCCCTTGGCCGCCGCCATCCAGAATGCTTCCGGATCCGCCTGCCACGCTGCGTAAACATCCTTGTATGCCATCGTATACCCTCCCACCGGTGTCACTCTGTTACGCTTGGGTAGGCGGTAAAGCAAGATTCTTGCAAGGCTAATGATGTGACGCATGGTCACATTTTGCGCGGGTGGCACCGGGGAATCGAGTATTTAGGCAAAGAAGAAGCCGGGGGCTCAGCCGTAATGGGCGACCGGAGTGCCCGCCAGGGCCGCGATGTTCAACAGGCCGCGCGCGGTGATGGCCGGCGTCACGATATGGGCGCGGTTGCCCATGCCCATCAGGATCGGCCCGACCTCGAGCCCGCCCGCCTTGAGCTTGAGCAGGTTGCGCGCGGTGTTGGCGGCATCGGTGTAGGCAAACACCAGAATGTTCGCCGCCCCTTCGAGGCGGGAATCGGGAAAGATGCGGGCGCGCAGCGCGGGGTCAAGGGCGGCATCGGCGGACATTTCGCCCTCAAAGGCGAAATCGACGCCGCGCGCATCCAAGAGCGCCAGCGCGGCGCGCATCCGCCGCCCGCTGTCGGTATCGAGATTGCCGAAGTTGGAATGCGAGCACAGCGCCACCCGCGGCGTCACGCCGAAGCGGCGCGCGTGGCGGGCGGCCGCGATGATGGTCTCGGCGATCTGCTCGGGGGTCGGCACCGCGTTGACATGGGTGTCGGCGACAAACAGCGGGCCATCCTCGAGGATCATCAGGCTAAGCGCGCCTTGCGGATGCAACTCGCCCCGCGCCAGCACCTGACGGACATAGTTCAAATGCCACAGATACTGCCCGAAGGTGCCGCAGATCATGCTGTCGGCATCCCCCCGGTGCACCGCGATGGCCGCAATCGCGGTCGAGTTGGTGCGCAGGATGGCGCGGGCGATGTCGGGGGTCGCGCCCTGACGCTGCATCAGCTCGTGATAGCTGGTCCAGTAGTCGCGGTAACGGTGATCGCTGGCGGGGTTGACGATGTCGAAATCAATGTCCGGGCGGATCGGCAGCCCGGCCTTTTCGCAGCGCGCCGCGATCACCTCGGGGCGGCCGATCAGGATCGGCTTGTCGGTGGTTTCTTCCAGCATGGCGTTGGCGGCGCGCAGCACGCGCTCGTCCTCGCCTTCGGCAAACACGATGCGCCTTGTGGCCGAGCGCGCGGCCTCGAACACCGGGCGCATCATCAGGGCCGAGCGGAACACCGAACCGTTCAGCCGCTCGCGGTAGGCATCAAGGTCGGCAATCGGGCGGGTGGCGACCCCGCTCGCCATCGCCGCCTTGGCCACCGCCAGCGCCACCACCCCGATCAGGCGCGGATCGAACGGCTTGGGGATCAGGTAGTCGGCCCCGAAGGTCAGCTTTTCGCCCCGGTAAGCCGCCGCCGCCTCGGCGCTGGTGGTGGCGCGGGCCAGCGCCGCAATGCCCTCGATGCAGGCCAGTTGCATGGCGTCGTTGATGGTGGTCGCCCCCACATCCAGCGCACCGCGAAAGATGAAGGGAAAGCACAGCACGTTGTTGACCTGATTGGGCAGATCAGAGCGCCCGGTGGCAATGATCGCCTCGGGCGCGACCGAGCGCACCTCCTCGGGCGAGATTTCCGGGGCCGGGTTGGCCAGCGCGAACACGATCGGACGCGGGGCCATGCGTGACACCATTTCCGGGGTCAGCACACCGGGGGCGGAAAGCCCGAGAAACATGTCGGCACCGTCGATCACCTGCGTCAGCTTGCGCTTGTCGCTGGCTTGCGCGAAAGCCGCCTTTTCGGGGTTCATGTCTTCGGGTCGGCCCTGGTAAACCAGCCCGTGAATGTCGCACAGCCAGACGTTCTCGCGCCGCAGCCCCAGTTTCAAGAGCATGTTGAGGCAGGCAATCCCCGCAGCACCACCCCCGGTCGAGACCAGCTTGATCTGATCGAAGCGCTTGCCCGCCACCTGCAGCGCATTGGTCGCCGCCGCCCCGACCACGATCGCGGTGCCATGCTGATCGTCGTGGAACACCGGAATGTTCATGCGCTCGCGGCACAGCTTTTCGACGATGAAGCAGTCGGGGGCCTTGATGTCTTCAAGGTTGATCGCGCCGAAAGTCGGTTCCAGCGCGCAGACGATCTCGGCCAGCTTCACCGGGTCGGGCTGATCAAGCTCGATATCGAAGCAGTCGATGCCGGCGAACTTCTTGAACAGCACCGCCTTGCCTTCCATCACCGGCTTGCTGGCCAGCGGGCCGATGTTGCCAAGCCCCAGCACGGCGGTGCCGTTGGTCACCACCGCCACCAGATTGCTGCGCGCGGTGTAGCGGCTGGCGGTGGAAGGATCGGCCTTGATTTCAAGGCAGGCGTCGGCCACGCCGGGGGTATAGGCCCGCCCCAGATCGCGGCCATTGGCCAGCGGCTTGGTGGCGCGGATCTCTAGCTTGCCGGGCTTGGGGAACTCGTGATAATCCAGCGCCGCCTGACGCGCGTTGTCTTGCCTGGCTTCGTCCATCGTGACCTCCGGGATTTGGTTCAAGACTAAACCATACCCCGGCGACCACAAGGGCCGATGCGGGTGACGGAGTTTCATGCCCAGCCTGAAAGTCCGCCCCGCGCCCAAGGATCAGAGCTTGCCCTGCACAAACGCCACAATATCGGCGGCGGGGCGTGCCCCGGCCAATCGGGCGACCTCGCGCCCGCCCTGATACAGGATCAGCGCCGGAATACCCTGAATCCGGGCGCGGCTGGCGATGTCGGGGTGAGCTTCGGTGTTGAGCTTGGCCAGCCGGGCGCGCGGGGCCAGTGCCTTGGCCGCCTTGGCAAACTCGGGGGCCATCATGCGGCAGGGGCCGCACCACGGGGCCCAGTAATCGACCAAGAGCGGCAGCTCGTCGCCGCGCGTCGCGCGATCGTGGGCGTTGGCGTCAAGCTCGGCCACGGTGCCATCAAGCAGGGCCGCACCACAGGTGCCGCATTTCGCGCCATCCGCCAGCTTGGCGCGCGGCACCCGGTTGCCTTGAGCGCAACTGGTGCAGGTGATTTTCACGCTGTCCGACATCGGAGCCTCCATCACATTCCGTTGCATGAATATATTGGGGCGCGTCCGGCGTCATGCAAGGGCAAAGGTCACGCCGTAAGCCAGTGATCCCGCCAGCGTGGCCGCCACCACCGAACGCCGCCACCGGAACACCCCGACCACGCTCACCACGCCTGCCGCCAGCGGCACCATATCCACCAGCGCCGCCGAGACCATCGGCCAGACCGAGGCCACCACCAGCGTCGCAATCGCAGCCGGGCCGGTGGCGGCCAGAAACCGCACCAGATGCCCGTCAGGGTGCAGCCTCGAGAGATCAAGCCGGGTCGGAAGGAACCGGAACGCCCAGGTGAAAACCCCGACGATCAGCGCCATGGTCAGCAGATCCGGGCTCATGCCTGCCGCCTCGGGCCGACCACCCCGGCCAGCGCGCCCGCCACCATGCCGCCCAGAATGCCCGAGGTTGGGGACATCCAGAGCGTGCCCGCCACCGTCACCGCGGCGGCAATCGCCACCACCGGCACCTGCGCCCGGCTCAGGATCGACAGCAGCAGCGCCAGAAACAGCGCCGGCAGCATGAAGCCCAGCCCGGCACTGATCGCAGGGTATGCCTCAAGCGCCCCGCCCCCGGCCAGCGCCCCCGCCGCCGTGCCGCCCAGCCAGGCCGCATAGGCCGCCAGCGTCAGCCCGAACATGAAGCGTTCCGAATAGACCACATCGCCGCGCGCCAGCGCCCCCAACGCGGTGCCGAACACCTCGTCAGTCAGCCCGAAGGCCCAGGCCCAGGCATGGCGCGCACTGGCCTGCGCCCCCGCCCGCTTCATCAGCGCCGGGCCATACATCACGTGGCGCAGGTTCATCGCCACCAGGGTAAAGGCCGTCACCAGCAGCGGTGCGCCAGCGCTGATCAGCGCCAGCGCCAGAAACTGCGCCGCGCCCGCATACATGATCAGCGACAGCATGAAGGCTTCCGGGGCCGACAGACCCGCCCGCGTCGCCGCCACACCAAAGGAAAACGCGATCGGAAAGTAGCCCAGCGCGATCGGCACCGCCGCAAGCAGGCCGTCGGCAAAGCCGGATTTGGGGCGGGGT